>WBZO01001330.1_pt1 | contig 28643 bp, 32 predicted proteins | sample 5204261 | NCBI WGS metagenome assembly WBZO01 (sample SAMN12412400, study PRJNA552823) | activated sludge metagenome | isolation source: activated sludge from anammox sidestream of wastewater treatment plant... | place: USA: North Carolina | collected 2017-09
CTGAATAAGCGGCACGGTTATGACTTTAATCCAGAAGAAGTTCCATCCTGTGTAGAACCAGGCTGATTTTAAAGCCGCAGTCCCTGAGAGGGGGCTGCGGCTTTACATTTTTATTCTACCGCACGCCTAACAAGCGGCAGAGGGAATAGGTCAAATCTGCCCGGTTGAGCGTGTAGAAATGGAATTCCTCCACCCCTTCGCGGCGCAGGCGCTGGCAGATTTCGGCGGCGACGGCAGCGGCAATCATTTCATGGGTTTTCTCATCCTGCTCCAGCCCTTCGAAAAGCTTGGCTATCCATCCGGGCAGGGTGGCACCGCAGGAAGCCGCGAATTTCTGTACCTGCCAGAAATTACCGATAGGCAAAATGCCGGGAATGATGGGCACTTTTACTCCAGCGGAATCACAGAGATCGCGAAAACGCAGATAGCTTTCAGGGTTGAAGAAAAGCTGCGTGATAGCGCGGTTCGCTCCCGCATCTACTTTGCGTCTTAAATATTCGATATCAAGAAACAGCGAAGCCGCTTCAGGATGTTTTTCCGGATAAGCAGCGACGGAAATATCAAAATCCGCGATTTTTTTGAGTCCGGCGACCAGATCGGCGGCATAGGGATAGCCGTCCGAAGGCGGCTCATAACCGGCCTGCGCGGGAATGTCACCGCGCAGGGCGACAATATGGCGGACTCCGGCCTCCCAGTAGGCGAGGGCTACTTCCTCTACCTGCGAGCGTGAAGCCCCGATACAGGTCAGATGCGCCGCAGGGGTCAGCTGTGTTTCGCGCAATATTCGCTTGACGGTGTCATGCGTGCGTTCGCGCGTGCTGCCGCCGGCACCGTAGGTGACGGAAACGAATTGTGGCTTGAGCGGCGCCAGCCGCAGTATACTCTGCCATAGCCGTTCTTCCATCGCTTCGCTTTTAGGCGGAAAGAATTCAAACGAAACCCGGGGCGGCGGAGCGGAGGCGGCGAATTCCAGCCCGCCTAAAATAGGTTTTGGCAATGAGGTGTGATGTATTTGCGACAAGGGTCCCCTAAAATACCTAAATCTGTAAATTACTGTAAACGAATCTCTCGCCTTTATAAACTTTTAGCACTTTAAGGCTAGAGTCATGTTGCAAGAAGGTTCGACCTGTTGCAAATTCGTTCCTGGAGTACCAATGAAAATACGTATGATGAAATTCTGGCTCTGTTCGCTCGCCATCGCTGCAATGTGGCAGATGCCTGTTGCCGATGCGCAGGCCGCAGAAGCAAAGGCGCCGGCGACTGCTGTTGCCGCAAGCAATGATGATTATCTTTCCGCTGACCTGGCAGAAGATGACTACCTGAATAACAGCGCAGAAGAAATAAGCGATCCGCTTGAGCGCCTGAACCGCGGCATGTTCGCGCTGAACCGTGGGCTGGATATTGTTATCCTGCGCCCGGTATCGCAGGTATATAAGTTTGCCGTGCCGGAATTCGGCCGCGATCGCGTCTCGCATTTCCTGCATAACCTGAATGAGCCGCTGGTGTGCCTCAACTCGCTGCTGCAGGGTGATCCGCAGAATATGTTCGTCAGTTTCTGGCGCTTTGTGTTCAATTCAACGCTGGGCGTTTTTGGTTTATTTGATATTGCAACCGAGCTGGGCGTGCCGCAGCAGAATGATGAAGATTTCGGCCAGACTCTGGGCGTCTGGGGTATGAGCACCGGGCCTTATCTCGTGCTGCCGCTGTTCGGCCCTTCCAACCTGCGGGATACCGCAGGGCTTGGCGTAGATTATGTGACCGACCCGTTCACCTATGCCATGGAATCGCATGAGCGTTATCAGGTGGCAGGCGTGCGCGTGATTGATACGCGTACCCGCATGGGCCGCATTATTGACGATGTCTACGATTCCTCACTGGATCCTTATGCAACTTTCCGCAGTTTGTATTTGCAGCATCGCAAGGCACAGGTTACGAATAATACTGCAGGGGATAAGCTGGATAAGTATAATCCCAACCGGCTCTAGAGGTTTCTTTACATGATGTCGTTTCGCTGGTTTTTCCGCTCGCTCCTGATTCTCGGGCTTTTTGCAGCCACGCCGGCTTTAGCAGCCGAACAGGATGCGGCTACTTACACCAATTCCATCGGTCAGAAGGCGCTGGCTATCCTGTCAGCCAAGGATGCGGATGCGGTCAAGCAAACCAAGCTGGAACAGATGTTCACGGAAATTGTGGATACGGACTGGATTGGCCGTTTCGTCATCGGTTCGAACTGGAATAAAATGAAGCCCGATCAGCAGGCGGATTATTTAAGCACTTATCGTCGCTTCCTGGTGAAGCATTACACCTCGAATTTCAAAGAATATAGCGAGGGCACGACCTTTAAGGTAATGAAGTCACGGCCTATCGGCGCGAAAGACCAATATCTGGTTTCGATGTCGATTAAGCAGGCCGATAACCCGCAGCCGATTAACATGGACTACCGGCTGAAACAGACTGGCACTGAATTCAAGGTGATCGATATCGTGGTTGAAGGCGTGAGCCTGCTGGCGACACAGCGCTCTGAATTTGCTTCCGTGATTCAGCGCGGCGGTGTTGATAAGCTGATGACGCTGCTTAAGAAAAAAGCGGCGTAGTTTCTTTCTTGCTTAAAACCCTCTTCCGCCAGCGCCTCTGCTGCCTTGCGTCATCGTTTCCTGCAGGAATTTGCCGGCCATATTCAGCCCGCTTTGCATGAGCTGCTGTACGATCTGCTTCGATTCCTCATACATCGCCAGCTGGCCGGAAAGCCATGTCAGGTGCAGCTTATCAAGCTTTTTCTGCTGCTGGTCTATCTGGGCCATCGCCTGCTTGGCTTTGGCGCCTTTTTCCTGCGCGAGATCTTCCACCTGGCTGTCAAATTCTTCCATGCGTGAGCTGTGGTTCATATCCGCTGTTTCGGCGAGAATGGCGACAAAGAAAACGGCATAAGTTTTATACAGACCGCTGAGCTCACCTTTTACACCGCGCAAATCATGTTTTTGCTGGGGATTGTGCACGACTACCGCCTGGCTGGGCGAAAGTTTTTTCGCTCCCGGCAATGGCTGCATCGGGTTGGTTTGCAGAGCGCGCAGCATTTCAATATCCCAGGCAAGACGTTCAAGCGTCAGTCTTCCTTTGCTTTCATAAGGCGAGTGTCCGGCCGTGTAAGCGCGAATTGCGTCATGGAACAGTTCTATCCGGGGACGGAAATCGCTAGGACCCGCCGCGAAGCCATGTTCCAGCTCGATGATACGAATGCGCTCGTAAGCCTCGTTAATAAGAGGGATGAGCGCATCTTTCTGTCTGGGAGTTCGAGCGTGCATGGGCTATTGTTAGCGCTTCATGGAACAAATTGCACTGTATATCCATTGGCCTTTTTGCAAGGCTAAATGTCCGTATTGCGACTTCAACAGCCACGTGCGGGAGGCGGTGGCTCAGGAAGAATGGCGCAACGCTATGCTGGCAGAATTGCGCTGGTACGCCGGGCAATTGGACGCAAAACAAAGGCTTGGCAGCATTTTTTTTGGCGGGGGCACCCCCTCTTTAATGCCGGAGCAAACGGTTGCAATGCTAATTTCGGAAGCGGAACGATTATTCGGCTTTGCTCCCGATATTGAAATCACCCTGGAAGCTAACCCCACTTCAGTCGAATCGGGCAAGTTCCGGGGGTATGCTTCGGGGGGGGTGAACCGTCTTTCCCTTGGGATCCAGTCGCTCACCCCTCGACATTTACAATTCCTGGGGCGCGAGCATTCAGCCGAAGAGGCCCACGCTGCAATTGCACTCGCTTCTGATATATTTCAAAGATTTAGCTTTGACCTTATTTATGCTATCTATGATCAAACCATAGAACAATGGAGAAAAGAGCTTGCCGAAGCACTTAAAATATCTGGTAATCATCTATCATTATATCAATTAACGATAGAAGAAGGCACTAAATTTTACCATCTTCATCAGGCGGGAAAGCTTCCGGTGCTATCACCTGATGAAAGCGCCGCGTATTATGAGGCGACCCAGGAAATGATGGAAGCAGCCGGCATGCCGGCCTATGAAATTTCCAATCATGCAAGGCCGGGCCAGGAATCACGGCACAACCTGACTTACTGGCGCGGCGGGGAATATATTGGTATTGGGCCGGGTGCCCATGGACGGATTAAGTCTGAAGGGGCAAGGCAGGCAACCACCAACCTGCGCAGCCCGGAAAAATGGCTTGAACAGGTGCAGAGGCTGGGCCATGGTCAGGAAAGCGCCCTTAAACTTACCCAGCAGGAAGTCAGGGAAGAGAAAATTTTAATGGGAATACGGCTAAGAGAAGGGCTGCCGCTGATGCCCTGGCCGCAAACTCTACTGAAGGCGCTACAGGAGGAAGGGCTGGTAGCGCTGACCGATACCCATCTGATACCTACGGCGAAAGGGCGGCTGGTGCTGAATGGACTGGTAGAGAAGCTGGCAACGTCGCTGGCGGACTAACTGCGATAGTCGCCATTAATCTTGATATAGCCTTCGGTGAAATCACAGGTGTATACGGTGAAGTGGCCCTTACTGATGCCCAGATCAACGCGGATTTCGAGCTCCTTGCCTTTCATGTAGGCCGCAACGGTTTTTTCCTCGTAAGCCGGATGCACCATTCCTTTTTCCGCTACCAGCGTAGGGCCAAACCAGATGCGCAAAGTATCACGATCGGCGCGTTCGCCGGATTTGCCGACTGCCATGACCACGCGGCCCCAGTTGGGGTCTTCACCGGCGATGGCAGTTTTTACCAGCGGTGAATTAGCAATAGCCAGACCGATACGTTTTGCGGCAATCTCGGATTCTGCCCCTTCGATTTTAATGGTGACAAATTTGCTCGCACCTTCGCCATCGCGGACGATCTGCTGGGCAAGATCGAGCATCAGCGAATACAGCGCATTCTGGAATTCTGTATAGTCGCCCGCCGGATTACCCGCTTTGCCCGTAGCGAAAAGCAGCGCCGTGTCGCTGGTGGAAGTGTCGCTATCCACCGTGATGGCATTAAAAGTGCGCGTATTGCAAAACGAGAGCATATCCTGCAGGAGAGGCGCGGGAATAGCAGCATCCGTGGCGATAAAGCCCAGCATGGTTGCCATGTCAGGCGCGATCATACCTGAGCCCTTGGCAATGCCGTTGATGGTCACCTCTACCCCACCTATACGCGCTTTGCGTGTTGCGGCTTTAGGGAATGTATCGGTGGTCATGATGGCAAGGGCGGCGCCTTCCCAGTCATCTTCGGTCAACTGTCCATGAATTTCCGGCAGCGCTTCAAGAATCCGTTCATAAGGCAGCGGCTCGCCAATAACGCCGGTAGAAGCAACGAACAGCTCTTCAGGTTCGCAGCCCAGATGCCGGGCAGCGGCGGCCAGTGTTTGCGTGACCGCCTGTTCGCCGATAGCGCCGGTGAAGGCGTTGGAATTGCCTGAATTGACCAGCAGTCCACGCGCAGTGCCGCCCTTAAGGTGCCGTTTGCAGCGCTCAACCGGCGCTGAAGCGGTTTTTGAGGTGGTAAAGACGCCGGCGACCGTCGTGCCTTCGGCCAGTTCCATCAGGAACAGGTCTTTGCGGGTTTTATAGCGAATGCCACAATTAAGCGAAGCCAGCCGCGCGCCCGCGATGGGCGGCAGCGAAGGGAAACTGGCAGGGGCGAGCGGCGAGAGTGGCGGCACTGCTACTCTTTGGCCTTCTCAGCTTTTTGCTCTGCGGGGAAAGGAACTTCCTTACCTTCCGGATTGTAATATTTGATTTTCGCGTCTTTCAGCAAATCGGCGATATATTGCTGATTGGCTTCGCCCTGCAACTGCTGAACGATTTGCGCGCGGGATTCTTCCAGCGTAGGCACCGGCACTTTGCGGCGATCTTCCAGTTTGATGATGTGCCAGCCGAAGGCGCTCTTGACCGGCTTGGAAAGTTCACCCTTTTTCAGCTTAAAGGCTGCTTCAGCAAATTCAGGCACCATCTGATCCTTGGTGAAGTAGCCGAGATCGCCACCACGCGCCGCGCTACCGCGATCTGCAGACTTTTCCTTAGCGATTTTCTGGAAATCGCCACCGCCTGAGATTTCTTTATACAGTTTTTCGGCATCTTCCTTTTTCTCAACGAGGATGTGGCGGGCGTGAACTTCTTCCTTGCCGGCCACTTTCTTGACCATTTCGTCGTAACGTTTCTTTACGTTCGAATCGTCGAGGTTCTTATTACGCTGGTTCAGCAGTTCCTGCACCATCAGCTGGCCGCGAAGCGCAGCCAGTTTTTCCTTAACGGCAGGACTTTCACCAAGTTTCTGGCGCTCAGCTTCTTTCAGCATGAGTTTCTCGCTCACCATGCCGCGGACCACATTGTCGCGAATAGCATCGCCGAAAGTGGCAAGCGAAGGCGCTTTGCCATCGCCAGGAAAGAGCTCATCCCACACTTTTTCCACATCGTGATAATAGATTTTCTCGCCATTGACCTCGGTTACCAGATAGTCTTTCACTTCCTTGGTTGCAGGCGCTGCGGGCATGGGCAGGGCGCCCGCCGGTTTATCTTCAGCCTGCAATGCGGCAAAGGTGCCGGCAGCCAGAATGGAAGCGGAAAGCAGCGTGAGGGCAAGACGTTTCATAACATATCCTTTGTTCAGATAGAGGGGGTATAGGGGGGCTTATGGCACAGAACGGCTTCGGGTGCAAGGGCAGGCGGTAAAGCCTTCCGGGCAATATTTTTTACATTCATTATTCAGGGCGTTGCGGACTTCTTCAGCCAATGCGCCAATAAAATCCGGATGGGTGCTGACAGTCGGAACACGGTAATAGCCTGGGCAGCCGGAATCTTCTGCCAGGTGCCTGTTTTCGATGTCGAGCTCGACCAGTGTTTCTATGTGCTCAGAGACGAAAGCGATAGGTGCGATGACAATAGGGCGTTTTGCGGCGCCTGCCTCGCTAATAGTCTCATCAGTATAAGGCTTGAGCCATTCCACGGGCCCTACCCGCGACTGATAGGTGACTTTATAAGTGGGGGTCTTAGCTTCCTTGATCGTGGTATCTCTTACCAGCCCGCAGGCCTGCGCGATGGCTGTTGCGGTCTGCTCCACCTGCCAGGCGTAAGGGTCGCCCTTATTATCAATGATTTTTCTGGGCAGGCCATGTGCGGAAAATATCACCAGCGGCGGATTGCCTGGATGGTCATGCAATGCCTTGTCCAGCAGCGGCTTTAACAGCTGGACTTCCGCGTGAATGAAAGGTGCCGCGGAAGGATAGCAGCAGATGATGCGGGTGGGGATATTAAGCCCGGCAGCCAGACGATTCCATTCCTCAAGGCTGGATTCGGTCGTCGTGGTGGAAAATTGCGGATAAAGCGGCAGGAGGATGATTTGATCCGCTTCATAAGCTTTTATCGCTTCAATCGTTTCGGAAGCGAATGGATGCCAGTAGCGCATGGCGATAAAGGTTTTGTAGTGATTTTGAGTAGGGTTTGCCCCCGGTGGTGCTGAAGGATGGTTTAAAGCCTCTTCCACCGCCCTGGCTTGTGCCTGAGTGTTCGGTAAAATGGGTGATGCGCCGCCCATCAGCGCGTAGAGAGGTTTTACTTTCGGCGCGCGGCGGGTGGAGATGAGCCAGGCAACCAGATGGCGCAACGGTGCGGGGAGATCGATAATCCGCCTGTCTGAGAACAGATTACGCAGGAATGGGCGGATCGCTTCCGGCGAATCCGGCCCGCCGAGATTGAAAAGAACAACGGCGATTTTTTGCACGTTCCCGCTATAGGGGCGGCAAGAAGCTGAATCAATTAAAATCAGAATCCAGAAACACTTCGGGCGCGGCAAGCGCCACGCCCGAAGTAAATTCTCTTCTATTTTTTTAGTGTAGCTACCGGGTAATTCCCCAGAAGCAAACCTAGCAAGCTCGAGGCTGCTATTTGAAGTAGAACTGCTGGATCCAAAAGCGCCCGTAGCGGTGCTAATGCCCAGCTGACATGAGTTCCCCAATGGAGAAGTAGCGCCATGAGGTAGGCAAAAATCAGGCTTGCCACGACTGCTTTAACCCAGTCACTACCATTACGCCATGTGTTGTCGCTCAGATTAAAGATGATAATGGCAATAGCGGCGGTTGGAATAATAACAGCAAGGCGCCAGAAACCAGCCTGACTAAAAATAGGCCAGAGTCCCCAGCCAATGTTTAGAACTAAAAACAGGCCTAGGAAGGCAAGCGAGGAAGCAAAAAGTCTTTTGCTCATGATTAAAAAGTTTTGGATTAAAAACAAAACCGACTTTTCTGCCGATGGAATCGGGAGACAGGGCCGAAGCTTCTATCAAAGCGCGGTAAAAGAATATCGCTTGCAGTTTAATGGAATAAGGCCGGGAAGGAAAATGACAGTTCCATGACAATGCCATGACATTTTCCAGATTGATTTTTGATAGATAGATAACATGAAACTGGAATCGCTAGTCGTTCTGCACCTTCCCAAGCATGCCGCCGTGCCGGGAATAACCCCATTTAAAGAGGGTTTTGTGCTGGAGAGCTGCCTGCGCTGGATAGGCATTGGCCGCCGACTGCCGGAAGAAGTGCAGGGTGGTACGCAGGTTTATCAGGGGGTTGACGCCTATCGCTTCCTGCTGGAAGTGGCTTGCGGACTGCACAGCAAAATTCAGGGTGAATCAGAAATTTTCGGCCAGCTTAAACAGGCCTGGAAGCAGTTCCATGCTGAGCAGCCGCTGGCTTCCCGCGAGCTGCACAAGCTCATGCAGACGCTGTTTGCCGATACCAAGCGCATACGGACTGAGTGCCTGCACGGGATTGGCGGCCAGTCTTATGCCGGTGCGGTGCAGAAATTGCTGCATCTGCGCAAGGATCAGTCGCTGCTGGTCATCGGCGCGGGACAGTTTGGCGCGATGCTGGCAACCAAATTGCGCAATAAGGCCGCGGAAGTGGTGCTCATGAACCGTACGGCGCGTGACGTGCCGGGGATAGATGTGATCGCCGGCTGGGATCAGCTGGAGCAGCGAATCGCGCAGGCTACCCATGTGCTGGTGGCGATACCCGCGGGCAAAGATGCCGTGTTGGATGCGCGTATCCAGGCAGCGTGGAAGCAGAAGAAGCATGGCAAGCTTATTCATCTGGCGCAGATGACTTATTGCGGCACTGAATGGGAAAATCTGCCGCATTTTCTAACACTGGCCGAGGTCATGGCGCTGCAGAGCGACCGCTCCGCCACGCGCCCGCAAGCCATTGCCAATGCATTTACCGCTGTCCGCCTGGCGGCGGAAGAACGGGCGACGACCCCTCCGCGCCGTCATGCGGCTTAGGCTCGGCACGCGCCGCTCCGCGCTGGCGCTTACACAATCCAATTGGGTCAAGATGCAGCTGGAAGCTGCCCATCCAGGCCTTAGCGTGGAACTTGTCGGCATGGATACGCAAGGGGATGAAGTGCATGGAACACGCTTCAGCACCGAGCCGCTGCAGAATCTGGATGGCAAGAATTTCTTCGTGAAGGAGCTGGATGAGGCCTTGCTTGCGGGCAAAACAGATTTATCGGTGCATTCTTATAAGGATTTAAGCCTCGATCGTCCGCAGGAACTGGTGGTGGCGGCTATCCCGAAGCGTGAGAACCCGCGGGATATTGTTTTATTCCATCCCGACATCCAGAAAAAGCTCAGGGCCGGGGCGCTGCTTAATATCGGCAGCGCTTCACCGCGCCGGGCGCAGAATACACCGGCTTTTCTGCAGAGCGTTCTGCCACGGTGCCACTCCTCCATTGCAATGAAGCCTTTAAGGGGCAATGTTACCACCCGTCTGCGAAAGCTGGCGGAAGGGGAGTTTGATGCGATCATCCTGGCGATGGCCGGGCTGAACCGGCTGGGCGCGGATATAAGTGCTTTTCCCAAAATGATCCTGCCGCTGGATGTCTGCCCGACAGCACCGGCTCAAGGGGCCCTGGCGCTGGAATGCCGGGCAGATGATATAAAAACGCGGGATATTTTAGCAGCCCTGCACCATACGCCGACAGCTGCACATATTGCACGGGAGCGGGAGGTGCTGCGCCAATACGGGGGTGGCTGCCATCAGGCTTTCGGTGCGACCAGTCTTGATTTTGCGCAGGGCAGGGCCCTGACCTTTATTAAGGGCCGCAGCGACGCCGGGCAGTTGCTGGATGAAGTTAATTTCGACATGCCGTCTTACACGGGAAGAATTACGCCCTGGGATGGTACCGCTTTGCGTAGCGCCGCAAAAACCATACGCCTTCAGCATCCTGTAGTTGGCGGAGAGAATGTTTTTATCGCCCATCATCGCGCGGCAGTGGAAGGACTGGAGGGGAAGCGTCTGTGGACCTCCGGCGTTATGAGCTGGCAGAAACTGGCTGAGCAGGGATTATGGGTTGAAGGCTGCGCCGAGAATCTTGGTATTGCGCATATCGCCGATATGCTGGGCGATCTGGACAAATGGACCATTCTTACGCATGAGGAGGGTGCAAAAGGCTGGGAGAGGGGCACGGTCATTGCCACCTATAAAGTCGAGCACTCGCCCCAGGAGGCGGAAGGATTGTCTGCGGCCACGCATATCTGGTGGGGCAGCGGCAGCCAGTTTGATCGGTTGCGGCCTCTTGCGAAAGGCGCTACGCATCATGCCTGTGGTGCTGGAAAAACAGCTGAAACGCTGCGCAACCATGGCATCGAACCTGAAATATTCCCGAGTGTAAAGTTATGGCGCAAAGCAGTTCATCTCCTCTAACCTTCCGCCGCCTGCGACAGGATACGCATATTCGCGAACTGGTAGCGGAGTGCAGGGTGGACCATCGCCAGCTTATCCAGCCCCTCTTTGTGGCGGAAGACCTGCAGGCGCGGGAGGAAGTGAAAGGCCTCAGCGGCACTTATCGCGAAACACCTGATTCCCTGTTGCAGCAGATCGAAAACGATTTAAAGGCAGGCGTAACCAAGTTCCTGCTTTTCCCCGTGCCGAAGCAAAAGCACAGACATCAGTTTTCTGCCGATTTTGCGGCCGGGCAGATTGCAGCCATCAAGCAGCGGTTCGGCAGTGATGCCTGGCTGGCGGTGGATGTGTGCCTGTGTTCTTCCACCGTTCATGGGCAATGCGGGATTGTCAATGATACCGGGGATCATCTTGAAAATAACGCGACCGTTCAGCAACTGGCGGCGCAGGCGAAAGCTTTCGCCGAAGCCGGTGCAGATTGCGTGGCGCCGAGCGATATGATGGACGGCCGCATCGCGGCTATACGCGAAGTGATTCCTGAACGCGTGCTGCTGATGAGCTATTCCGCTAAATTCCATTCGCGGTTTTATGGGCCTTTCCGCGGGGCCGCGGATTCTGCTCCTAAAGGTGATATCAAACTTAAAGATCGGGCCACTTACCAGATTGACGCGGCCAATTATCAGGATGCATTGCGCAGTTCGCTGCGCGATGCGGAAGAGGGCGCGGATATTCTGATGGTGAAGCCGGGTATGCCGTATCTGGATGTATTATTCCGCCTTTCAACCGAGATTCCGCTCCCCTGGGCGGTTTATCAGGTCAGCGGTGAATATGCGGCTATCGAGGCGCTTGCCGCGCAGGGCATGATGGACAAGCGCCTCGCGCATCTGGAAGCCTGGACCGGCTTTGTGCGTGCCGGCGCGAAAATAATTATCACCTATGGGGCACGGTATGCGAGGGAGTGGCTGGGTTCATAAAAACTTCACAACTGCCTGCTAAAATGCAGTCAGACAGGAGTTAAAGTTAAATGAGCCTCATTGATTCCAAAGAATTCACCCATCTGCAGGAAAGTCTGCAGCATAAGGCGCAAGCCATTTACACGGCCAAAGTTTTATACTTTCCAAATAAGGAAGGCGCAAAGGCTTTTGAAAAATTTGAAGAGATTACGAATTCGCTGAAAAAAGGAATGAAGGCAGCGGAGAAGCTGACAGATCCGATGGAGCGAGCTACCGCTGCGGCTTTGGCTATGGAAACTGCAACAGATGGCCTTCTGGCTCTGGCGGTAAAAATGGAAAAGCAGATACAAAAATCCGATCAATGGAAATCTCCGAAGCAGAAATCCGAAGCTCTTCAAATGATGCAAGAAATTCTCATGGGAAACGACGAGATGAGGGGGCTTTACTCCATTCAGCGGAGCTTGCGCGAGGGGGTGCTTGTATCGAATCAGAATATCGACCAGCTGGTGAAAAAGGCACTCTGTGCACAAAATTTAAAAGATATACGGGAGATGGTTAAAAATGGTGAGTTTGATGTCTTTGTGAAAGATATTCATGCCAATAAGGGTAAAGAACGTCATTTTACGGGGGTTGAAGTGGTTAGTTTTGCTGTCAAGCATGCGCCGGCAGAAAAGGCTGAAAAAGTGCAAGTCTTGCGCGCCTGATAAAGAAAAAGGGAAGAGTGCCACGCGCACTACTTCCCTTACTTCATTAATAAAGCATGGCAGCCAGTAGCTGCTTTACAGGTCGAACCGGTAACCCAAGGTGAGACAGGAAAGACCGGGGTAGCCCCACCAATGCCAGTCTAAAAAAGCGCCTTTCCAGGCTACGTTGGCCCACAGACCCACCTTGAGGTTGAACTTGAAGTCGAGGGTCTTGGTTTTTTTCAGTACAGGGCCTATGGTGGTTCCGCCCTGAAAAGACCAGTCCCCCTTTACTTGCGGTGCAACCGCCAGCGACAAGTGCGGGCGAATCAGCAGGGTGTCCTGGGCGTTGGCCAGGGCGTTGGCATTTTCCATGCCGGCAATGGTAAGTCCGCCGCCCAGCTGGCCTTTACTGCCAAGGGGGATGGGGCGGGCATCGCCGGAAAAGAGCCAGTTTTTACCGTCGAAAGAGGTCAGGCCGTCCAAACGGTATTTACCCCCTTTGTCTAAGTAGGCGTGTGCTCCGCCGGCGGGACTGAATGTGGAAAGTCCGATGCCGAGCTGGAAGCCTTGCGCTCGCAGGGGCTGGACTGTCAGAAAAAGCACTGCGGTGAGTCCGCACAGCAGCACCCATTGGTTGTTTCTAGTCATAAGCTTTGAATCAAATTTAAAGCGAAAAAGCGGCACTCAAACGAGGCGATGGCGTGGACATCGTCTTTTAAAACACCCGGGAGTGCAGTCGTAGAGTTCCGCAAGCCGCAGGTAACAAAATCCCGCCATCCTAACTTATTCTGCCGTTTCACGCACATGACAGTTGTGTGACAATGCGCATCGGGCTAAGACGCTTGCCATGAAGACAAGTAATTCGGAACAATGGTTTACCCGCGCAAAGGCGGCGACGCCCGGTGGCGTGGATTCGCCGGTGCGGGCATTCAAAGGGGTAGGGGGTACGCCGCGCTTTATTGAATCTGCGGCGGGTGCGTATCTGACTGATGTCGATGGAAACCGGATGGTGGATTACTGCATGAGCTGGGGGCCTTTGATTTTTGGCCATCGGGACCCCGAAATTGAAGCGGCGATCAAAACAGCGCTGGAACGCGGATGGACCTATGGTACGGCTTCGCCTTATTCAGTAGAACTGGCTGAGCTGATTATCACTGCTCTGCCCTTCGTAGAAAAAATCCGTTTCGTCAATTCAGGCACCGAAGCGGTGATGTCGGCGCTGCGCGTGGCGCGCGGGGCAACGGGGCGGGCGAAGATTGTTAAATTCGATGGGTGCTATCACGGCCATGCGGATAGCCTGCTGATTCGTGCCGGCTCCGGGCTTGCCGAAATGGCGGCACCTGACAGCGCAGGTGTGACTGCGGCATTGGCGGCAGATACGCTGATTGCCCCGCTCAACGATGAATCGGCGCTGATGCAGATTTTCGAGCGCCACGGCCAAAATATCGCCGCACTAATCATTGAGCCGCTGCCTGCCAATAACGGCCTGCTGCCGCAGCGGCAGGAATTCCTGCAGTTTTTGCGTGAAATTACCCGTCAGCATGGCGCGTTGCTTATTTTCGATGAAGTTATGTCAGGCTTCCGCATCGGGTTTGGAGGGATGGCCGAGGAGACGGGTATTACGCCGGATCTGGTGACATATGGCAAAGTCATTGGCGGCGGGTTCCCTGTCGGCGCTTATGGTGGCAGGAAGGATTTGATGGACCTGGTGGCGCCTAACGGCCCCGTTTATCAGGCCGGAACACTTTCAGGCAACCCCGTGGCGATGACCGCAGGCAAGGCATGCTTGAGCAAATTACAGCGTGAGATGCCTTTCGCCGCATTGGAACGGGCGACTGCCGCGTTGGGCATGGCGATGGAAGAAGTGGGCAAGGCAGCGCCCTTCCCCATTAAAGTACAATCGCACGGCTCGAAATTCTGGATGATTTGCGGTGAAATTAAGACCGCCGATGGAGTTATCAGGCGCATTGAAGATATTCCGGCGGAGCATAAAGCGTATTTCGCCAAAGTTTTCCATGGGCTATTGGATCGCGGTTATTACCTTGCGCCCAGCGGCTTTGAAGTAGGCTTTATGGCCACGGTGCATACGACGGCCCTTAACGCGGGGCTGGCCGAGGCATTCGCCGATGTGCTAAAAACCCTGTAATGCCCAACCGATCACCCATTAAAACTTCGCTGCTGCGCACCCGCGCACTCATTGCCTTCGAGGCGCTGCGCCTGCTGCTGATTCTGACCATCATCATCTGGTGGGGATGGCTGCTGGTGGACAAGACGCAGTATATCCTTTCGCTCGAGGGCGAGTTGGTGATGCATGATGCAAACTATATTCCCCTTTATGACGGCAACCGCATGCTCACCATGGTGATTGGCGAAGCCGGCACGCTGGTATTGCTGGTGCTTGCCAGCTCGCTGGTTTCGTTCTGGCTGTGCATCCGCGATATTCGCCGCACCAGGGCATTACAAAGCTTTTTTGCCACGATGGCTCATGAGCTGCGAACCCCTCTGGCCAGCATCAACCTGCAGATGGAAGGGCTGGCGGCACGCGGTGAATCGCCCTATCTTGAGCGCTTGCGGCAGGATACGTCGCGGCTGGAATTGCAGCTGGAGCGGGGGCTGGAGCTGGCGCGCAGCGAAAGCGGCAAAGCACTCACGCTGTTGCCCGTGGAGCTGGCTGAAATCTGGCGGCGGTCCGCTTCCTGCCCGATTCTCCCTATCAACGGTAAACCCGAAGGCCGCGTGATGGCGGATGCGCACGCGCTGCAGGTGATTTTCCGCAATATCGTGGAGAATGCAGTGGTGCATGGGGGCGCTTCCATGCTGGATATCTCCACGCAGGGAACGCCAGCAGAAATACAGGTTGTTTTTAAAGACAATGGCAAGGGCAGCGATCAGGCGCAGAAGCTTGGGAAGCTCTTTTTTAAAGGCAAGGCTTCGAAAGGAACGGGCGTGGGGCTGTACCTGATAAAATCGCTGATGAAGCAGATGGGCGGCCGCGCGGCATTCGCCAGTACGGGCAGCGGTTTTGCCGTCACGCTGAATTTCCGGAGGGCAGATGCCTAAGCTGCTGCTGGTAGAGGATGAGGAAAATATCGGCGCCACCCTGAGCGACCTGCTTAATAGCGCTAATTATGAGGTTACCTGGGCGCGCAACTGCAGCGAAGCGCAGGATGCAATACGAAACCTGCCTTTCGATGCCGCGCTGCTGGATGTGAACCTGCCGGATGGTACGGGCTTTCAGGTGGCGCAGAGCCTGCAGCCGCAGCGCACGGCCATGCTTTTTCTTACGGCGATGAGCGACCCTGAGCACCGGGTGCGGGGGTTGCAACTGGGGGCGGAAGACTACATTATCAAGCCTTTCCATTTTCAGGAGCTGCTGCTGCGTCTGCGAAATGCCATGAAGCGCCGCGATTACCTGCGGCATGCTTCCGAGGCTGTTACTATCGGTGCGGCCAATATAGATTTCACGGCGTTCACCGCTACTCATGAAGGCGTTACGGAAACACTCACGGCGCGCGAAGCCAAGCTGCTGCAGCTGCTTTGGGAGCGCCGAGGTAAAGTGGTGAGCCGGGATGAAATTCTCAACCATGTCTGGCCAAGCGAGGCCTTTCCCACGGCGAGGACTGTCGATAATTTTATTCTCAAGCTGCGCAGGCTTCTGGGCGAAGAATGCATAAAAACCGTGCGCGGCGTGGGATACCAGCTTATAGAGGGCGCATGAATCTTTTCCAGCAGACACTCCGACGTGAAAATAACAGCGGAACGCCGCCAATCTGGTTTATGCGCCAGGCTGGCCGGTACCATGCCCATTATCAGAATTTGCGGAAACAGTATTCATTCCTGGATTTGTGCCGTGATGCCAAAGTCAGCGCCGAAGCGGCGATGGGCCCTATCCGTGACTTTGACTTTGATGCGGCTATCCTGTTTTCCGATATTCTTTTTCCGCTCGAGGCTCTGGGGGTGTCCCTCGATTTTAATCCCGGCCCGCAATTAGGAAGGCTGTTGCGCTCCAAAGAAGATCTGCACGCTTACCAGCCAGTAGCCGATGTGCGGGGGTTTTTCGGATTCCAGGCGGAAGCGCTCATGGAATTGCGCCGCCAGCTGCCATCTGAAAAAGGTCTGATTGGTTTTGTGGGAGGACCGCTGACGCTTTATCAATTTGCCTGTGAAGGATCGGGCAAGGCTGAGCGCATTGCACTTGATGAGCGTTTTCCCGGCTTCATGGAAAAGCTGATTCCGTTGCTGGCAGAAAATATGGCGGTGCAGGCCGATGCCGAGATTGACTGCCTGGCAATACTTGATAGTTCAGCCGGGATTATTTCGGAAGCGGAATATAGCGCCAGCTATCTGCCATTTGTTAAAGATTTGATTGCGCAGTTTCGTAGCCGGCATCCGCAAATGCCGGTATTATATTATGCTAAGGGGGCTTCGCCCAGGTTATGGACGCTGCTGGAGTCGCTGAATATCCAAGGTATTGGTGTCGATCACTACCAGAACCTCACCCGCGCGCTTACAGAGCATCATGGCCGCTATGCCATTCAGGGCAATTTCCCACCGGAATGGATGAACCTGCCCTGGAAGGAAGCCGAGCCGATGCTGCAGGCCGCTTTTGCCGAAGTGGCGTCCCTGCCGCCTGCCATGCGCCAGGGGTGGATCTGCGGTCTGGGACATGGGATGCAGCCGCTGGGCAGGGAAGAAAATGTCAGAAATTTCGTAAGACTTGCCCGGGAAACCTTCCGGCACTCATAAAGATGCAACAGCAGGCTCTTTCTCAAATTGTAGTTTAAGCTTGGGGGTGCATTAATACTCCCAGCTGCCTCTTGAAACCGGATTTAAGTGTCTTACCTGATCCTCAGATAAACATTTAAGGAGGAAGCTATGAGTATAATTCACTGGAAATCCAACATGGTACCTGTGCAACGCCGGGGCGTTTCGCCGATGGGCATTCTGCAGGAAGAAATTAACCAGCTGTTCGATGATCTGTTCGGTGCGCCTCAATCAGCGCCAGCATTTGAGCGGAACTGGGCGCCTGTGATGGATATTGTTGAAAAGGATAAAGGGTATAGCCTGCATGCGGAACTGCCAGGGATGGATGCAAATGATCTGCAGCTGGAAGTGAGTGAGGGGATTCTGACCCTTAAAGGCGAGAAAAAAGCCCATAAAGAAGAAAATGAGGGCAGCTATATGCGCAGAGAAACAACCCATGGCAGCTTCCGCCGCAGCATTTCACTGCCGGAAAATGCCGATTTCGACAAAGCGCAGGCAAACTTCAAAAATGGAGTGCTGACGCTGGAGGTGCCAAAAAAGGCTGAAACGGAAAAAACAGCCAAGACGATAAAAATTCAGTCAGCCGCTTAATTTTAATGCTAAAAGGGCAGGTAAAACCTGCCCTTTTATTTTAAGGAGACTCAGATGAAAAAAATTATCCTGCGGAGTCTTGCTTTAATATGGCTGCCTTTTGCCGCATCCGCCCTGGAAGTGCAGCATCAGGATGGGATTGCTTATGTGACCGGTGGCGTGGGCCTGGAGGAACGCGAGGCGCTTAAAGCCATGGAAAAGGATTATAACCTGATAGTGACGCTGGCGACTAAGGAAGGGCCTTATTTAAGCGACACTGCGATAGAGATTACGGATAATACAGGAAAAACCCTGCTTTCCGCCAATGCAGACGGGCCGTTTTTCTACGCGAAACTGCCTGCGGGCGCGTACATGGTTAAGGTTGGCAGCGATCCCACCCTGCAAAGCCGCAAACTGGCGGTAAGGGAAGGGGAAACCCGGCGGCTTAGCTTCTACTGGTAATCCGTTGTGTTCAACAGAACTCGCGGTTATAGAATAGCCGCATGAATCCTGCCCTTATCCGCAAATATAACATCGCGGGGCCACGCTATACCAGCTACCCCACCGTACCTTACTGGGATACCTCGCCCAGCACAGAACAATGGATTGCGGCACTGAAGGTTGCCCTGGCGGAAAGTGAGCAGATAGGCCGTGGCGCGGCGATTTATGTTCATATCCCTTTTTGTGAGAGCCTGTGCACTTATTGCGGCTGTAACACCCGTATTACCCGCAAACATGAGCGCGGGTTGCCTTATGTGCGAACCCTCATCCGCGAGCTGGAATTATACATGCACGCCCTTGGCAGAAAGCAGAAGATTCCGGTAGCGGAACTACATCTGGGAGGGGGGACGCCCACCTGGCTGAGCGCAGAGGAACTTACCCTGATGATGGAAGGCCTGCTGCAGTTCTTAGAGCCGGTACCGGGGCATGAATTTTCGTTCGAAGCCGATCCGCGCGTTACCACCCCTGAACAACTGCAGGCACTGCATAAATTAGGCTTCCGCCGCTTAAGCCTGGGTATCCAGGATTTTGACGCCCGGGTGCAGGAAATTGTCAACCGCGTACAATCCGTTGCGCAGGTAGAGAGCATTACCCGAATCGCGCGCGAGACAGGCTATACAAGCATCAATTATGACCTGATCTATGGGCTGCCGCTGCAGACCGAAGCGAGCATACGCGACACGATTGGCGAAGTGCGGCGCCTGAAGCCTGAGCGTATTGCTTTCTATGCCTATGCGCATATTCCCTGGATTAAACCGGGCCAGCGCAAATATACGGAAGCCGATTTGCCGGATGGGGAAGCCAAGCGCCGACTTTATGAGCTGGGCCGTTCCATGCTGGAGGAAACGGGCTATCGCGAAATCGGCATGGATCATTTTGCGCTGCCCACGGATGGTCTTTGGCAGGCGGTGGAACGCGGCACTCTGCACCGCAACTTCATGGGTTATATGCCCAAGGATGTTCATCCGATGCTTTCTCTGGGCTGTTCCTCGATCGGCGATGCCTGGACCGCCTTTGCCCAGAATATCAAGGAGGTGGAGGCCTATGAAGCGGCAGTGGCAGAGGGAAGGCTGCCATTACTGCGAGGCCATGTTCTCAACCAGGAAGATCAGATACTTCGCCGCCATGTGCTTAATGTTATGACACGGGGTGAGACCGATTGGTCAGCGCCTGAGCACTATACCGATTACCTCGAGGAAGTGCCGGCAAAACTGGCTGAGCCGGTGAAGGATGGCCTGATTGTGCTGGGAAACCGCCGAGCAAAGGTGACAGAAGCGGGACGGCCGTACCTGCGCAATCTCTGCATGGCTTTTGATGCCCGCCTTGCGCGCAAAGAGCCGCAGGGCCAGGTTTTCAGCAAGACAATCTAATGACAATCTTCACGCAATTGTAACACTGCGAAAACAGGCAAAAGAGTATAATCTCCGCAGTTTGTCGTCTTTTTTGGGACCGTTAATTTAAGCCTGCTCGCTTACTTCTACTTTTTAAAATTTTTAATCCTCCCACATCGGGATGACAAACTGTCTCACTTAATTAAATCTATTCCAACACATGAAAAAACAACCTGTTGTTTTAATTCTGCTGTTGTCCCTGCTTTCGGCGGTTTCGGGATACAGCCAGTACAATCATGCGTTCTTCGTGACGCATAGCCAACTTGCAAACACCCATGACGTCGCAGAAGACGGCCTGGGCTTTTACTGGGCGACCAGCAACATCAGCGGCGGGCGTTTGGTGATCACGGATGGCGGCGGCAATTACGTCGCCAGCGTGGCCACGATCAATCAGCCGCTTGCGGTCAAACGCAGTCCGTCCGGGGAGATGTATGTCACCGTGAATGCGGGGGCGGGCAACAGCCTGGAAGTGTACAATCCGGTCACGCGCACCTGGGTGCGGACGCTGGCGGGGAAGGACAACTCGACGGGCCTCGCTTTCGACGCCAATGGCAATTACTACATCACGGATGCCGGCAGCGACAAAGTCTGGGCGTATGCTCCGAATGATGCGCTGATCGGCTCGTGGGGTTCGGCTCAACTGACCACGCCCACGGGCATCGCCTACAACCCGGTGACGGGCCTGCTGGCGGTAACCGACCGTGGCGGTGCCGACGCCGTGTGGTTTTTCACCACCGGCGGCACGTTTACCGGCAACTCCATTCCGGCCACCAACCCCGACGGCGTGGCCTGCAACGAGTTCGGCGACATGGCGGTTAGCCAGCCGCACAGCGTCAAAATCTACGATTCGGCGCTGACGCTGCTGCAAACCATCGGCGGTAGCAGTCCGGGAACCGGTACGACGCAGTTCAACCGCCCCTGGGGCATGCATTTCGCCGCCGGCCAGCTGTGGGTCGCGGAGTTTGGGAATGACCGGCTCCACGTGTTCAACGGCACGCCACTGCCCATCGAGCTGAAAAGCTTCGATGTGACGGTCAAAGGCAGCACGGCGACGGCGACGGCAATCACGGCCAGCGAAGTCAATAACCATTGGATGGTTCTCGAGATTGCCAAGAACTCTCTGGATTTTCAGGAAGTGGCTCGTCAATCGGGCGCCGGCAACAGTACCGACGAAAACACCTACAAGTTCGTGCTTCTGGATCTGGCGCCCGGTCAATACTACGCCCGCATCCGGCAGGAGGATTTCGACGGTCATTTCACCTACAGCCCGGTTCGTTCATTCAAGATCGAGGGCAAAAGCGAGGTGCGACTCTACCCGTGCCCGGTCGTGCAAGACCAGAACGTCGTAATCGATCTCGGCGAGACTGTCGAAGCGACGGCTAAGGTGTACGATGACCTCGGGCGCATGGTGCTGCAGATACCGGAGTTCCAAAAGACCACCAGTTTTTCGGCGGTGGTGGCACCGGGAACCTACAGCGTCATCATTACCGCCGGAAGGCGAGAAACCGTGAAACGACTGGTCGTCGTGAAGTAAGACCAAGTAAGTGAGCAGCTTAAAAGTAAAGCGAAGCCCCTGTGATGACAGGGGCTTTTGCTTTTTTAGGGGTTTTAAAATTATTGCAGCATCTGCTGCAGCAGGGCTGAAAGGCTCGCCAGGGAAGGAAGCTTTTGCAGCGCCTCCTTATCGGCGTTATCCGCCTCGGCGATTTCCCGCGCGCTATCAGCCTTGAGAGGCTGACCGCCCGGCGCGGTGCCATAAAGCGCCTGCAGGCTGGCGATATCATGCGGCTGGTAATCATTATAGCGCAGGTTGGTGGCCTGCATGATGCTGGGCAGGCGGTGGTATTTCTGCTCGGCATCCTGCGGATGCTGCAGGCCCAGTGTATGGCCGATTTCGTGCCGCACCACGCCCTTAAGTAATTCGCAATCCGGCTTGCGTGGCGAGCAAAGATTGCGATCGATCACCAGTTGACCGCCGCGAGGATTGGGATAGCTGGCGTAACCAAGCATGCGCTCGCCGGGCATTCCTGCATTTTTGGATAGATCGGACGCAACGACGCGCAGATAGGCATCTTTTGGGTGCGAGGCCTGTTCGAAGCGTAGCGCCACCTGACGCGGGAGCTGGTTTTGCAGCACGTCGGCAACGGTTTTGCGCTCTACTTCGGTGAGCTTGCGATATTCAGTTTCACCCTGACCCGCAGGGGCAAGCGGCTTGTCTTCCTCAAAAGTATAGGAAACCACGATCATGCCGAATTCCTTGCGGATGCCGCGGAATTTATCGCCAATTTTAAAACCGCTGATCAGGGGGTCCCGGGTTTCTGGCGTTGCGGAAGCCAGCGCGGCAGCAGGTTGCGACCTGTAAGCGGAGGGGGTCGGCAAGGAAGGTTTGACCAGCGCAGGCATGACGGGCTTCGCGGATGCCACCTGTGTGGCTGGCGGGGAAGCCGCTGCTGCCTGCACGGGCGACCGGCCTCCGGTCTGCATATAATCCGCCAGCGCTGACTGTGTTTGCCGCACCAGATCATCGTAACTTTGCGCCCAGGCGATATTCGCCTGCAGGAAAAACCCGCATAAGGCCGAAAGCAAAAGCACGTGAACCTGGCGCATATTTGCCTATCATATCAAAAAAGCATAAGGCGCAGCGTGAACCTTTTGTTACCAAAGGCCAGATTCCCTGCTATAAGCCGGGCATGATTCTTTCCCTCCCGATAATGGCATTGGTAGCGCTTGGCGGCGCCGCAGGCTCGGTTTGCCGATATCTCGTTTCTGCCGGTATGCTGCGGTGGCTGGGCGCTGGTTTTCCTTTCGGCACACTGGCGGTAAATGTAGTGGGCAGTTTCCTGATGGGAGTGCTCGCCGGGGCTTTAGCCGACCACTTTCCCCTGCATAAGGAGCAATGGCGCATCATGCTCGGAACCGGCTTTTTAGGCGGTTTTACGACTTTTTCGGCTTTTGCGCTCGATGGGTGGATGCTGCTGGAGCGTGGCCAGATCGCGGCGGCGGGCGGATATATTGCAGGTTCAGTGCTGCTTTCACTCGCAGGATTAATCGCCGGCGTTATGCTTATGCGGAGCCTGCCATTATGAAACTGACCACCGTTCTGCAGGAAGAAGATGGCATCCGCCTGGATCGCTGGTTCTCAAGGCATTATCCTGATGTGACGCATGGCCAGTTGCAGAAGGCATTGCGCAGCAAGCTGATAAAAGTGGAAAATAAGCGGGCCGAAGCCTCGCAGCGGCTCGAGGCGGGACAGGTGATTAAGCATCCTGAATTTGCAGAAAGCGCGCCCAGGAAAATGCCGCCAAAAGTTGACCGCGAATGGCTGCAATCGCTGATTCTCTATGAAGATAAAAATATTATCGCGCTGAATAAGCCTGCCGGGCTGGCCACGCAGGGTGGCAGCGGGCTGGGCGATAATCATCTGGATGCGCTGTTACCTGTGCTAGGCGCAAAGCTCGTTCACCGGCTGGATAAAGATACCAGCGGCGTGCTGCTGCTGGCGCGCGATGCCAGAACCGCCGACAGCCTGATGAAAACATTCGCCAGTAAGCAAGCACATAAGACCTACTGGGCGCTGGTTGCCGGGGTTCCGAACCCTCCGCAGGGCGTGATTAACGCCCCTCTTGCCAAGACCAAACGCGGCGGGCAGGAGCTTATGGCGGTCGATGCGGAAGGCCAGAAAGCACTGACTGAATACCGGGTTGTTGAGAAGCTGGGCAAAAACCTGAGCTGGGTGGAATTGTCGCCCCTGACCGGACGTACCCATCAGCTGCGGGTGCATATGGAGCATATGGGCCATCCTATTTACGGCGATGGCAAATATGGAGGAAGGGAGGCCTTCCCCGAGGGGCTTAACCTGCCAAAGCAGCTTCATCTGCATTCAAGGCGGCTGATTATTCCCGGCATTATCGATGTAACCGCGCCGCTGCCTCCCCATATGCAGCAAAGCTGGGAGATGCTGGGCCTCAGGGCTTAGTTCTTATCATGCAGGAGGTGCCGGAGGAAGAGCCGACCTGCTGGTTCCAGGGCATTTTGGCCAACAGCATTGCCAGCGTACACACCCCTGTGAGGCCTGCAAAGATGAGTCCGCATCCTATCAATCCGGTCAGCAGGAAAAACAATGGAGCAACCAGATAGCCCAGCAGGCTGCCGATCAATATTATCAGCCCTACCGCCAGTTGCACCTGGCGATCTAAAGGAAGCATTTTACTATCGCCGCTTTTAACAGGCAGGCCTGCCGCAACCCAGCCTTCAATGCCACCTTCGAGATTATAAATATCAATATTTTCTGCGGCTAACTGTTCGCAAGCGCGGCTGCCGCGGCCGCCTTTACGGCAATGGACGACCAGTTTCCTGCCGGAAAGCGGCGGCAGAGCGTTGCTGGAAAGCTGGCCCATGGGTAACAGTATCGCTCCCGGGATTGCCTCAGATGCATGTTCAGCGGGCTCGCGTACATCCAGCAATACCGCTTCGCCTTTATCCATCCAGGACTTCAGGGTCGCGCAATCAACTGTCTTGATCATTGTCAAAGTCCTTCCAGAAGATGATTGTAGAATAATATTAAATTAGAGGAGTGGTGAATGCAAAAAAACTATCACGAAATTACCCAGAATATTTCAGCCAACCTGAAGACCCTGCGCAAGGATTTGCCAGAGGTTATGCAGGGGTTTTCCGCTCTTTCCGGTGCGGCTACCAAAGACGGGGCGCTGGATAAAAAGACGAAAGAGCTGATTGCGCTGGCGCTGGGCGTCGCGGCGCGGTGTGATGGCTGTATCGGCTTTCATGTAAAAGCGCTGGTCGGTCTTGGCGCAACTCTTCAGGAGGTGGAGGAGGTGCTGGGCATGGCTGTTTATATGGGGGGCGGGCCTTCCCTGATGTATGCTGCGGATGCCATCGCGGCTTTTGAGCAATTTACCGCAAAGGAGTAAGGTAATGCAGTGCAATATAGGCAAAACAGATCGGTTGTTGCGGATCATTTTGGGACTGAGTGTGCTGGGCGCGGGGCTTGCAACAGGCAGCCTGTGGGGGTTAGTGGGGTTAGTGCCTCTTGTTACCGCGACTCTGCGCTTCTGCCCTGTTTATATACCATTGGGGATTAATACCGCTGAAAAGCAGTGACAGACGGATAAGGGCAAGCTACCCAATCTGTATGGCCCATGCGGATTCTTATATACCTGTTTCGCGCTTTCACCTGGCGTTAGTGGTGGCGAGCCTGATTGCCATGCCGGGCTCCCTTCTGCTGCCCCCAACCATCGCGAACTGGCCGCTTTGGGCCGTGTTGGCGGCAGGCACCCTGCCGCTGCTCTGGGATATCGTGAAGGGAGTTCTTAAAGGCGATTTTGGCGCGGATGTGCTGGCCGCCATCGGGCTGATCACGGCCATTGTCATGCAGGAATATATGGCAGCGACGCTGCTAGTGCTGATGATGGCGAGCGGCCAGGCGTTAGAAGCTTATGCGATGCGCCGGGCTTCTTCAGTCCTGCTGGCGCTGGCACAGCGCATGCCAGCCACCGCCCATCGCCGTCAGGGGGATCATATCGAAGATATTGAGCTCACCTCCATTGCAGTCGGGGATGAGATTGTAATTTATCCCCACGAAACCTCACCGGTAGATGGGGTGGTCGTTTCCGGCCATGGCACCATGGATGAGTCTTACCTGACCGGTGAGCCCTACCGCGTTTCCAAAGCGCCGGGTTCGGGAGTGCTTTCCGGCGCGGTCAATGGTGAAGCAGTGATTGTAATAAAGGCAGAGAAGCTGCCTGAGGATTCGCGTTATGCTTCCATCATGCAGGTTATGGCGGAAGCAGAGCAGCACCGCCCGCAATTGCGGCGGATCGCGGATCAAATTGGGGCAGTGTTTGCGCCTCTGGCACTGATTCTGGCTATCGCCGCCTGGGTTTTAACGGGGGAGCCAGACCGTTTTCTGGCCGTGCTGGTGGTGGCAACACCCTGTCCGCTGATTATCGCGATTCCTGTGACATTGATTGGCGCCATTTCCATGGCGGCGAAGCGGGGAATTATTATTCGTGATCCCACCGTGCTGGAACGTCTGCCTACCTGCCGCACCGCGGTTTTCGATAAGACCGGCACCTTGACCTATGGCCAGCCCGAACTGACCGAGATTCATGTGCGCGAAGGCTTTACGGCGAACAAGATACTGACGCTGGTTGCCGCGCTGGAGTCTTACTCAAAACATCCGCTGGCCGTAGCCGTGCTGGCGGCGGCGAAAAAGCGCAAATTATACTTTCTGCCGGATGCCGCACAGGTATCAGAAAGGCCAGGGCAGGGGTTAAGAGGGCGTGTTGAGGGCAGGGATGTGATTGTCACCAGCCGTAAGAGGGTCCACGAATATGCTGAGAATGCCAGCGAAGCTGAATCTTTGCTGCCGCCAACTGCAGCAGGGCTGGAATGCGTGGTGCTGGTAGACGGCCAGTATGCCGCTACCTTGCATTTCCGCGATGCGCCGCGCGCGGAAGGTAAATCGTTTATTCACCACCTGGGGCCGAACCACCATTTCAGCAAAGTGATGCTGGTTTCGGGCGATCGTGAATCCGAAGTGAAATACCTGGCAGAGCGACTGGGAATTGAAGATATGCTCGCCGGGCAGTCCCCCGAGCAGAAACTGGTGATTGTGCGTGAAGAGACGGCGAAAGCGCCGACCCTGTTCATGGGGGATGGTATCAATGATGCGCCGGCGCTGGCAGCCGCAACCGTAGGCCTTGCCTTTGGCCAGCACAGCAGCGTGACATCGGAAGCAGCCGGTGCGGTGATTATGGATAATACGCTCAGCCGCGTGGACGAGCTAATCCATTTAAGCGAGAAGATGCGGCGCGTGGCGCTTCAGTCCGCCATCGGAGGAATGACCTTGAGCATCCTCGGCATGGTTGCGGCCGTTGCCGGAATGATTACGCCGGTGCAGGGCGCATTGGCGCAGGAGGCCATTGATGTGCTCGCTATTATGAACGCCTTGCGCCTGGCCTGGGATCGGGATTTAAAAGCCGATGTTTAGCTCTTAGCTGTAGCGCACCCAGCTGTTGGCGGTCAGCGAGTAGATCGGGCGGTAGAAGGCAATGGAAACATCTTCATAGACATCATTGCGGCGGTTATCGAGAATGTAATTGCGGCCATTATCGCGTACGGCCAGCACCGCATGCAGCACATTGGCCTGCGTATCTGTCAGAATCACGATTTGCATGTTAGTGGCTGGTACGCCCATGCGCAGCAGGCTGAAATATTTCACGATAGCAAAGTCGTCGCAATCGCCATAGCCTTTAGCAAGGGTTTCTGCCGGGCTTGCCCAATAATCATTCACGCCCCAGGCGATATCGTCTGAAACATAACGGATAGAGCGATTCACTGTATTATTCACGCCCTGCAGCTTGCTTAAAAGCGAAGCCTGCTGAAGACCCGCCGGAATTACCCGGTTGAGTGCCGCTGCACTGCCATTGGACTCTTCCTGCGCGTATTTGCGATTGACGGACTGCCATTTCTGGAAAGCGGAAACATCGGCATTTTCCTGTCCGCGGTAACCGAACATATCTGCTTTAGCATCGGTGGTGGAAAGTGTAGCCAGCAGTAGAAAACTGAGGAGTCCGAAAGCGCGAATAAATAGTTTCATAAATTTAACTTTCTGAGGCTAATTTGTGCCTCAATAGTTAAATTTTGCTCTCTAATTTATAAAAATCAGTTAAGGAAAATAATAAAAAATTTCTCTAAAATAGCGTTATTTTATATATATATTACAATAATTTAATTAGATAAAATTTTATCTAATTTTTATTCAAAACTATAGTAAATACAGCTTTAATTTTTGGGCTATAATTAATGTAAATTAACCATAGAAAAAGACAAAAAATACCTGGGAAAAGTGATTGGAAAAATCACCTACGAGGAGAGGCATTTTTGTGGTGGTGGGTAAAATACAAAGAGTGAATTTAAAACCGGCGGGAAAGTGTCAGCGCGCCGTAGGCTTCCGCTTCGTCCTGGCCGTGAAATTCCCTGCTGCGTAAACTATGAGTATAAGCCAACCTTGTTTCGCCGAAGGTAAAGGCAATACCGGCCTGCAGACCGCCAATCAGCGGATATTTATCCACGCCGGGACTGTCTTTAAATGTATTGCCATCGAGAAAGATGTTACGGGCAACGGCACGCCCTTCAGCACCAGCGAAGAGGTACCATCCGAAATCCTTGCGGGGAATAAAGAAGTCCGAACCTGGCATACTGGGGCGAATAAGCGGCGGGCCATAATCCGAGGGGAGATCGTAACCGATCCGGGCTACCGCTCCGATTAGCGCATGGGTATAGATATTGCCAATGCTGCCGCCAATGCTGGGTGTAATATCGGCACCCCAGCCAAAAGGTGAGAACTGATACACGCTGCGCCATTTACGCTCGTAATTGACGACTACCCCAAACTCGTTGGATAACTGGTTGCGCCAGCCTTGCGGATCGGGACTATCGATGAGGTCGTGCACAAAATCCTGAATTTGTGCGGCGCCTGAGGCCGGCCCAACCATGCCAAGAGTAAGCTGCAGATTGTCGAGACGGTAGCCGGTATCTGAAATAACGCCGAGACCCCCATAAAGCCAGCCTGCATAGGGTCTGTCATCGGGCTGCGGACCTGGTTGCGACAGATCGCTGGGAGTGAAGATGCTTTGCCCGAGTTCAAAATGCCAGCGTTTATGACCATTACCTATATTATCCAGCCAGGAGGGAATATTATTTTCGGCTGAAAGAACGGCAAGGCGTATGCCATTGGTGTAATTCGCATCGCTCCCGGCAAAAAGATCATTTTCAATTGAGAGTGTAGCAACACGCTCGTGATCTTTCTCCGGATGCAGGGTTTCTTCCGCAACCGCCGGTGAAAAAAAGAGGGTAGCCGATAAGACGGCTACCCGGAAGCGACAGGGAGACCAGTGGGTCACGAATGACCTACTGGGAGGGGGGATAATTCAGATTGCCCGCATCGTCTTCATTAAGGCGAATAGTGCCCAGTGAACGAACGGTGCCGGATTCGTAAGGCGAATCGCTGTAAGAGACGGAATTAGAGTTGTAAGGCAGCGTAGAAGGAAGATCGGAAGTCGCTACCTGTTCATCTTTCACGGGGAAGCG
>WBZO01001996.1_pt1 | contig 28630 bp, 18 predicted proteins | sample 5204261 | NCBI WGS metagenome assembly WBZO01 (sample SAMN12412400, study PRJNA552823) | activated sludge metagenome | isolation source: activated sludge from anammox sidestream of wastewater treatment plant... | place: USA: North Carolina | collected 2017-09
ATGGCGATGGCTTCTTCGATGGTTTTGTATTTCATCAGGTATAAAATCGGAGCAAAAGTTTCCTGCTGTACGATCTCCATGTCTGGCCGGACTTCGGCAATGCAGGGCTTCACATAGCAGCCGCTGCGGTATTCCTCGCCTTCCAGGATGCCGCCTTGTACAGCGAACCTGCCGCCTTCCTCCCTAATTTTTTCAATAGCTGCCTGATAAATGCCCACGGCATTTTTGTCAATCAGCGGCCCCACGTGGTTGTGTTGGTCAAGGGGGTCTCCGATGCGCAGCTGCTCATAAGCGCCTGCCAGTTTATTTTTCACCTCGTCGTAAATGCTTTCGTGAACGATGAGCCGGCGGGTGGAAGTACAACGCTGCCCACAGGTACCAACTGCGCCAAAGAGGGCACCGGTGAGTACGATGTTCAGGTCAGCACTGGGGGTGACGATGATGGCATTGTTGCCTCCGAGTTCGAGCAAGCTGCGCCCCAGGCGTGCTGCAACAGTCTGCCCGACGATTTTGCCCATGCGAATGCTGCCCGTCGCTGAAATGAGGGGCACGCGGGGGTCTTTAGTCATTAACTCTCCTACCCGGTAGTCGCCGTTGATAAGGCAGACGACGCCTTCGGGAATGCCGTTGTCACGCAGAACTTTTTGGAAGATATTCTGGCAGGCCACGCCACAAAGTGGCACCTTTTCCGAGGGTTTCCAGATGCAGACGTCGCCGCAGACGAGAGCAATCATGGCATTCCAGGCCCAGACAGCCACCGGGAAGTTGAACGCCGTGACGATGCCAACAGGCCCCAGTGGATGCCACTGCTCGTACATGCGGTGGTGGGGGCGTTCAGAGTGCATGGTGAGGCCGTATAGCTGACGGCTAAGGCCAAGGGCAAAGTCGCAGATGTCAATCATTTCCTGCACTTCACCCCAGCCTTCCTGCAGGCTCTTACCCATTTCGTAACTTACCAGGCGCCCGAGCGGGTCTTTCAATCTCCGCAGTTCTTCGCCATACTGGCGCACGATCTCACCCCGCTTGGGTGCCGGGATTTTGCGCCAGGCTTTAAATGCTTCCTGCGATTTTTGTATGACCGCTTCGTATTGCTCCTTTGTCGTCTGGCTCACGCTACCAATGAATTCACCGTCCACCGGAGAAAAAGACTGGATATACTTGCGAGAAGTGACTGATTCAAGGCCGGTACTCGTGCCGGCGTTGTTCCTTTTCAGGCCGAGTTTTTTTAGAAAATCTCTATTCATGATAATATTGAATGTTTGGAATGAGCAAATGGTAGATAACTTTCAGTATGGCGGGGATTAAGAGCTTGCTTGCGATTTGGTTACTTGGTCAAAAACAGCCCTTTTTCGCCATGTGGCCAACTCTCCAACATGCTCTTAAGGCGTGCAAAGATAGGATACTCCTTACATTTTGACGGGTACAAACGTCACCGCACGTCGAAGTCCATATCCAAGTTAACATCGAAGCTGCCGTTTGGAAAACCTCTCAGCCGTTCAAGTTTTACCTGGATGTTGATGTTTTCCATCAGCACCATCCCGCGCAAATCTTTGACATCGCTGGGCACCAGGTCGAGGTCGTAGCCGGTGTTGAATGGCACGGGGTCGCGGTAAAATGCCTCTCTCCCGCAGTTGGGCTCATTCTGACCAAGAGGACACAGGCGGATGGATACAGCATCGAGAAAGTCGAGTTTTGCTTCGCCAAAAACGACAGACAGGGTAGCACGCCCCGGGCGGATGCTCTTGATCTGTGCCGTATCGAGGCCTTTGGCCTGGATGAACGCCAGGGCATTCATTTTTACCTGATTGATGGGGATGTAATAGGTATCGGGGGGCTGTAGTGTGGCATTAACGGGGAATCTCAGATTGGTGACCGGAATGCGGAGCAGGGGCGGGGCTTCTTCTTTTTTACAGGAAAAGAAAGTAAAAGAAATAATTAGAAGTAATGGAATATGCTTCATCGTTAGTTTTTTATTCTGCACAATCGCTCTGCTTTTTATAAAAATTTTATTTCTCTCCAAAGTTGACTAATCTCAGTCAGAATAGCTTTTTTTGCTTTGCAAACAAAGAACACTTTAGTTGCACATTTTGAAAAACTCACATTCAGCTTTTTTTTAAACACCCAAATTTTCAACGACATGGGCGAACAAAAAGTATCTATCGCAAAAGATCAAGGCGACCTGCAAAACTTTGTCCGGCATCTGCTGGAGGATCTTCAGGTCCTGGAGCATCTGTTGGCTAATCAATGGTTTGAAACAGACATTGTCCGCATCGGAGCAGAACAGGAAATGTTTATCGTGGACAACAAAACCTTCAAGCCTGCCAAAATAAATTTGAAAGTAATACAAGAAATGCAGGAATACCCCTGGCTCGACACAGAACTGGCGCAGTTCAACCTGGAAACCAACATGACTCCCCTTGAGTTTACGGGTGACTGTTTTCGGAAAATGGAAGAGGAAAATAAGTTCTACCTGAGTAAAATAAGGGAAACTGCGAAGAAAATGGGGGCCAACATTGCCCTGACAGGCATCCTGCCCACACTCCGAAAATCAGACCTCGACCTGGAAAACCTCACCGAAAAGCCCCGTTACAAGAGTTTAATGAAGGCATTGCACAGCCAGTTGCTGGGCAATGCCTTCGAATTGAACCTGCACGGCATTGACGAATTGCACGTCAAACACGACTCGCCCTTGCTGGAAGCCTGCAACACCAGCTTCCAGGTGCACCTGCAGGTAGCTCCCGATGATTTTGTTTGCTTGTACAACATAGCTCAGACCTTGACGGCTCCGGTTATCGCCATCGCTGCCAATTCGCCTTTGGTATTCGGCAAGCGACTGTGGCACGAGACCCGCATTGCGCTCTTCCAGCAATCTCTTGACACCCGCACCTCGCATGATCACATGCGCGAGCGCAGCCCCAGGGTTAACTTCGGCAGCGGCTGGCTCAAAGGCTCCATCCTCGAAATATACAAGGAAGATATCGCCCGCTTTAGGGTGCTGATGACTGCCGATGAGCTTGAAAGTTCAACAGAGCAGGTGCGCAACAATATAACGCCCAAACTCAAGGCACTTCAAGTTCACAACTCAACCGTTTATCGCTGGAACAGACCCTGCTACGGCATCAGCAGTAACGGCAAACCACACCTGCGCATTGAAAACAGGGTGCTGCCTGCGGGGCCTACCGTAGTGGATCAGATTGCCAATGCCGCTTTTTGGCTGGGTGCAGTCATTGGCCTGCGCAAACACTGCAACGACGTCACGCAGCTCCTGTCCTGGGAAGACGTGCGGGATAATTTTGTAAAAGCATCACAATTCGGAATTGACTCAAAATTCAACTGGTTCAACGATGAAAAACTATCTGCCACTGAATTAATCTTAGATAAATTGCTCCCCTACGCTGAGGAAGGCCTGGTAGAGCGAAAAGTGGACCAGGCCGATATAGACAAGTACCTCGGCATCATCAGAGACCGGGCTAAAAAACACATGACCGGTGCCCGCTGGCAACTCCGGGCTTATACCAAATTAAAGGAATCTATCACCTCCGACGAAGCAGCAGCCGTCCTGACAGCCTGCATCGTCAAAAATCAGGAAAATGATATGCCTGTCCATACCTGGGAATTACCCGACCCCGGCGAGTTGGAGGAATACGTCCCCGTGCGCCTGCGAGTCGAAGAATTTATGACCACCGATCTCATAACCGTTCAAAAAGAAGACCTGATTGACCTGGTAGTTGAAATGATGGAATGGCGAAAAGTCCGGTACCTGCCCGTAGAAGACTCCAAAGGAAAATTGTTGGGTCTTGTCACCTCTCGCCTGTTGTTGCGGTATTACACCCAGAAGAACTGGTTAGGTGAAAAACCAGGTGACACGGTCAAGGATGTCATGATACATAATCCATACACCATTTCACCTAAGGCTTCTATTATTGAAGCACTGCGGATGATGCGGGAAAACACGATTGGCTGCCTCCCCGTCGTACAGGGAAAAGACAACGAACTTGTCGGGATCATCACCGAAATGGATTTCCTCAGAGTGTCTGCACGACTGATGGAGCGCCTGGAAATGAGAAGATAATTCGGGCGCCTTTAGAGCTTGCTTGCGATTGGGGCACTTGGTCAAAAACGGCCCTTTTTTGTCTTGTTTTCCTCTTTTTCAAATCCGTAGCGCTGCTACGCCACTTCAAAAAGCTAAAAAACTGACAAAAATTGCTCGTTGTCGGATGTTGTTTGGATAGAGCTGCCACAGATAAAAAACCCATCCTTTTTAGCCCGGTGCACTCCATTCAAACAGCATCCCGGCTCAAGCATCAAAACCCAAACAAGCTCTTAGAAGCATCACTTAGGTGAGAAAAAGACCTGCAGATAAGAGATTGATCGTTGAGGCGTCCTGGCGTATTCTTTTTTTAGACGCTCCTCGGGTGAAGGCATTTTAATGGTCAGCCAGTATTCCTTTTCTTCCAGATTGGCAAACAGCGCCTCTCCCTGCCCGTTGGTCGTCCCTTCGCGTGCGATGGGGAATCCCTGCTCCCGGTTAGACTCAAAGTCAAAGAGATAAACTCTTGCATATGGCACAAATCTGGCCGAATCACACTTGTCATCAACACAAAGCAATACCTTTACTTCAAGGCAGCCATACAACTTTAATGGGATTTCACCCTGCGGATTCGCCTCTTTCCTACAAGCCGAAAGAGCCAGGACAATGAAAACAGGCAAGAGGTATTGATTTTTCATGAGCTGAGGTTGAAGCTCAAATATATCTCTGTAGCGGATGCAAACCAAACCCTCCCGGGCTTTGTTCCTCTGCTGTTTCACCTCGAACACGTTTCTTATGAAGCAAAAAAACTTCGTTAATTTCCTTATTGGCCTGGTTGTCTTTTCAGGTATTTTCACCGTAGTGAGGCATTTTTACATGCAGCCTGGTTTTGAAAAAGGCCAAAAAGCGCCGGACTTCATTGCCCTACTTCCAGACGGGGAGCCTTTCAAATTCTCAGATTTACAAGGGCAATACATCCTGCTCGACTTCTGGGGAAGTTGGTGTGGTCCTTGTGTCCAGGAGGCACCTGCGCTAATTTCCCTATACGATAAATATAAAAATTCGAAGTTCAAAGCAGCACAGGGCTTCACCATTGTCAGCGTGGGTATTGAAAAAGACCGCAACAGATGGCTCAACGCCATTGAAAAACTTGGCAAGGAGTGGCCTCTTCAAATTATTGACCCTGCCAGCAGCCTGCGGTTTTTTAATTCGCCCATTGCCAATGAATACGGCGTCAAACAGGTACCTGTCAAGTTTTTGATTGATGAGCAAGGGGTCATCATAGGCGTGGATATGACTGTCGAACAGATGGACCAGTTCCTGCAAAGCCAGTTGTAATTATTTGTAACCGCTCTGAAGAGCTTGGGGAGATGAAGAGGAAATGAATTTTATCTCCATCTCCATCCCCTTTCACACAATGACACTTGAAAAAAAACGACGCGATGAATTTTATCTGCCGCATAGGACTTTTCACGAGTTTGCTACTGCTGGCGGTTTCCTGCCAAAAGCCCCTTTTTCCCGATAAAAAAGAGGATAAAAATAAGGCAAAATGGGAGACCCTGGACTACAATTCTGAACGGCTCATCCAGCATCTGCACGCAACTCCCTTTGAATTTTATGTCATTACGGAAAACCAGTTTGCCCGCTTCGACGCCGAGCTGCAATTGTTGGAAAAGCGCCCTCTAGATGTTTCACATGGCGTCAGAGGAGTGCCCGCCATGTCCGATAACACCTTTGCCCGCCTGACCATTGACCAAGAAACACGACAGGTCGTTGAGTTTCACCTGGCCCGAAACCCCACCCAAATCATCCGGATCTTAGCAGACTCCCTCGCAAGTCCTGGCGATGACCACCTGGAAATTGAATTCTTGGCACGCAGCATTGGGGCTTTTAGCAGTGACGGCACGTTGTTTCTCTTGCCTGCAAAGGTGTTTCCTGGGAGACATTACGCCTTTTTTATGTTTGAAATTACCCAAAACACACCCCACAATGCTTTCGTTTCAATCAACCTGATCCGGCGAATTGACTTACCAGAGCTGAGAGCAGATTTCAGCAACCTCGTCAACATGCGCTTCCTGGATGGCAATTTTTACCTCACCTCCAGAGAGGGCGCCTGGCGCCTCACGCCATCGGGGCAGGTGAAAAAACTGCATTCGCAATGGTCAAGGGACATCTTTGCCTGGGATGGCAATCTCTACCTGACAGGACTCAATTCCTTTGACCTGCACGAAAGCCAGGACCATGGCCTCACCTGGAAACGCCTCAATATCAATTCGGACTTGAAAATGGTGGAAACAGCCGGCGATCTGATCTTTACCCAGGAGGTGCTCGGCAACCCCTACCTGCTAATGCCAGCAGATTTCCTGAAAGCTAAAAATATCGTTTACCCCAAGGATGCTTCAACGGATTTTTCCACCTACTTCAGCGTCGCCTTTTTTAATGGTCGGTACTACTTCAGCATTGAAAGAAACATTTTTTCTACGCAGGAAATAATCGTGGAGTAGGCGCCTTTCCATGGCATTTTTTAATAGTATCTGTCATTTTGTCGCTACATTTTTTACTTTTTTGACAAAATGACATTTAGTTTTTATAAAAAACCGCCATTTCTGCGAAAAATACCCCTTGGAATGTAAGTTGATTGGAAGGGAGGTATAGTTAGTTCAACCGGAGCCACGATTGGAATCTAAAAGATTTAAAAATCGGGATTCGAATTCAAAAACTTAAAATCTATCAATATGAACCTGATCAGCTTTTTTCCAACAACGAGCAGAAAACCTGCAACCATCACCAACTCCTTTGACAGCATGTTCAACGAGTTTTTCAACCGCGATTTCCCCGTTTCGTTTCAAAATGGCAACATCCAGAAAAGCCCTGCAGTGAACATCGCTGAATCCGACAACGCTTACCGCATTGAGGTAGCTGCACCGGGCCTTGCAAAGGAAGATTTTGAGATTAAAGTGGAGAATGAGCTCCTGAGCATTTCTGCAAAAAAAGAAGTGAAAGAGGAGACGAAGGACGAAAACTACACCCGCAGAGAGTTCAGCTACTTCGAGTTTAAACGCAATTTCCACCTGCCCGAAACCATTGACACCAACAGCATCAAGGCTTCTTACGAAAACGGGGTGTTGAACGTGGTTTTGGAGAAAAAACCTGAAGCTCGCCCTCTGCCTCCCAGGGTGATTGAAATTGGCTAATAGCGCTCGCAACGATGCTACGCTTTTAGGGTAGATTGGGAGTTTGGCCACTTGGCTAAATTCCCAACATGCTCTAAAGCCTACCGGTACCCCAAATGCACTGGTCGAAGTACCTACTCTATCATCGGCACGTTTTGTAGTAAAAAAAGGTTTGCAGGTGGTTGCACCTGCAAACCTCCATAAAACCAGGATTTTACACCCTACTGGAGGTGCAGGTAGTTTCCTAAGGGGTAAAAATCTTTAGCAGGCTTTAATTTTTTGTAACTACTTAGAAGCTGTTTGAATTTAGCTCGCTGGGCTAAGAAAAAATGAGCTTTTTTCTTCCTCTTCCCCTTCCACTAATTCGGAGTGTTTTTGGAAGAAATTGAAAGTTTTTCTCCAAAAACACCCCCTTGTTAAAATAAGTACCGATTTTTTTTCAATTCTGACCGAACAAAATCTGAATAGCACACCTTTTACCGAACGTTGGGCAATTTCAAATCGCCCGACAATCCCACAGAACCAAAAATCTAATAGGGTTTTAGGTGTTTATTCAGAGGGTCAGGGCAAAGAGCCTTGACCTCTTTTTTTTTAGCTTGCAGGAAGCCTGGCCTCGGGGCTCAAAACAACCCTTTCCATCTGGAGCAAATCATTCCGAAACCGCAAATCCTATTTTTTGAATGTCTTTCCAAAAAGCCGGGTAAGATTTTTTCACCACCTCGGGATCTTCAACTTTCACATCGCCAAACATCGCCAGTGGCGCAAATGCCATGGCCATGCGATGGTCTCCGTAAGTCCGGAACAGCGGTGCACCTTTTACCTCTGCTTTTCCTTCGATCAGATAAGTTGGCAAGTCGCTGCCTTCCAAAGTTTTGGAGGGTAGCTCAGACAGGAATACACCTACCCTGGCTAGTTCATTTTGCAATGCAGCAATCCGGTCGGTTTCTTTGATGCTTAGTGTATCCAACCCGGTAAAAAGTCCCCGGACACCGAGGCCGCCGCAGACGACTGCCAGCGTTTGCACCAGATCCGGATGAGGCAGAAAATCCCATTCAAAAACGGGTTTCAGGTCAGGTACTTTGCTCAGGCAAACGTGATCTTCTAAAAAAACCGTTTCAACGCCAAAGTACTGCATCATCTCGCCCACGATGGCGTCACCCTGCCAGCTACCGGTATGCAGTCCAAACAATTTGAGGTCGCACTGTCTGGAAAATGCAGCCATCGCGTAGTAGTAGGAAGCTGCCGTCCAGTCGGCCTCCACCCTGAAAGGTCGGGGTTGGTATTTTTGTGCTGGTACCCGAATTGTATTTTCCTCCCAGGTATGCGACACGCCAAAATATTCCATCATCTGCAAAGTCATTTCCACATAAGGTTTGGAAACAGGCTTGCCTTCGAGTTTCAACTCCAGGCCATCGGGGAGCACCGGGGCAATCAGGAGTAGGGCAGATAGAAACTGGCTGCTGACGGTAGCCGGGATCGCAAGCGTCCGCACTGTGCCGAGCTGTTTTGAATGTCGGATCATCAACGGCGGATAGCCTTCCCTCTCAAGGTACTCAATTCTGGCGCCCAGCTTTCTCAGTGCCTCAACGAGTGGACCAATGGGGCGCTGTTTCATGCGCTCTGCCCCCATGAGGATATGGCTGCCCGGCCGGGTGGCCAGATAAGCAGCCATAAACCGGTAGGCCGTGCCCGATACTCCCGCATCAAGTGCTTCAAAAGGGCTTTCCAGCAACAACTGCATGACCTGGGTATCATTTGAGGTGGAAAGATGCACTATTTCAAAAAAATCGTCACACAATGCTCTGATCATCAATGCTCTGTTGCTGATACTTTTGGAGCCATCGAGATAAATTTTACCTTTTATTTGCCGGTCGGATTTGGAAATAGCGTAGGTCATATCTTGAAAATTGGTTGTGATTGCCCAATGGTTGGAATTCCTGAAAAGTGCTATCTATGGCTCAGAAGCTGTTTTCGGGAAAAAATTTCTAAGGAACGTGCCGGAAATAAGTTGGGTATTTCGGCGAGTGTATTTTGGGGGCTGGCAAGGCAGTGAAATAGGTGCATAGCCTTAGAGCTTGTTTGCGTTTTGGTGCTTGAGGCAAAAAAGAGCAATTTTTCGCCCTGTTTTTAGCTTTTTGAAGTTGCATAGCAGCGCTACGGAACTGAAAAAAGGTGAAAACAGGGCGAAAAAGGGCCGTTTTTGACCAAGTGACCAAATCGCAAACAAGCTCTAAGCTACGTAACTATTTCACTAACACAGCCAGCGCCCAAAAGACGCCGCCCAAATGCGTAAGTTATTTCCGACACGTTCCTAATTTCCCAAAAAATACCGAGTCCGTCCCATAAGTCAAACCGTACCTACAAAGGTGAAAAAATTCTTTAGAGCTTGTTGGGGTTTTGGTGCTTGAGCAGAGATATTGTCTGAATGGAGCACACCGAGCGAAAAAAGGGGGAAAAGTGGTGTAAAAGGGCCGTTTTTTAACCAAGTGACCAAATCGCAAACAAGCTCTGAAGGCGATGCCGGGTAGGTCCGTTTTAGATTCTGCGCACTTCAGCTCCCAAAGCCCGCAGGCGTTCGTCAATTTGCTCATATCCCCGGTCAATCTGGTGGATGTTGTGAATGATGCTCTTGCCTTTGGCTGAGAGCGCGGCGATGAGCAGGGCGACCCCTGCACGGATGTCGGGAGACGTCATTTCAATCCCCCTGAGTTGAAACCGGCGATTCAAGCCAATGACAGTTGCCCGGTGGGGGTCGCAGAGGATGATCTGAGCCCCCATGTCAATGAGTTTGTCCACAAAAAACAGGCGGCTTTCAAACATTTTTTGGTGGATGAGGACACTGCCTTTTGCCTGGGTCGCCATGACGAGGATGATGCTCATCAAGTCGGGTGTAAACCCAGGCCAGGGTGCATCGTACACCGTCATGATAGAGCCGTCAATGAAGGTTTGGATTTCTAATTCTTCCTGCTGCAATACCCGGATGTTGTCTCCTGTAATTTCCATTTTTACCCCCATCCGCTCAAAAACAGGCAGGATATTTCCCAGCTCCTGGACACCAGCCTCCTTAATTGTAATATCCGATTGCGTCATAGTTGCCAGTCCGATAAAGCTCCCTACTTCGATCATATCCGGCAAGCAGGTGTGCGTGGCGCCGCCAAGCGAGTCCACCCCTTCGATTAGAAGCAGATTGGAGCCGATACCGCTGATTCTGGCTCCCATGCGATTGAGCAATTTGCACAACTGCTGGACGTAAGGCTCGCAAGCTGCATTGTAGATCGTCGTTGTGCCCTGCGCCATTACAGCAGCAAACAAGACATTGGCAGTACCGGTGACAGAGATTTCGTCCATCAGGATATTAGCCCCCTGCAGATTGGGTGCCTCGATGAAATACATGTGCTGGTCGGCATCGTAGCGAAACCCGGCGCCGAGCTTTTGCAGGGCGAGAAAGTGGGTATCAAGCCTGCGCCGCCCGATTTTATCGCCTCCTGGTTGTGGCAGCAATGCCTTGCGGAAGCGCCCCAACAAAGTGCCCAGCAACATCACAGAGCCCCGAATGCGGCGGGCATTGGACAGGAAATCCTGATTTTCAAAAAAATCCAGGCTCACTTCGTCGGCCTGGAAGCTGTAGCTGTCATGGGCAAGCCGCTCAACTTTTACGCCTAAGCCCCGGAGCAGTTCTATCTGGCTCCTCACATCTGCAATATCGGGGATATTGGAGATGGTCACTTTTTCTGTGGTGAGCAAAGGGGCGCAGATTACCTGGAGCGCCTCATTCTTGGCTCCTTTGGGGGTGATGCTGCCGCTCAAATGGCGGCTGCCGATCACTTCAAATGAATTGGATTGCATATTGGAAATTAAAATTAGCGATTGACTGTAAAAATGGAGAGGCTACAGGGATTTCCAAAGCGAATGGGAGTCAGGCTTTTTCAAAGATGATTTGCACGGAGGAAAATCACTTGATCTTTTTCAGCAAAGCCTTCAGTCGGGGGTGGTCCCGGATAGAATCCAGGTCGCTGTCATTTTCGTACCAGTTCCAGTGCGACATTCCGGCCTTTACAGAAAGCTCCAGGCAATTGAGCGCTTCCTCTTTCAGGTTGAGCAAAGCATAAATACAACCGGCATTGTAGAGCACGAGAGGGTCGTCAGGGTCAAGTGTGAGGGCCTTGCTCAGCCAGTCCAATGCTCGGTCATTATAGCCCAGAACGACCAGGCCGCTGGCTCCCAGGCATAGCGCCCGGGTGTCGCCGGGATTCAACTGGAGGTGCTTCTCCACGATGGCAATGCCTCTTTGCCGCGCCTTTCTGGCCAGGAGCTGAATGCCTAATCTGTCGTAAGCTTTTGCTGCCAGCAAGATAGCCTGGAAGTCGTTCGGGCGGTTGCGGCTCGCCTCGTCAAAAAGTCGGGCAGCCTTGTCCAGCTTGCCTTGAGCAAAACTGGCCCGCGCATAATGAAACCAGGCATCAAAAAGAGAAGGGTTCAGCTCAATGGCTTTTTCAAATGCAGCTTCTGCCTTTTTGTATTGGTTTTTCAAGGTTTGAGCAACTCCTCTGGAAGTGTAAGCCTCTGCAAGCAGGGGTGACAGCTCTATGGCTTGCAAACTGGCCAGGTTGGTCTCCCGCAGGTTTTCCACAGAGTCCTCATCATACATATACAGAAAGGCGTAGCAGTCGGACAGGCCGCAATAGGCCAGGGCGTATTCATCGTCAATTTCTATGGCCTTTTTAAACATCTGTAACGCCAGCTTTACCGAACTCGTGCTGAACTGATAATACGACCTTCGCCCTTTGAGGTAGAACTCGTAGGCCTCGATGTTAGTCGTCTGCCGGTGCTGGATGGCACTTCCACCGTCGGGCAAGAGTTTTACTTCCAGGGCACGGGCGATGTTAAGGGCTATTTCATCCTGCAGTTCAAAGACGTCTTCCACGAGCCTGTCGTAGCGGCCAGACCAGATATTCAGACCTGAATGGACGTCAACCAGCTCCACCGAGATGCGCAGATGGTTTTCTACCTTCCTCACCGTTCCTTCCAGCACCGCACTCGCTCCGAGTTTTTTGCCTTTTTCCCGAACATCTGTATTTTCTCCTTTGAGTGCGAAAGAAGAAGAACGAGGTACCACACCAATGCCCATTGCGTTATCCAGCGTCAGGATGATTTCTTCCGAAATGCCGTCGCAGTAGTAGTCTTGTTCGGGGTCTTTACTCAAATTGGTAAAAGGGAGCACTGCCACGTTTGGGCGGGAGAGGCCGATGCGCAAAGGAGGAAATTCAGCGGGGAGGCCGGGAATGAGCAATTGGAAAATCTCGTCAGGTTGGTCAAAGTCCTTCAACTGGAATTTGCCTAATTTCTTAAAACTCAACTCTGGCGGCAGCTTTTTTCTCAATTTATCTCTCATCTTTTTAGAAACCAATACCTGGCCGCCATGCCCTGCGTTGCAAATGCGGGAAGCCCGGTGCACTTCCAAGCCTGTATAGCCCGAGTCGGTCATCAGCGTTTGGCCGTAGTGAAGGCCAATGCGGACTTTGAGGTTGATCTTTTTTGCCCAAGCTCTTGAGAAGAAGGATCGCTGAACAAGCACAGCTGCTGCCAGCGCCAGCTCTGGCGAGTCAAATACGATGAAAAAGCCATCGCCTGAAGTATCCACCTCCCGGCCGTTGAATTTGTTGAATGCCATTCGGATGACGACGCGGTGCCGCTCCAACACGAGGGCGTAAGATTCTCCCAGCTGCTGTGCCAGACGGGTTGAGCCTTCGATATCACTGAAAAAAATACTTTTCGCCTTTTTAGGATATTTAACCATGCAATGTCATATGCCGATGAAAATAAGAAGCTGTCCGGATTTGGCTGCCGGGGCGAAAAAGGCAGCTTTTTCGCCTCATGAGTCAAATTCAAACAGCTTCTAAGACACCGGCCTCAAAAGGAAATGCGAAGATATGGAGGTATTTGGGGTTTGTGAGGCCTTGTTTTAAAATGATTTTTCTGCGTTTTGTCTGTACAAACAGGGGCGTTTTCAAATTTGCCATTTCCTGTCTGCACTGTATTTTTGCATGCCTCCACCCCGGTGCTTTACAAACAAAATTTCTAAGAGCATCTCGGCTCAAGCACCAAAACACAAACAAGCTCTAAATGCCACATTCTTGAGCATCCACAAAAACGAGGATTATCTTTGCCTTTCTTGAAAAACATCAACTATATGAAAATCCTACTTCTCGGCAGCGGTGGCAGGGAACATGCCTTCGCCTGGAAAATCAGTCAAAGTCCACTCTGCAAAAAGCTCTATATCGCTCCCGGCAATGCAGGCACCGCCAGTTGTGGTGAAAACATACCGCTGGACATTGAAGACAACACTGCCATCAGCGACTTTGTCGCGGGCAATGCGATTGACATGGTTGTTGTAGGCCCGGAAGCTCCACTCGTCAACGGTGTCTGGAATCACCTGCATAAAATGCGCAGCACTTCCCACGTGGCCGTCATTGGCCCTTCCATGCAGGGAGCCAGGTTGGAGGGCAGCAAAGCCTACGCTAAAAAGTTTATGCGGGAATTCGGCATCCCGACGGCGGGCTACCGGGAGTTTTTTTCGACGAGAAGCCAGGCTGCCATCAATTTTTTAGAGAAAAAAGCCAGCCTGCCTATTGTGCTGAAAGCCGACGGGCTGGCTGCCGGCAAAGGCGTCGTCATTTGCCAGGAGCGGGAGGAGGCTATCGCTGAGCTGCGGCAAATGCTCGGAGGCAAATTTGGCCAAGCTGGCCAAAAGGTAGTCGTTGAGGACTTTCTTGCGGGCACAGAATTCAGCGTGTTCGTGCTCACCGACGGCGATTCGTACAAAATCCTGCCCGTTGCTAAAGACTACAAGCGCATCGGTGAAGGCGATACCGGCCTCAACACAGGAGGTATGGGGGCTGTTTCTCCACCGCCTTTCGTAGATGAAGCGATGATGAGAAAAGTGGAGGAGCGCATCATACGGCCCACCATTCGGGGGCTGAAAGAGCGAGGTATTCAATACCAGGGTTTCATCTTCCTGGGGCTGATCAGTGTTAAGGGCGAGCCCTACCTCATCGAATACAACTGCCGCATGGGTGACCCCGAGACGGAAGCCGTTCTGCCCCGTTTGAAAAACGACCTCGTAGCGCTTTTTGTCGCCCTGAAAGAGCGTCGCCTCTCAAGAGTTGCTATTGAAGAAGATGAGCGCGCTGCCACGACCATCATCCTCGCCTCAGGAGGATATCCGGGCAGCTATGAAAAAGGGAAAGTTATCACCGGAATTGACGATGTGGAAGGCAGCATCGTGTTTCACGCAGGCACAAAAGCGACGCATGACCGCATTGTCACGAGCGGCGGCCGCGTGTTAGCAGTGACCTCTTTGGGCAAAACCTTCCGGGAGGCCCTGGCTACTTCCAACAAAAATGCAGCACGGATCACCTACGAAGGGAAATATTACAGGAAAGACATCGGCTTCGACCTTTGAAAATCAGAGGGTTGTATGTTTTTTAAAAAAATCAGGTAGTTTTCGTAGCGCCGCCAGCTCCCGCTGCCGCACCCGGATTTCTTCGGCGGGAATCCCGAAATACGCCTTTCCTCCTTCCAAGTCTTTTGAAACCCCTGACTTGGCACTGACCACTGCCCGCTCCCCGATTCGCACCCTCGCAGCCACACCGACCTGCCCGTACAGCACCACCCAGTCTTCCAAAACAGCCTTGCCCCCGATGCCGGTTTGCCCGGCGATGAGGCAGTGTTTCCCGATTACCGCACCATGGCCAATGTGCACCTGGCAGTCAATCTTGGTCCCTTCGCCGATGACGGTGTCACCCGAAACCCCGCGGTTGATGGTGCAGCCAGCGCCAATGCTGACGTCATTTCCGATAATGACCCGGCCACCCGTGTGCCATTTTTTATAGCCCTCTGGATCTTTTTGAAAATAAAAGGCCTCTGTACCAATGATGGCTCCCGCCTGGATGAGCACCTTGTCGCCGATGTGTGTAAAATTGCCGATGTAGGCATTGGCCTGGATGTGGCAGTTTTTTCCGATGACAACCTGCTGCCCGATGATCACTCCCGGCTCTATGATGGATGAAGGATGAATCAGCGCACTGTCGCTTACTTTTTCAGACAGAGGGCTGGAGGGGCGGTATGCCCGGACAAGCGAATCGTAGGCCTCGAAGGGGTTTTCGCAGAGGAGCAAGGCCTTGCCCGCAGGGCACTCCGTCCTTTCGTTTAAAATGATGATCGTCGCTGCTGAACCAAGGGCCTTTTTGAAGTACTTCCGGTTGTCAACGAACATGATGTCGCCTGGCTCAACTTTGTGTATTTCGTTGATCCCCGTAGCGATCAGGGTGTCGTCGCCGATAATAGCGGCTCCGATTTTAAGAGCAATTTTCCGGATGGGTATGGGCTGCGAGAACTTCATTATGCTAAAAAAATGGTTTGCCTGACAAGGCCGTTCCTCGTTGGCCATCTGGGAAACGAAGCGCCTCGAACCGTGAACTTTAAATAATTTTACGGCGTTAAAAAAACAAAATTTTCATTCCCCCTGTCGGGAATTTCATCTTTTTACCAAAATTTTCAAGTTATGACGCTGGAAGAACGCATCATGGAAGACCTTAAAGAAGCCATGAAGAACAAAGACGAAGCTGCTAAAAGAGGTATCCGGGCTATCAAAGCAGCCATCTTACTGGCAAAAACAGATGGCAGCGGCGAGGCGCTGACCGAAGAAAAAGAAGTCAAAATGCTCCAAAAACTGGTAAAACAGCGCAAAGACAGCCTGGAAATTTATGAAAAACAAAACCGGGAAGACCTCGCTGGTGTGGAGCGGGAAGAAATTCTGATCATCGAAAAATACCTGCCTCGACAACTTGACGAGGCTGAATTGGAAGTCATTTTGAAAAAGATCGTCGAGGCCACCGATGCCCAAGGCATGAAGGACATGGGCAAAGTCATGGGTTTGGCTACTAAGGAACTGGCTGGTAAAGCCGACGGAAAGCTCATCTCTCAAGTAGTGCGAAAACTGTTGAGTTAATACCTTTGGGAACGTGCCGGAAATAAGTTGGGTATTTCAGCGAGTGTATTTTGGGGGCTGACAAGGCAGCGAAATAGGCGCATAGCCTTAGCTGCGTAACTATTTCACTAACACAGCCAGCGCCCAAGAGACGCCGCCCAAATGCGTAAGTTATTTCCGACACGTTCCTTTACAGAACAGCCCCGCCGACCTCCACCTCTGGTGGTGGCAGTGTGGCTGTTCTGCCTCTTTTGGAAGGTGATTTTGTAAGCGCTTTGGATGGGGAGGTCGTATCAAAAGATCAGCAAGGACAAAAGCCTGGAAATCCTGAAGAAATATTTAACTTAGGCGGCGACATTTAGAAGCTGTTTGAATCGAGCTTACCAGGCTAAAAAGACACCTTTTCAGCTCCTACAACCAAATCCAAACAGCTTCTTAGGATTTAGAGCATGTTGGGGGGTTGGCCACTTGGCTAAAAACAGCTTTTTTCCGCCTGCTTTTTTACCTTTTTCAACTCTTAGGGATGCTACGCCACTTCAAAAAGCATCTCGGCTCAAGCACCAAAGTCCCAACATGCTCTTAACCAGGCATCCGTCTGCTACAGATTCAGCGGCCATTCCTGCTGCAAGCCTGGACAAATACTCTGAGAAAATGCTCAACTGGCGAGAAATACCCTTCATCCGCCTGCTGATTGCTTTCATCGCAGGTATTCTCCTCTCCATTCACTTCAATTATAAAATTCCGGGCGTTTGGGTTGTGGCGGCCTCTCTGCTGCTGCTGCTGGCGGCAAAGCAGTTGCGAGGGCTTTACCGCTACCGCTGGTTGTTCGGGGTAGGGCTGAACCTGCTGCTCCTCCTGTGGGGCTATCTGACCACTTGGCACCACAACGAATTGAATAGTGCTTTTCACTTCTCCCGCGTTGCTACATCACCTACGGGCCTCGTGATAGGGCTCGTCTCAGATGCTCCCGTGACAAAAGAAGACTGGATCAAGATTCAGCTCCGGGTAGAGAACACAGGGTCCGCCGTTGATCAACTTGAAAGCTGTACGGGCAACCTGTTGCTGTACCTGCAAAAAGACAGTGCTGCCCTGCAGGTAGAATATGGCGACCGACTGGCTTTCCAGGGAAACATCTCCTCGATTGAGCCGCCCAAAAACCCACATGCCTTTGATTACGCCAGGTATCTCCACTTTCAAAACATTCACAATCAATCATTTGTCAGAGAAGGCAGGTGGCAGGTGCTGAGCAGCGGGCACGGCAACCCCCTTTACGCTGCAGCTATCCACTGGCAGCGGCATTTTTTAAAAACATTGAGAAAACACCTCGATGAACCCAATGTGCTTGCCGTAGGGTCGGCGCTCATTCTGGGATATCGGGACGAGATGCCTGAAGAAATCCAGACCTCCTACACCCAGACAGGAGCGATGCACGTGCTGGCCGTGTCGGGGCTTCACGTGGGCATTGTCGCCATGCTGCTGAATTTTTTTCTGGGGCGCATCCGCTGGCGTGTTCCTGCCTGGAAAATAGCAAAAGTGCTCATTCTGCTGACTTTCATCTGGGCATTTGCACTGGTGACAGGAGCCTCTCCGTCCGTACTCCGTGCGGCGGTCATGTTTTCTTTTCTGACAACCGGGTTGTCATTGCGGCGCCCCGTCAATTTTTACAACACCCTGGCTGTTAGTGCATTCTGCCTGCTTTTGTACAATCCCTACTGGTTGATGAGCGTGAGTTTCCAACTGTCCTACCTCGCCGTGCTGGGCATCGTCTATTTCGTGCCAAAGATTGAGCGGTTGTGGCCTATAGAGAACAAGGTGGGGCATTACATCTGGCAACTCATCTGCGTATCGCTGGGTGCTATGCTGATGACGACGCCTGTTTCGCTGTTTTACTTTCACCAGTTCCCGTCATACTTCTGGTTGTCGAGCCTCATTCTGGTACAGTTGGCGGGTTTTGATTTGTTTTTTGGCCTGCTCCTGCTGTTTACGGAGGCGGTATGGCCGCTGGCTGCCGTCTGGGTGGGCAAAGTGCTGTACGGCCTTCTGTGGCTGGGGAATGCCAGTGTTTTTGTCATTCAAAAGCTGCCGGGTGCCCTGGTGGAAGGTCTCTGGCTCAGTGGATGGACGGTTTTGCTGTTGTACCTGGCATTGGGGGGTAGCATGGCAGCGATCAGCTTCAAGAAATTCAAATGGGTGCTGGCAGGGCTTGGTTTCCTGCTGGCAGCAGGCATCGGCTATGCGTTCAGGGCTACGCCACAGCTTTACAACCGGAAGTTGGTCGTGTATCATGTTTACAAACACACGGCCGTTGATTTTTTTGAGGAAAAGCGCGCTTACGCCCTGAGGGATGCCGCACTCGATCCAAAGACGCTCGATTTTGCAGCACAGGGCAACCGCCTGGCCAATGGCATCCGCAAGGTGCAATCCTTTTACCTGGACGACCCCGGCGGCTTTTCATCGGACACCTGGTTTTTTAAAAATGGCTTTGCTCAGTTTTACGATATCCGCCTGGCCATTGTGCAACATCCACAGGCGGCGGCTGTCAGTCAAAAAATAAGAGTCAACTATTTGCTGCTGTGCGGATCACCCAGGATAGAGATGGCAGACCTCGGGAAAATTTACGATTTCGACCTACTCCTCTTCGATGCTTCGAATAAAAAATGGCAGATTGATCAATGGAAAAATCAATGCGAGCAGCTTGGCCTTGCCTATTTTGATTTGAATGAGGAAGGAGCCTTTGTAGTGGATTTGCAAAAATAGCTGCACCGGCCGGAGTCGGCAATAGCCTTCTTCTATGCCTGTAGCTTCGGATAAATTTTCCTCACCCGGTAAGGCCGCTTATTCTGCGACTCAAAATAAGTGCGCATCTGAATTTCCACGACAATGCCGATAGTGATGAACTGGATGCCTCCGAGCACCAGCATCAGCCCCAGCATCAGCAGGGGCTTCCCCCAGATGTCGTGCCCCAGGAGTTTTAAAACCCCGAGATAAAGATTGATGATGGCACCGATGAGGAGCAACCACACGCCCAGGTTGCCAAAGAGGTGCATTGGCCGCTGTAGGTAGCGTTTAAAAAATAGCATCAACAGCAGATCGCTGATCACTTTAAAGGTGCGCCCTAACCCATATTTGGATCTGCCGAACTGCCGGGGGTGGTGTTTTACTTCAATCTGAGTGATTCTGGCTCCTTCCAGGTAGGCCAACACGGGAATGAACCGATGCAATTCGCCGTAAAGCCCCATGTCTTTGGCAATCTCACTGCGAAATACCTTGAGCGCACAGCCGTAGTCTTTCATCCTTACCCCGGCTGCATTCCGAATAACCCAATTGGCAACCAGACTTGGGAATTTTCGGGTAAAGTCATCTTTTCGGTTAGCCCTGATGCCTGTTACCAGATCCCAGTTGCCCTCTTCTGCCAATTGCAGCATGCGTGGAATATCGGAGGGGTCGTTCTGGAGGTCGCCATCCATCGTAGCGATATAGGCTCCTCCAGCCAGGTCAATTCCCGCCATGAGTGCCAGGCTTTGGCCGTAGTTTTTTCTCAGTTCTACGATTTGGCCAGGGCACTGCGTTATTTTTTTCAGCTCGGCGAGCGTCCTGTCGCTTGAGCCATCATCCACAAAAATGACCTCGTGTTCTATGCCTTTCAGCGCAAGTGCCAACTGCCCGGCCAGGGGGCGGATATTTTCTTCCTCGTTGTAAACACTGATGACGACGCTTAATTTCATGTCAAAAAGTTTTGCTTTTCAAGGTTTGACCTTGCCGATCATCAATTTATCGCATTGCCAGATAACGGTGATTTGCCCTTTTTCTTCAAAAAGATTGGGGTCAAAAAAATCTGTATTCACAATGTAATAGGCGCTGGTGTCGAAATTCTCATGCTGTATTTGGAGGATGCGGCCGGTCTCTCTGGTGTAGTAGTAGGCAGTGACGGGCTGAAGTCCCAGGCTGCCTTTGTAAATGTATAAAGGCCTGCCTTGCAGCTGCTTTACCGTTTGCAGCATGGTCTCACGGGCCTGCGTGCTACACTCGACTTTTATCCGGCTGGGCAGCACAAACCAGTCAAACCCGAGCCGAACCGTGAGCAATGCCAAAGCGAAGATGAGCATTCGCTGTTTTTCCCAACGTCCGTAGAGCCAGCTCAGCAGGCCCAACAGCCCGGCGAGCAGGGTTATTTTTGCAAACAAGAAATCAACTTCACCGGCTTGCTTCCAAAGCGGCAGGAGCAGGCTCGCTAGGGTCGCCAGCAGGCAGCCGACCCCGAACGTGTTTTCTACGAGCATCTTCAACCGGGCAGCCTTCCCTGTGTCGGTAAAATGAAGGTAAAAAAAGGCATTGAAAACCAAGGGGATGTGCATAAAAAGATAGCGGGGATAGACTTCCACAGAGGACCAGTAGGGCAGAATAGTCGTGAGAAAGACGAGCAGGTTCCAGGTGATAAACTTACTTTGGCGAACGCGCTGCCAGGCGTTTTTTTGAAAAAAATAAACAGCCATTACTGTCCAGGGCAGGAAGTGGTACACTGTTTCAAAAGGAAAAGTCAGTAGGTGTTGCAGGGTTTGCCAGAAACCGTACTCCACAAAAGTACGCTTGGCGGATTCGTGGAACAGCGTTTTGAAGACCTCTTCCAGGCCATTGTGCCGGGCATACAAAACGTAGTAGCTCCCCACCAGCGCCAGAAAGAGGGCCATGCCGCCGAGGTGAGCCAGGGAAAACAGGCGGTGCCATTTTTTTTGCCATATAAAATAGGTGAGCAGCGAGAGGCCCAAGAACACCAGTGCCGGCAGTCCCTTGAGCAGGAAGCCGATGGCAGACAGCAGGTAGGCCCATGCAAAGAGCCGTCCGTAACGCTCCTTTTCCCCTTGTTGAAAAATAGCCATAAACAGCAGGTACATCGTCCACGAGAAGCAAATGTCTATCAATGCCAGCATGGAATCCCAGAAGAGGATACGGCCACAAGTTACCAGAGCCAGAGCGGGAAGCAGCCGAAGGTTAAGAGCATCCAACGCAGCGGGTTGTTCAGGAGATTGCCCCTCCTGCTGCGGGGTGGAAAGCAGGTTTTTATTGAAAAGATAAATCGTTGCAGCGAAGAGCAGCAGAAAAAAAACTGTAGTGCAGCGAGCGGTGAACTCATCGTTCCTGCCTGTCAGCTCAAAGACAACCATGAGAATCCAGTTGTAGAGCGGAGGCTTGTTGTAGTAAAACTCGCCAAAAAGTGTAGGCGTCAGGTAATTTCCCGAGATTTTCATTTCCAGGGCGACGACGGAGCGAATGCCCTCATCCCCGTAAAATGCGACCAGGCCCAGGTGAGTCAGCAGTGCCACTGGCAGCACCACAGCTGTCAGCAGTAGTAAAAAGCGCTGTCGGGTAAAAAATGATAAGTGCTTTAAATTCAACAGGAACGAACATTTTGAAAGCCAAAGATATTTTTACTGAGCTGGAGGCGGCTAACAGACAAAAGATTTTTTCAATACCTTCCGATTGTGGCCCTTTGGCGTTTGCGTACATTTGCAAACTTACCATTCAAAAGATGAAAGACTTCGCAACAGCGTTCAAAAAAGAATTCTGGATCACCCGATGGCAGAGCCTTAAAGACAGGCTGCGCCCGTATCTCGCCCCCCTGCTGAGCCGATACAGGGTATTTGCAAGTAAGCATCCCTTTTGGAACAGGGTGTTGCAAGTAATTGCTGCTGGTTTTCTGGTGATGTCCCTGTTTTTATTGTCCATATTGGCCGGAGTATTCGGGCACCTGCCCTCTAAAGCCGACCTTCGCAATCTCGATCAAAACATCGCCTCGGAGGTGTACTCCGAAGATGGCGTCCTGTTAGGAAAGTACTTTGTTGAAAACCGCCTCCCCGTAGAACTTGACAGCATTTCTCCTTTTGTCATTGATGCGCTGATTTCCACGGAAGATGCCCGTTTTTTTGAGCACAACGGCGTGGACTTGCGGGCGGGGCTACGGGTCTTATTCCGCACCATTCTCAAAGGCGATGAGTCGGGTGGCGGTGGCAGTACAATTAGCCAGCAACTGGCCAAAAACCTCTACCCACGCAAAAGACTTTGGTACCTCACCATACCAGTTGCAAAGATAAAAGAGATGATTATTGCCAGGCGCCTGGAGCGCATTTACGGAAAAAAGGGCGTACTGGCGCTGTACCTCAATACAGTTCCTTTTGGAGAAAATGTCTTTGGAATAAAAATGGCTGCCGAGCGGTTTTTCAGCACCAGACCGGCTAACATAAAAATTGAAGAAGCCGCCGTACTCGTCGGCATGCTGAAGGCAAACACGGCCTACAATCCCATCCGCAACCCGCAAGGATCCAGAGAACGGCGCAATGTCGTTTTTAACCAAATGGTAAAAAACGACAAGCTCGATCAGGTAGTCGCTGATTCGCTGTCTCAACTGCCAATAGTGATAAAGTACCACGTGGAAAGCCACAATGAAGGCCTGGCCACTTACTTTCGAGAAACCCTGCGCCTGGATCTTGAGCAGGAACTGAAAAAATATGCTCACCCCGACGGCAGGCCCTACAACCTCTACACCGACGGGCTAAAAATTTACACCACAATTAATTCTAAAATGCAGCAATATGCCGAAGAGGCTGTTGCCGAGCACATGAAGGACTTACAGAAAACTTTCATAAGTCACTTCAAAGGCTACGCCGGCGCCGTCCCCTGGGGTAGCGACGAATTGCTGGCGTCACAGAAAAAATCCTCAGATCGCTATCGTCAGTTAAAAGAAAACGGCCTTTCAGAAGCTGAAATTGATTCCAACTTCCTCCACCCCGTCCGGATGAGTATTTTCAGTTGGGAGACCGAGAGCCAGGAGATAGACACGCTCATGTCACCGCTGGATTCCATCAAGTACTACCTTTCCATTCTGAACACGGGCTTCCTGGCAAACGATCCCCAAAGCGGGAAAATACTGGCTTGGGTAGGCGGCATCAATTTTAAACACTTCAAGTTTGATCATGTGAAGGCGCTCCGCCAGGTCGGCTCCACGTTCAAACCGGTGGTCTATGCCAAGGCCTTGGAAAGCGGTATTCAACCCTGCGAACAATTCCCCAATGAGTTCAGGTCTTACAAGGAGTACGGCGATTGGGCACCCCGAAATGCGGACGGCATCTACGGTGGCACTTATTCCATGCGGGGTGCCATGCGCATGTCAGTGAACTCCGTAGCCGTACACCTCATCATGAAGGTGGGCATTGATTCTGTGCGCTTACTGGCCAGGCAGTTAGGTATTTCTTCCAATATCCCCCAGGAGCCGGGCATTGCTCTGGGCAGCGTTGATGCGACCCTGTACGAAATGATGCGGATGTATTCCACTTTTGCCAATCAGGGCGTCTTGCCGCAGCTTTACTACCTCACCCGCATCGAGACGCCGGATGGCCAGGCTATCGCTGAATTTGCACCACCCAACCCCGATAGCTTCCCCAGGATTCTTCAGCAAGGCCACGCCAACATGCTGCGCTACCTGCTCCAGTCAGTCGTAGATGGCGGCACGGGAGGACGCCTGCGCTACCTCACCGGATTCCACTATCCGGCTGCGGGGAAAACCGGCACGACCAACAACAACTCCGACGGTTGGTTTATCGGCTTTACGCCCAACATTGCAGTGGGAGCCTGGGTGGGAGCTGAGCAACCGCTCGTGCGCTGGCAAAGTACCCGGCTGGGGCAGGGAGGTGCTTCGGCTCTGCCGATTTGCGGAAAATTCCTGACCAAAGTCTATGCAGATGCCGATTTCAAAGGCTGGCAAAAAAACAACTTCCCTCCACTCACCGGTGCGGCAGCAGGCGCCTTCGATTGCCCTGATTACATCCCCGACTTTGAAACTCTACTGGATTCCATCGCCTATTACGAAGCGCTGTCTCCGGACTCTATTTCCGAAGAACAACGCAGATTGCACATTGACAGAATCTGGGAAAAACTCATAGAAAGTGGCTATGAAGAGGCCGACTCCACAAGGCTCGATAGCCTTGGAGTGGGAGAGGAAGGCGCCCATGGCCTTTTATTCAGGAAAAGAGCAAGGGGCGATAGCATCTCCGCTGCAAAAAGGGAATCGGAGCGCATCCGCAAGAAGAACGAACGCCTCCTGCGAAGGCGTGAACGGCAGGAAAAGCGAAAAGAAATTGTGGATAAAATATTGGGTAGGGAGGGTTAAGAGCTTGTTTGCAATTTGGCTGCTGGTGAGAAAAAGACGGCTTTTTACCCGGTAAGCTCAATCCCAACAGCATCTCTGCTCAAGCACCAAATCGCAAACAAGCTCTGAACATTGAAATACAGCCACCCGAGCCTGGCCCATATCCCATCCTGAAAGCCCACGAGCCTCCCCCTACTGGTACCTTCACACCTCCTTTCGCAGCACCTCCAACGGAGGCTTGTTCACAATTTCCCGGCTGTTCAGCAGTCCCGTTAGCACCGTCAGGCCGGTAATAGCTACAAACACTAGCAGCGCAGGCCACAGATTGGGTTCGTAGGGAATTTCCAACATCCACTTTGCCAGGGCAAAGCTTCCAATGATGGACAGCGCTACCCCGGTCAGTGTAGCCAGGCTGCCGAGCAGAAAATATTCCAGCATGTTGATTCGGATAATCTGCCGGCGATGTGCACCCAGTGTCCGCAAGAGAACGCTCTCCTGAATGCGCTGAAATTTGCTCAAAACGACAGAACTCACCAGCACAATCAACCCCGTCAAAATGCTAAACAGCGCCATGAAGCGAATGACGAAAGACACTTTGTCCAACACCGTTTTGACAGATTTCAGAATTTGGGTCAGATCCACTACCGAGACGTTGGGAAAAGCTTTGACCAATGCCTGTTGGTACTTTGCCGATTGCTCTTCTGATTCCACACGTGACACGACGACGTAGAACTGAGGTGCATTTTCCAAAACACCTTTGGGAAAAACGACGAAAAAATTCGTCTGCACCCGCCGAAAATCTACTTTTCGGATGCTCCCCACCACGGTTTCGAGCGGAACCCCCTGCACATTGAAGACCAGCCTGCTGCCGATCTTGGCCTTCATCGCCTTGGCCACGTTGTCAGCGACGGAAACGTAAACAATGCCATCGGCTCCAACTTCGCCATGCCATTCTCCGTCCACAATCTTTTCTGTGTCAATCAGTGAGTCGCGGTAGGTCACCCGGTACTCCCGGTCGTAAACCCAGTTGGGTCGTGCCTCTCCATCTTTGCCTTCCTCCCCCTCACCAGAGCCATCAGTGCCGGGGCGAGGGGAAGTTCCAAGCTCCGAAGTGCTGTTTTCGTCTGTTCCCGGAGGGCTATCGGCTGCATTCTGGTTGTCCATTTCCTTCGTGATGCCGTCAATGCTTTCGAGCCGGACGGTGACGATGGGAACGAGTTGCTTCAGCGGCAGCCCGTTTTCCTGAGTCAACTTAACCACGCCTTCTTTTTGGGCAGGCTGGATGTCGAAAGCAATCAGGTTGGGCACGTTGCCGGTGCCGGTGTACTCGACTTGCTTCAACAGCAAATCCTGCACGAGAAACAGCGTCGAGATCAGGGCTGTGCCCAGGCCAATGGTCACGATGAGGATCAGGGTCTGGTTGTTGGGCCTGTAGAGGTTTGCGAGGCCCTGCCGCCAGGTGTAGTTCCCGTTTTTTATAAAAAACTTTCGAATCGTGTGTGTAAGCGCCTTTGCCACGCCAGCCAGTGTGAGCAATGCGACTGCCAGTCCAGCGGGGAAAGCCAGAGACTGCCATTCTCTGGTTTGCAGCAGGGTAAAGCCACATATAAACAAGGCAATCAAACCGTAAACCAACCATCGCAGCGGGTCGCCCCCGCTGGTATCTTCTTCGTAGGAGGCCCGCAAGGTCCGTAGGGGTGACACCTTTCGGATGGAAAGCAGCGGAAGCAGGGCGAACAGGATGGTAATGCAGAGTCCCGTGAAAATTCCCATGCCTGTTGCACTCAGCGAAATATCCGTACTGACATTTTCTACCGGCAGAAAGTCCCCCAATATTTTTGGTAAAATGACCTGGAGCAGACTGCCTGCAATGGCACCTGCGATGCCTCCTGCGATGCCTAATGCCACCACTTGGATTAAGAAAATGCGGAAGGCCTGCCAGCCCTTCATACCCAAACAACGCAACACGGCGATAGAGGACATTTTATCCCGGATGTAAATGTGCACCGAGCTTGCTACACCGATGCAGCCCAGCAACAGAGCAATAAAGCCCGTCAAGTTGAGGAAGGTACCCAGATTGCCAAAGGCAGCCCCGAGGTCTTTTTTCCGGCTTTCGACGGTTTCAAATCCGAGGCTGGTATTTTTAAGGGCAGGAGCCAGGGTCGTCTCCACCAGGTCTTCGACCCTGGTATGCCGAGGGAACTGAAAAAAATAACGGTACCACAGCAGGCTGCCCCGCTGCACCAGGCCGGTTTCTTCGAGGTAGCGCTTGGGGATGTAAACTTCTGGAGCAACAGACCCTGCAATGCCAGCACGCCCCGGCACGGCATCCAGTTGCCCCACAATGACGAAAGGCAGCCTGCCCACTCTGACAGTATCCCCTACCTTCAGGTCAAACTGGAGCATCAGTGTTTTTTCCACTAAGGCGAGCTGCCCGCCAGGCAACAAGGATAGAGAATCGGGAAGCACTGCTTTCTTAAAAGCTTCAGCGGCTTGGGGCGGCTCAGTGATGAGACTGCCGTAGAAGGGAAATTCGCCTTCCAGGGCGCGCACCTGCGATAACCTCGTACCTTCATTTTTTGGAAAAAAAACCATGGAGGGAAGGCTCCAACTCTCCGCATAGCGCTCTGCGCCGAGCACCCCGAACAATTCCCGGATGGAGTCACCTGCGGGCTGCGCACCCTGGATGACTAAGTCCGCCCCCAGCAGGCTTTTTGCTTCGTTGCCGATGTCTTTCTGGAGGTTTTCACTGAAGGAATTGATGGCGACCAGCGCTGCAATGCCGATCACGATAGAAGAGATGAAAAGCAACAGGCGACCCCGGTTTCGACGGCTGTCTCGCCAGGCCATTTTCAAAAGCCAGAATGCAGGTGGTTTAGACAAGTTGCGTTTTTTAAAAATGCGAAAGTCTGGAAATTTCTTTGGGGTAAACAACACAGCTATAATTTTGTGTTTCAATACAGCCTAAATTTCGATGATGAGCTTTTTTCACAAAATGAAGTTCAGCGTTTTATTTTGCCTGCTTGCATTGGCAGCAACTGCCCAGGACGCTCACAAGTGGTTCCGAAAGGGAGATAAAGCGTATGAGGATAATAACTTCTCCAATGCAGAGGTCAATTACCGCAAAGCCCTGGAAAAAGACAGCTCTTTTCAGGGAGACTACAACCTGGGCAACTCCACCTACCGGCAGGAGCGCTACGACGAGGCCGCGAAGCACTACACAAAAGCAGCCTCCAAAGCAAAAGACGATGCGGTGAAAGCACGGGCTTTTCACAACCTCGGCAATGCGCTTTTTAAAAACCAAAAATATCAACAGAGCATTGAGGCCTATAAAAATGCACTCCGCCTGAATCCAAACGACTCCGAAACCAGGCAAAACCTGATCAATGCAATGAGGCAGTTGCCACCACCGAGTCAGCAACAGCAGGGGCAGCAACAAGGCCAGGGCGAACAGAGCCAGCAACAACAACAGCAACAGCAGCAACAACAACAGCAACAACAACAGCAACAACAGCAGCAACAGCAACAACAACAAAGTGGCGAAAGCGAGCAACAGCAACAGCAAACCTCTCCCGAACAACAAGAGCAACCCCAGAACCTGAGTAAAGAAGAGGCCCTCCAACTGCTGCGTATTATGGATCAGGAGGAACAAAAGGTGCAACAAAAGCTTCGAAAAGGGGATTCAAAAAATGCGAAGCCCAGGAAGGACTGGTGAGGATGCCCCCCCCCTTTTTCATAAAAGCCTGAGTCCGCCTCCTAAGAGCATGTTGGGGATTCGGCTGCTAGAGAGAAAAAGAATGGATTTTTCGTCCAGAGCAAAGGAATTTTTGAAGGAATAGCCTTAGCTATTGCTGAAAGATTTGCTTGGCGCTGGGCGGAAAAGACACCTTTTTAGCCCGATAAGCTCAATTCAAACAGCTTCTCAGCTCAAGCACCAAATCCTCAACAAACTCTCAGGAAACGGGGCATTAAGAAATTGTGCCAATCCCTTTCAAAAAACCCGTTGGGAAAAGGCTTTTTTGAAAATAAAATGTACGTTTTATTTTTTCTTTGATCTAAGGAACGTGTCGGAAATAACTTACGCATTTGGGCGGCGTCTTTTGGGGGCTGGCTGTGTTAGTGAAATAGTTACGTAGCTAAGGCTATGCGCCTATTTCACTGCTTTGCCAGCCCCCAAAAGACACTCGCCAAAATACCCAACTTATTTCCGGCACGTTCCTAAACTGGAAATCATGAAAAAACGAACATGAAAAAACTCCTTCTCTTTTTGCTCCTTCTCTTTTTTGCAAGCCTCGGTC
>WBZO01001513.1_pt2 | contig 28606 bp, 27 predicted proteins | sample 5204261 | NCBI WGS metagenome assembly WBZO01 (sample SAMN12412400, study PRJNA552823) | activated sludge metagenome | isolation source: activated sludge from anammox sidestream of wastewater treatment plant... | place: USA: North Carolina | collected 2017-09
TACCTCCTTGGTCGCCGGTGTGTACTGAATCAGTTGCATCAGTTCGTTTTCATAGACCACTGAGCCGGGCATAGTGGCTAGATTGCGGCCGACTTCGTGCGCTGCTTCGTCAGTCTGTGAAATGCGCCCCTTCGCAAGATCTTGATAGAAGAGATTCATGCCTTCAACCAAACTCTCCCCGCCAGAGTCGATCGCCAGTTGCAACGCCTCCGGATTGGTGAGAAAGAAATTCGAAGGGCTCACTGCATCGACGAACTGCCTCACTCCATACCGCATCTGGGCCCGCGTCTTCTCGTCTACTGGGACATCCTCAACGGCATTCTTTAGCAGCTCCGAATAGCCAAGATAAGTCTTGGCTAGCAAAGCGAATCGCGGATCGTTTCGCCATGCCTCCGCGGCAAACCGCTTGTCGCCTTTAGCGCCTATGTCCGCCCATCCAGTTGCCACTGCACTCCAAAAGGTGGCCGCCTGCGCCAGGAACTGTTGCTGCAAGTCGACAACAGCCTTGGCATAGGACGCCAGGCTCGCCTCCGCTGTTTCAGCATGCCCCCCCGCGGAAGACGCGCTTACCGATGGCTTGCCATCACTCGTCTCGGTCCACGCAGAACTCCCCTTGAGTAACGTCGCAAGAAAATGCGCCGGGTTGAACATCGGATCTTGCATCTCATTTCCTCATCTAAGCGTAGAACGGTAGCTGCTCACGACTCGGCCGCACAACCGCAGCCCTCGTCAGACGGTGAACCTGAGATCAGCCGCCACCATACATCTGCCTGGGTAGCCAAGTTATAAGTGCCGGCACCATCAGGCACAGGGCCACCATCAACAGCTGAAGAAACACGAATGGAATGATGCCGACGTAGATATCCAGTATCGTCACACCCTTTGGCACCACACCCTTCAAGTAAAACAAAGAGAAGCCGACCGGCGGCGTCAGGAATGACGTCTGCAACATCAACGCAATCAGAATCAAGAACCAAGTCATGTCCACTCCCGCGGCCTTGACCACAGGCGCTAGAAGCGGTAGCACGATGAGGACGATCTCGAACCAGTCGAGAAAGAAGCCGGCGATGAACACGACCAGCAGCACGACCAGTACCAGTCCCATGGGCCCCAAGCCCAAACCCTTGAAGAACTCTGCGATCAGTTCATCGCCACCGACCAGGCGCATCAGGTAGGCAAAGACTGTGGCCCCGATAAAGATGGCAAAGATAAAGCAGGTCGTGATCGTCGTCTCGATGCCAACTTCACGGATGACCTTCCAGCTAAGCCTACGATTGGCAGCTGCGAGCAGAATGGCCCCGGCCGCCCCCAGCCCCGACGCCTCCGTAGGTGTGGCGACACCGAAGAAGATGCTCCCCAGGACGACGACGATCAGCCCGAACGTGGGCAGAGCCGAGAAAAACGCGACGCCGACCTGGCGTGCGGTAAGTCCTTGAGCGTCTGGCGCGCGGGGCGGCACCAGGTCGGGACGTAGAAATCCAAGTACGATCAGGAACACCATATACAGAAGGCCAAGGCCTACGCCCGGGATCATCGCTCCCGCAAATAGATCGCCCACCGGGATCGAAACCTGGTCAGCCATCAAAACGAGCATGATGGAAGGCGGAATCAGGATGCCCAGCGTGCCTGATGCAGCAACCACGCCCGACGCAACCGCTTTCGAGTAGTTGTGCTGCAGCATCATCGGCATAGAGAGCATGGCCAGCAGCACCACTGAGGCCCCAACGATGCCGGTGGAAGCAGCCAACAGAATGCCGATCACGACGACTGTCAGACCGAGACCGCCTCGGATCCCGCCGAACACCTTGACAAAGTTGCGCATCATGGCGTCGGCTACGCCGGAGCGGTCGAGCATCAGCCCCATATAGACGAACATCGGCAGCGAAACCAGGACCCAGTTGGACATGATGGCGTCGAATCGATCGACGACACCTCCCACCTTGCCCCAACTGGTCATCAGGAAGGTATCGAGGCCAAATTGCTGCGCCAGGGTAATGCCGACGGCGGCAAAGATCAGCGACAGCCCGGCCAGCAGCCAGGCCACCGGATAGCCAGCAAACAAGGCCAGGATAAAGGCCACCATCAGTGCGATGGAGAAATACTCGTAGAAGGGCAGCATGGTATTCCGATTGGCCCGGATTCAACGAGCCTGCAGCGCCGACCAGACGCGAGTAAGCCGGCCGATTCCGACCATCGCCAGCAAAATAAATGCGGTGATGATGAAAGACTTCAGAAACCACCGGTAGGGCAAGCCGCCTGGGGCCGCGGATGTTTCGTTGAGCTGAAACGATGACCAGAAGAAGGGCATTGCGGACCACACCACGAACAACGTGAAAGGCAGGAACATGAACAGCAGGCCGCACAACTCAATCCACAGGCGTGTCCGCGGGCGAAACCTTTCAGCCAGCACGTCGATGCGCACGTTGCGCTCTCGCACCTCGGTAAAGCTCAGGCCGAGCATGAATCCAATGGCGTAGATGTGCCACTGCAGTTCCTCCATCGCGATCGAACCTTGGCCGAAGGCGTAGCGGGCCACGACCTGGACGACGATCACCAGCACCAGTACCAGCCAGAGCGCGGACGCAACCTCACCCACCCAAACGACGAGGCGGTCAACGGCGAGCGAAAGACTGGTAGTCGGCAAGAGAATGCCCGATGGCCCCGCAACGGGCTCTTCGGAGATGTTGGGCATGGTGGGTCTCCCGCTGCGCCGGCAGACGCCGGCGCAGCTGCATCGTCATTTCAAAGGCGCGGGACTACTTATGGTCACGCGGCAGGTAGCCCAGGTGGTGCCACTCGCGGTTCTTCTCCTGGAAGGCAGACATGCTGTCGTGCACCTTCTTGAACATCGGATCCTTGGCCGATTCCTCCGCCAGCACTTCCTTGGCCGCCTTGGCGAACGCGTCGAGCGTAGGTCCGCTGAACTGTCGGAGCGTGACGCCTTCCTTCTTGAACTTGGCCAGCATGTCGCCCTGCAGCGCCTCTGCCTTAGCCAGCGCCATCGTGACGCCGGCGGTGCAGGTCGTTTCGATCTGTGCCTGCGTCTGAGGCTTCAGCTTGCCCCATGCCGCCAGGTTGACGTAGAGGAACTGGTTCGTGGAAGGCTGATGCCACCCCGGCAGGTAGTAGTTCTTCGCCACCCTGCTGAACCCGGTCTGGTCATCGACCGTGGGCAAAGAGAATTCCGTGCCATCGAGCACGCCCTTTTCGAGCGCTTGGTACAGCTCGCTTCCGGGCAGCATGGTCACCGATGCGCCAACCTTTTGGTAGATCTTTCCGCCAAGACCCGCGGCGCGGAACTTCAGACCTTTCAGATCATCGATTGACTTGATCTCTTTGCGAAACCAGCCGGCTGCTTCCGGACTGATCGTGCCGCAGAAGATCGGGTACACACCGTGTGGCTTGAACACCTCCTTCAACAGTGCGTCCCCCCCACCGTAGTACATCCAGGCTACGAACTGTGGCGACTCCATACCGAAGGGCACCGCACCGAAGAGCTGTGACGCCGGAACTTTGCCTGTTTCGTAGCCCATCCAGCTGTAGCCGGCCTCGACCTTCCCAGTTGAGACGGCTTCGAAGATACCCAAGGGCGGAACCAGCTTGCCCGGCTCAAAGACCTGCAAGTTGACTGTGCCGCCGGAGACTTTCTTCAGTTGCTCCGACACCCACGGCATGGTGTCGCCCAGCGCCGTCAGGTTCGAGCCGAATGCCATCGGTATTCCCCAGCGGACCGTTTCTTGCGCGCCGGCTGGCAGCATTGCTGTCACGAATGTGGCGGCCAGTGCGAACTTGCCGAAAGAGATGATTGGTGAGTTCATGGAACAAGGTCTCCTTGGTTGTGAAGGAATGAACAGGGCCTGCGCAACCCGAAAATGACGAGCGCTTCAGCAGGAGTGAGAATTTGGGATGCAATCGGACTCAGCGGTGTAGATCCACGTCGCGACACCGGCGCGGCGGAAGGCAAAGATGGGCGTCGCCGATCCGTTCGGTCGCAATGAACCCTCGCCGAGCTTATCGCTGCTCGCGAACGCTTGATCGGTACGGAACTTCAACGGCTGTCTCCTTGTGATTCGATGCGAGAGTCAGTTCTTGTCGACCAGTTGGCCTACTGTTGCCGGAAGGCCTCAAGAGCCGATGGCGGGCCTACAGGCTGGTCGCATCTAGTTGTACTTGTAGAAGCCCTGTTTGCTCTTCCGGCCGAGGCGACCGGACGCAACCATCTCTCTCAGGAGCGGCGCCGGTCGGTATTTGGAATCGCAGAACTCTTCATAGAGGACAAGCATGATCGACAGCAGCGTGTCGAGGCCAATCAGGTCGGCCAGCGCAAGCGGCCCAATGGGATGATTGCAGCCGAGTTGCATGCCGGTGTCGATGTCTTCCGCTGTTGCAAGCCCTTCCTGCAGTACGAAGATCGCCTCGTTGATCATTGGACACAGGATGCGGTTGGCAACAAAGCCGGGGCTATTGCGAACCGTGATTGGCGACTTGCCAACCGCCTTGGCAAAGAGCATGGTGGCGGCGTAAGTCTCGTCTGAAGTCTGTACCCCGCGAATGACCTCCAGGAGGGACATGATCGGCACGGGATTGAAGAAGTGAATGCCGATGAACCGCTGAGGTGAATCGAGCACCGCACCGAGCTGGGTGATCGAGATGGAAGACGTATTCGTTGCGATGACCGCATCTTTACGCGCACAATCATCAACCTGCCGCAGAATCTTCAGCTTGAGTTCGAGGTTCTCCGTTGCGGCCTCGATCACCAGGTCGGCCGAGGCGAGAGCGCCGTAGTCCTGGCTGGTTTTGAGCTTCGCCAACGTAGCGTCGCGGGTGTCGGACGTGAGCTTTCCCTTCGCAACCATCCGATCCAGATTGCGGGCTATGGTGTCCATTCCGCGATTCAGTGCAGCCTCATTGAGGTCCACCATCGTCACATCGAGGCCGGCAGCCGCACACACTTGCGCTATGCCGTTACCCATCGTCCCTGCGCCGATGACGCCGATGGTATTCAATTGATTTGCCACGGATGTCCCCAATAGATGGCGAAAATGTTGGTGCGGTGAATGCTGGCGGCTCAGCGATTGCGGTCCCACTGCTCGTCGGATCCGCCGGAACCACGGTTCAGAAGGCGGGCCAAGACGAACAACAGATCCGACAGCCGATTCAGGTACTGGAGCGCCGTGGCGCTTACGGAGGTCAACTCCGCCAATCCGACGACGGAGCGCTCCGCCCGTCGGCACACCGTACGCGCCACATGGGACTGCGCGGCGGCGAGAGATCCGCCTGGGAGAATGAACTCCTCCAGCCGGGGGAGGCGTGAATTCGCATGCTTCAGCCACTCGTCCAGTGCCGCCACTCGTTCCGCCTTCAGCAGCGAGTAGCCAGGGATGCTGAGCTCTCCTCCCAAGTCGAACAGGTCCTGCTGGACGCTGCGCAGCAAGGGTGCCGTTCCCAGGTCCTCTTCGCCAGTCACGCCGATCGCCAGCAGCATGCCGACCGCGGAGTTGAGCTCGTCGACGTCGCCCATCGCCATCACGCGAGGGTCCGTCTTGCTCAGTCGGCTGCCGTCGCCCAATCCGGTAGTGCCCTTGTCTCCCGTTCGGGTGACGATTGCAGTAAGTCGCTTTCCCATGGTCTCTCGAAGAAGTTGCTGCCGCGGCACGGCGGTCAGTTGGGTTCGGCTCTGCCCCGCAGGGCATCGGCGTAAGCAGCGTAGACGCTGGCGGTGTTCAAGATCGCTGCACGCTTGGCGTCGTTCATTTCGCCGATCGGTCTTGCAGGCTCCCCACCCCAGACCTTGCCGCCGGCCAAGTGTTGTCCGGGCTCGGTGACAGTGCCACCAGCCACGAAGGTATCGTCGTCGATCACCGTTCCGGACGCGATGCGGCTGCCGATACCGACAAGGCAGCGTGCGCCAACGCTGCACTCCGACAACTGGACGTTGTGGCCGATCGTGGTCTCGTCGCCCAACGTAAGCCCTCTCCGTCCGGCCCGTAGCGCCGAGTTGTCCTGCACATTGCACAGCCTGCCAAGACGGATGGTCCCTTCACGACCGTCAAGACGCGACCCGAACCACACGCTTGAACGCTCAGCGAGAACTACCGAGCCCATCAGCTCACAGGTACCGGCGACGAATGCACTTGGCGCCGCGCGGGACGCCTGCGACTGGCACGTCCACGTGGAATCGTCAGCCTCATTGCGCACGCGCTGCAGTTCGGCGCGTGCGGTACGCTCCTGCGCGCTCAGCGGCCGCACGGGCTTGGCCGGCCGGCCCGCGTATAGCATGCCGGCAGCCAGGACGCTGCGCGGATACACGATGCTGCCCGCATCCAGGACGACGCCAGCACCCACCACTGCGCCGTCCAGGACGACCGCCCCCCGCTCGACGACAACATCGTCCTCCAGCGTACAGGCATGCACAACGGCGTAGGCACCTATACACACGCGATCGCCGACCAATGTCGGGTAGACGTCATGGGCGATGTGGATCGTCGCGCCCCGGCCCATATGAAAGCCATCTCCAATGCGCACAAAGTGGCCATCGGCGCGGATCACTGAGCCAGCGCCCAGCCACGCATCACGACCGAGCGTGATCCGGCCTATCAATGCGTGGCCGGGCCGTGCGGCCGCCGGCTCCAGGGCGAGTTCGGGGAGGACGCCCTGGTACGCAATCAGGTTGAGTGCAGATGTCATCTCAGAAAGCCATCGCTGAATCCGCCGCCCGCCACTGGCGCTCGGCCTCGTCCCAGGCCGCCAACGCCTGCAGGTCCGGCACCCACGCGAGCCCGGACTTCGCATCCGACGACATGGGTTCTCCGCTTACCTGCACATCCAGCAGTGCGGGCCGTCCCGACTTGAGCGCGGCCAGCGCACGGTCGAGCGCGCGCGGGAGCTCTTCTGCGTTGGCCACGCGTTCGCCATGGGCACCGAACGCGCGAGCCATCCCGGCGTAGTCGGCGTGCTGCAAACGCGTGCCAATCACCTTGCCATGCGTGGTCGACTGGTCGTGGACTTCGATCTGCCAGGCGCCATTGTTTGCCACCACGACCAGGACCGGCACGTGGTGGCGGACGGCGGTATCGATCTCCATCGCGTTGAACCCGAACGCGCCGTCGCCGGTCAGCACGGCAACCGTGCGTCCTGGACAGGCCAGAGCAGCTCCGATGCCGAAGGACGTCCCCACGCCGATGCATCCCAAGGGGCCAGGGTCGAGGTACGTGCTGCAGCGAATTCCCACACGAGCAAAAGCCAGGAAGTCCCCGCCGTCTGCAACGACAACTGCATCGTCGCCGAGCGACCGCTGCACAAAGGCCAGCAGGCGATTCGGGTGCATCCGGCCGTCCGCCCCATTCGCAGCCTGCTCCATGCTCGACGCGAGCTTGGCCGACCGTTCAGCGTGCCCGGCACATATGCGATCGCGCCAGGCACGGTCCACCGACGGCTCGCGCCCGCGGCCAGCTACCGCCAGCGCCCGCAATGCCTTACGGGGCGAGGCAAGCAACTCGACTTCCCCTCGGCGGTTGTCGCGCAGTTCCGCCGCGTTGTCGGCGATCCGCAGCCAGCGTGCGCGGCCGAACACCGCGGGGGATCCGTAGGCCAACTGGAAGTCGAGCTTTCGGCCAACCGTGATCACGAGGTCAGCATCCCCCATGACGCTGCCGCGCATGGCGTTCACCACGCCGGGGTAGTCATCGGACAACAGGCCCTTGCACTCGCCCGTGTCGAGGAAGACCGCCCCGGATGCCGAGAGGAACTCCTCGAGTTCGGCCTTCGCTCCGCGAGCCCCTCGGCCGCAGATGACGAGCGGCCGTCTCGCGCTCCAGACAAGCTCTGCGGCCCGCTCCACTGCAGTTGGATCAGCGTAGATCTCGGGATGCGCGGCCTGGCGCATGTGTTCGTCCAACTGCACGGCGACTGGGACCTCGGCGCGCAACGTGTCGGTAGGGAAGTCGAGAAACACGGGACCCGGCTCACCGCCCAAGTCACCTCGTGCCAGCGCCCATGCCTTGTCCAGGGCCCGAGGTACCTGTGCCGCATCGTGCACGCTGAGCGCAAAGCGCGTAATCCCTCTCACCATGCTGACGTGGTCCATGTCCTGCAGGGCTCCGCGGTAGAGCTGAGGCCCGGGGGGAATCCCTGACAGCACCATCACCGGCGCGCGCGAGACATGAGCATTTGCGATGCCCGTCATCGCGTTGGTGACACCAGGCCCGGCCGTGACGAGCGCAACGCCCGGTTTCCCGCTTAGCTCGCCATAGGCGTGCGCCATATAGACCGCAGCCCGCTCGTCGCGCACGTCGACGATATGGATGCCTTCCGCATCCAGCCGCATCCAGATCGGCATGATGTGGCCGCCACACAGGCCGAAGACGCGATCGACGCCAGTCGTCGCTGGCAGGTCTGCGAGCCATCGGTTGGCTTCCTTCTCGACCCGCTGCAATGCCGCCAGCTCGAGCATGACGCTGCCTGGCGACGAGAGCTCGATGGACAGCGTCGCCAGTTCCTCTTGCGTCTCCGCCAGCACGGCGCGGAGATCCGTGCCGCAGTCGGCAGCGATTGCCATGCCGATGAGGCTGTTCAACTCGTCGACGAGTCCAATCGCCTGGATGTAGGGGCTGTTCTTCTCAACCCTTGTGACGCCTACCAGCGACGTCGTGCCGTCGTCGCCCGGTCGCGGGACGTGACCACTTGCTGCGCTGCCCATGTCGTAGTTCCTTTCAGTTTCGGACGTGACTGTCAATCGATCCAACCCGAATGACGCAGTACTCGGTGCACAACGTCAGCCGGCAGTTGCGCCGCCACCTGCCGGCAGTAGCTTTCGTAGGGCACGCATCGTGAAGCATCGATGCGGTGCAGCGCGAGGTACCGATGCAGGGCCAGTTTGTCGTGTCCCTTTTTCACGCTGTCCGCGAGAAGCGCTTCTGCGGCTGCAGCATCCGACTTCCGTCGAACTGCTCGTTTCAGTCGACGCAAGTCGGCGCGGGACAGCATGCTGAGCTTGCGAAGCGACGTTGCGATACTCAGAAGACTGGCGTCTCGCGATAAGTACCCCAGATAGCCTTGAGCTTCTCGACGATGTCGCCCATCGTGGCGCCGGCCTTCACCAGCTCGATGGTCACCGGCATCATGTTCTGTGACTCGTCCTTGGCGGTTGCCACCAGCTGGTCAAGCAGTGCCTGGACCTTGGCCTCGTCGCGCTCGGCACGCACGCGACGGGTGCGCGCAATCTGGCGATCGGCAGTCGTGTTGTCGTAGGGGTGGATCTCGATCTTGACGTCGTCCTCGTTCTCGACGAAGCGGTTCACACCGATCACGGGCTTCTCACCGGACTGCTTGCGCAGCGCCGTCTCGTAGGCGAAGTCGGCGATCTGCTTCTGGAAGCAGATGCTGACCTTGGGAACGATGGTCGGACCCAAACGAGCCTGGGCCATTCCTGTCATGGGCGTGAGTTCGTACTCGGGTACCGGCATCGACGAGCTGCTCGACAAGATCGCGGCCCACCGAAAGACCATGACCGCCTCGGACCTGGGTCGGGAACGCCGCAGACGCGTGGCCGAGTTCCGGCTGCACAAGACGGCCGAAACGCTGCTGCTCGAGCGCTTCAGCACCGGCGCCAGGCCCTTCTCGTCTGCGCTTGCAGACAGCCTCAGCAAACGTGCTTCGGATCCCTACTCCGCCGCACAAGACCTCATTGTCCAAACGATCCGCAAGGAGTATTCGAATGACCTGGCTTGACCCGAAGCAAAAGACCCGACTCGACTCGGAGCGCAAGGACTGGGAGAACGGCGAGGTTGCTGCCTTCCTGAAGAAGCAGCCCGAGCGCAGGGAGCAGTTCCACACGATCGGGGACTTCCCCGTCCAGCGCACTTACACCGCTGCCGACATCGCCGACACGCCGCTGGAGGACATCGGGCTGCCCGGCCGCTACCCGTTCACCCGGGGGCCGTATCCGACGATGTACCGCAGCCGCAGGTGGACGATGCGGCAGATCGCCGGCTTCGGCACCGGCGAGGACACCAACAAGCGCTTCAAATACCTTATCGAGCAGGGCCAGACCGGCATCTCGACCGACTTCGACATGCCCACGCTGATGGGCTACGACTCGGACCACCCGATGAGCGACGGCGAGGTCGGCCGCGAGGGCGTGGCCATCGATTCGCTCGCCGACATGGAGGCGCTGCTGGCCGACATCGATCTCGAGAAGATCTCGGTGTCGCTGACGATCAACCCGACGGCGTGGATCCTCCTGGCCATGTACGTGGCCCTGGGAGAGAAGCGGGGCTACGACCTCAACAAGCTGTCGGGCACGGTGCAGGCCGACATCCTGAAGGAGTACATGGCGCAGAAGGAGTACATCTACCCGATCGCGCCCTCGGTGCGCATCGTGCGCGACATCATCACCTACAGCGCGAAGAACCTGAAGCGCTACAACCCGATCAACATCTCGGGCTATCACGTCAGCGAGGCCGGCTCCTCGCCGCTACAGGAGGCGGCCTTCACGCTGGCCAACCTCATCACCTACGTGAACGAGGTGACGAAGACCGGCATGCACGTCGACGAGTTCGCGCCGCGCCTGGCGTTCTTCTTCGTCTCGCAGGGTGACTTCTTCGAGGAGATCGCGAAGTTCCGCGCGCTGCGCCGCTGCTACGCGAAGATCATGAAGGAGCGCTTCGGCGCGAAGAACCCCGAGTCGATGCGCCTGCGATTCCACTGCCAGACGGCCGCCGCGACGCTGACCAAGCCGCAGTACATGGTCAACGTCGTCCGCACGACGTTGCAGGCCCTCTCCGCGGTACTGGGCGGCGCGCAGTCGCTGCACACCAACGGATACGACGAGGCGTTCGCAATCCCGACCGAAGACGCGATGAAGATGGCGCTGCGTACGCAGCAGATCATCGCCGAAGAGAGCGGCGTCGCGGACGTGATCGATCCGATGGGTGGCAGCTACTACGTCGAGGCGTTGACGAACGACTACGAGAAGAAGATCTTCGAGATCCTCGAGGACGTCGAGAAGCGCGGTGGCGCCATCAAGCTGATCGAGCAGGGCTGGTTGAGGTCCGTGAGCGTGCGGTTCGCGTCGTCCCGGTCGCACTTGCTGACGACATGGATGTCGGCGATTTCCAGCACACCGGCCTTGATGGCCTGGATCTCGTCGCCCAGGCCGGGCGCCGACACGACGACGGTGGTATCGGAGGCATGGGCCACTTCGACCTCGTCCTGCCCCACGCCCACGGTCTCCAGGATGATCGTGTGATAGCCGGCCACATCGAGCAGATCCACGGCATCGAGGGCTGCGCGTGCCATGCCGCCGGTGGCGCCACGGGTGGCCATGCTGCGGATGAACACGCCCGGATCGTTGGCGAGTTCGGTCATGCGGATGCGATCGCCGAGGATCGCGCCGCCCGAGTACGGGCTCGACGGATCAATGGCGACGATGCCGACCTTCTCGCCACGCTCGCGCAAGACGGCCGTCAGTTTCGCCACGAGCGTGGACTTCCCGCTGCCGGGCACGCCGGTGAGGCCGATGACATGGGCCGAGCCGGCACGCCGGTAGACCTCGGCCAGCACCGGGCGGGACTCGGCCACGCCGGCCTCGGCGCGCGAGATCAGCCGACCGAGTGCCCAGGGATTGCCCGCGAGGAGCTGCTCCAGCAGGACGGATGATGCAACGTAGGTCATTGCGATTCCGCCCCGCTCAGGTTCCAGCCTGCAGTTGCTGGTTCAGCGCCCGGAAGACCTCGCGGTCGTCGATCACGCGTCGCGCCTTGAAGTCGGTACGCGGAATCGTGTTCGGCGCCACCAGTTCCACTTTCGCGCGCACGCCCAGCACTGTCTGCACACGGTGCGATGCTTCGGCGCGGAACAGCTCCAGCGCGTTCGCACCGGCCGCCTGAATGCTTTCGGTGGGTTCGATGCGCAAGAGCAACTCGTCCATCGCCGCCTCGCGGGTGATGACGATGCGGTGCTCGCCGCCATAGCCGGGCATCTGGTTCAGCGCGGCATCGATCTCGCTCGGGTAGATGTTCTCCCCGCGGATGGTGAACATGTCGTCGATGCGCCCGAAGATGCCTTGAGGCAACCGGGGATACGTGCGGCCGCACGGCGTTTCGTCGTTCGTCCAGAGCGTGAGATCCCCGGACAGCAGCCTGATCATCGGCTGGCTGGTGCGCTCCAGGTGCGTGTACACAGGCGTTCCGCGCTGACCGTAGGGCACGCGCCGCATGGTCGCCGGGTCGCAGACCTCTGTGTAGATGATGCACACGTGGTGTTGAGACGCCTTGATGTCGTACACTCCGCAGCGTTGGTGCTCGTTGAGGCGATCAGCCGAGACAGTTAAACGGGAATCAGGAGGAAGCAGGCCTTGCAGGCCGCTTTCAACCTGAGCTGTCCCGCAACGGTAAGCGGACGCCAGGCCGGCTGGGCTTGGCGCGTCGTGACACAGCAGCCACTGGGCGCTCTTCGCAAAGGCGATGGCGACTGGGAAGGCGTCACGAGTGTTCTCCGTCAGCCCGGATACCGGCCAACGAGGTGGCGAGCCGATTGAATCGCTCGCTGTGTGGCGCACGGCCTCGGGGAAGCGGTCGAGCGCATCTGGCTCGCCTTGCTGCTGCGTGACTTCCCTTTCAGTACTCGGAGAAGCACGACAACGTCGGCGGGCCATCGATGGCCACGCATATGCGTCTGCAATCTCTTCATCGCCCCAAGACGCTCGTCGAGCAGGTCTACGAGCGCATTCTTGACGCGATCTGCGACGGCACTCTGGGTCCTGAGGAGCACATCACCCAGGACGGGTTGGCGACATTACTGCTAGTTTCGCGCCAACCTGTCATGACGGCATTGGGCCAACTCAAGCAGCAAGGCTTCCTCGTCGAACGAGGCAGGCGCGGTCTGAGGGTTGCGCCGCTCGACGAGGCAAGGCTTGGCGCGATCCATGAGATGAGATCGGCAACTGAGCCTCAGGCCGCGGCGCTGGCTGCTGCGCGAGCGACGGAAGCCGAGGTCGCCGCGGGCCGTGCCATCATCGAACGCGGCAAACGCGCAACCGCCGGCAACGAGTGGCACGCGGTCGCTCGTGCCGAGACGGATTTCCACGAATGGCTCTACCTTGCGAGCGGCAACCCGGTTCTCGCCCAGGCGATGCAGGTGCACTGGCCGCATGTCCGTCGGTCGTTGGCCAAACTGCGGCGCTTGCAGCAAGACGGGCATGCAGCGTGGAGTGAGAACGAGGCCGTGCTGGAGGCCATCGCAAGGGGCGATGCCGCTGGCGCAGCCGGCGGCGTCAGCGCTCGATTGGCAACGCACCGACAGGATCGAACCCAACAGGCGGATGACCCAACGCCCGCCACCCTTCGGGCCAACGTCTCCCGGCCCTTGCCTCATTTAGCGCATACGGTATACTGAACACGTTGGTGCTCGTCGAGGCGGTCTGCCAAGACAGTTCAACGGGAATCAGGGAGAAGACCCGGACGCACCGGCCTCTTCCAACCTGAGCTGCCCCCGCAACGGTAAGCGGAAGGAAGCCAAACACAGCTTCCCCTCGTGACCACAGCCACTGGCACTCGCCGTCATCGGCGCGCATGCCGGGAAGGCGTCACGGAGATCCCGCCAGCCCGGATACCGGCCAACGAGGTGGCGTGCCGCGCGATCGGCGCGCCGTGAAGCGCACAGCCGCGGGGAAGCGGCGAGCGCGATCAGTCCGCCTCCCCTCATGCCCTCCTCTCCAGCCGGCCGCGCCCTCGCGGCGCTCGTCCCTTCCGTGGCCTTCACCTTGTCGTGGGTCGCCGTGCCCGCCGCCCTGGCACAGCCCACGGCCGCCACACAGACCATCGTCGTCAGCGGCTCGCGCGAACCGATGGCGCTGAGCCGGCTCGCCGCCGACGTCGTCGTCATCGACGCCGAGACGATCCGCAACAGCCCCGCCGATTCGGTGGCCGACCTGCTGCGCCGCGAAGCCGGCGTGCAGCTCTCGCGCAGCGGCGGACCGGGACAGCCGGCGGCGCTCTTCATCCGCGGCGCCTCGTCCGGCCAGTCGGCGGTATTCGTCGATGGCGTGCGCGTCGGCTCGGCGACGCTGGGTTCGACCTCGCTCGAAGGCCTGTCGCTGGCCCAGATCGAACGCATCGAGGTGCTGCGCGGCCCGGCCTCCAGCCTCTACGGCGCCGATGCGCTGGGCGGCGTGGTCAATATCTACACGCGCCGCGGCGAAGGCGCACCCCGCCTCGACGCCCATCTCGCCGCCGGCGGCTACGGCAGCCGCGAGGCCTCGCTGGGCGCCAGCGGCCGGCACGGCCCCTGGGATCTGGCCGCCTCGGTGGCCCACGAAGCCAGCGACGGCGTCTCGGCGCTGCGGCCGGGTGACCAGTTCGGCAACTACAACCCCGACCGCGACGGCTACCGCCTGAACAGCGCGCAGGCACAGATCGGCTTCGCGCCGGCCGCCGGCCACCGCATCGGGCTGGTGGCCACCTCCAGCCGCCTCGATGCGCAGTACGACGCCAGCGAATACGCGCCGCCGACCTGGGAGCAGGACAACACGCCCGATTTCCGCACCAAGCTCGAGACCAGTATGCTGGCGCTGGACTGGCGCGGCCGGCTGGCACCCGAGCTGGTGGCCAGCGCCCGGATCGACGGCCAGCGCGACGATTCGAAGTCCGGCGGCAACAGCATCGCCCGCTACCGCACGGCGCGCCAGGGCATCTCGGCGCAGCTGGCCTGGCAGGCCGGCGCCATCGGGCAGCTGGTGGGCGCGGTCGAGCACGTGGAGGAGAAGGTGCGGGCCGCCGACCTGGCGCCCGGCGCGCTGAAGCGCCGCAACGACGCGCTGGTGCTGGCGCTCACCGGCGATGCCGGCCCGTGGTCGTGGCAGGTCGACGCCCGGCACGACGACAACTCGGTCTACGGCGGCGTCAACACCGGCCGCATCGGCGGCGCCTTCGCCTTCGCGCCGGGCTGGAAGCTGCGCGCGCTGGCCGGCACCAGCTTCCGCGCGCCGACCTTCAACGACCTCTACTACCCCGGCTACGGCGTCGAGACCCTGGAGCCGGAACGCGGCCGCAGCATCGAGCTGGGGCTGTCGTGGCAGGGCCGGGACAGCACCGCCGCGGCCACCGTGTACCGCAACCGGGTGCGCAACATGATCGGCTACCAGGCCGATCCCACGCAGTGCCCCGACCCGACGATCCATACCTTCGGCTGCGCCGGCAACACCAGCCGCGCCCGCCTCGACGGCGCCACGCTCTCCGGCAGCCACCGCCTGGGCGCGCTGTCGCTGCGCGCGCAGCTGGACTACGTGGACGCCAAGGACACCACCACCGGCGAGCGGCTGGCGCGCCGCGCCCGCCACCAGGAAACCCTGGCCGCCGAATGGGACGGCGGCAGCTGGACGGTGGGCGGCAGCCTGCTGCACCTGGCCAGCCGGCCCGACGGCGGCGCGCGGCTGGCCGCCGAGACCACGCTGGACCTGCAGGCCAGCTGGCGCTTCCGCCCCGGCTGGGCCGCCGAGCTGAAGCTGCTCAACGCCACCGACGAGCGCATCGAGCCGGTGCGCGACTACCAGGGGCTGGGCCGCCAGGCTTGGATCGGCCTGCGCTATACGGGCGGGTGGTGAACATCCTTGCGCATGGCATCAGGGTCTGGTTCGGTGCCACCCTGACGACGCTCGTCGCCTGCGCGGCGCTGGCCCAACCCATTGTCGTGCGCGACGACGGCGGCACGGAGCACCGCTTCGAGAAGCCGCCCGAGCGCATCGTCACGATGATGCCCTCGCTGACCGAGACGGCCTGGGTGCTGGGCGGAGGCGAGAGGCTGGTCGGCGTGGACCGCTATTCCAACTGGCCAGCCGAGATCGCGCGGCTGCCGCGCCTGGGTGGCCTGGACGACGCGCACATCGAAGCCATCGCCGCGCTTCGGCCCGACGTGGTCCTCGCCTCCGCCTCGTCGCGGGCGATGGACCGGATCGAGAGCCTGGGCCTGCGCGTCGTGCGCGTGAAGTCCGACACTCATGCCGACATGCGCCGCTCGCTGGAGCTGGTCGCGCAACTGCTGGGCACGCCCGGCGAAGGCTCCCGCGCCTGGGCGCGCATCGAGCAGGAGATGGGCGCTGCCGCGGCGCGCGTGCCTCGGCGCCTGCGCGGCCAGCGCGTGTACTTCGAGATCGGCGGCGGTCCCTACGCTGCCGGTACCGGCTCGTACATCGGCGAGACGCTGACCCGGCTGGATATGGACAACATCGTGCCGCCGGCGCTCGGCCCCTTCCCCAAGCTGAATCCCGAGTTCGTCGCGCGCGCAAGGCCGGACATCATCATGGGCCTTCGCAGCGAGATGGCAGCGCTGCAACGGCGCCCGGGCTGGAGCGCGCTGTCAGCGGTACGCGAACAGCGCCTCTGCGGCTTCGACAGCGCGCAATACGACATGCTGGTGCGCCCCGGGCCGCGCCTGGGCGAGGCCGCCGGCTTGGTCGCGGACTGCCTAGCCGGGCTGGACGCCGCCAGATGAAACACACGCGGCCGGCCGCGCTGCCACCGGGCGCCGGCCAGACAGCCGCTGCGGCGGACCCGGGCACCGCCACCAGGACCTTCGCGGCCACACGACGCCGCCGGCGGCTGGCCGCTGCCATAACCTTGGTGATCGCGCTCGGCCTGCTCGCCGGCTTGGCAACGGGCTCCGCCGGCTTTTCGCCGCGTGCCCTGTGGGCCGACCTGCAGGGCGTCGATGCCGGACTGCTGCTGGGCCAGATCCGCGCGCCGCGCACGCTCGGCGCCGCGCTGGTCGGCGCGCTGCTGGGCCTGGCCGGCGCCGTCGCGCAAGGCTTGTTCCGCAACCCGCTGGCCGACCCCTACCTGCTGGGCAGTTCCGCCGGCGCCGGCCTGGGGGCGGTGCTGGTGCTGGCCACCGCCGCGGTCGGCGGCGACCGCATCGGCCTGACCGGCATGGCCTGGATCGAGCGTTTCGGCATCGTCGGCGCCGCCTTCATCGGCGCCGTGGTCGGCGTCGCGCTGACGCTGATGCTGGCCCGCGGTGCGGTGCAGACCCTGCGCCTGCTGCTGGCCGGCGTGGTGGTGGGCGTGGTGCTCGGTGCGGTCAGCGACCTGATCACCGTGGCCGTGCCCGACGCGCTGAGCGGCAAGCAGGCCTTCATGCTCGGCAGCACCAGCTTCCTGGGTTGGCCGGCGCTGGCGCTGATGGCTGCCGGCCTGCTGCCGCTGGCGTGGGGCGCACGCCGTCTCGCGCGCGCGCTGGACGCGCTGACCCTGGGCGAGGACAGTGCGTCCAGCCTCGGGCTGGACCTGGGCCGCGTGCGACTGATGCTTGTGCTGGTGCTCAGCCTGTGCACGGCGCTGGCCGTCTCGCAGGCCGGCCTGGTGGCGTTCGTCGGCCTAGTGGCACCGCACCTGGTGCGCCGCCACGCACCCGGCCCGCACGCCTGGCTGCTGCTGGCCAGCGCCGGCATGGGTGCGGCGCTGCTGCTGGTAGCCGACGTGCTCGCGCGCGCGCTGGTCGCACCGGAGGAACTGCCGGTCGGCGTAGTGACCGCCGTGCTAGGCGGTGTCTACCTTTTCTGGCTGCTGCGGCAGCGCACGAGCCTTTGAACGCCGCATGGAAACGATGAATACCGCGGCGCTGCAGGCCGAAGGCTTGCATGTCCGGCTGGGTGCGCAGCAGGTGCTGCAGGGCCTGGACTTCCGGCTAGGCCATGGCTGGACCGCGCTGGTCGGCCCGAACGGCGCCGGCAAGTCCACGCTGCTGCGCGCGCTGGCCGGGCTGCAGCCACCGGCCGCCGGGCGCATCGTGCTGGATGGCCACGACCTGCGCATGCTGCGGCCGGCCGAGCGCGCGCGCCGCATCGCCTGGCTTGCGCAGCAGGGTGAGACGAGTGGCGAGCTCACAGTGCGCGAGACCGTGGAGCTGGGCCGCATCGCGCACCTGGGCCTGCTCAGCACGCCCGCGGCGGCAGACCATACCGCGGTCGAGCGTGCGATGGCGTTGACGGAATGCGCGGCCTGGCAAGGCCGCCGGCTGCAGGCTCTCTCGGGCGGCGAGCGCCAGCGCGTGCTGCTGGCGCGTGTGCTGGCCACCGAAGCACCGCTGCTGCTGCTGGACGAGCCGACCACGCACCTCGATGCCCCCCATCAGGTCGCGCTGGCACGGCTGTTCCGCCGCCTGGCACACGACCCGGTGCAACCGCGCGCCGTGCTCAGCGTGCTGCACGACTTGCCCATCGCATTGCAGGCTGACCACCTACTCGTCCTCGATGCCGGCAGGCTGCAAGCCGACGGCCCGTCGTCGGACACAACCGTGCAGCAGACCCTTGTCCGTGTATTCGGCGGCGCCATCCGGATCGAGACCGACGCAAACGGCCGGCCGCACGTGGCCCTGGCGCTCGACGCAGCCTGATCCCGGCCCGATGGACATGCCCTCGCGCCGCCCGCTGTCCCCGACAAACGAGCCGATGGCGAGCGCTGCATCCGGCGGCCGGCGGCTTCCGGCCCAGGGCATGCTCGATGATGCCGGATTGAATCGACATCATGTCTTCGACCTGGGAGGGCTGCCGGAGGACATCCTGGCAACGCTGTGCGCCGACTCCGCCGAACGGCAATTGATCCTGTTCGCGCACGCCGGCCGACGCCTCTGGGAACAGGTGCAAGCCATGGCCTCCCGGACCGCACACCCCATCGACACATACAGTGTCGATACGGTCGAGCAGTGGTTTGCGCTTGCGTTGCCGGGTGCGAAGTATCGATTCGTCTATCCGCACGGCTTGCCCGCCGGGAAGCACATCGGACTGCAACGCCTGGGCATGCTTGCGGGCTGGCATCATGCGTCGCCCTTCATGATCGGAATCGACGCAAAGTGGGGCAGCTGGTTCGCCTATCGTGCCGCCGTGGTTGCGGACACGGATCTGCCGGCTTCACCCGCAGAGGACCACGGACACCCGTGCGAGAGCTGCCGGTCTAAGGCATGCATCACCGCCTGCCCCGCGCACGCCCTCGACACGGGCTCGATGGAAACAGACAAGTGCCGGGATCAGCGTCTCATGCAAGGCTCGCCGTGCGCCTTAAACTGCCTCGCGCGATGTGCCTGCCCCGTCGGGGCCGAGCACCGCTACGAGAACAGCCAGATTCGCCACGGCGCCGCCGGGTCGCTCGCGGTGATGCGTCGCATCCACCCTACTCCGTGAACCACAGCCGACGGGCAGAAGCCTTCCATGCCCTGCATCACCCGGAGTGCTCGTGCTCCGGTTGCTCGCCACGGGAATTTCGCGGGAATCAGGCACTGAGGGGCAAAGTGATCCCGGTGACGCTGCGGACGTCCGCGCGCTTTGCCACGTCCACACGCGATAGAGACCGGTCCTACCAAACCGACGTCACCGCCCAGTGCCCAGCGCAGACGCAGTAACTCTTGCAGTAACCTGAACTACCGCTGACTTCGAACCTGCGACCCCTGCCGTGTGAACGCAGAAACCGAGCGTTACGTTGTCGCCGGTCGCGTGGTTGAGCGAAGCGCTGGCCGCCTCGGCCCGCACATCAGCCCGCTTGATCTGCCCCGGCCCTTCCCTGTACTGCTAGGGCAGCCGGTACTGGCACTCGCCGGACGACGCCCTTCACGGTGTAGCAGATCAGGAACGTGCGGATGTAGGCGCCGCCAATCCTCTTCAACGCGACGACTTTGCCCCCCGATTCGTCGCGTTTGCGATCGCTGGGACCGCATGGGACGACCCAGGACAAAAGTGCCATCCCGCTTGGTGTTGCGTCGGACGCACAAGCGCCCATTGCGCTCAAAACTGGCACCAGACTGGCACCAGCGACCACACAAAACAAAGAGGGTTAGCGGCTACTCGCGCGCTAACCCTCGTGAATGCTGGTGGGCCCTGTAGGATTCGAACCTACGACCAACGGATTAAGAGTCCGCTGCTCTACCAGCTGAGCTAAGAGCCCTGGATGACTTCGCCTGCACGCTTGGTGGGTCGTGCAGGATTCGAACCTGCGACCAACGGATTAAAAGTCCGCTGCTCTACCGACTGAGCTAACGACCCCATCCGCAGAGCGGCGCATTATAGACACCGTTCCTGCCGCCTCAACGCGCGCGCGTGAGTCGCGCGATCGCCTCACCGGCGGCGACCATGCCGAAGGTGGCGGTCACCGTCACCGCCGAGCCGTAGCCGGCGCAGGCCAGGGGCGCTCCGGCGGCGTGTTCGCCTGCCTCCTGCCGCGCCGGTCGCTGCACCGGCTCGCGGGAGTAGACGCAGCGCAGGCCGATGGCGCCCTGGCGGGGCGCGGCGCCGCTCCTGCGCAGGCGTTGGCGCAGGCGTGCGAGCAAGGGGTCGTGCGTGGCGGCGGCGAGATCGTCGACGGCCACCTGCTCGGGTTGCCGCTTGCCCCCGGCGGCGCCGACGCAGACGAGCGGCGTGCGCGTGGTCAGCGCCCAGGTCGCCAGCGCCGCCTTGGCCTGCACCTGGTCGCAGGCATCGACGAGCAGGTCCACCGGCCGCGGCAGCAGCGCGGGCCAGTTCTGCGGCTGCACGAAGTCCTCCACCGGCTGCACGCGGCAGCCGGGATGGATCGCGGCGACGCGTTCGGCGAGTGCCAGGGCCTTGGCCTGGCCCAGCGTGTGGGTGAGGGCCTGCACCTGGCGGTTGACGTTGGACTCGGCGACGTGGTCGAGGTCGATGAGCACGAGTTCGGCGACACCGCTGCGCGCCAGCGCCTCCACCGTCCACGAGCCCACGCCGCCCAGGCCGACGACGGCGACGCGCGCCGCGCGCAGGCGCGCGTAGCCGTCGTCGCCGTACAGGCGGCGCAGGCCGCCGAAACGGCGCTCGGGATCGGCGTCGCCCGGCGGCGCGTCGCCGCTCAGAGGCTGCGTTCCAGCCGCCACGCCTGCCAGCGCAGCGCGAACACCGCGCCGGCGATGATCGAGGCCAGCGCGATGAAGCTGCCGATGGCCAGCGTCGAGACGCCGGAGATCCCCTGGCCGATGGTGCAGCCCATCGCCGTCACGCCGCCCACGCCCATCAGCGTGCCGCCGACAAGATGGCTGGCGGTGTCGTCGACGCCCGCAAATCCCTCCCAGCGGAAGCTGCGCGTGGCCAGCGCCATCAGTCCCGAGCCGACGATGACGCCGAGCACGCTGACGATGCCCAGCGTCAGCACCTTGCTCTTGTCGCTGAAGAGGATCAGCCAGTCGACCGTGTAGGCCACCGGCGCGACGAAGGACAAGGACTCCATGCTGCGCGAATTGGTGGCGAGGAAAGCCGCCTCCAGCGTCTGCGGATGCTCGGCCACAAAGCCGAGGCGACCCGAGACCCACCAGATCGCCGCCACCGCGGCGCCGCTGCCGATCCCGCCGAGCAGCACGTCGGCGCTGCGTCCGTCGGGGCGCGCGAGCGCGAAGGCGACGAAGACCAGGCCCAGCCCGACTCCCAGCAGCAGCGCCAGCGTCGGGCGCGCGATGCCGGTGCCCGCGGACAGCAGCGAGGGCAGGTCCTGGCCCGTTGGCAGCGTCGTCGCGACCGCATCCACGCTGGCGACGCGCCAGACCGCGGTGAGTCCGCGCATGGTCGCGTACGCCGACAGCGCCAGCACCAGGAAGACGACCACCGACTTCAGGTTGCCCCCGCCGATGCGCACCAGGGTCTTGAAGCCGCAGCCCGAGGACAACACCATGCCGATGCCGAACAGCAGGCCGCCGACGATGTTGGAGAGCCACACCAGGCGCGGCGCCGCGTAGATGGTGTTGCTCGCTTCGATCCAGCCCAGTCCCACCATCAGGTTGAAGCCGATCATCGCCACACCCAAGGCCAGCGCCCACATCCGCATGCGCGCCCAGTCGCCGATGTTGAGGATGTCGGAGACCGCGCCCATCGTGCAGAAGTGCGTTCGCTGCGCGATGGCGCCGAACATGACGGCCAGCGCGAAACTCGCCCACAGCACCTGCTGGACGAGGCCGGGGAGGTCGGATTCCTGCATGGCGCGCGATTCTAGGAGCGCCGCAACCGCGCCCGTGCGCGCCGGAACGCCGCCCCTTGCGCGGGCTTCAGCGCAGCGACCCCAGGCGCTCCTTGCCCGCCTGCGCGGCCTCGGACTTGGGGTAGGTCTTCACCAGTTCCTCGATCGTCCGGCGCGCGGCCTTCGTGTCCTTCATCTCCGCCTGGCTGTTGGCCAGTGCCAGCAGGGCCTCGGGTGCGCGCGGGTGCTCGGGCGCCGCCGTGACGAAGGCGCGGAAGCTGGCGATGGCGTCCTTGTAGTCGCGCCGCGCGTACTGTGCGTTGCCGAGCCAGAAGCGCGCGGCATTCGCGTAGCCGCTGTTCGGGTAGCGGCCCAGGAACGCCGCCAGCCCCGCCGCCGCCTTGTCGAAGTCGCCCGCGCGCAACTGCGCCAGGGCGTCTTCGTAGCCCTTGCGCTCATCGGGTTCGGCGCTGAACTCCTGCCCATCCAGGCTCACGCGCACCGGCTCGAAGCGGCGCATGCGCTCGTCGAGCGCTTGCGCGAGGTCGCGCTGGCGCTTCTGCAGTTCGGCGACTTCGCGCTGCAGCACCTCGTTGCCGCCGCGCAGGCCCGCGAGTTCGCCGCGCAGGCTCTCGATGCGGCTGTTGAGCTCGAGCAGGCTGCGCTGCAAGGTCGCCACCTGCTCCTGCAACTGCGCGTTCGCCTGCGTCAACTCCGCCAGGCGTGCGCGCTGCTGCTCGTCGTTCTGCGTCACGCGTGCGCGCAGGTCGAGAATGGCGCGGCGCGCCTCGTCGTCCTCGAACAGGGCCGCCGCCGCCGGCTGCAGCATCAGCAGGCCGGCAAGCGCGGGCGCGGCCAGTCGCGACGCCGGCACCCGCTGCAGCGCCGATGCGAACGCGGCGCAGGCCCTGCGCCGGACACCCTGCACGGAAGCCAATTCAGCGGTCCTTCAGTTCGGCGCGGCGGTTCTTCGCCCACGCCTCTTCGTTGCTGCCCTGCACGGCCGGGCGCTCCTCGCCGAAGCTCACCGCCTCGACCTGGTTGGCGCTCGCGCCCAGCAGTTCGAGCGCACGGGCCACCGCCTCGGCCCGCTTCTGCCCGAGCGCGAGGTTGTATTCGCGGCTGCCGCGCTCGTCGGTATGACCTTCGACGACCATGCGGCGCTGCTTGTCGGACACCAGGCGCCTGGCGTTGGCCTCCACCACCGGCCGATAGGCCTCGTTGACGACGAAACTGTCGAAGTCGAAGTAGACGATGCGCGCGAGCCCGTCGGCCGCCGCCGCGCCGCCCTTGGCGGTGAGGTCGACGCTGGCCACCTGCGACTGCGAGGTCGCCCCCGGGCTCGCCGTCCCCGCGCCGCCGGCCGCGCCGGCGCCTTCGGTCACCGGGGTCGGCGTGCGCGATTCGACCGGGACCTCTTCGTTGAGCTTCACCCCCGACGCGCAGCCGGCAAGCAGGACGACCGCGGCGAATGCGGCCCCGCAAAAGGAAAACCCTGGTTTCATCTGCTACTCCTCGGGCGCATCGAAAAAGGCGAATGGGTGCGGTGTGCGAGCCGCTGCCGGCACGCCATCAGCGGTTGAAGGGGCCCCAGGCGGGCTCCAGCATGTCGGCGCCGGTGCTCACCAGGCGCGTCTTGATCTTGCCATCGAGCGTCGTCGTCATCAACGCATCGCGTCCGCGCTCGCGCGTGGCGTAGACGATGAGCCGTCCGTTGGGCGCGAAGCTCGGGCTCTCGTCGTCGCTGCTCTCGGTCAGCAGGCGCGTGCCGCCACCGGCGGCGAGGTCCATCAGCGCCACCTTGTAGGCGCCGCCGGCCTGGCGCGTGACGTAGGTCATCAGGCGGCCATCCGGACTGAGCGCCGGGCTGATGTTCTGCGAACCCGTGAACGTCATGCGCTCGGCACTGCCGCCGGTCGCGGCGACGCGGTAGATCTGCGGGCTGCCGCCGCGATCGCTGACGAAGTAGACGTAGCGGCCATCGGGGCTGTAGGTGGCCTCGGTGTCGATCGCGCTGCTGCTGGTCAGGCGCCTGGGGCTGCCGCCTTCGCGCGGCATCACGTAGAGCTGCGCGATGCCCGTCGTCGAGAGCGTGACGACGAGCTCGCGGCCATCGGGCGACCATGCCGGCGCGCTGTTGGAGCCGCGGAAGTTGGCAATCTGGCGGCGTGCGCCGCTGCCCAGGTTCTGCACCCAGACCACGGCCTTCTGCGACTCGAAGGAGACGTAGGCGAGTTCGCGGCCGTCGGGCGACCACGCCGGCGAGATGATGGGCTCGGCGCTTGCCAGCGCCACCTGCGGGCGCTCGCCGTCGGCGTCGGTGACGAAGAGCGTGTGCCGGGGACCGCTGCGGAGCACGTAGGCGATGCGCGTGGCGAAGACGCCCGGCTCGCCCAGCAGCGACTCGTAGATCTCGTCGGCGACGCGGTGCGCTGCCAGGCGCAGATCGGCGGCGACGACGATCTGGCTGCGGCCCAGCAGTTCCTCGCCGCGCACCGCGTCCCAGAGCTTGTAGCGCACGTCGAAGCGGCCGTCGGCCAGGCGCGCGACCGAGCCGCCGACGACCGCATCCACGCCGCGCGCGCGCCAGTCGGCGGCGACGATGCTCGAGCGCTCGTCCAGCGCCTCGGGCGAGTTGCTGCTGCGAAAGAGGCCGCTGCGCGCGAGGTCCGCGCGCACGATGGCGGCGATCGCCGTGCCGGAGGCGGACTCGTTGCGGAAATCGCCGACGACGATCGGAACCTGCGTCGCGCCCACGCCGGCGATCTCGACGCGGAACTGCGCCGCGGCCGGCCGAGCGGAGACCACGGCGCAGGCACCCAGGGTCCCGAGGACATGCCGGCGGGAAGGTCGGCGGGAAGGCATGACGCCTGTGGATCGCATCGTTTCCAATTGGTTCAATCGCCGCGGAGAAACGCATCCCCCGCGCGTGCACGGGCGTGGCGTCATCGGGCTGCGATTGTAGGCATCGGCCGTGATAATGCCCGCGCGCCATGGCCAGCATCTCCGAGCGTCTCTTCCGCATCGCGCCCTACCTGAAGAACGGCCGCCGCGCCCTGGCGCTGGCCGGGCTCGGGGCGCTGGTGGGCGCCGCCACCGAGCCCATGATCCCGGCGCTGCTGCAACCGCTGCTGGACAAGGGCTTCACGAGCCGCGACCTGCCGCTGTGGAGCATCCCGCTGGCGCTCGTGCTGCTGTTCGCGGTGCGCGGCCTGGCCGGCTTCGTCGCGCAGTACGGCCTGGCCAGGGCGGCGCAGGACGGCGTGCTGCAGCTGCGCCAGGCCATGTTCGAGCGCCTGCTGCGCGCGGCCCCCGACCTCTACACGCGCAGCTCGGCCAGCCAGCTCACCAACACCCTCGTCTACGAGGTGCAGCAGGGCACGACGCAGCTCATCGGTGCCCTGCTCACGCTCCTGAAGGATGCGCTCACGCTGGCGGCGCTGCTGGCCTACCTGCTGTGGCTGAACTGGCAGCTCACTCTCTTCGTGGCGCTGCTCTTCCCGGCGCTGGCGCTGGTCATGCGCACGCTGGGGCGGCGGCTGCACCGCCTCACCGTCTCGGTGCAGGGCGCCACCGACGAGCTCGCCTACGTGGTCGAGGAGAACGTGCTCGCCTGGCGCATCGTGCGCCTGCACGACGCCGCCGCGGCGCAGGCGGCGCGCTTCCTCGCGCGCGCGCAGGCGCTGCGCCGGCTCTTCCTGAAGTCGGTCGTCGCCGGCGCCACGCTCTCGCCGCTGACGCAGCTGCTCACGGCCTGCGCGCTCTCGGCGGTGATCGCCGTGGCGCTGTGGCAGGCGCGCGGCGGCGGCGCCTCGGTGGGCAGCTTCGTCGCCTTCGTCACCGCCATGCTGCTGCTGGTGCAGCCGATCAAGCACCTCTCGGACGTGATGACGCCCATCACGCGCGGCCTGGCCGCGGTCGAGCGCGGCGTCGACCTGGTCGAGCAGAACCCCTTCGAGCAAGGTGGCGCGCACGCCGCGGGCCGCGCGCGCGGCGAGATCGAACTGCGCGGCGTGAGCCTGCGCTACCGCAGCGACGCCGAGCCGGCGCTGCTCGGCGTGGGCCTGCACATCCAGCCCGGGCAGACGGTGGCCCTGGTCGGGCCCTCGGGCGCGGGCAAGAGCACGCTCGTGAACCTGCTGCCGCGCTTCATCGAGCCCACGGCCGGCGAGATCCGGCTCGACGGCCGGCCGCTGCACGAGTGGGACATGCGCGCGCTGCGGCGGCAGTTCGCGCTCGTGAGCCAGGACGTCATCCTCTTCAACGACAGCATCGCCGCCAACGTCGCGCTCGGCGGCGAAGCCGGCGGCGCCGTCGACGAGGCGCGCGTGCGCGAGGCGCTGCGCGCGGCCAACCTGCTGGACTTCGCGCTCGCCCTGCCGCAGGGCCTGGCCACCAACGTCGGCCACAACGGCAGCCAGCTCTCGGGCGGGCAGCGCCAGCGCGTGGCGATCGCGCGCGCGCTCTACAAGGACGCGCCGGTGCTCATCCTCGACGAGGCCACCTCGGCGCTGGACGCCGAGAGCGAGCGCGCCGTGCAGGACGCGCTCGCGCACCTGATGCAGGGCCGCACGACGCTGGTCATCGCGCACCGGCTGGCCACCATCGAACATGCCGACCGTGTGCTCGTGCTCGACGCCGGACACCTGGTCGAGCAGGGCCGCCACGCCGAGCTGATCGCGCGCGGCGGCCTGTACGCGCGGCTGCACGCCATGCAGTTCCGCACCTGAAACCCGAGGACGCTCGACGACGAGGAGTAAAGCCATGAGCGAAGCCACCAGCCCCCCCATCTCCCGCTGGCCCGTGCCGACGCTGGAGAGCCTGCCCGAGGACATGAAGGCCCGCATCCTCGAGGTGCAGGCCAAGAGCGGTTTCGTGCCCAACGTCTTCCTCGCGCTCGCGCACCGGCCCGCCGAGTGGCGCGCCTTCATGGCCTACCACGACGCGCTGCTGGTGAAGAACACTGGCAGCCTCACCAAGGGCGAGCGCGAGATGATCATCACCGCCACCTCGGCGGCCAACCACTGCCTCTACTGCGTCGTCGCGCACGGCGCCATCCTGCGCATCTACGAGAAGAAGCCGCTCGTCGCCGACCAGGTGGCGATCAACCACCGCAAGGCCGAGATCCCCCCGCGCCAGCGCGCGATGCTCGACTTCGCGATGAAGGTGTGCAAGAACTCCCACGAAGTCGAGGAAGCCGACTTCGAGGCCCTGCGCCCGCACGGCTTCAGCGACGAGGACATCTGGGACATCGCCGCCATCACCGCCTTCTTCGGCCTCTCCAACCGCCTGGCCAACGTCATCGGCATGCGTCCCAACGACGAGTTCTATCTGATGGGCCGCGTGCCGCGCAGCAAGGGGTGAGCAACTGTCTTCAAAGTCAAGCCGATTGTGCCGGCGCGACGTGGCGCGAAGCATTCCACAACGCCTGATCGCGCAGCATCGCGTTGAGGATCGTCAGCAGCTTGCGCATGCACGCCACGATCGCCACCTTCTTCGGTTTCCCCGCGGCCAGCAGCCGCTGGTAGAACGTTCGGATCACCGGGTTGTGGCGCATCGCCACCGTGGCGGCCATGTACAGCACCGAACGCACCTCGGCTCTGCCGCCCCAGATGCGACGCTTGCCGTGCCGGTTGCCCGAGTCGTTGGCCAGCGGCGCCACGCCCACCAGCTTGCTGATCTGCCGGCGCTTCAGATGCCCGAGCTCGGGCAGCGCCGCGGTCATCGTCAGAATCGTCACCGGCCCCACGCCCTTGACGCTGTCGAGCAGCTCGCGCTGGCGGCCGAAATGCCGGTTCATGTGATCGTCGATGCCCGCGTCCAGCGCCGCGAGCTGCTTGTCCAGCAGCTTGATGACGCTGCGGATGCTGCGAGCGGCCAACGTGCCTGCGTGTTCGAGGCGGTTGTGCTCGGCCACGCGCATGTCCACCAGTTGGCGGCGGCGCGTCATCAACTCGGCCAGTTGCGCGCGCGCCTGCTCGAGCATCGGCGTGACGTAGCGGTCGCGCTGCTCATGGCGAGCCAGCACGTCGGCAAACGCGCGCAGCGTGCGCGCATCGACCTGGTCGGTCTTGGCCAGCACGCCCATCGACTTGGCGAAGTCCCGCGCCTGGCGCGGGTTGACGCGTGCGACCGACACGCCCGCGCCTTGCAGTGCGCACACCAGGCCGCGCTCGTAGCCGCCGGTGGCCTCCACCACCACCAGGTCCACCTGCGCGGCCAGCAGCATCGCGGTCAGCTCGTCCCATCCTTGCGCGTCGTTGGGCACGCGGCAAGCCTCGCTGCCCACGCAAGCATCCAGGTGCTGCTTGCTGACATCGACGCCCGCGTTGGGCCGCACTTCGCTGCTCGCTACCCCACCTTGCAGATGCATGCTCATGATCGACAACTGTTCGGGCTACACGGTTGCAGGGAACGGGCCGCCGCGTTGACCGAGGGCTAACCCACGAGCTGCGAACTCATAGGCCAAACAGGTTTGGCGCAGCGACCGCGAAACTCACCGCAGTTGCGGCGGTGGACAAGTGGACAGTTCGAGCTCCGCTCGAACCGGCACGCCCCGTGGACAACGCTACCGCGTTGCCCACCGCTCGCGCCTCTGCCCACTTGCCCACCGCCTCCGACCACCACTACTCTGGCTCTCGACTGCGGTCAGGTGGAAGATACAAGGC
>WBZO01001997.1_pt1 | contig 28578 bp, 22 predicted proteins | sample 5204261 | NCBI WGS metagenome assembly WBZO01 (sample SAMN12412400, study PRJNA552823) | activated sludge metagenome | isolation source: activated sludge from anammox sidestream of wastewater treatment plant... | place: USA: North Carolina | collected 2017-09
CCGGCCGCCATGATTATCATTTATGCGTTGCATGATGTCCCCTGTCATCTTAGTGTCAAAGTACCGTATAGGTAACTTCATGAGTTTTACAAAAAAATCACTTGCCAGCAAGATATTAATTCGGCTGCTAACGTGCATTAGTATATAACTTCTTATGACATCGATGGTAGTTCTGCCAAAAAACACCATTAATTGAGCTAAGAGAATTAAGTAGATAAAGTTTATGTCTTTATTTTGAACACCAATATCAATAATGCTTTGCGTTAAAAATGGGAAGATAAGCTGTAACAGGCTACCTGCCATTAAACCAATAAAGAGTTGTATTATGGCTTTTTTATGTTTAATTAAATAGGTGTATAAAAAAGAAAAATTGTTTTTTTGCTTCTCGTTTGAAAGACTTTTATCCTCTGTGTAAAATTCGGGAGTGGTTTCAAATAGTAATAAAATCCCCTCATCTTTACCATCGCTCACCCATGCTTTTAAAAAATCTACTTTGTTATACGTTAATAAACCGTGTGCAGGGTCTGCAATATAAATTTTATCAGCCTTAATTTTATAAATTACAACAAAATGGTTTTGATTCCAATGCGCAATACATGGCAAGGGGGCATTTTCAATTAATTTATCAAATGGGACTTTTACTCCTAGTGTTCTAAATCCTAGCCTTTCAGAAGCTTCACTTATACCTAGTAAGTTAACCCCCTCTCTTGTGGTTCCGCTTAGTTGAACTATATCAGGCAATGAGATGGACTTACCGTAGTGCTTGGCAATCATGCGCAAACAAGTTGCGCCACAGGCCATTTCATCGGGTTGTTTATAATGAGTAAAACTTAATCGCCCCACAATTCTTTATTTATTGTGTTTATTTTTTTGCGATTTAACTTAAAGCCCTCTTGGTTTGATGTAACACCACATTCTGATAAAGTCTTGTATCCTTTTTCGCCACGCCATTTCGCAATATAGGGGTTATAATTACATTCTGTATCGAAATACCATTCTTTTTCGTTGCGTTGTAACGGTATTCTATTATCAACACACATATACCGAAACTCACATTGTTTACATACATCTATTATACCTTTATGTATAAACCAATATTTTTGAAATTCAATCGAATTTATAATTTTTAAGATATCGTCGGGTTGCTTTAGATTATTTATATTTCCAAATTCTGTCGGTGACTCTATCGAATTTTTAATTTCCCCCTTATCTCCTATGAATAGTTTACGATTAAAATATGTATTATGTAGTTGTGATTCTGTAAACAAAGTTATATTTACGTTAAAAAAATCTAACGATTTAATATGAGTGATTTCAAACTTGTTTTTTGAAGTAAATATTTGTTGTAAACCTAAAACATGTCTTTTAATAAATTTGTTAACAGGTGCAGAATAAATAAAGATAAACGCAATGTTTTTATATTTGTTAGTTAATAATTCATAGTTAATACCAGGGCTATATGCCACTATAAGTTCAATAGAATGTAGACCAATGTCTTTAATTACATCTAAGTATTGTTCAATTTTATTTATATCAAATGTAGAGTCAGTTATTAATTGAATATTAAAACATTTTAAAGAAACAAGTATATCTTTAATCTTTTCAAAATCAAGATCTTTATTAACTCTTATAACTAAATTGGATATTATACTTGGAAACTCAAAATTTAAATTTAGTTTTGGAAAATGTTTTTTATTAATCTCATTAGGGATTTCTAATATATATTCTTTCTCTAGGCAATATTGAAAATATTCACTTAAATATGTTTTATTCTCTTCAGTAGTATTTCTATAGATTTGAGAAAATGATTTTTGTGAGAGTAGTCTCAAAAAATCATGAACCGCATTAGGTACAAATTCATAAGTAGCTTTTGGCAAATCATATATAGCAGTTCTTAGAAAACCTTTAATAGGAAAGCAAGTTGTTGTTACACAATAATTTTTATTTATCATTTTAGATTATGAATATTTCAATGTTTTTGTAAAATCGAATTCCTCCAAAAAAAGGCGTTTGATGTCTTGTACTTTTTACAAATATTGTATCAGATATGATACTTATTGGTGAATTCAAATCGGTTGAACTTGCCATTTTTTTGTAAGTAACAGGTAGTTTGTTTATTTGATTCAACGATGCTTGCTCTATTAGTTTATACGGTTCCATATTATCGTTTTGATAGGCTTATTGCCATTTGTTTTTCTAAATAATAATTGCACGGAAAAGAAACTTGAGTAAATTGACCTACTGGATTTACTTCTAAAAAGACATATTCACCATCCTTGGTTACAATAATATCTAATGAGCCTGAATTAAGGTTTAATGCTTTCATCAACTTTCTAAATTTTGCTTCTTCAGTTTTTGGCATATTAAACGGTAAGACTCTATTTGGATTCGATTCATTATAATTTCTAAAATCAATTTTTGTTTGTTCATCATTCTGTGAAAAAATTGCTGAGGAGTAAAATACTCCATCTAAATAAAACACTCTTAATTCAAATGCTTTTTCAATATAATTTTGTAGTTTAATAGGCGAGAAGTTATTAGGATAATTCATTACATCGTTAGCTGTTAGTAAATGTGTTTCAGTATAAAAATTCACCCCTTCAATTTTAAAATTTAATGCCCTTTTTATTGGTTTTGTAATAACTTTTTTATGTTTAATTATAAAAGATAGAACTGAATTTTTATTAGTGGTTATTAAAGTATCGGGGATTTTAATTCCTAATTTCCGCGCCACAGTAAGTTCAGTTAATTTATTTAAAGAATTATCATTAAAACTATTTACGTTGCTGACATTTGTTTGCAGATAATAATGTATATAATTAATAATGTCATTATCATTATCGGTTTTGTGTTTATTTATTTCAATAATCATATCGTTATCACCAATTAGTAAGCTATTGGTAAAGTCTAAATATCCTCTTCTATACCAATATTTTGTTAATGAATCGATACTACATTCATTCTGATCGATGAAATTTATCTTAATTGTATTATTTGAAATATTAATCTCAGGATTTGTTATATCGCCATCATTAAATCGTTTGAATTCTATATTATAATATAGAAGCCAATTTATTACGTTTTGAGTTAAGAGTTCTTTCTCTGTTGAAAGTATTAGGATCACTTTGTTTTTTTTGGCTTATAAATTATATTAAATCGTTTACAGTAATCAGCCATAGATTCCATTCCAAATTCTGCACGCCGTTTATCTACATTTACTTCATCTTTAATAAAAAATGGTTGATTGGTTTTACTGTTTATTTGGGTACCATAAAACTGCGTACCATTATTTTTATCAACTGATATTCTATCAAAAAGCAGCGCATAGTTACTACCTTGTATCTTTTTTTGTTCATATAATTTTTTTATTAGAGGTAATATTTTTTCTTGTGTTTTCAAGTCGGCATGTTGTATAACTAAAAAACATTTATTTGAAAAGTTACCAACTACCGAATCAGATAAAACATTATAGCCACTATCTAAATAATACATAACAGTTTTCAAATTTGCTTTATTTAAACTATCCTTCTCTTTCCATAATTTTAAAGCTGTTGACGATTGTGAACCATATTTATCTTCATAAAATAATATCTCACGATAATGAGCTTGGTCGTTTATGCCTATTTGAATTAAAGCAGTATAAATGCTATCTGGAATATTTAATTTTCTAAAAAACGTATCCGTTATCTCACACTTATGTTTATGCTTAACTAGAAAAGATTTCCATTCATTTGGACGTGCCACAGAGACTCTATAAAAATCTGGATCAGTGTAGAAAGAAATATAATAATCATAGTTGCTCCATTTATTAGGAATATAAAACCCATCTTTATTAGTTTTACTTTTAACAAATGTGTTTAATTGTTTTAAACAGTTATCATATTCATTATTTAATGAATATATGCAAGCTAAATTAATCTCGTCAACATCTTTGGCGGTTGTATTGCCATTTTTATACTTGATATAAGCGTTTTTTTTAATTTCCCTTTTTAAGTAATTTATACTTTTTTTGTATTGTAATGAATTAAGGTAATAATGAGTACTATCAAATTGTGCTATACAATTTTTTATAGTAAAACATAGATAAATAAATATGACGGCTTTTTTCATTTACATAAAAAACTAAGCAGTAAACGCATTAATTTACTACTTAGTTTTATATATTTAGGATTCAACAATAACATTACTTACTATTCACAGTAATATCTTCTTTGGGCCATGTAGGTATGCCCGGGCCACCGCCATTCGGGGTTTTACTTTTGTCATCAGCAGTGTCTGGTAATTGACATCCTCCTGGCTTACCAGTCATCACTTGAGTACCACCTAAAACCATATTATGGCTTTCTTTTTTTAATTCATAACCTTTGAACAGGTCCAAAGTTAATCTTTTAAATTTTCTCATTTTAATTATGTTAAATTTTTACTACTCATAGCATTCGCAGGCTTTTCGTTTCCGCCCGTAAAATTGTAACTGCGCAGTATTACAAAACTAACTAAAACAAATTTATTTTTTAATTGATTAGATTATATATTTTTAAGTTCAAATATTGAATTATTTTTACTATTTTTGAACTATTTAGGTAAAATGATGATAGAAAATTTAAACGAAAAAATTAGGCAGATAAGAGAATTAAAAAATTTATCGCAAGAATATATGGCGCAGGAGCTTGGATTATCTACACGCGCCTATAGTAAAATAGAAAGTGGCGAAACACAACTAACTATTAATAGATTAAATGAGATAAGTAAAATATTAGCGGTTACGCCTCAGGAAATATTAGGTTTTGATGCAACTATTATTTTTAATAACGGCAACAACCAGCAGGGAGGCAAATATGAAAACACCATATACCATCAAACCGAAGTAAAATTATTAAAAGAACTTTACGAAAAATTATTGCTCGAAAAAGATAAACGTATTTCTGTTTTGGAATTAATGCTAAATAGGAAATAATTTGGGTTTAAGTCGGTTTTGATTTATTTGTATTGTATCACAGATGCCTTGAAGAATTAGTCTTCCCTCATTATTTTTTATTAATTGGGTTTCATAAAGTTGAGTTTTATTGAAAAAATCTGTTAGAATCCTATTCGTAGCTAGAGCAAAATCGTGGTAGGATATATTTTTTCAAAGAATGCTACTGAGATATATGGATAGTAGTAAATTTTTTAGAACCCACCGCTCATTTATTATTAACCTACAAGAGCTTACAAAAATAGAACCGCTTGAAAAGAATAGCTATGTGGTTTTACTAAAAAATGGCAAAAAAATACCATTAAGTCGGGCATCTTACACTAAATTAAAGGAACATTTGGGGCTCTAACACAACCTTGCTTAATTTTATATTTCAATGATTGAAATGTGGATTAAAGGCAGTATATTAGCACTTCATAAATAATTATGAAGGATTTTTTTACGTATTTAGTTTCAAAAACTTTTTTTAAACATCTAATAATTTCAGGGGGATGTTTAATGATAGTGGTTTGGATTTTATTTAAGCTATTAGATGTATATACACATCATGGAGAAATAGCTGTGGTGCCTGATTTTACAGGAAAAAAAATATCAGAGCTTAATCACTTCGTAGAAGGAAAGCATATTGGATATTTAATCATTGACAGTTTATATAATCCGGATGAGAAACCCGGAATTGTTATTAAACAAGATCCAGAACCTAAATCTGCAGTAAAACACAATAGAGTTATTTATTTATACGTTACTAGTACACAACCACCACAAATGGCTATGCCAAAATTAGTGGATAGAAGTACACGTCAGGCCATATCTATGATTGAAAGTTATGGTTTAAAACAGGGAAAAATTACTGAAGTAACAGGAGATTGTAGTGGTTGTGTTTTAAAACAATTGTATGAAGGTAAAGAAATAGCACCTGGAGATCCAATAAAAAAGGGAAGTAAGATAGATTTGGTAATTGGTAAAAAAGAAACATATTATGTGTCTGAAAGCGCTGATAGTACTAATACCGAAGAAAACGCTAACGATTTTAATGAATGAGTATGAATAAATTGAAAAGATCTGTTTTATTAAGTATCATGTTGTTTTCTTTTTTTGGCTTTATAGCTCAAGAACAATTAGTGCCATTAAGCGGAAATGCTATTCTACAAAATCAAAAATTAGACAAGACATTAGCTCAAAAAACAACTACTACAACATCATTACAACTGCCTTTTTTTGATGATTTTTCGTATGCTTATAAAACACCTTTTCCAAGCGCCTCATTGTGGGCAGATTCTAATGTGTATATTAATACTGGTTTTGCTATTCAACCCATAAGCCTTGGTGTGGCAACATTTGAGGGGCTTAATAAATTGGGTTATCCTTATAATTTCTCGGCCAACGAGGGAATGTCGTACTCCGCAGATACGCTTACTTCATTGCCTATTAATTTGTATTCTATTCAAACTTCAAGTTCTACAACTTATTATTATCAACCATCGGATAGTGTATTTTTAACCTTTTACTATCAAGCCGAAGGATTTGGCGATGCTCCTGAACCAGATGACTCTTTATGTTTGGATTTTTATATGCCCTTATTAAATCTTTGGAAAAAAGTGTGGGGAAAGGCTGGTTACAACCCTTCGTCAAGCGATACTACTTTTTATAGAGTGAGAGTTGGTGTAACAGACACCGCTTATTTTCACGATGGATTTAAATTTCGATTCAGGAATCAAGCCACCACCAGCGGTAGTGTTGACCATTGGCATATTGATTATGTAACGTTAAAAGATCAATATTTTTATGATGACACGGTGTTAGTAGATGTTACGTTTTCGTATATGCCTACTTCATTTTTAAAAAATTATTCTACAATACCTTACCGCCAGTATAATCCTGCTACTGAAAAAGGAACTGGGTTTAAGAACTTTATTAGAAATAATAATCCAGGAACATCAAGCAGTAACACAGGTGCCTTATCTGGGCAATATGCTTACACTGTGAAAGATGAATCGGGGAACACCATTCCTACAGACGTGTATGTTACCATTAATAACCCTGGTATTCCCTCATACAGTTATTTAAATCACGGTTATTTTAATTGCACCGATGGTGTAGCGGCCTGTCCTGTGTTTACATTATATCCATTTACATCCACGCTAAGTGTACCAACTAATTTCTCCATCAAACACTCCATTACCAATGTGCCGGGCGATATTAGAAAAGAAAACGACACATTAGTACACCTTCAGAAATTTTATGATTATTATGCTTACGATGATGGTAGTGCCGAACAAGCTTATTACTTAAACAGCTACGGTGCTAAAACAGCTATGCGTTTTACCTTGAATTATAACGACACTTTAAAATCAGTAAAAATTTATTTTGATCCTATTATTAAAAACGGATTAGTGCAAGGATCTTCGTTTAGAATAACCGTGTGGAGTCAAGATGGAAGCGGGAAACCTGGAAACGTCATTTATAAAGATTCTCTTACTAATCCAATTTTTACATCGGGCGAGTATAATTTATTTGCTAATTATAAACTTACCTCTTGTTTACCTCTTTCGGCTGGTACTTATTTTATTGGACTTATACAAACCACCTCGCAAGGTTTAAATATTGGATTTGACAGAAACACAAATCATAAAGATGCTTTGTATTATAACGTAAGTGGTAGTTGGGTACAATCTTCTATTGATGGTTCTTTAATGATTAACCCAGTAATGGGTTGTGCCGATTTAGCTATTGGAGTAAAAGAACATCAAAAAGAAACTTTTACGATGTATCCAAACCCAGCTAGTGAATCACTAACTATTAATACGCCTTTTATACCTGAATTAAAACAGACTAGTGTGCAAATTGTAAATTTATTAGGCGAAGTGGTATTAAACGAAGAGCTAAGTAACCAACGTAGTACAATTACTATTTCGCATTTAAAAAATGGCGTGTACTTTGTACAAATTAAGGGCAGTTCTATAAACGTTAGTTCACAAAAACTAATCATTTCAAGATAAAATGACAGATGCTGTTGATGAGATAGGTTCTCAAAATGATGAGGAAAGGGAATTATACGAACATCATCATATTACCGTAGAGAAGGGGCAAGAGATGATGCGAATTGATAAATACTTGATGATTCGTATTCAAAATGCAACACGTACTAAATTACAACAAGCCTGCGATGCAGAAACCATCTTGGTAAATAAAAAACCGGTTAAATCAAGTTATAAAATTAAGCCCTTTGATGAAATTTCGATTTTAATGGCTAATCCGCCTCGTGAAATTGAAATTGTGGCTGAGGATATTCCAATTAATGTAGTTTACGAAGATGATTATGTGTGTGTAGTGAATAAAGAACCAGGCATGGTAGTGCATCCAGCTTATGGACATTATACTGGAACATTGGTTAATGCCTTAGCTTATCGCTTTAATAATTTACCTACTTCTAAACAAAAATTAGCCGACAACCTAGAAATTAATCGACCTGGCTTAGTGCATCGTATAGATAAAAACACATCGGGTATTATTATTATTGCTAAAACAGAATTAGCAATGACTCGATTAGCTAAAGATTTTTTTGATAGGAATTTAGATAGAAAATATATTGCCATTGTGTGGGGCGATGTGAAAGATGATGTAGGAACCATTAATGTAAATGTAGCACGTGATTTAAAAAACAGAAAAGTAATGGCTACATTTCCGGATAGCGACCACGGCAAACATGCCATTACACACTATAAAGTATTAGAGCGATTTGGTTATGTAACGGTGGTAGAATGTAAATTAGAAACTGGCAGAACACATCAAATACGAGTGCACATGAAACACATTGGTCATCCGCTATTTAATGATAATGAATATGGTGGCGATAAAATTTTGAAAGGACAACATGGCAATAAATACAAACAGTTTATTGAGAATTGTTTTGAGATTTTACCACGTCAGGCATTACATGCCAAAACACTAGGAATAACACATCCAATTACCAAGGAGCCTATATTTTTTAATAGCGAGTTGCCCGATGATATGCAACAAGTGATTGAGCGCTTTAGAGTTTTTACCTCAAATAAAAACGTTTAACCATTAAAGACAATCATGACTCGTTCTGATTTTTTAAAACTACTTTGTGTATCACCACTATCATATTATGCTATGAAACTAAATTCATTAAATACTTTAAGTAATAACTTACCAATTGTTTCAGAAATGATGCCAGTTTTGTTTTTGGGGCATGGCAGCCCAATGAATGCTATAGAAGAGAATGAATTTGTAAGAGGATTTAGAGAAATTGGGAAAACAATTCCAAAACCAAAAGTCATTTTGGTTGTTTCGGCGCACTGGGAAACAAAAGGAACCTTTGTAACAGCAATGGAACATCCACGCACTATTCATGATTTTGGTGGATTTCCTAAGGCTTTATTTGATGTGCAGTATCCTGCGCCAGGAAGCCCCGAATTAGCTAATGAAATAAAGAATACGCTACATACCACTTCGGTTGGGTTAGATGATAAATGGGGCTTAGATCATGGCGCATGGACTGTTGTAAAACATTTGTACCCTCAAGCGGATATTCCAGTTATTCAGATGAGCATAGATTACAGCAAAGATGCTAGCTATCATTACCAACTTTCAAAAGAGCTTCTTGTATTAAGAAATAAAGGAGTGTTAATTATAGGAAGTGGAAACATTGTACATAATTTATCGATGCTAGCCTGGGATAAATTACAAGTTGAAAATTATGCTTACGATTGGGCTTTAGAAGCAAGTGAAAAAATCAAATCATACATTCAGTCTCATAACCATCAAGCATTAATTGATTATAAAAAACAAGGCAAGGCCTTTGATTTATCAATACCAAGCCCTGAGCATTACATACCACTTATTTATACTTTAGCATTACAAACCCAAAAAGACACATTACAACTTTTTAATGATAAAGCTATGGCAGGTTCATTAACAATGACATCATTAAAAATAGGGTAGAGCCTTACTTTTAAAGTAATTTCACTGTTTAAAATAAAGAAACCATCAAATAATTTTCTATGAAAATTTGATGTTACCAAATAGAACTATCCATTGATAAGCTAAGCGAATGTTTTGTAGTAGTAGTTTCATGTTCCAAATGTAAAGGCTAATTGTATATTATTTTTTGACCTTAGTCAAAAAATTAAAATAATTCAAGGATAATCTTTAAATTTAAAATAGTAATAAATTATTAATTAATTTGTTTAATGATACAGCTTAGAATACAAAAAGTAGAAATAAGTGATGCGAATAGATTAAGAGAGATTGCTGTAGAGACTTTTTCAGAAACTTTTTCGAACGAAAATTCTGAAGAAAATATGATACAGTATTTAACTGAAAACTTTTCCATAGATAAACTCTCTAAAGAACTTAAAAATTGCAATTCTGAATTTTATTTTGCGCTATATGACACTAAGCCTATAGGATATCTAAAATTGAATTTTGGAAATTCGCAAACTGAATTAATGAATGATGACGCTATTGAGATAGAACGAATATACGTATTAAAGGATTTTCACGGTAAGTGTGTTGGCCAGACGTTGCTTTCACATGCAATTACAATTGCTAGAAAAAGAAATAGTAACTTTATTTGGTTAGGCGTATGGGAAAAGAATAAACGAGCAATAAATTTTTATGAAAAAAATGGATTCATAGAATTTGATAGTCATAAATTTAATTTAGGCGAAGATGAACAAGTAGATTTAATGATGAAGTTATCGGTAAGCGAAATATCCTATCAAGATGAGATTTGTTTTATTAAAAAATATATAAGGAATACGGATAATCTATCAATCCTTGATTTTGGAACTGGTGAGATGTGTTTTATAAATAATATTCAGGAGTCTTTAAAAGATAGAATAGGTGAGATAATTGCAATTGATAATAAAGAACCTGAAGATCTGTATTTCAATTTAGGCAAAATAAATCTTATTATACAAGATGGGTTTGAATATATTGAAACTACACAGAAACGGTTTAACTTAATTATTTTTTCTAATGTGTTGCATTTTTATGACTATGAAAAACAGAATGAAGCAATACGAAAAGCCTTAGATAAACTAAAGGAAAACGGAATCATATTTATTAAAATTGCTAATCTAAATCATAGTTATAATTCACAAGAAGATAAATTCGTATTTAAAGAAGATAGAATTAAACAAGTTGGAAAGCTAGCAGAGATACTCGAGATACGAGAATTAGAAAAGCATTACGACTTAATTTTAAAAAAACCTGTTTTAAGATGAATAGTTAAAATAAATCATTCAAAACTGAGTCATTTACTAAATTAGCTAAAGTAACTTTTAAATTGGGTGAGCGTTGCATTTCTCTTTCAATGGCAAAACGGGCTTCTTTATTTCTGGCCCAAGCCCTACGTGCTATACCATTGTTTACATCCCAAAACAACATTGATTTTAGTTTTCTATCACTATCGGCAGTGCCATCTAGTACCATTCCAAATCCACCATTAATAACTTCACCCCAACCTACACCACCTCCGTTATGTAAACTTATCCAAGTTGCTCCTCTAAATGAGTCGCCTACAAAATTTTGAACAGCCATATCCGCTGTAAACTTTGATCCATCATAAATATTAGAAGTTTCACGGTATGGAGAGTCGGTGCCACTTACATCATGATGGTCGCGCCCTAAAACTACAGGGGCAGAAATTTCTCCATTTGCAATGGCTTTATTAATAGCTTCTGCAATTTTTATACGCCCTTCGCTATCGGCATATAAGATACGTGCTTGTGAACCAACTACTAAATTATTTTTCATGGCATCTCTAATCCACACAATATTATCACTTAGTTGAGGTTTTATTTCTTGTGGCGCGGTTTTATAAATTTCTTCTAAAACCATTAAAGCAATTTCATCTGTTTTTTGTAAATCGTTTGCATTGGCGCTTGTACACACCCAACGAAACGGACCAAAACCGTAATCAAAACACATAGGGCCTAAAATATCTTGTACATACGAATTGTATCTGAAAGTAGCACCTACATGACCACCCTTTATTGGTTTTTCAGTTTTATAAATATCAGCTCCAGCTCTTCCTGCTTCGAGTAAAAAAGCGTTACCATAATCAAAGAAATACATGCCTTGTTTTGTTAAAGCATTAATTGCCTTAACATGCCTTACTAACGTTTCTTGTACTGCTTCTTTAAATTTTGAAGGATTAGTTGCCATTAAGTGATTACTTTCATCTAGTGATAAACCCACAGGATAATAACCACCTGCCCACGGATTATGTAATGATGACTGGTCGGAGCCAACATCTACTTTCATTCCTTCTTTTACAAGGCGTTCCCATAAATCAACAACATTGCCTTGATATGCAAACGATATTGCTTCTTTGTTTTTCTGTGCCTCTTTAACTCGAGGAATTAAGATGTCTAAATCATCAAACACTTCATCTACCCATTTTTGCGAGAATCGTGTTTGAACAGCTTTAGGATTTATTTCGGCAGTGATAGAAACTAACCCTGCTATTTTTGCAGCTTTAGGTTGTGCGCCGCTCATGCCACCTAAACCACAAGTAACAAATAGTTTTCCTTTTCTATCTTCTTCGGAGCTTGAAACTTTTCTAGCTGCATTCATAACAGTGATAGTGGTGCCATGCACAATACCTTGTGGACCAATATACATAAAAGAACCTGCTGTCATTTGCCCATATTGAGTTACACCTAGGGCATTGTATTTTTCCCAATCATCTGGCTTACTATAATTAGGAATCATCATACCATTTGTAACCACTACACGGGGCGCGTCTTTATGTGAAGGAAACAATCCCATTGGGTGCCCGCTATATAACACGAGCGTTTGCTCATCAGTCATAGTAGCTAAATATTGCATAGTTAACAGGTATTGTGCCCAATTTTGAAACACAGCGCCGTTTCCTCCATAGGTAATTAATTCGTGAGGATGCTGCGCTACAGCATAATCTAAATTATTGCTTAGCATGTGCATAATTGCCGCAGCTTGCAAACTTTTATGGGGGTAATCTAAAATAGGACGAGCATAAATTTTATAATCAGGACGAAAACGATACATGTAAATTCGTCCATAAGTTTTTAGTTCCTCAGCAAATTCTTTAGCTAAAACAGTATGATGTTTTTCATCAAAGTAGCGAAGCGCATTTGTAATAGCCAATTTTTTTTCTTCAACACTTAAAATATCTTTACGTTTTGGCGCATGATTTATTGTAGATTCATAAACTTTTGCTTGAGGTAATTCTGCTGGAATACCATTTAATATATGTTGTTGAAAATCTTTTAAATTCATAATTAGACTAGTTAGTTTTAAGCGTTGAAATTACTGAAAATTATTAATTTTATAAAGAATACCCAGTATTGGGTAGTTGAGTTTAAATTACTTTATTTTAACTTTAATATTTTATAAGTTAATGTATTATGAATAAAAAAATTGTAATTATTTTATTAGTCATAGGAGTACACTTTTTAAGTTATGCACAGTTAAGCACAATTTATCATTTTGTTGGAACTAATACTGGATCAAACCCCTATGGAACTCCTATTTCAGACGGTGTTTATTTGTACGGATTAACTCAATCAGGAGGTGTAAACGCTAAAGGAAATGTGTTTAAAATAAAATTAGATGGAACAGGTTATGTGAATTTATATGATTTTGATGGAAACACAGGCGCGTATCCTTATGGTTCATTAGTTTCAGATGGAACATATCTTTATGGTATGACCAGAAATGGAGGGGTTGCATTTGTTCATCCGTCTATTCCAGATAACGGAGTAATTTTTAGAATTAAACCTGATGGTACGGGGTTTTCTGTATTATACGAATTTGATGGTACAAACTCAGGTGATAATATAAATGGGGCTATGCCCAATGGTGGTGATTTAATATTAATCGGTCAAACTTTATATGGTATGACCGGAAGTAAAGATGTTGTTTTTAAGATAGACACAGATGGAAATAATTATACTAATTTGTTTGACTTTAGTTTTCCAAATGGTCAATATCCACTTGGCACATTGATAACTGATAGCACCTATTTATATGGAGTAACAGAAGGCGGAGGTTCTAATAATTGGGGAACTATTTTTAAAATTAAAACAGATGGCACCGATTATAATAATGTTTTTGAATTTTATAATACATTGTCTTATTCAAATCCTCATGGTTCGCTTTTAAGTGATGGAACTAATTTTTATGGTATGGCGGTAAATTGTGTTTATAAGATAAAACATGATGGCACTGGATTTGACACGATAGTTAAATTTAAAGGGGTAAATGGGAGCTTAAATAACTATAATACTTTTGCACAAAATTCATTAATTACAGATGGAACTTATTTATATGGCGTTACTAATGAGGGCGGAGCAAATAGTAAGGGCTGTGTATTTAAAGTTAAGAATGATGGCACTTCATTCAGTAAATTAGCAGACTTTAATGGTACAAATGGTCAGAATCCGAATGGATCATTAATTTTAGTAGGTGGTGATTTATATGGGATGACTACACTTGGAGGAACTTTTGGGAAAGGAACTATATACAAAATTGCTAATCAGGTTACTTCTATTCACGAGAATAAAACTACTCGTACGGTAAAGGTTTTTCCGAATCCAACAAATGACATCTTGAATGTTAAGTTATTCTCGAATTTATCGAATATTAAGGAAAATAGTAAAGTAACTATTACCAATGTATTGGGAAAGGTTATTTACTCGGCTAAATCAGACACCGATTCTTTTAAATTGGACATTAGTAATTATGAATCAGGATTATATTTTATTTCAATAGAAGATCCTGAGAATACAATATCAACGAAGTTTATAAAACATTAGTTGATGTGAAATACTAAACTAACGCATGCACCAATTTCATTTCTAAATGAAACGGTTGCGTCTATTTGGTCGGCTAAAGATTCAATAAGCGAAAGCCCTAAAGATGTATCTAATTTGTTTTCTATATTTTGGAAACCTTTGCCGTTATCAGCAATACAAAGATGTATCTTATCAAATACAAGTCTTAATTTTATATAAATAGTGGGCGATACAGAAGCATCCGTAAAAGCATGTTTCAGGGAGTTCGTAATTGCTTCATTAACAATTAAACCTATTGGTACCGCTTTGGTTAATTCAAATTCAAGTGCTTCAATATCTTCTTGTATTTGAATGGGTAATGAGTTTTTGGAGAAACTTTTTATAAGTTCTTTAGAGAGTTCAGAGATATATAATTTTAAATCAATTTTAGATAAATCACTCTTTCTATATAATCGGTCATGTACCATAGAAATACTCATCACTCTATTTCTTGATTCAATCATAAGCTGTTTAGATTCCTCGCATGGAGCTTTCTCTGATTGAAGGCTTAACAAACCTGTAATAATCGCTAAATTATTTTTAACTCGATGTTGTATTTCGGCTAATAATACTTCTTTTTCTTTTAGCGCTTGGGTATTTTTTTGCTGTGCTTCTTGCTCCTTTTGCAATAACTCATCTGATTCCTTGGTTTGTTTGTTAATGAGTTTTACTATAATATAAACTAAAACAATAGTAATTATAAAAGATAGAAAGCTATTATAAATTAATAAAATAGCATTATCATTTTTAGTTATGTTTGCTATTCTAAGACTTGGAATATTCACAAACCAGATTAAAATGAAACTTAATAAGGTAATAAATAAGAAAATAATCGTACGTGACTTTGGTAATTTGGGATTATGAATTGATACTATACAAAATATAACAGGAAAATAATATAAGTAACAGCCAGCCGTATGAATATATTGCTGACATAAAATAAATAACTCAAGATTAATAGAGATAACAAAAAAATAAGTAGCAAGGTTATAGTAATGCTTATAGTTAAGTAATAAACATAATAGAGAAGCAATGGTTAAAAAAGTAACAGAGCTTAAAGCATAATCGCCACTTATAAAAAAATTGGTAGAAATGCCCACAAACAATCCAGCCAAACACAGATAAGAAAACAGGTTAATAATCTTAGCTTCTCTCCGAAGATAGAATTCCGTTTGGCTATCTATACCTAGATTTATAAACCTATCAAAAAGCATTTTTACACTATGAAAGTAATTAAAATTTCGATAAAAAAATAATTTCTCTAAAAATATTAAAGTACCACATTCACAATTTTTTTAGGCACTACAATTACTTTCTTAATTGGCTTTCCGTCGAGGTATTTAATAGTGTTTTCGTGTGCCAACACTAAAGCTTCAATTTCGTGTGGACTTAATGTAGCCGCTAATTCTAAATTAAAACGTGTTTTTCCATTAAATGAAATGGGATAACTAAACGAATCGTCAACCAAGTAAGACTCATTGCACTCAGGAAACGGTTCAAAAGTAATGGTATCTTGATGCCCTAATTGTTTCCAAAGTTCTTCGGCTATATGTGGCGCATAGGGCGATAAACAAATTAAAAGCGGTTCTAAAATAGCGCGTTTGTTACATTTTAAATCAGTAAGTTCATTTACACAAATCATAAACGTACTTACCGAAGTGTTAAAAGAAAAACGCTCGATATCTTCAATAACTTTTTTAATGGTTTTATGTAAAACTTTTAACTCGGCTTTAGTGGCGGCTTCATCAGAAACGCTAAAACTTCCAGTTTGATAAAACAAACGCCATAATTTTTTTAAGAAGCCATGTACACCCGTTATACCGTTGGTATTCCAAGGTTTACTTTGTTCTAATGGTCCTAAAAACATTTCGTATAAGCGCAGGGTATCAGCTCCAAATTTTTCGCAAATAGAATCGGGAGTAACAACATTGTATTTTGATTTAGACATTTTTTCGTTATCTATTACTCCACAGATATATTTCCCATCTTCTAAAATAAATTCAGCATTTTCATAATACTTTCTCCATTTTCTAAACGCCTCAATAGTTAGGATATCATTTTGAACAATGTTAACATCTACATTTTGTGTTACTAAAGAATTTATGCCTAGACTGAACCAAAAATCATCTTTTGGTATTTTACTTTTAGTCGATTTATAATATTCTTCTTGTTTTTTCTCTATTTCATTTGATATATAATTGTATTTGTTGCGGAACTCTTCATCTATTGGGGTATTAGATTCAACTAAATTATTGTATTTAGTAATCACATCGTAATGACCTTTTGAAATAAATAATTCAGGTAGTTTCGAAATAACGTTACTTATTTCTTCTGATTTTTCTTCAGTAAGATTACTTCCGCCCCAGACACCTACAACTTTATACACAACATTACTTCTGCCTTGTATCATACCTTGATTTATTAATTTCTTGGCTGGTTCATCTACTGGAATGTAGCCTCTATCTTTTAAAAATTTTGTCCAAAAGCGTACATATAATAAATGCCCGGTAGCGTGTTCGCTACCACCAATATATAAATCAATATTCTGCCAATAGTTGGCTAGGTCTTTATTTACAAATTGTTGGGAGTTTTTAGGATCCATGTATCTTAAAAAATACCACGAACTACCAGCCCATCCCGGCATTGTAGAAAATTCGTATGCATACTCACCATCTTTTTTAAACGAACTCGCTCTTGCTAATGGTGGTTCACCATCTTCGGTTGGTAAGTATTTATCCACTTCGGGCAACACCAATGGCAATTCGTTTTCACTTAAAACATAAGGAATATCATTTTTATAATACACCGGAATTGGTTCTCCCCAATATCTTTGACGTCCAAATACAGCATCACGCAAGCGATAATTTATTTTGCCTTTTCCAAATCCTCTTTTCTCAATTTCTTCTATAGCACGTTTTATAGCTTGCTTTACAGGTAATGTGTTTAAGAAATCGGAATTAATTAACACGCCATCTTTTTCGCCCCAAGCATCTTTTTCAAAATCGTGTGAAATAGTTGGTTCAATAACTTGGGTAATTGGCAATGAAAAATGTTTAGCAAAACGGAAATCTCTTTCATCGTGTGCTGGAACAGCCATTACAGCGCCAGTTCCGTAGCCCGCCAATACATAATCGCCCACCCACACAGGGATTTGATTACCAGTGAATGGATGTAGAACATAAGCGCCCGTAAACACGCCCGTAATTTTTGTAATATCTGCTTGTCGTTCTCGTTCACTTCTGTTTTTTGCTTTTGTTACATAATCATCTACTAATTGTTTTTGCTGGGCAGTAGTAATTTTATTTACTAATTCATGTTCGGGAGCAATGGTTACAAATGATACACCAAATATCGTATCAGGGCGAGTTGTAAAAACTTCAATCGTTTCTGTTGAGTTTTGAATTGTAAATTTTAAACTACAACCTTCGCTTTTGCCAATCCAATTGCGTTGCGCTTCTTTTAAACTTTCTGTCCAATCAATACCATCTAAGCCATCTAATAAACGTTGTGCATAAGCTGTAATTCTCATGCTCCATTGTTTCATCAGTTTGCGCTCTACAGGATGACCGCCTCGTTCACTCACACCATCTTTTACTTCATCGTTTGCTAATACAGTTCCTAATACCGGACACCAATTTACATAAGCTTCGCCTAGGTAAGCTAAGCGAAAATTCATTAACACATCGCTTTTTTGTTTTTCGCTAAATTGTTTCCATTCGTTGGCTGTAAAAGCTGGCAACTCATGTTCAATATCGCCCGTTAATGTATCATCGAGTTTACAGTTAAACCCTTTGGTTTCAAAATATTGAATGAGTGTTTCAATGGGTTCTGCTTGCTGAGTTTGTTTATTATACCACGAATTAAATAGTTGAATAAAAATCCATTGAGTCCACTTGTAGTATTCAGGATCAGAGGTTCTAACTTCTCTGTCCCAATCAAATGAAAAACCAATTTTATCCATTTGCTCGCGGTAACGAGCAATATTTTGTTCGGTAGTAATTTTAGGATGTTGCCCTGTTTGTATGGCGTATTGTTCGGCTGGTAAACCAAAACTATCATAGCCCATTGGATGCAATACATTAAACCCTTTGTGGCGTTTGTAGCGAGCAACAATATCAGAAGCGATATAGCCCAAAGGATGCCCAACGTGTAAGCCAGCACCAGAAGGATAAGGAAACATATCTAATACATAATACTTAGGTTTATCTCCACCATCTTTTGCTGCAAATGTTTTGTGCTTGGCCCAATATGCTTGCCAAGTTTTTTCTATCTCTTTAAAATGATACTCCATGACTTAAAAATGAAGCACAAAGATAAGATATAAGCGGAATTATAGGCTAAAGAATTAATAATCTCTATAAAAATTTGAGAGATTAGATTTTACACCTAAGTATATATAAGGTAACTGTAGTTGATAATTAAGCTGGTCGGTTACGCTACGTTGTATATAGCCCAATTCTACTCTTAAATTCATTTGTGGAACAAGGTAATAGGTAAATTTAATATCACTTTGCATGAGTTTTGTTTTGTTGCCTTGTGTGGTTTTATGTCCGTAATCGTAAGGACGTGTGGTGTAGCTTAAAAAAATGTTTTGACCTAAGTTTGAACCAAAGGCATCTTTACCAATAATAGCGTATAATCCTTGTAAACTAATGCTCCATCGAGCACGGCGATAAGTTATAAAACCTAAATACTCTTTAAAATTTGCACCAAATGGGTGAGCTAATGGCTGAGCATAATGGCTATAATTTTGTTGTACGCTGCCATGTGTGTAGGTATATGGTCGAACTTGATTGTATTCGAGTTGAATAGATAAACCTTTGACATGAAAAGCATCTATATATTTGGCGCCTAATTGCCAGCCTTGCTTATTGGCCCACCAACCATTTCGCTTTTTAATTTGTTGCCAATAAAATTCATCGGCTACACCTTGTGCATATAATTTTAAGGTATTAAAAAGTTTTGTAGAGATGGTTAAACCCATCATTGAGTTATCGGGTGAGCCAACAGAGTATTCTTGTGGTCGATAAAATATAATAGGATTAAGGTAATTGACCTCAAATGTTCTTACTCTGTTGGTATCTGTGCCTTGCCAAACAATGTTTTCAAAGAAAGAGATATTCAAATTTTTTAAAGCATTGAAACTTAAATAATGAAAGGTTCCATATTTGTTTTGTAAGCTTTTTTGTGAACCATCGTATCTAGAGAAATCTTGTAGCCACGAATACCATACGTTGTATTGAATTCGCCATACGTTTACATTAATTCCAAAGTATGGATTGTTATTCGCCACATCGGATAATAATAAAGAGCGATAACCATCACCAATAAAATGTTTGTCTTTTCCTAGCTGAAAATTAAATACTTTGTTGGGGCTATACGAAACATAACCCGATAAATTAGCATAATTATAACTGCCATCAGCATTTTTAAATGCTCTACCATAACCTGGAATAACACCTGTTGTTTGAACAATAGTATCAATAAATGTTGGATAAGAAACTCGCCCGCCAATGGCAGTTACAGCAAAGCTAAAATCATTATTAATGTTAAGTTTAGCAAATGCGCCTCCGGATGTTTCGGATAAAAATTTTGAATTTAGTAAATCGTAACTTGCTTGTAAATCAATAATTGGAAGGGCTTGAAAATTATATTGTAATCGTTTGTTTGGACCTTCGTTAAATGATTTACTTAGAAAAAAATTTTTGACTGGAAAATGAATGTACGGAATTGTTGTGTCTGAAAAATGAGTAAGCGTAGAATTTACATAAGGCTTAAAAGCAGAATGAAATTCAATACTTGGATTTTTAATATCAACATAATCGATGCTTTGTTGAGTTTCTTGATTTATAAATATGTTTTGCACTTGAGGATTATCTTGTGCATAACCCATGTAGGTTAAACTTAAGCAGCAAAAGCACAACCATATTTTTTTAAAAAGAGAACTTAACATTAAGCGTTTTTAGTTGGACGTTTCTTAGAGTATTTATAAGAAGTGTTTACAAATAAAACAAACAAACCACTACAAGCCAGCACCATTAATAATGATAGGCTGGCATTAAGATAAAAGCTAATTAAAGAAACGCCCACAGTGATAATGCTAAAAATGTATATAATAATAACGGTTTTAGCATGAGAATAACCACAATCTATTAAGCGATGATGAAGATGGTTTCTATCGGCCGAAAATGGCGAACGGCCTTTCACGGTTCTTATGATAAATACACGTAAGGTATCGGTTAAGGGATAAATAAGTGCGGCAATAACAATCATAGGTTTAGAAACATGAATCCAAAAACTATCTAATCGGGTGAGTGGATACTCAATAAGTTTAATGCTTAATACACAAATAAGCATACCAATAATTAAAGAGCCACTATCGCCCATAAAAATTTTTGCGGGAGAAAAATTAAACACTAAAAATCCTAAGAGTGCTCCAGATAAAGCAAAGGCTAATGAAGCCATGGTGTATTCATTAGCAAATACAAACCAAGTACCAAAAACAGTAGAAGCAATAAAACCAATACCCGCTGCCAAACCATCTACGCCATCAATTAAATTCATAGCATTTACAACAACGATATAAGTAAATAATGAAATAAAAATACTTCCCCAGTGCGGAATGTCGGTTACACCAAACACATTATGCAACCCAGTAATTCTAATGTCGCCCATTAAAACTAAAATGAGTGCCACAAGAATATTGGCAAATAATTTTTTTACTGGAGAGGTTCCAATAATATCATCTTTTACGCCAACAAAAAACAACACTAAACTTGTTGCCACTAAAATTTTAAAATCTTTTACCGATTCATAAATTTGATCGAACTCGTGTATCTCATCAATATTATACCATAAAGAAAATGAAAAAAGGGTGGCCGCATAAATAATAATGCCACCAATGGTAGGCACAGCACGTTTGTGAATTTTTCGCTCTTCGGTGGGCACATCTATTAAACGTTTTAAGATGGCTACTTTTATGAGTGCCGGTGTCGAATACAAAACGACAGAGAATGCGGTGATAAACACTAAAATTAAGACTATCATAATATGTATTTAAAAATCGTAATAGGTGTTATATAAATTTGATTTTAGACTAACGGTATAAAAACTAGTGGTATTATTTGATAATTTAAAATCTGGAAATTGTTGTTGCCTGTAATTATATCCCAAAGATATATTAAAATTATATGCCGTGTTAATGGTATAACCAATTTGTGTTCTGAAAATGGAATTATTATATAATTCAAATTTATTTAAGGTTAGCCATTGCATGTTGTATTTAACATTTACAAAGGCTCTTTTAAATTTATAATCAGCTATAGCAACCAATTCTTTTCCATACCCAGGCGTATAAGCTAAATTTTGATTGTAATGAGAATAACTTTGATTACTGTAGGCTGTTAACGGATTATTGTAAGAGCCTTCTGCCACATCATTATACTCAATTTGTAGCATTAAGTTTTTTAGTTTAAACGCATCAAAGTATTTAATGCCTGCTTGGTATCCAAAGGTGTTTCCAAGCGTTAATGTGTTACTAAAATCATCGCCCATAAATTGAGCATAAACAGAAAGTTGATGAGTAATTTTAAAATTAGCGGTTGCGCCTATGAGTATGTTGTTTTTATTATTGAGTCCGTAAAACCCAATATTGGAAAAGATAACAGGATTAAAATATTGCCAATCTAAGTGTTGTCTGTTAAGGCTATCGGCTGCCGACCAAATCATACCTTGAAATAAGCCAATATTTAATCGCTTAGTGGCATTAAAACTTAAAAACTGAAACGACGCTGCTTTCTTTTGAAAAAGTGGTTCGGTGTATTTTGGCGTTGGTGCGCCGCCAGTGGTTAAGTTCATGAGTACAGCGTAAATATTGGAGTATTGGAGTTTGCCTTTTAACCATTGTGAGGTAATTCTTAAATAGGGATAATTAAATGCGTTGTCGCTTAATAACAATGAACGATAACCGTTTCCAATTTTTTGTTTACCATGTCCTAGTTGAATATTGACTTGCTGAATGGGCTGATACGAAATAAAACCTGATGTAAAAGCATAATCATAACCTGTTGTTTTAAAGGCTTTATGGCGTCCTTGACCAGGAATTATTTTAGTTTGGTTGCTATACACAGCAATATAAGCTGGAAAAACACTTTGATTTTCGGCAAACATGGTTTCAAAATAAAAATCTTTACCTATTGTTCCGCTTGCTATAAATCCTCTGGTGTTTGTTGATGTTTTAGTGTATTTAGAAGTGGTGTCGTAATAGGCTCTTCCAAATTCAAAATTTAATAAAGGATCAACTTTAAATTCATATTTATTACCCTTTGACTTGATATGAATGAGGTGATCAAAAAAGATTTTATTGATGGCTGGGTCATCGGCCACGTATTTAAACAGTTTGGTGCTATCGGCAACAAACTCATATTGTTTACTAAAAAATGGAATGTAAGGTTGTAAGGCACTATGCGTTTGTTCTAGTGTGTCAATTTTAGCAAGTTGTTTCTGAGTAAGATTACCAAAGATGTAATCGTTAGGTAAATTATAAAACTGGGCAAAATAAAACTGAGGCATAAGAGAAACAAAAAAAGTAAAAAGTAAAATATGCTTTCGACTTTTTGCTCTAGTCCACTGTTTTAAACCAGTTACCATACTTTTACGCCTTCTTTCTTTTTAAAGTCTTCGTAAACCTGTGTAATACCTTCTCGTAGTTCAATTTTATGTTTCCAGCCCAATGAATGTAAATACGATACATCCATTAGTTTACGTGGTGTTCCATCAGGTTTTGATAAATCGTGAGTAATTTCTCCTTTAAACCCAACAATGTCTTTTATAAGTAAAGCTAAATCTTTTATGGTTAAATCGGTTCCCGAACCAATGTTTACAAACTGTTCGCCATCGTAGTGGTTCATTAAATACACACAAGCATCACCTAAATCATCGGCATGTAAAAACTCACGCATAGGTGTTCCAGTTCCCCACATTTCTACGCTAGGCAAATTTTGTTCTTTGGCATCATGAAATTTTCTAATTAATGCGGGTAATACGTGTGAGTTATTTAGGTTGTAATTATCATTAGGGCCATACATGTTGGTAGGCATCACCGAAATAAAATTACAACCGTATTGTCTCTTATAACTTTCACACATTTTAATGCCTGCAATTTTAGCAATAGCATAAGGCTCGTTAGTTTCTTCAAGTAAGCCCGTTAAAAGGTATTCTTCTTTTAACGGTTGAGGCGCCATTTTAGGATAAATACAAGAACTACCTAAGAACATTAATTTTTTTACACCCGATAAGTACGATTGATGAATGACATTGTTTTGTATCATCAAGTTTTCATAAATAAAATCGGCTCTATAAATGTTATTAGCTTGTATGCCTCCAACTTTTGCGGCAGCTAAAAAAACATATTCTGGTTTTTCAGTTTCAAAAAATTGTTGTACAGCTTGTTGTTGGCGTAAGTCTAATTCCTTAGAGCTGCGAGTTACAATGTTTTTGTAACCTTTGCTTTGTAAATTACGCATAATGGCTGAGCCCACCATTCCTCGATGACCAGCGATGTATATTTTAGAATCTAAATTCATGAATATGGTTTGTCGTATCAAATTAAACAACACGTGTTGATTTATAAATTACTCTTTATAATTTAAAATTTTGTGTCCGCCTTCTAATAGATATTTATCTTTTTTAAATAATTCAACATCGGCTGCTACCATTTCTTTACATAAAGCTTGTACTGTATAAGTTGGTTTCCATCCAAGTTTAGTGCGGGCTTTTGTAGAGTCACCAACTAATAAATCAACCTCGGCAGGGCGATAATATTTCGGATCAATTTCAACTAAAATTTTTCCAGTGGCAGCATCAATACCTTTTTCTTGTTCGGCTTTTCCTTCCCATTTTAAGGTGATACCTACTTCGGCAAAAGCCATATTAATAAATTCGCGCACGGTAATTTTTATGCCAGTAGCTAATACAAAATCATCCGCTGTTTCTTGTTGTAACATGCGCCACATTCCTTCTACATAATCCTTAGCATGTCCCCAGTCGCGTTCAGAATCAATATTACCCATAAATAATTTATCCTGAAGCCCTAAACTAATTTTAGCAGCCGCACGTGTAATTTTACGTGTTACAAAGGTTTCGCCACGCAACGGACTTTCGTGGTTAAACAAAATACCATTACAAGCATACATACCATAAGATTCGCGATAGTTTTTAGTAATCCAAAAACCGTATAATTTCGCAACACCATAAGGACTACGTGGATAAAATGGGGTTGTTTCTTTTTGAGGAATTTCTTGAACTAACCCGTATAATTCAGAGGTAGAAGCTTGGTAGAAACGTGTTTTCTTTTCAAGACCTAATATACGAATAGCTTCTAAAATTCTTAAAGTACCAATACCATCAGCGTTAGCGGTGTATTCGGGTGTGTCAAAACTTACCTTTACATGCGACATAGCCGCTAAGTTGTATATCTCATCTGGTTGAGTTTCTTGCACAATTCTAATTAAATTGGTGCTATCGGTTAAATCACCATAATGTAATTTAAAATTCACATGTTTTTCATGTTGGTCTTGGTACAAATGGTCAATTCTATCAGTGTTAAATAAAGAACTACGGCGTTTTACGCCATGCACAATATATCCTTTACTTAATAGTAATTCTGATAAATAGGCGCCATCTTGCCCAGTTACTCCTGTAATTAATGCTACTTTAGCCATAAAACGTATTTAAAAGAATAGCAATATTACGAAAAATTAACGAAAAACACGCTATTTTGTGGCTTTAGGTAGCATAAAACAAAGATTTTTAATAGATTTGTTCTCTTAATTACAAGATTATGAAAACTACGTTTGGGAAACAAAACTATCAGATACTAATAGGAGGATTTGCGCTTATTGTATTAGGCTACTTGCTTATGATTGGAGGCGGTAGTGATGATCCAAATGTATTTAACCCAGCTATTTTTGATACGCAACGTATTACAATTGCCCCTATGTTATGTTTGGCGGGATTTGTTACTATAATTGTTGCCATTATGTGGCGTCCTAAGAACAAAAACAACGAAGCTTAATTAATATAATTGCTTTTTGTTTTATTGATTACACAAACTATGACCTATTTTGAAGCTTTTATCATTGCTGTTGTAGAAGGATTAACAGAGTTTTTGCCTATTTCATCTACTGGACACATGATGATTACAACCGCTCTGTTAGGGGTAGAGCCTACTCCTTTTGTAAAGTTATTTACTATTGCTATTCAGTTAGGCGCTATCTTATCGGTGGTTGTATTGTATTTTAAACGTTTTTTTAAATCCATTGATTTTTATTTTAAGCTACTCGTTGCTTTTATTCCTGCTGCTGTTTTTGGAGTATTATTAAGCGACTACATAGATGCTGCACTCGAAAACTTAATGGGTGTGGCAGTAGCTTTATTTGTAGGTGGGATTGTTTTAATTTTTGTAGATAAATGGTTTATTGCGAATAACCTTGATGAAGAAAAAGACATTACATATCCTGTGGCTCTTAAAATAGGCTTGTTTCAGTGCTTGGCTATGTGGCCAGGTATGAGTAGAAGTGCCAGCACTATTATTGGAGGAATGACTCAAAAATTAACCCGAAAAAATGCAGCAGAATTCTCTTTCTTTTTAGCTGTGCCTACTATGTTTGCTGCTACGGCAAAAAAATTACTTGATTTTTATAAAGAAGGCATTACCATTCAATCAGAAGAAATAAGCATATTATTGTTTGGAAATATTATTGCGTTTATTGTCGCATTAATAGCTATTAAGTCGTTTATAGGATTCTTAAGTAAAAATGGATTTAAGGCTTTTGGTTGGTACCGAATAATTGTAGGCGGAATTTTAATTTTATTATTTCTGTTAAAAATTCCAATTGCTATAATCTAATACCAATTACTAGTAAGTCATCAACTTGTTCTACGGCTTGCATCCAATTATTGATTTCGTTTTTTATTAACTCAGCTTGTTCTTGCATAGGTTTATTACAAATTGAAACAATAAATTTCTTCATATTCTTACTCATGTATTTTCTACCATCTGCTCCTCCAAATTGATCAGGGAAACCGTCGGTAGTGGTATATATCATATCGCCTTTTTTGAGTTTAAAGTGATGTTGTTCGTATTCAAAATTAAACTCGGTGAAACTCGCAATACTGGCTTTGGTTGGTTTTATCTCCTTCAACTCTTTTGTGTCTCCATCAATAATCCATAATATTCGATTAGCTCCACTAAATTTAACTTCTTGTGTTTTGGTGTTTACATATAGCAAACACACTTCCATTCCATCTTTACTTTTTCCTTCTGCAACTATTTCTTGTTTTAATGTTGTTTTTACACCATTGTTGGCATCAAATAAAATTTGTGCAGGTTCTTTACTATTTTTTGCAGCATCGTGTAGTTTGTCAGAACAAATCATACTCATAAAACCACCAGGCACACCATGACCAGTACAATCTGCGCAAGCAATTAGAAACTCATCTTCCGAAATTTTTTTATACCAATAAAAATCTCCGCTTACAATATCTTTTGGTTGAAAGAATACGAATAAATCTCGCCATGATGATATAATGCTTGAAATATCAGGTAATATAGATGCTTGTATTCCTTTTGCATAGTTAATACTATCGGTTATTTCTTTTTTCTGGTGTTCTAAAAGATGTACTTGTTCCTCAATGGTTGCCGTACGTTGTTTGATGATTTCTTCTAGTTTGATGTTTTGTGCTTTAAGTCTTTTAGTATTTAGCCTAACAATGATGTATATAAACAAAATGAAGATAATGGCATAAACTATATAGGCAAATACACTCCTGTACCAAGGCGCAATAATAGTAAACGGAATGTGCATTTCTAATACTTGATTAGATATTTCGTTTTTAGTTTTTACATGCAAAACATAATTTCCTTCAAACAGGTTGTTAAATTCTATCTCTGATTTTTTTCCCCATTTACTGTAGCCATTATCTTTCCCTTCTAAGTAGTAACTAAAATCGGTTATCTCTGGAAATTCAAAACAGGTATATCCAAATCGAAATTGAAGATTATTATCTTCATAAGGCACCTCAAGGTTTAAAGTGCTTAAAGCCGCGCCCGAATTAGTGTTTAATAATAGTGTATCTGATTTTTTATTTGTCAATAAATTAAGATTAAGGTGGTATATTTTATTTTGCATAACATAGTCTTGATGCAATAAGAACAAACCTTCGTCGGCCGAAATTAAAATGGTTTTATAGGAAGTATCGTAGTTAATTAAATTTGGCTTTACATCTTTTAATTTTCGGATGCCTCTATTATCTTCAATAATAGTATTGTTTGGTGTTTCTTTATAATAAACATATTTGGTTTCGTATTTATCATAATCCGAAGCCTTTTCGTTTTTTGAACACAACAAATCGCCACCTAAAGCCACAGCTCTAAATATTTCTGATTTTTTGGTTAAGCTATAAAATGTGGGGTCTTTTTTACAAAATAATCGATTGTTTTTATCTTCTGACACAGAGTAAATACCTGCTTCTGTTCCAATTAGTAATTTGTTTTTATAATTAAACACATAATTTTCCCATTTGTCATTTGGTAAACCTTGTTCGCTTTTTATGGAATCTAAGGAATAAGATTTTTTGCTGTTTAAATAATAAATTCCATTTAACTCGGTACTAAAATAAATGTTTTGATTATAATCGTAGGAAATATTTTTTACTTCATGTCCTAAATGATATTCTTTTTGAAGAATGAATTTTAAG
>WBZO01001999.1_pt1 | contig 28568 bp, 30 predicted proteins | sample 5204261 | NCBI WGS metagenome assembly WBZO01 (sample SAMN12412400, study PRJNA552823) | activated sludge metagenome | isolation source: activated sludge from anammox sidestream of wastewater treatment plant... | place: USA: North Carolina | collected 2017-09
TGGCAGTTTTACCAATAATCACACGAAGATAATCATCTTCTGATGTAGTCAATTCATTGCTCGTAGTGAGCTGCAGCACTTCTCCCTGTGCAATCACTGCGGAGGCGTCGGAAAGGATTTTAAGGACTTTAAGCGAGCCATCTTCCACCATCATCTGAAAAGCGCGGCTGAGTAAATAATCGCCCACCAGCACACTGGCTTTGTTGCCCCATACATCATTCGCGGTGGCAAGCCCCCTGCGGAGTGCGCTTTCGTCCACTACATCATCATGCAAGAGGGTGGCAGTATGAATAAATTCTACACAGGCAGCCAGTGCGATGTGACGTTCGCCCTGATATCCCAACATGCGTGAGCATAAAAGAGTAAGTGCTGGACGAAGCCTTTTGCCGCCTGAAAGCACGACGTGCCGGATAAGCTGCGGAATGAGGGGAATATCGCTCTCTGCACGGCGAATAATGAGGGCATTAACAAGATCCAGATCCCGCGCAGTAAGCTGGCGGGTGAGGGCAAGGTCGGGCGATTGTTTTTTCTGTGCTGTAGCAGTCATACGGTGGCGTAAAATAAAGAGAAACCGTGCTTCAGGCAATCACATTGCGGTCGGATTTTAATATCTCTTCCAGCGGCAGCACCGGGAAGGGCTGGCCTACCTGAAAATTAAGCCCCCCTTTAAATCCGGTAAGTTCGGCTGCTTCGGCAAAAATCTCCCTAATAGCCTGTTGATTTTCCGAGGGTAAGGGCTGGGCGCTGCGGATAACTAAATCAAACAGGGTGGATTGCGCCTGCTTTTTTACAAAGCCGTCGAACTGCATGGGGCCAAGGCGTGAAAAATCGACTTCCATAATGAAGCGTGTGCCCACTGAATCCGCTTTCTCAGGAGAGGATTGTGGCTTGTCTTTTTTGATAAACATTCTGAGCTGCTGCCATTCACCTTCGTAGAACACTGGAATGAAGGTTGATTGCCAGTTGGGATTGGGCGACTCCACATAGGATTGCCGTAATGTGGTAAATTCAGTGCCTATTTTTCGCATCAGATCGCCACGCAGTGTCTGCTCTAATGCTTCAAGAGGCTTTTTACCCAGCCATTCTTCCGTATTCCCGGATTTCAAAGCGGAAAGAAAGAAAAGAACATCCCGCGCCATCGTAGCCCCGGGCTTTGGAAGAGTATTCTGTATCAGCTCCTGGGCAACCAGAGGGTGATGTTGCTGGAGTAGTCCCATCATATCACGCAGGCTATGCCATTGTCGGGTTAGATCTGCGAGGGTTGCCGGAGAAGAGCTATTGGTGGGAATCTCTGGTAAAGGAGCTTCTCCTGGTTCCAAAGCATGAAGCTTCAGTTGCAATGCTGTTTCGGGAGGCAAAATCAAACGATGGCCATTAGGCGCGGTAAGCTCCATTTTTATGGTGCCGAGCGGTGTTTTTAGTACTGTTTCGCCGGATTGTTCCATACCGATAACTTGCGCAGGCAAAATGCCATTACGAATTTGTGTATTAATTTCGGGTGAATCCAGTGGCAGAACCGTTTCAGCTAAGACAGGGATAGGGCCAATAGGAGAGGTTAATGAGGGAGTAAGGGAAGGGGTAAGGAGATTTGCATTTGTGATAGCAGCTGTGGGAGCTGCGAAAGCTGGTGATGCTGCAGGGGTAAGAGCTGCAGTAGGTGCATAAGCTGCATTTTCAGCGGGGGCAGGAGAAACGGGTGGTGCAACTGTTATGGTGGCAGGTGTTATGGTGGCAGGGGTAATTGTGGGCTGTATTGAAGGGGCGGGAATGTCTGACTGAAGAATGGCGGAAGCAGGCAAAGCAGTGGTGCCAGGCAGAGTTCCTGGTTGAGCCACTGCTACGGTTGGTGAGGGAACAGCCAGTTGTGAGGGGGGTGCTGGTGTTGGAGCGGCCGCAATCGAGGTAGACGCAGGTGCAGAGGGAGTAATGACACCCGGTTCTAATGGTTGCAATGTCGGTGCAACATTATTGGGTAATGGTGCTGCGATGCTTGCGGTAGTGACAGGAGAAGGCACAGCAGAAGTGATTGGCGAAGCCGGGGCGGCTATAGTTGCAGTTGTGGCGGAAGCTGTCGGAAGCTGAATGGATTCAGGAATGAGCGACAGGGTAATAGTGGCACCTGCATCAAGCCGTTGCGGTGAGATAAACACAGAATTGGCCGGGAGTAATCGCAATAACTGGGGCAAATCTGTGGCCCGCGAGAGCAATACCGCCCGCAAGAGGGCCGGCTGGTTAGTCGATACCTCAATGGTATCGGCGATTTCCACCCGCGCTTCCAGAGGAATAGGAATGCCCCCCTCTTTTACAGGAAGCGGCTGTTTTGCAACCAGCGGCTGATCAGGAAGATCAATAACGTCTTCAACATTCACAGTGGCATGCGCCGGATTTCCGCCGGTGGTCAGCTCAAACTCCCGCGGTGTGAGCCCATCTACTGAAATGATTTTTGCTTTGATATCAGAAAGAGCAGTATCCAGCCGAATAATGATTTCACTGCCACGACGCAGAGCCAGTTCAGTCTTGAGAGTCAGATCGCCTTTTGGCGTGCGCAAAACGGCAAATCCGGAGCCTTCAATCTGTACGATATGCCCGCGCAATAATGTGCCGTTAGGCAATGCCAGAATGCCGGGGGGAATATTAGTGGCGCCTCCTGCCGAACCGCCGGAGGAAACACCCTGGAGAATAATCTGGGCGTTACCGATGCCGGAGATAGGAGGAGTGGCCATGGCTACATCAATGTTTCTGCATCAGGCGGATTGAAATGGCTGCCGCATCTGTGGCTGCTGTGGAGTGTGAGGCGATTTCCAGCATCGGCTTCTGGCTGCGTATAGAATCGCGCACTTTATTATCCTTACGGATAATGCCCAGCAGCGGAGGCGAGAATTTAAGAAAGCTCATGCAGGCTTTGTTGAGCGAAGCATAAGTTTTCTCACCTTCTTTTTGCGACATTGCCTGATTGACTATCACCTGAATATCCGGCTTGTCCGGTTGCTGCAGGCAGAGCTTAATGAAAGCATAGGCATCAGTCAGGGAGGTAGGTTCATCTGTCACGACAATAATCACCCTTGAAGCTATGCTGGAGAGAAACCGTATCGTTTTTTCAATTCCGGCGCCAAGATCCATAATGATGGTGTCATATTCTGCAGAAATATCTTCTATGTCCTGGCGCAGTTTTGTCAGTACTGTGTCGGGTAATGCGCTGAGGCTGCCCGAACCGGAACGTCCCGCAATAATATCGAATCCGCCTTCTTCAAACAGGAAAGCAACTTCACGCAGCCTTGCTCTGCCGCTGAAGACATCGCTCAAGTCTTTTTGCGGCGTGAGGCCTAATTGCACGTCAACATTGGCAAGACCAATATCGCCGTCGAACAACAGTACCCTCCGACCTGAACGCGCCAGCAGGTGGGTAAGCGTTATGCTTAGCCATGTTTTTCCAACACCGCCCTTACCGGAAGCCACTGCAATAATATTATTCTTTTCTTTTTCCATGTTTCCCTCTGAATTCATCCTTCCAGCCTATACTGCATCAGCAGTGAGCTGAGATAATCCGCATCTACGGCGCGGTATTCACCGATAACTTTTGCGCTGCTGCTGCTGTTGCAGAAAGCATATTCACTGGCTGCTGCAGCGCTTAATATGCTGCCATATCGACGGGAGATATCGGCGCGTGTGAAAAGCAGGCGCTTGGCTTGTGTAAAACTGAAGGCCTTGGCGATAAATGCAGCCTCTTGCGCATCGCCACCTGTTGGCATGGTAAGTACGGGTTCGACATTACCAATGCCAAGGAATTCTCCCAGTTCCTTCAGCTCTTTTGCGTCGTAAGGATTTGTGCCTGCGCTGTCGATCAGCACACGCTCATCCTCCGCGCATTCCTGCATTATCTTGCGCAGGTCATCCCGTGTTTCGGCAACCTTAAGTTCCAGTCCCAGTATATCAGTAAAAGCCTGAAGCTGTTCCACGCCACCGGCACGTTTAGTGTCGGTGGTAATCACCGTAACATTCTTTTTATCCATCACCATTTGGGCCGCCATTTTTGCAATGGTCATGGTTTTGCCGACGCCTGGTGCGCCAATCAGCATGATGCGATAACCAGAGCGGTTAAGCGGCAAGGGCAGGAATTGAAACCCTGCTTCCAGTGTCTTGCGTAATGTGCGCCGAATGCCCTCAAAGGTGGAATCCGGATCAAAATTAATCATCTGCGCGGTTTCAAGCAGTTTATCTGTCACGGCAGCAGGGACCGAGTGATAGGCAAGAATCGCCTTGAGTTCGATGAAAATGCGGGCTTCCTCATTACGCGGCATCGGAACAAAATCATTGGCGGCAGCAGCAGGGGGGATAAAATCTTCTTCAGGGAAAGTGATACTGTCTTCACTCTCCACTGCAGCTGTTACCGTGACGCCCTTGCCAACGGGGTCACGCGTAGTGGATATGATAACGGCGTCCTCGCCCAGCGCTGTTCTGATTTGCGCCATTGCTTCGTGAATATCGGGTGCGGTAAATGTGCGTAATCGCATCAGAGTTGCCCCAGTGTTTTAATACGTGCTTTGGAATGAATTTCGTTTTGTGACATGACCACTGTGTGGGAACGGAAACGCTCAACAATAGATCTTACATAGGGGCGCACAGCCGGGCTTGTGAGTAGCACGGGCACTTGCCCCTGCAGTGCAAACTGATCGAACTTATTGCGTACGGCTTGGATGAATTCCTGCACCTTGCTCGGCGCCATGCTCAATGTGCGCTCGTCGCCAGTTCCAATCAGCGAATCAACAAAGACCTGCTCCCAGTGAGGGCTGAGCGCGAGCAGAGCGATGTAGCCTTCGTCATTGGTATGGGCGTGGCTGATTTGGCGGGCGAGCCTTGCGCGCACATGTTCAGTGATAAGTGTTATATTCTGCGTGATACGCGCGGCTTCTGCCACTGCTTCAACAATAGTTGAGAGATCGCGGATAGAGATATGTTCATTCAGCAGATTTTGCAGAATGCGCTGCACAGAGCTTACTGAGATGACAGTGGGGATAGTGTCCGCAATCAGCTTTTGATCACCTTTGGGCAGATCGTCGAGCAGTTTCTGCGTTTCGGAATAAGAGAGCAGTTCCGCCATATTATCGCGGACAATTTCGGTCAGATGGGTGGTGACAACCGTAGGCGGGTCAACCACAGTATAGTTGCGGAACAGGGCTTCCTCGCGATGGGTTTCAGCTACCCACATGGCAGGTAAGCCGAATGTGGGTTCCGTTGTTTCTTCGCCAGGAAGATTAATTTTGCCGCCGCTCGGATTCATTACCAGGAGCATATCAGGACGGATATCACCACGGGCGCATTCAATTTCCTTTACCTTTATGACATAGGTATTGGCGGGAAGCTGCATATTATCCTGAATTCTGACCGGTGGAATCACAAAGCCGGATTCGCGTGCCATCTGCTTACGCAGGGCTTTAATTTGCTCGGTTAAGCGGTGGCCTTTGCTATAGTTAATAAGTTGCAACAGGCCATAACCTAACTCCAGTCGTAGCGCGTCTATCTGCAGATTCTGGACAATAGATTCTTCTCCCGCCGGAGCTGCTTCGCCTGGTTGTGCCGTACCTGCAGTGCCCGGCGCGCCGACACGGCGAGCAACAGCGTTTTCCTGCGTGGAGGTTGGTATGACTTTTTTCCAGATATACCAGCTTGTATAGCCGCAAATGACTGAAAGCGTGAAGAAAGGAATAAAGGGAATATTAGGGACCAGTGAAAGAAAAAGCAGCATCGCACTGGTAATACCCAGAGCTGCAGGGAAACGGCCCAGCTGTGCCATTACTGCCTTATCGGCAGAACCTGAAACACCGGCCTTGGTTACCAACATACCCGCTGCAGTAGAAACAATCAGCGAGGGGATCTGGGCAACAAGACCATCACCAATGGTAAGGATGGTGTAAGTATGCAGTGCTTCATCAAACAGCAGGTTATTCTGCACCATTCCAATAAGAATACCGGCAATGAAGTTGATGAAGGTAATCAGCAATCCGGCGATAGCATCACCGCGAACGAATTTGCTCGCACCGTCCATGGCGCCGAAGAAGGTGCTTTCGTCTTCCAGTTCCTTGCGGCGTGCTTTGGCGGTGGCTTCATCGATAAGGCCTGCAGAGAGATCGGCGTCGATAGCCATTTGCTTGCCCGGCATGGCATCTAAGCTGAAACGGGCAGAAACCTCGGCAATACGGCCCGAACCTTTGGTAATTACCACGAAATTAATAATGGTAAGAATACCGAAAATAATGACGCCGATAACGACTGATCCCTGCATAACGAAGCTGCCGAAAGCCTGAATAACATGGCCAGCAGCATCAGAACCCTGGTGACCCTGCGATAGAATAAGACGGGTGGAAGCAATGTTGAGCGCTAGCCTTAGCATTGTTGCAATCAGCAGAATGGTGGGGAATGAACTCAGGTTTAGAGGTTTATCTACGAAAAGTACTGTCATCAGGATCAGTACCGAAATAGTGATGGATATACTCAGCAAAAGATCCAGCAGCATGGCCGGAACGGGAAGGATCAGAACCACAATAATGCCAATAATGCCGGCAGCGAACATGATGTCCGTGCGGCCCAGCGCGACATTCATTCCGCTTCGGATCTGGCCGATGGTCGCGTTACCTGCCGGTGCTGTGGCGGTGGAAGTGGCTTCAGCCATAGTGACTCCGGAATACTGGATTCAGTATGTCTGACATTATTGCCAAGCCTGCTTGGTGTTATCTCCGCCGGGAGCGGCAGGAATTGCGGATCCTTCATCGCCGTACTGCTTCAGCTTGTTACGCAGGGTACGGATGGATATGCCCAGAATATTTGCAGCGTGCGTACGGTTACCCAGGCAGTAATCCAGCGTATCCAGGATCAGGTCTTTCTCAACGCTGGCAACGGTGCGTCCCACCATGTCATTGCGGCGGGTTTGATAATCGCTGGGGGAGGGAGGTGTAGATTGGGCGATAGGCATGGAAAGAACCTCGGAAGGTGAAGTGGATGGTTGATTGGTTGGCGCTGAAGTCTGAATGCCAGCAGCAGGTGACATCACAATAGAGAGCAGAATAGCGTCAGCATCGATCTCCTGTCCAGGAGCCATTAACACAGCACGATGCATGGTATTTTCGAGTTCACGCACGTTACCCGGCCAGTGATAAGCTTTCAGCTTTTCCAATGCTCTCGCAGTAAGGGGGCGTTCAGGTACGCCATTGGCTTCAGAATATTTGGTAATAAAATGCTTGGCCAGCGGCTCGATATCATCCAGGCGATCGCGTAGCGCAGGCATGCCGATGGTAATAACATTAAGGCGGAAATAAAGATCTTCGCGGAAATTCCCTTTTTTTACTTCTTCCTGCAGGTTGCGGTTAGAAGTGGCGAGAATGCGCAGGTTCACTTTAATGGGTTTGGTGCCTCCAACCCGGTCAATTTCCTGCTCCTGTAAAACGCGCAGCAATTTTGCCTGCAGGCGGGCATCCATTTCGCTGATTTCATCAAGCAACAGCGTGCCGCCATCCGATTCTTCAAATTTGCCGATACGACGAGCCACAGCACCCGTAAATGATCCTTTTTCATGGCCGAAAAGCTCGGATTCAAGCAGGTTTTCCGGTATTGCTGCACAGTTCACGGAAACGAAAGGCTTCCCTGTGCGTTTGCTTTTACTCTGGATATAACGGGCGATTACTTCTTTACCTGTCCCGGATTCACCTGTGAGCAGAACGCTGGCATCGCTGCCTGCAATCTGATCGGCTATTTTCAGTACCGATTCCATAGCTGCGGAACTGTAGATGAGTGAGCGGCTTTCCTCGGTAATGGCTTCAAGCACAGCGGCGATGAGATCCGCCTGGGGGGGCAGGGGAATGTATTCTTTAGCACCTGCTTTAATGGCCCGAACGGCAGTAAGGCTATCGCTCTGTACGCCGCAAGCCACTACTGGCACGTTGATGCGTTCACTTTTGAGGCCTTCAACGAGCTCAGAAATTTTCCCTTTTGCTTCAATCATGATGAGATCCGCCCCGCGGCCTTCACGCAGCAGTTTTAGAGCGGCTTCATAGTCCGGCACTTGCGTTACCGCCGCGCCACGATCCCGTGCAATGCGGGTGGCAGCGCCTATTTGCCCTTCCAAATCACCTATAATCAATAGTCTCATGTTTTACCCCTTGTCATCCCCGCATGACGGGAATTAGTTTTTATTTTAACAGCCTGCCTGGTAGGGTTGGTTAATTACTTGCCTTCACCTTTGATGATCTCGGTCATGGTTACACCAATGCGGTCTTCAACCACTACGATTTCGCCCCGCGCGACCAGCCGATCGTTAACGAGGATATCAATAGGTTCGCCTACTTTGCGGTCAAGCTCAATTACCGCGCCACGGCCAAGTTTAAGCAGCTGGTTAACCTGCATAGTGGTTTTTCCCAGCATGACGGACAGCCTGACAGGAACGTCGTAAACGGCCTCCAGGCTGAGGTTCTGATCCTGGGTGCGGCCCATTGCATCGGCCATATCAGTCATTTGAGTATCAGCCATTGTCATCTTCTCCCTTTGGTGATTCGGTTGATTGTGTCTGTGTATTCATTTCGCTGGCGGAAATGGTGAAGTAGCGGTCAATTGTTTCTTCAATCTGAGTCCATATATGGTCTATATCCCGTGTGGCTTCACCATATTGCCAGGCAATGCGGCAGTCGATGGGGTTCATGTCCTGCACCGCGACAACCTTTGCCTTGCCATTGAATTGTTTGGCAAGCAATGGTTGAAGGCGAGGGTGCACATAAACCACAGCTTCAGGATTTTCCAGCAGCATGCTGAGGCAGTTTCGAATCATGGAATCAATATCAGCAAGAGGTTCCTTGCGCAGAGCCTCTACTGCCAGTTTCTGTGCGCATCCCAGCACAAGCCTGCCCAGTTCGGGCTGTTTCTGGGCAAGATAATCATGATGGTCTTTTACCAGATCTTCTATTTTAGATGTGATTGTCTGGAGTACGTTATTTCCATCCTGCTGCAACTGCATCAATTCGTGGTCAGCTTCGCGCCGTCCCTCCTTTTTGCCGGCCATGAAGCCTTCTTCATAAGCAGCGGCTTTCGCTGCAGCGAGCTGCTCTTCGGTGAAAGTAGGAGGAGGGGGTGGGGCGGCTTCTACAACCTGTGCTTGCGCAGCGGAGGCTGCAGCCGCAGGTGATAAAGGCGTCGTATCCGGTAGTAAAGATTCAAATGCGTAATGTGCGACGCGCATGGGTTATTCCTAATAAATTAACTGATCCTCGCCGCTTGCATCAGCGATAATGAGTTCACCTTTTGCGGCCAGATCCTTGGCCGTTGTTACGATATACATCTGTGCCTCATCCACATCTTTAAGGCGGACAGGACCCATCGCTTCCATATCTTCGCGCAGAATTTTTGAAGCGCGTTCAGACATATTGGAGAAGAATAGATCCTTGATGGTTTCTGAAGCACCTTTCATAGCAATTGCCAGCTTGTCCTTGTCGATACTGCGCATGATGGCCTGAATACCTTGCGGATCCACTTTGCTGAGATCTTCGAAGGTAAACATAAGAGCGCGGATACGCTCTGCCGATTCAGCGCTGCGGCTTTCAAGGGCCGTCATGAACTTGGTTTCGGTGTCTCGGTTGAAGTTATTGAAGATCTCGGCCATCATTTCATGGCTATCGCGGCGCTGGGTTTTCGCCAGATTGTTCATGAATTCAACACGCAGTGTTTTCTCGACTCCATCCAGTACTTCTTTTTTTACTGCTTCCAGGCTGAGCATGCGAAGGATAACATCAAGCGACAAATCTTCCGGCAGGGCAGTAATTACACGCGCTGCATGGTCGGGCTTGATTTTGGAAAGCACCAGCGCAATGGTCTGCGGGTACTCATTTTTGAGGTAAGCGGCCAGAACGTCCTCACTTACATTGCCCAGCTTATCCCATGTTGTGCGCCCTGCAGGGCCACGAATATCCTCCATAATGGAATCAACACGCTCTTTGCCAAGGGCTTTAAGCAACAGCTGTTGCGTGCTATCGAGCGTACCAATGACGACGCCTGCCGAAGACATCTGATCGGCAAATTCAACAAACAGCTTTTCCACTGTTTCCGCATCAATCTGGCCTAAGGTGGCCATAGCGCCGGAAACCTCCTTGATTTCTTCGTCATCCATCATGCTGAAAAGCTTGGTGGCATTATCTTCACCGATAGACATCAGGAGGATAGCGGTCTTCTGATAGCCCGTAAGTTTACGGTAATCGGTTTCTTTTTCTTTGGCTGCAGGCATAGTGTTTTCCTAAAAATGGACGCTGGATTTAGGCAGGCACAACCATCCACATACGCAGCACGTTAAGTGCCTCGTCGGGATGTTTATCGATAATTTCATTGATCTTACGGAAGCTGGCAGACTTAACCCGGCCCTGAATACGATCAATATTAATCATATCATTTTCATCTTCAGTATCGAAGCGCTGATCTGTCAACTGGGGAGTGAGCGACGGGCCAGAGAGAGCGGCTTGCTCCGCAGCATCAAGATCGGGATCGGTTTTGCTGCTTTCGATAGCGCGAGTGACCAGTGGACGTACCACCAGCAGGATGGTGAGTATTGCTACGCCGCCGATAACAAGCGTTTGAATTATGCTATGCAGGTCTTCCTGCAGCCAGCCGAGGGGGCCAGCTTCTTCTTCCATGGCAGGTGTACCGGAGAATTGCATATTCACAACCTCGACAGTATCTCCGCGCTTCTGATCATAGCCAATAGCGGATTTTACAAGAGTAGAAAGCTGCTTCAGCTCATCCGCAGAACGTGGTTGATACTCCTGCTTGCCATCCTTAACGTTATAGATGCCATCAACCAGTACGGCCACGGAAAGGCGATTGATCGTACCGCTTTCGCTGACCTGGTTGCGAATTTCTTTGGAAATTTCGTAGTTCGTAGTGGAATCCGTACGGCGCAGCGTATGGGAAGATTGCGAACCGCTGGCCCCGCCTTTATTGGCATCAGGCAAGTTGTTGGCAACACTTACAGTGTCGCTTGCATCTTTCTCGCTATTATCTTCATGCTCTTCGCTTTCCTGAATAGAGCGCGCGACCTGGCCTTCCGGATCGTATTTTTCAGACTTGGTGACAACACGGTCAAAATCGATATCGGCGGTGACCTCGGCTTTGACTTTGCCCGCGCCAAGCGAGCTTCCGAGCAGTTCTTCAATCGTGTTGCTCAGGCGTCGTTCATAAGCGATGCGATATTCCTGCGCATCAGAAGCATAGGAAGAGTCCTCTTCACCTTCGGACAGGCCTTTGGCCAGCAATCGTCCCGAGCTGTCCACAATCGTAACCTTGGAGGCTTTTAGCCCCGGCACTGCTGTTGCGACGAGATGTTGAATAGCTTTGATTTCACCGCTGGAGAGCTCATTGCTGCCGCGCATGGTCAGTGCAACGGAAGCCGTGGGTTCAGCCTTTTCGCGGGAGAATAATTCGCGCTTAGGCATTACAAGGTGCACCCTTGCGCCTTCCACGTTCGAGAAAGATCCGATAGTCCGAGCCAGTTCGCCTTCCAATGCGCGAACCATATTCACATTGAGCACGAAGTTGGAGGTGCCCATCGCATCGGTGTGATCAAAAATTTCATAACCGACGACAGATCCGCCGGAGGGCATGCCCTGTTCGGCCATCGACATACGCAGGCGGAGAACCTGGTCTGAGGGAACCATAATCTGAGAACCGTCGCCCCTTAATTCATAAGGGATGCCTTTTTTCTCCAGTTCGGCCACGATCTGGGCGCTGTCTTTCATCGGCAGACTTGTATAGAGGGGCGCCATCATGGGGGATGACATACGCAGGGAGAGGAAAACGAAGAATCCTATGAGTACAATGGCTGCTGCTGCCATGGCTCCTAATTTAATAGGGCCCAAGGCCCGCAGAGACTGCGCCATGCTATCCATCTGAAACTCTCCCTGTCTTCGTTTTTATTTTATGGAGGAAATTTTTTCCTATGACATCAATAAACCATAAATAAAAACATGATTCAACTCAGTTTGTGAGGTGAAATTCGCATAGAAAAATTAAAAAATGGTTAAACTAAGAAAAAAATGCCTAGCTAACAAAGGATAGCCTCATTTCTCTGTTTTCTGGCTTTTTGTGGCTGGATAAATTAAAGCGGGCGACTATGGCAATTTATACACACCTGTCTTTCTCGCAAGTCGAAGAGCATCTGAAGCATTATCATCTTGGAGAACTCGTGGATTTTCGAGGGATTCAAGAAGGAATAGAGAACACAAATTACCTGCTGCAGATTCGTGATGGTCATGGAAAGATATTTAAAGCCATACTCACGTTATTTGAGCAGCGAGTGAGGGATGAAGACCTTCCCTTTTTCATGAATCTTAAGGCGCATCTCAATCATGCCGGGTGTCATTGTCCAACTGCGTATGTTGATGAACATGGCGCATTGATCTCATCTGTTGCGGGAAAGTCTGCAGCACTCATCTGGTTTCTGGAAGGAGAGGGCGTAAAGCAGCCACATAAACATCATATACAGGAGTTGGGTAGAGAAATGGCAAGGATGCACCTGGCTGTTGGTGACTTCAGCCAGCAGCGAGTAAATAGCCTGGCTCCCGATCGTCTGTGTCCTTTGTATGATAAGATATCCAGTCATCTTGATAAACTCGGGCCGGGCTTACAAAGTGCAATCGCAAAAGAGCTTGAAATAATGGAGCGGTGGCAATCACTGAATCTGCCGCAAGGCGTTATTCATGCAGATCTCTTTCCTGATAATGTGTTCTTTAAGAATGGCAAGCTAAGCGGTGTGATTGATTTCTACTTCGCATGCACAGAATATCTGGCTTATGATCTGGCCATATGCCTCAATGCCTGGTGCTTCAATGCAGACTGGCAATATAATGAGAAATTCGGGGCTACGCTGCTGGAGTCTTATGAGCAGCTGCGTCTACTAAACCCCGATGAACGCCAAAAACTGACATTTCTTGCGCGTGGTGCAGCGTTGCGCTTTCTGATGACACGGGCGCATGACTGGTTTTTCCGCGTTGAGGGTGCGGTGGTAACACCTAAGGATCCGATGGAGTATCTTGCTAAATGGCGGTACTGGTGTCAGCAATGAAGCATGTAATTATATATACTGATGGTGCCTGCAGCGGGAATCCCGGGCCTGGTGGATGGGGTGCGGTTTTAATTCATGGTCCTCATCAGCGCGAAATTTCCGGCAGTGAGAAGCAAACCACGAATAACCGCATGGAAATGACTGCGGCCCTCGAGGCATTGCGAGCGTTGAAAACACCATGCAAAGTTAGCCTGCATACCGATAGCAATTATCTGCTCAAAGGCATGACTGAATGGCTGCCAGGCTGGAAAGCGCGTGGATGGCGAACCGCTGATAAAAAACCGGTATTGAATGTAGATTTGTGGCAGGCGCTGGAAGAAGAAGCAAGGCGCCACCATATTGACTGGCATTGGGTGAAAGGGCACAACGGGCATGAGTTGAATGAGCTGGCTGACAGGCTTGCAACAAGTGCAATCGAAAGAGAGCTTAAGGTATGAAAGCGGTACTGATTACGGGCGCAGCAAAGCGAATCGGGCGTGCAATGGCTCTTGGATTTGCGCATGCAGGTTATGATATTGCTCTCCACTATAACCGCTCACAAAAAGAAGCGCAGGCAACCGGTGAAGCAATTGAGGCATGCGGTCGCAAATGCGTTCTTCTACAGCAGGATTTGCAGGATCTTGAAAATATTCCCACATTAGTAGTAGATGCACAGAAAGCATTCTCCTACCTTGGATTGCTTATCAACAATGCTTCTACTTTCCAGCGTGTGAGCTTTGCAGAGACTACTCCCGATATACTAATGGGGGAGTTTACCCGCAATTTTGCACAAGGCTTTTTTCTGACGCAGGCTTTTGCCAAAATAATCAAAAAGGGGGCGGTTATTAATATGCTGGATACGGCTATTCACACTAACCGCAGTACTCATGTTCCATATTTGCTTTCTAAAAAACTTCTGCATGAATTTACGCTTATGGCGGCTAAAGAATTGGCGCCTGATATTCGCGTGAATGCAGTTTCGCCCGGGTTTATTTTGCCAACCGAAGGCGCCAACAATCGTGATCCTAAGCAATATGCCGCATCGCTGCCTTCGAGGAGGCAGCCCACCACTGATGAAGTTGCGCGTGCGGCGCTGATGCTTGCGGAAAATGATTCAATGTTTGGTCAGGTGCTCTATATTGACGGTGGTGAAAGGCTTTGCGAATGAAATTGCACATAAAGAATCTGCGCTTTCCGGCGATCATTGGTGTTCACGACTGGGAAAAAGAACGCCGTCGCCAGTTTTATATGGATATTACGGTTGAGTATGATGCGTCCGAGGCCGTACTTGGTGATGATTTCCATAAGGCGCTGGACTATGGAAAGATTGAGGAACAAATGATTGCGCTTGCGGAATCCCGCGAGTGGCAGCTTATAGAAACACTTGCTGATAAAGCCGGAGATCATCTTCTGAGAGAGTTTCAGCAAATTTCTGAAGTAACGATTGCTCTAACAAAACCCCAGGCGATGCATTTTTCGGAATCCGTCACCGCGATAGCGCACAAGAAAAGATAGGAGAATAAAATGAAAGGCAAAACAGCACTTATTACCGGATCTACCAGTGGCATTGGACTGGGGATTGCCCGCCGTTTTGCCAAAGCTGGCGCCAATATCATACTGAATGGTTTTGGCGATGAGGCAGAAATAAAAAAAATACAGGATGATATTTCAGCGCTTGGTGTGAAAGTTATTTATTCTCCCGCGGATATGAGTAAACCCCAGGAAATACGCGATATGGCTAAACAGGCGCTCTCTGCATTTGGCACGGTTGATGTGCTGGTAAACAATGCAGGTATCCAGCACGTTGCGCCTATAGATGAATTTCCCGATGATAAATGGGATGCGATTCTGGCGATTAATCTATCCTCGGCTTTTCATGCAACGAAAGCGCTCGCACCAGCAATGAAGGCTAAAAAATGGGGGAGGGTGATTAACATTGCCTCTGTGCATGGGCTGGTAGCCTCTGAATTCAAGGTCGCTTATGTGGCTGCAAAGCACGGTATTATTGGTTTTACGAAGGTAGTGGCGCTTGACCTGGCAAAATATGGGGTGACATGTAACGCCATCTGCCCGGGTTATGTAAATACACCTCTGGTGCAAAAGCAGATTCCTGACCAGGCTAAAACGCACGGTATTTCTGAGCAGGAGGTTAAAGAGAAAATCTTCCTCAAAAACCATGCGATAAAAGAATTCGTAGAAGTAGAAGATTTGGCTGAAATTGCCCTCTTTTTATGCAGCGATTCGGCCCGCACATTGACAGGTGTAGCATTGCCTGTGGATGCAGGCTGGTCAGCCCAGTAATTCGAAAATAGCACTTGTCATCAAATAAAGACTATGCCATCCTCGGAAAGTTGGCTTCAGGCCGTATAACAGGAACAAAAATAAAGAGTATAAGATGACTCGTGCCACTTTTCGCTCCGTTCAGAAGAAAATCGCTTTAGCGCTGGCATTACTTTTTTCAGCTACAATGTTAACGGCTTGCGGTGGCACTGATACGGAAGTAAGTGACTGGTGGTATAATCAACGCTGGGAAGGCGGCAGTTCTGAGTAATCAGGGCGGCGCTTAAAATTCCATTAAAAATCAGGATTATCGTAGTGGGCTGGCGGCGTGATGCCGGAGAGCCTATCAGCTAAAATCGCACGGAATCCAGGGCGTGATTTAAGTATGGCATACCACTGTTTTACTTCAGGGTATTTCTGCCAGGGTACATCCCCCAGGTAATCCACCACGGAAAGATGCGCACCTGCTGTCAGGTCAGCCAGAGTTAAATAGTCTCCAGCAAGCCAAGGACGATTTTCCGTTAAATAAATAATATATTCCATATGATATTCGATTGCCCGCTTGCCGTCACGCAATGCCTGGGTATCCGGCCCACCTAAGCGAGCCAGCCGCTTGATAATTTTCTCAAAAAGAAGATTCTGGCTGACTTCGTGCGCGAATTTGGTGTCAAACCAGTCAGTCAAACGTCTTATTTCCGCTCGCTCAGCAATAGTTTTACCCAGAAGGTTTGGGCTGGGATGCTTTTCCTCTATATATTCTGTGAGGGAATAGTTTCCGGAAATAATTTCGCTTGTTTCCTCAACCAACACGGGCACGTCGCCTGCAGGGTTAAGCAAAAGAAATTCTTGCTTATTTTCCCAGAAATTTTGTTGCTCCAGTCGGAAGCCCAGACCTTTTTCCGCCAAAATCAGCCTAATTTTGCGGCAGGCGGGAGAAAGCGGAAAATGGTGGAGAACACGCATCAGGAAGTAGCGGGGCTGAGCGACTGTTCTGCGGAGAGGCCGCTACGAAAGCGTTCAAGATAAGACGGTACAGCCATTTCAATCGTTGTCGGCGTCATGTTCAAAGCGGCGAAGCCATCACGATCCGCCTGTACAAGATTATCGTGTTTAAGCAGTTTAACCTGATCCCGTGTTAGCAAGGGGCGCGGTAAGAGCTCAAAGAAAAGGCCAATCAGTTTTGCCAAAGCCCAGGGTACAGGAATAAGAATGCGGTGCTTTCCTATAACCCGCAGAATATATTCAAGTATCTGGCGGAATGTAAGAATTTCAGATCCTCCAAACTCCAAAATACGGCCGCGCAAGGCCGGGGTATGAATGGCTGCTACTACGGCTTTGGCTAAGTCTGCAACATAGACGGGCTGAAAGCGCGTATTTCCTCCACCGATCAAGGGAAGGAAGGGCGAGATGCTAGCCATGGAAGCGAATTTGTTGAAGAAGTTATCCTCCGGCCCGAAAATAATGCTCGGGCGGCAAATAATAGCTTCCGGGAATGCTGCAAGCACGGCTTTCTCACCAGTTCCCTTGCTGCGGGCATAAACGGATTGAACTGCTTGATCTGCGCCGATGGCGGAAATATGGATAAAGTGTTTCACTCCTGCATCTTTTGCTATTTTGGCAAGACGCTCGGGATATTGTGCATGCACTGAGGAAAAACGCTGTTTACGGCGCTCATATAGAATACCTACCGCATTGATTACCGCAAAAGAGCCAGGGATGTATTCCTGAAAGCTGCGTGGGTTGGCGAGATCACCGTAGCGATAAATCACCTTATTCTGATACCCCAGCGGCTGCATTCGGGCAGCGCGTTGTACGTGGCGTGCGAAGACTTGCACATGGTAGCCAGCTTTAACCAGCTCCTGCACCAGGTAGCGGCCGACAAAGCCGGTTCCGCCGAAAACTGTTACCATTTGTGGTTTCGACATGAGATTCCTCCAAAGTAGGGGTGGAATATAAGGCCTGTATTCGATGGCGACAAGTTACTACTAGGCATTGACAATGCAAGACTCGTGGATATAGTGCAGCCCTCTTTTGAAAAGAGCCCAGGTGGCGGAATTGGTAGACGCACTAGTTTCAGGTACTAGCGATCGCAAGGTCATGGAAGTTCGAGTCTTCTCTTGGGCACCAATTTATAATTTGTAAAGCATTGCTGCGCATAGTGATGCGATAATAACCACAACCAATCGCAGCAGATGACCCTTAATTATTTCGGCCTGATTTTCTTTGGTGTAGTACTTAATGCAGCTGCACAGCTGTTGCTGAAGGTAGGAATGAACCGTATCGGTCATTTTGAGCTGGCATGGGAAAATATCATGCCGATAGGCATGCAGGTTATCACCAGTGTGCCGATTTTTCTTGGCATGGTTTGTTATTTCGTCAGCGTTATTGTCTGGCTTATCGTGCTTTCAAGGGTAGAGGTGAGTGTAGCCTACCCGATGGTCAGTATCGGTTACGTCATGGCATCTATTGCTGCATGGCAGCTTTTTGGCGAGGATTTGAGCCTGCAGCGAATCTTTGGGATATTTATTATTATTATTGGCGTCTACCTGGTGGGTAAGACGGCTTAATTCTTTTTGCGCAGTCTGAATTGCTTGGCCCAACCCTGGCGATGAAGCTGGCTTGAGCGCGTCATGCTGAGGCTGTCTGCTTCTACATCTTCAGTGATGACGCTGCCAGCGCCGACAATTGCACTCATACCGATTTCTACGGGTGCGACAAGCGCAGTATTCGATCCGACAAAAGCATATTCACCTACGCGGGTATAATGCTTCTGGAAGCCATCGTAATTGCAGGTCACGGTGCCTGCGCCAATATTCGCATGGGCGCCAATATAGGCATCTCCAATATAGCTTAAGTGATTTACTTTTGCGCCTTCTTCCAATGTTGCCTGCTTGATTTCGACAAAGTTGCCGACACGCGCTTTGCGGCCAATTTCAGCTCCGGGGCGAAGGCGGGCATAGGGGCCAATAATCGCATCTGGCCCTACCTTTGCCTGCTCCAGATGTGAAAAGGCGCGAATGGTCACACCGCTTTCTACTGTTACGCCGGGACCAAAATAAACATGCGGTTCTACAATAACATCTGCTTCCAGCACCGTATCGTATGAAAAGTATGTGCTTGCGGGATCCTGGAGGGTTACGCCACCCTGCATGGCGCGCTGACGTAAGGTATGCTGCAGCGCGGATTCCATGGCAGCAAGCTGAGCGCGATCATTCACTCCCTGCAATTCCGCTGCCGGCGCTTCGACCACAATGCAGTCCAGTTTATCTGTTCTGGCCAGTGCCACGATATCTGTCAGATAGTATTCACCCTTTGCATTCGCATTCTTCAGCTGTCCCAGCCAACGGGGAAGATGATCTGACTGAATTGCCATGACGCCGGAATTGCAAAGATTGATTGCTTTCTCAGACGTACTGGCGTCCTTGCATTCCACAATACGATCGAGCAATCCTTTGTTATCCAGAATCAACCTTCCATAAGCCGTAGGATCTTCTAATCGCATACCAAGAACTGCGATTGCTGCACCGGATTCACATAGCTGCCGGTGCATATTTTTTAGAGTGTCAGCGCTAATCAGCGGCGTATCGCCGTATAATACGAAGACGATGCCATTAAAGCCCTCCAGTTCAGACAGAGAGGATTTGACAGCATCACCCGTACCCTGCTGGCGGTGTTGAATGGCATCAAGGATGTCTGGCAGCTGACTGCGTGCATAGTGAAGGACCTCATTCATCCCATCAGCAAGCACTAAAACCGTCCGCTCTGGCGTCAAAGCTTTGGAAGCGGCGGCCAGAACATGCCCCAGCATAGGCATTCCTGCAATGCAATGCATTACCTTTGGCAGGGTGGATTTCATTCTCGTGCCTTTGCCGGCGGCAAGGATTACGCAGGCTGTCGCATCGTTTTTCATGGCGTTTGCACTCCGCTCAAGGTATGTTGCTTTCACGCTATCACTAAGAAAAAACAGGGGTTACGCAATGGATAATTCACTCATTTTGTGCGGAATACTCATTTTTCTGCTTTTCGGAGTCGTTTTATTTCTAGCTTTAAGGCAGCAAAAGCATAGCGCTGCGCTGGCCCGAAGCCAGTTTTTGACAGAACAACTTGCCGAGCAAAAACAGGTGCAGGAGAAGCTGGAGCTGCAGATGGAGCATTACCGGCAGGAACTTGAGGCTTCCCGCCAGGCGGAAAAGCTGGCGCTGCAGAAAGTGGAGCATTCGGAGGCGGCACGTAAGGAATGGGAATTACAGAAGCAGGAATTCGAGAAGATGGCCCGTGCTTCGGTGTTGACTGTCGGTCAGGAACTCTCCAGCAAGCTGCTGGCAGATCATCGGCGTGAAGCAGAAGAAGTTAAGGCGAAAATAGAGGAAAAAAACCAGAAGCATGCGGCAGAATTCTTAAAGCAGTTCAGCTCGCTTACTGAATCAGTCGCCGCTATTCGTCAAATAAGCACCGAGAGCAAGCAGCAAAGTGAAATTCTCTGGCGAGCTATGTCAGCGCCTTCGGCTGCCGGGCAGCTGACGGAAGTAGCGCTGGAAAATTTACTGAAGAATCTTGGGTTGCGTGAAGGCGTCGATTTTTCTCTGCAGCATAGCGTCAGCGAGTTGGATGGAGCTGGGTTGCGCCCGGATTGCGTGGTGTATCTGCCGCATGACCGGGTCATGATTATTGATTGCAAGGCTTCCAAGCACCAGCTTGAACTGGCAGCTGCAGAAGGCGGGGAGGGGTATGCGCAGGCGCAGGAAAAATTCAGGCTGGCCATGCATAAGCACCTCGAAATGCTGTCGCGCAAGGGATATATGACCGCGATTATCGAGGAATATCTGCAAAAGACCGGTCGGAAGCCGCATCACCAGATTATGAATGTGATGTATATTGCCAGCGAGTCAGCTGTAGAAAAGCTTGATGCTATTGATCCTTCATTCCGTGAAAAAATGCAGAAAGCAGGAATTATTCCTGTCGGTCCTTCAGGCTTGCAGGCGGCATGCAGTATAGCCAGCCACCAAATTGCTGAAGCGCGCAAAGCTGAGAATCAGGAGCACATATTGCATGAGGTTGAGCGTCTGCTGGGGGGCTTTGCAACCGCCTTTGGCCATGTGGTTAAGCTTAGTAACAGTTTAAAGCAGGCTTCCACCCATTTAAGCGGCTTTACTGGTTCCTATAATCGTACTGTTGCGCCGAAACTACGGCAGCTGCAGAAACTAGGCGTTAAAGCGGAAGGAAAACAGACTTTGCCCGAACGCATGCCTGTCTTTGAATTGCGCAGCGAGGAAGACTGGCTGCTGTTGGAAAGCGAAGAGCATAAAACGGCTGAAATCGAAGATTTCTCACCACGGAAAGCATCAGCCTGATGATAAACCACATTGTCCTTAAAGATGGCCGCAAGCTTGCCTATGGTGTTTATGGCGATCCTGAAGGTGTGCCCTTGCTGTTTTTTCATGGCACCCCCGGCACCAATATATTAGCAAAAATGGCAGAAAATGAGGCGCGGAAATATGGTTTCCGGCTCATCGCACCCGATAGGCCGGGGCTGGGTGGCTCAACCTTTCAGCCACACCGCAAGTTATACCATTTTGCTGAAGATATACGAGAATTGCTGGATCAACTGCAGATCGACAAAATTGGAATTGTTGCCATTTCCGGGGGATCTCCCTACGCATTTCAATGCGCTCATGATCTGCCAGATCGTATTGCGTTTATTGCGAGCCTCTCCGGCTGGGTTAGTTACGGCAGGCCTGAAGCGCGCAGAGTTAAAATTTCAAAGCCATTCCGCGCTTTTCATTGGTGCACGAAATATTGCGAACCTGCGTTTCATATTATTGGCGGCCTCCTTCTCAGGTTCTTATGTAAAGCACCGGAAAAGGCAGTGCAGCATTTCATTGCGGACTTGCCGCAAGCTGATCAGAAAATTCTGGAGAATGCACGGTATCGAAAAATTCTGCAGGAGGATCTGCAAAATGCATTTGTGCAAGGCTGGCAGGGCGCTGCACAAGAGGGGAAGGTGCAATTCAGTGCGCCTGCATTTGCGCTGAAAGACGTAAGGCAACCGGTTTTGCTTCTGCATGGCACGGTTGATAATATCGCTCCTTATGGATTTGTGGAAATCCTGCGAGATAACCTGCCGCAGGTGGTTGATTTCAGAACGTCTGAAGGGGGCGGACATTTCTGTGCCCTAAACGAGCTGGATTGGGTTTTTGATTCGCTTCGGAAGCTGTAATCTTAAAAAGGCAAGCGGGCGCGCAAGGCGGCGGCAAGCGTTCCTTCGTCCAGATAATCAAGCTCGCCGCCCATGGGAATACCCTGGGCAAGTCGGGTTATGCGTACATTACAGGCTTCCAGTGCATCAGTAATATAATGAGCGGTGGTTTGCCCTTCGACTGTATTATTGGTGGCAATTACAATTTCGCTTATGGCCTCGGTACCCGCACGAGCGACCAGTTTGGGAATGCCCAATTGTTCTGGTCCGCGATTATCCAATGCTGATAATGTGCCGCCCAATACATGGTAACGGCCGCGATACATGCTGCTGCGCTCCAATGCCCACAGATCGGCGACATCCTCCACCACGCAAATAAGGGATTCATCCCGCGTATTATCGGTGCAGATATGGCATGGGTCGCTGGTGTCTATATTATTGCATTGCTGGCATATAGTGACCTGCTGCAATACTGCGCCAATCTGACGATAAAGCGGCTCCATTAACCTGTTGCGCTCTCTAATCAGTTTGAGGGTTACACGTCTTGCTGAACGTGGCCCCAGCCCCGGCAGCTTGGAAAAACTGGTGATTAGGTCTTCAATAACGGAAGAGGTCATTGAACCGCAGCGACGACCTGCTTGCCACTGCAAGGCAATACATTGTGCCAGGTAGAGTATTCCTTGCGGGCATAATCAATGATCTGCCAGGGGAATGCAGTATTTACTTTGTTGAACAGGTCGGATGCATGCGAACAATATTGCTGGCTGCTTTTGTTCAGACTTACGCGGGAGGCCTGATTGGCCATCTGCGTTACAAAAGTGTTTAACTCCCGTTCTGATTGTGAGCCATAATTACGAGAAAAATAGCCCTTTAACTGTTGGCCCTGCCATTGCAGATCCTGCGAAAATAAACCGATATAATTATTATAGTCCTGCTTTTTACCGCAAGCGAGTGCCGCAACCATCAATTCGCTTTGCAATGCACGCATACCCAAAGATTGCAATTCACCACTAGAAGCACAGCCCGCCCAGGCACCCTGTGCTGATAAAAGTGTTGCTGCCGCAAATAGTAGAATTTTTTTCATCTTAACTGTCTCCCCTGATTTCGGGAAAGATAGTGGATTTTGCGGCAGGAAACAACTGTGACTCTTAGCTGCGGCGGGTAATTACAAATTCAGCCAGGGAACGAAGCATGTCGGCCTTGCCATCGAAGACTGAAAGATGGTTTGCCGCTTGCGTAGCCAGTATCTGGCATTGCTCGCGTGCGCGCTCAATACCGAGCACGCTAATAAGGGTTGCTTTGCCGGCCTGGCGATCTTTGTTAACTGCTTTTCCGACCTGCTCACGTTTACCTTCGGCATCCAGTAAATCGTCCCGAATCTGGAAGGCAAGGCCCAGATCATGTGCATAGCGACGCAGTGCATTACGCATGGCGATGGGGGCTTTACCGAGAATTGCGCCTGCCTCGCAGGATACGGCAAACAGTTCACCTGTCTTCAGGCGTTGCAGGCGAATAATTTCATCAATGCTGAGTTTTTCATTCTCCGCTTCCAGATCAAGCATCTGGCCTGCGACCATGCCATTATAACCGGCTGCCTTTGTTAATGCCTGTATCAATTCAATACGTACTTTCGAATCAGGGTGGACCCTGTCACTTGCCAGAATCTGGAAGGCAAAAGTAAGCAAGGCATCACCGGCCAGAATTGCAGCCGCTTCACCAAATTTGATATGGCACGCAGGCTTGCCGCGGCGGAGTGAGTCATCATCCATGGCGGGAAGATCGTCGTGAATGAGAGAATAGGTATGAATAAATTCAATGGCGGCCGCGGTAGCGAGAGAAGCGTGTTGATCAACACCGAACAGATTTGCACAAGTGACGGTCATGAAGGGCCGGAGACGTTTACCGCCAGACAATGCAGAATAGCGCATGGCTTCAATAATTGTGTTTTCGTGCTCGGAACAATAACCGCTGGCTTGGGAATCACCGCCAATTGCCTTGCGCGAAGAAGGCAGTTGAATGACATTTTCACCTGTATCTTCACCCCCAGGGAGTAATTCATCCATGGTTTGGGTGAGTGCTTCGGATACTTCTTGTAGCTTTTTTTGCAACAGGTCCATAAAAAATTTTACTCCTCGGTATGGAAGGGATCGGTGGAAATTGTTCCTTCGGCGTGCTGAATAATTTTTTCAACTTTCAAACGCGCATCAGAAATTTTTTGCGCGCAATGCGATCGAAGCGCAGTGCCGCGAGTGTAATCTGCAATGCTCTCTTCAAGAGAGATTTGGCCGCTTTCAAGGCGTCTGACGATCTCTTCCAGCGACTGAAGTGCTTGTTCAAAACTCAGCGAAGAGATGTCAGCGAGGTGATCTTTTTTTTCTATTTTTGCTGACACAAAATTGATTCCCATTGGTTCAGAGAATGGAATTTTACGCATGAAGATCGGTTAGCGCCACCCCTTTATTTATGATCGCTGTTAATAATTTTTTAGGATCAATAGAATAATTTTGTTATTACCTACTGGTGGAGTAGATGGGCTACTTCACTAATAATTTAAGAACACTCGAAAGGGAAAACCATGGCTATCAAGAAAGCGACAAAAAAGCCTGCTGCTAAAAAGGCAGTAGCTAAAAAACCGGCAGCGAAAAAAGTTGCAGTGAAAAAACCCGCAGCTAAAAAAACCACCGCTAAAAAACCTGCTGCTAAAAAAGCAACCGCTGCTAAAAAGCCTGTTGCTAAAAAAGCAACCGCGGCAAAAAAACCTGCTGCGAAAAAAACCGTAGCTAAGAAGTAGTTTTATTCTACTGAACTTAAGCGGCCACTGAAGCAATTCAGTGGCCGTTTTGCTTTTGGCGCCAATTAATGCTAGTAGGAGCGCTTCTTAACTATAGAGGCCCTTATGTTCGAGAGTTTAAATCAACGCCTGGGTGGCGTGTTTGATCGCCTGCGCAAGCGCGGTGTTTTGACAGAAAAAGATATTGATGAGGCTATGCGTGAAGTGCGCGTTGCGTTGCTGGAGGCGGATGTGGCGCTGCCTGTGGTGCGTGAGTTTATCCAAAGCCTTAAAGAAAAGGCGCTCGGCCATGAGGTTGTAAAAAATATTAATCCTGCGCAGATGGTCATCAAACTGGTGCAGGATCACCTTGAGGAGCTGCTGGGCAGTGAACAGGCTGAGCTTAATCTGCGTGCTGTGCCCCCGGTTGTTATACTGATGGTGGGTTTGCAAGGATCGGGCAAAACAACATCCTGCGGCAAGCTTGCTTCCCGGCTTAAGGCAAAAGAGAATAAGAAGATATTACTTGCGTCGCTGGATACCCAGCGACCTGCTGCCCAAGAGCAGCTTGAAGTGCTTTCGAAGCAGGCAGGTGTTGGCGGCCTGCCCATCGTAAAAGGTGAAGCGCCTGTCGCGATAACCCGTCGTGCACTGCTGGCTGCGCGAGAAGAAGGGTATGATGTGCTTATCCTCGATACCGCGGGACGTCTGCATATAGATGAGGCGCTGATGGATGAGCTTCAGCAGGTACGCGACATTGCCAAACCAACGGAGACTTTATTGGTAGCGGATTCCCTGACGGGGCAGGACGCGGTGAATATTGCCAAGCAGTTTCATGAGAAAATTGGCGTTACCGGCATTATCCTTACGCGCATCGACGGTGATGGCCGCGGTGGTGCGGCACTTTCCATGCGTCAGGTTACGGGGCAGCCCATCAAATTTATCGGTGTTGGTGAAAAGCTGAGCGAGTTTGAACCTTTTCATCCCAAGCGTATTGCATCACGCATTCTGGATATGGGCGATGTGGTTTCGCTTGTCGAACGGGCAGCGGAGAATCTGAATACTGATGACGCCGAACAGATGGCAAAAAGTCTGCAAAGCGGCACTTTCAATTTTAATGATCTGCTCAAGCAGATGCAGATGATGAAGAAGATGGGAGGGCTTGGCTCCATGATGAGCATGCTTCCCGGCATTGGGAAGCTTAAGCAGCAAATGGGTGATTTACCCATGGATGATAAACTGATTTTGCGTCAGCAGGCGATTATTCAATCCATGACGGCCAAGGAGCGCCTGTATCCGAAACTCCTTAACGCGTCACGTAAGCAGCGTATTGCACTTGGTTCGGGAAGCAGCGTTCAGGAAATCAATAAACTGATTAAAGCGCAAATGCAGATGGAAACGATGATGAAGAAGATGCGTAAGATGGGTGGAGATAAAAAGGGCCTGGCCCGTATGATGCAGGGCATGAACCCGGCCATGATTCCCCCAGAATTAAAGAATTTCGGCAAGAAATAGTGCAGACTTCCTATTTTGGCTTTCTCTGCTATAAGCCTCTGCAAAATAAATACAGGGAGGATATATGGGCAATGATCCTGAGGTAAATGGCTGGCGTAAAAAGTGGTATAGTGCCTGCAATTTGAATATTGGCGCAATTCCTTTGCCAATATACCTGCTAATGGGCGGCCTGATTCTAGGCTTTACGCTCGCAGGCAAAGTACCGACAGAAATATCCATGGTTGCCGCCATTCTGATGTTCTTTGGTGCGACCTGTGGCGAATTGGGTAAGCGGATACCTTTCTTTAATCAAATTGGCGGGGGAGTGATTCTTGCCATTTTTCTTCCTTCTTACCTTATCCATAAAGGTTGGTTGCCAGAAGATTTGGTTTCCAATGTGCGTGATTTCACCAATCAGAGCAAATTTATCTATGTTTATATTTCCATGGTGATTGTTGGCAGTATTCTTGGAATGGAACGCACCACGCTCGTTCAGGGGTTTCTGAAAATTTTTATTCCACTTGGCCTTGGTTCTCTTTTTGCGGGCGTGGTTGGTACCGCCACAGGAACGTTGCTGGGAATCGGGTGGGAAAAAACACTATTCTACATTGTGATTCCGATTATGGCCGGCGGAGTTGGGGAAGGGGCAATACCGCTTTCCATTGGCTATGCCGGCGTGCTTGATAAACCGCAGGCGGAAATTTTCGCCGAGGTGATCCCTGTTGTATTCATCGGCAGTTTAACGGCTGTATTTCTGGCTGCCCTGCTCTCGCAACTGGGGAAACGAAAGCCTCACCTCACGGGGGAGGGATCTCTTACAAAAGCAGGGGACAGCGCAATTCTTAAGGGGGTCAAAGAGCGCACGGGCTTGATATATGATCCGCAGGAAGCCGTTGCAGGCGGCCTTATTGCTATTACGCTCTATCTTGCCGGCGTATTGAGCCATACCTATTTCAATCTGCCCGCGCCGGTTGCGATGCTGTTTTTGGCCGTGCTGGTGAAGCTGATGCAGGCGGTGCCGCCAAAGCTGGAAGATGGTGCCTATATGGTTTACAAATTCTTCTATGTGGGCGTAACTTATCCGCTGCTGTTTGCAATTGGTGTCGCCATGACGCCATGGGAAAGCATGCAGGCGGCATTTAATCTGCCTTATCTTGTGACCATCTTTGTGACAGTGGTTACGCTTATTGCTACCGGATTTTTCCTGGCTAAATGGCTTAATATGTATCCTGTAGAGGCGGCGATAGTGAATGCCTGCCACAGCGGGCAGGGTGGCACAGGGGATGTAGCTATTCTGACTGCAGCAGATCGCATGGTGCTGATGCCTTTTGCTCAGATATCCACCCGTATCGGAGGCGCAATTACTGTAACGCTCGCGATTGCAGGATTGGCCTTAATTCAATAGTTTTAACAGCTAGTTAGATCGATTTTTGATAGGTGCAGGGAGAGCGGCTTTACTAAAAATGTTTTTTGGTGTAACTTGACGGCAACAATTCTAGGGGTCGTTAAGAACCTCACGCTACGAAAGCAGGGAGTTGTACCATGAAAGCTTCAATCGAAAGTGATACTAGTTCGGCGGCTGAATCGGTCGCCAAAACAACGCTAACGGGAAGAATCGCAATTGTCTGTGCCATGAGCTACCTTGTTATGGCAGGCATATTCGGCGTGATTTTATCCTGTTAGGGTAGCAAGCACTTCAAGAGCCTGGCGGTGTATGCGCTCATCACCTGCGGCACAGACCATGCCTGCAGATTCCAGATGTAACGGCGCGCCAGACCAGTCTGTTATTTTGCCTCCCGCGCCTTCAATTACGGGAACAAGCGCCATGAAATCATAAGGCTTTAATCCGGCTTCGATGATTAAATCGATATTACCGGAGGCAATCTGTGCGTAACCGTAGGCATCTCCCCCAAACTGGCAGGCTTTGCACTCTGCAATTATTTTTTCAACTACCAAACGTTGTGCAGGGCTAAACAGCAAAAGTGAAGTAGTGCTAAAAAAAGCCTTCTGCAGGGACTCAGTCTGGCGCGTTTGAATAGTGGTTCCATTATGCTCCGACTTCTGCGCAGCCTGCCCAATCCATAATTCTCCGGTGATGGGTTGATATATGGCGCCAAAGTAAGGCGAGTGATTGCGAGAAAGTGCCAGCAGGATAGTAAAAGTAGGGAATCCAGCCATTAGTGCGCGGGTGCCATCTATCGGGTCGATTAGCCAGGTATATTCGCTTGATGATTCTGTTTTTCCATATTCTTCACCGATAATGCCATGGTGGGGAAAATGCATGTTGATTTGCTGACGCAGAAATTTCTCTACTTCCTGATCTATTTCAGTCACAGGCGTCGCATCCTGCTTGAGCGTGCTATGATAGCCCTTCTGCCTGCGGGAATTTATTATTGTTCCGGCTTCATGTAGCCATGGAGTAATTGTTTGCTTCAGACTGTAAAAATCCATGTGATCCTGCATTGAGTATAATTGCGTCTTATCAGTAAGTAGCTTAATAATCACCGTTGTAGCAGATTAATGTGGCAGTAATGTTATTCAATAGTCTGTATGAGTGCTGCAAATTAAAGAATCTGGTTCTTGCCAGAAATGATGTAGAACATGAATAAAGAAAAAATGCGTCAATTGGCGTTTGATGCAGCCATCAAATTTATTCCTTTGCCGCTTAAGGGCGAGGACTGGTACGCTAAAAATGGCCAAATGGGTATTAATAAGGCAGGCATTGTTCCCTTTATCGTTGATAGCCAGAAAAAAATTTCCTT
>WBZO01002000.1_pt1 | contig 28556 bp, 22 predicted proteins | sample 5204261 | NCBI WGS metagenome assembly WBZO01 (sample SAMN12412400, study PRJNA552823) | activated sludge metagenome | isolation source: activated sludge from anammox sidestream of wastewater treatment plant... | place: USA: North Carolina | collected 2017-09
TCGACGGGCATCCCTGTCATCCGGCATCCGCCGGCTGGTGCTGCGGCAGGCTTTCCATAGGCTTTCGCCCGCCGGGCAGGAGGCCGGGTTTCAGACTATCGAGAACGCCCTGACGGTTGCCCTCAATGGCCCGACCGGGGCCAGCGCCTCTTTGCCAGGCGGCGTCATCCTGCGTATCGCCTATAACGCACTTATTCTGGAAAGCGGCCTACCGCCCCCGCCATCCGGCCCGACGATGGAAAGCGACCAGGTTCTTCCGGTCCGCGTCCCCGGAGTCACCGCCCTGCCCTCCGGCGAATGGGCAGTCGTCACCCGCTGGCTGCCCCCGGGAGCCGATGCCGCCGCCTTTCGCCAGCTCCCGTATACCGCCACGCTGGCCATCCCGCCCGATGCCACCCTCACACTTCGCACCCGACGGCCCGGCGACCGTATCCAGCCGCTGGGCATGGAAGGGCGCCATCAATCCCTTAAGAAGCTCCTGATCAACCTGAAGATTCCTTCTCGCCGCCGCAATCGCCTGCCTCTGCTGCTGGTGAACGATACAATCGCCTGGATCGCCACAGATACGGAAAGCCGTATCGCCGCGCCGTATGCCCTGACTGATCAGGACGCGCCAGTTTTGCTTGTGCAGTGGGTGCCGCAGCTCCTGTGATGCGGCTGCAGAACCGGGGGGCTTATTCACGATAAGGGCTTTGCCATACAATAGCTAATTTGCATTTGCAGAAACAATGAAGTAAAGTTAAGGTAGTCTTGACAAACGCACGACTAGAGATAGACAATGGTGGCCGATGAGTACAAATCCTCCAACAGCTCATATTCTTGTGGTTGATGATGAAAGCGCCATCCGCTATTCGATCACCAAAACTCTCCAGCGGGTAGGCTACCAGGTTGAGTCAGCAGCAAGCGGCGAGGAAGCGCTGGATATGCTGTCTCAACAGCCGTACGATGTTGTCCTGACGGACATCCGCATGCCGGGTATCAGTGGCGTTGAACTGCTGGCGCGCATCAAAGAAGAGTCTCCAGACGCCATCGTGATCCTCCTCACCGGGTACGCCAGCCTGGATACCGCCGTCGAGAGCCTGCGGCTTGGCGCCCACGATTATCTGATCAAGCCGAGTTCGAGCCAGGATATCCGCGACAGCGTCTCCCGCGGCATCGAGCGCGCCCAGAACCTCAAGCGCCGCCGCGCCCTGCTGGATGCTATCCAGAATAACGTGGCCGAGCTGGCTGACGTGTCGGACACCCAGAGTCGCATGCTGGCGATGATGCCAGGCGCAGCGGCGCCCGGCAGCGCTCCGGCTGCGCAGCCCGCACCCGCCACACCCATCGCAACCCCGATCAACACGATGATTCTTGGCCCGTTGACTATTTTCCCGGGGCGTTATCAGATTGCCGTTGGCGAACAGCCCATTGATCTGACTCCGACGGAGTTCGATCTCTTGCTCTATCTGGCCGTGCATCGCGGCCGCGTGGTGCCCTGCCATGAGCTGGTGCGCGAAGTGCGCGGGTACTCTATCGACGAGCCTGAAGCGCGTGAGGTTATCCGCCCGCATATCAGCAATCTGCGCCGTAAGCTCAAGCAGGCTGGCCAGAATCCTAACCTGATCGTCAACGTGCGCGGTATTGGCTACAGGTTAGCCGATCTGCCACCCGCTTAGGAGGGTCATGCGCTCTCGCAATTACAAGCGCCACCTGGCTGCGCTGGGTGGTGTTTTTGTGATACTCCTGGCACTGGCGAGGCCCATGCTACCGGCTGCAGCGTCCCCCCCTTCGCAGAATTCAGGAGAACAGATTGAGGCAATTCTGGCCGCGCTGTCGCTGCACCAGAAGGTTGCCCAGATGTTTCTGGTCAGCATCTGGGGGCAGACACTGCCTCTTGACGGCCAAAAGCTCCTCATGGAATACCAGCCCGGCGGGGTCATCCTGTTCGACTACAATACCGGCCCACCGGAACAGGTGACCGCGCTCACCAACGCTATGCAAAACGCGATCCTGGCCGGCGGCGGGGTAATCCCGGCCTGGATCGCCATTGACGAAGAGGGGGGGACCGTCTCGCGTCTCTCCGATCCTGACGCCTACACCCGCTTCCCCGTGCCCATGGCAATCGCGGCAACCGATAATCCGGACTACGCCCGGGCGATCGGAGCTGCCATGGCCGAGGAGCTGCGGGCGGTAGGCATCACCATGAACCTCGCCCCGGTCGCCGATGTAGAGACCAACCCGGATAACCCGGTCATTCACCGCCGTTCTTTTGGCTCGGACCCTGAACAGGTTGGCGCGATGGTCGCCGCCACGATCGATGGGTTGCAAAGCGGCGGCGTCATGGCAACCGCCAAACACTTCCCGGGTCACGGCGAAACTGGCGAGGACTCGCATGTCACCCTCCCGGTCGTGGAGGCTGACCGCGCTCGACTGGAGGCTGTCGAGCTGGCCCCTTTCCGGGCGGCGATCGCAGCCGGCGCCGGGGCTATCCTGGCCGCCCATATCTGGTATCCGGCTCTCGAGCCGGCGCCGGACACCCCGGCCAGCCTGTCCCCGGCCGTTTTGAGCGATCTCCTGCGCCAGGAAATGAGCTATGACGGCCTGATCATGACTGACGCCCTCGACATGGACGCTATCGATACCCGGTACGATCTTTCCACCGCTGCTATCCTGGCGGTTCAGGCCGGGGCCGATCTGATCGCGCCGGGGCCGCATGTCGGGCTGGAGGCGCAGCAGGCGGCGATCGAAGCGGTCATAGCCGCTGTAGAGGACGGCACGATCGCCCCGGAGCGCATTGACGATTCGGTGCGTCGTATACTGCGCCAGAAAGCCGCTTTCAATATCCTGGATTGGGCGCCGCTCGATCCGGCGAACGCCCGCGAGCGGGTCAACCGGGCCGCGCACGAAGCGCTGGTAGCCGACGTGCTGGCGGCGGCGGTCACGCTCGTCTACGACCGGACCGGGCGTATCCCTTTCGGCCCCGAGGACCGCGTCGCCCTGATCTACCCGGCTACCATGCCCGGCATCTTGCAGAGTTGCCGCGACCGGCATGCCAATCTGTGGCCGGTTGGCGTCTCAGCAGGCCCCACGGATGAAGAACGCGCCTGGGCCATCAGCGCCGTCCTGGGCAGCGATATTGCCGTCGTCCTCAGCATGGATGCGGCCCAGAACCCGCCGCTGCGACAACTGATTCAGGCCCTGCCCCCCGAAAAGACGCTGGTCGTAGCTATGCGCTCGCCCTATGACTGGCAGGTATTCCCGGACATCGCCGGTTATCTGGCGAGTTACAGCCCCCTCCCCCCGGTTATCCCGGCGATCTGCAACGCTCTGTTCGGGCGGCAGGCGCTCACCGGGAGGCTTCCAGTCACCCTGTCTCCCGACTTACCGGCGGGAACCGGCATTCAGCACCCCATTTCGCAGTGAGTCTGTGCTATACTCAACAACGCGATGGTCCGTCCTGACCACTGCTGAACTATGCCGTGTACAGCATCAGAGTTGTCCGAAAGCCGGTGAGGAAGCTGATGGGAGCAACACTCAACCCCAATCTGTTAGCCAGAGATACAACCGAGCTGCTCAACGAAACCGCAGCGATCATGGATCGCTACCGGAAGAAAAACATCTTCCCGGAAATAGCCCTGATGGCGCTGATTGAGGCCAAAGACACGCCCGGTTACGCCCTGTTGCAGCGTCTGGCAGCCACTCGCAATATCGACCTGGCGCGGCTATCCCGTCAGGTGCGGCTGGCGGTTGAGAGCCGGCGCGATCTGCCCGGCGATCTGCTGTTCATCACCCGCGATAACAAACAGGTGCAGCTATCCCGACAGATGATCATCGCCATCGATGAAGCCCTGACCCTCGCCGAAGCGCGAAATGAGGTATATGTCCAGACGGATGATCTGCTGGCGGTGCTGAGTGACAATCGCCTGGGCACGGGCGGCATCCTGCAGCAGTACGGGATCACGCCCCGAATCGTGCAGGAGCTTATAGGCGGCGGGACCGGGAGCATCAGCCAGGCGGCCAGCACCTCCACAGTAGCCCGGCAGATGGGCGGCACGGCGGTTGACTACGTTGCCCTGGCTAAAGCCGGCGAGCGCCGCCCGGTCTACTATCGCGAAACGCTGCTGCGCGACCTGATGAACATGCTGGCTCAGAAGGTGCGCCGCCACATCATTCTGGTTGGCCCTGAGGGGGTGGGCAAGCGCACTCTGGTCTACAGCCTGGCGCTGCTCATAGCCGACGGCAAAGGCCCGGCCGGGCTGACCCGGCTCGTTCAGATCGACGAGACCGCTTTGCTGGATAACCCGGTCCAGGCGATCCGGGCCGGCATGAACAGGGCGCAGGGCGGTCTGCTGTTTGTGCCCCAGATACACCGCTTCTTTGACCAGCAGACCAGGTTGCGCCAGCCTAAAGTATCCGCCGATCTGCAGAAGGTCTTCCTGAGTGCCGACCCGATCATCATCGGCAGCACAACCGAGGCTATCTACAACGAGCAGCTCGCCGATATTCCGGCTATCGCCGAAGAAAGTCAGCGGCTTCGTGTGCCGGAACCGGGCGAAAAGGAAGCGATCGCCATCCTGCAAACGCTCAAGCCGCAGATTGCAGCCGACTATGGCATTTCCGTTGCCGATGAGGCAATTGCGGTCGCTACGTCGCTGGCCCGGCGCTACATGTCGGGGACGCCGCTGCCCCGCAGCGCGGAGAATCTCCTGCACCGCGCCGCTGCCCTGGTCAACATGAGCAACCAGCAGCATATTGCGTTCAAGCCGGAGACTTCCAACCAGTCCGATAACAACCTCGACGCCGAAGATGTCACCCTGGCCGCCAGCCAGATGACCGGCGTTCCCGTCAGCAAGCTCGGCGCGGACGAGCGCAGCCGCTACGCCAGCATGGTCGAACACCTGCACGAGCGCATCATCGGCCAGGATGAAGCCGTGATGGCCGTCAGCCGGGCGGTCAAGATGGCCCGCGTTGGCCTCAAGGATAAGCGACGCCCTATCGGCGGTTTTCTGTTCCTGGGGCCGACCGGCGTGGGCAAGACCGAGCTGGCCAGGGCACTGGCAGAATTCATGTTCGGCGATGAAGAAGCTATGCTACAACTGGACATGAGCGAGTTCCAGAACGAATCAACTGTCAACCGCCTGATTGGCTCCCCCTCAGGTTACGTGGACAGCGAGGCGGGCGGCCAGCTCACCGAGCGGGTGCGCCAGCAGCCTTATCTCATCGTGCTGTTCGACGAGATCGAAAAAGCGCATCCGCGCGTCGTTGACATCCTGCTGCAAGTGCTGGAAGAAGGCCGCCTGACCGACGGGCGCGGCAATGTTGCCAACTTCAGCGAGACGGTGATCATCCTGACCAGCAATCTCGGCGCGCGGTACCTCCAGACAACGGAGATCACGGACGAGATTCGCGATGCCGTCATGGAAGAAGTGGAGGGACACTTCAGGCCAGAATTTCTGAACCGGCTGGATGAGACGGTGATCTTCCATCCGCTGAGTCCGGAGCATCTGGCGCAAATCCTCGATCTGTTGCTGAAGAAAGAAAGCCAGCTTGCCTCGACGCGCGGCCTAACGCTGGAGATCAGCGACCGGGCCAGGCAGTGGATGTTGGAGCAAAACGAGCATCCCGAATGGGGCGCGCGTCCGCTGCGGCGCATCATTCGCCAGTATCTGCGGGAGCCGCTGGCCGACTATTTGCTGAAAGAGAATCCCGAAGCCGGCACCACGATTCGCATCCACGTAGCCAGAAATGCGCTTACGTTCAAGGTAGCCGTGCCAGAATCGGAAGCATAGACTGCCCGTAAGCAGCAGCTTTGGCCCGGACAACAGAAAGAGTCCTTATTGATGGCCGATCTGATCGAATTTGGCACCGATGGTATACGCGGCATCGCCGGCGAATACCCGCTTTCGCCCGAAGTAATTCTGGCGATTGGCCGGGCCATTGGCGGCTGGCTGCGCAGCACGGAGCGCGCCCGGGCCGTGCTGATTGGCCGGGATACGCGCCCCAGCGGCCCTTACATCACCCACGCCCTCCTGGCCGGGCTGACTGCCGAAGGCATCGCAGTTGACGATGTCGGCGTGATGACCACGCCGGGCGTCGCCCATCTGACGCGCCGGCTGGGGTATAGCCTGGGCATCGTCATCTCCGCCAGTCACAACCCGGCTGACCAGAACGGTATCAAGCTGGTTGCTGGCGACGGGTTCAAGCTCAGCGACGAAGATGAAGAGGTCATCGAAAAGCTCATCGCTGAACGGCTGGTTACTCATCTGCCATCGGAGCATTTCGGGCCGGCGCGCCAGACAGCGGCCTACGCCGAACACTATCTCCAGCATCTGGCGGCGGGCCTGCCTCCGGGCGCGCTGAAAGGGCTGCACGTTGTCCTCGACTGCGCGAACGGCGCGTCGTACGCCCTGGCCCCGGAAGTATTCGCCCGGCAGGGGGCCACCGTGACCGCCCTGGGGACCAGCCCGACCGGCGCCAACATCAACGTACGGAGCGGCAGCGAACATGTCCGGCGGCACCGGGACATCCTCAAAGCAGCGCTGGAAGCCAACGACGCTCATATCGGCATCGCTTTCGACGGGGATGCTGACCGCGTGGTATTCCTGACCCGGAGCGGTGTGCTGATCGACGGCGACCATATCATGGGCTTGCTGGCTTCGCATCTACAGGCGCAAGGTCGGTTAGCAGCTAATACCGTTGTGGCGACCACGATGAGCAACAGCGGGCTGGCGTACTACCTCAGCCAGCGCGGCATCACCCTGGAACGGACTAAAGTGGGCGATCGCTATGTAATGGCCCGTATGCGCGAGGGCGGCTTTTGCCTCGGCGGGGAGCAGGCCGGCCATATCATCCTGCTTGATGCGGAACACACCGCCGGCGATGGCCTCTATATCAGCTTGCAGGTTGCGGCACTGGTCGCTCGCCAGCTCGACTTGCTGGAGACTATCGCCCGCGACCTGCCCAAATTCCCCCAGGTGATCGCTTCCGCCCATCTGGATCGCCGCATCCCGCTCGAATCGATTCCCGCCCTTCAGCCGCTGATCGATGAGACGCTGGCGGCGTTCGATAATCAGGGGCGTGTGGATATGCGCTACAGCGGGACGGAGCCGAATCTGATGCGCGCTATGGTCGAAGGCGGCCTGGCATCTTCCATGGAGGATGTCATCCGCCGGGCGCTGGTCCTGTGCGGCATCGTCGCCGAAGCCAGTCAGACCGCGGCTCCTCATATCGATATGGTGGACTGTGCTACAGGCGCCCGGATTGATCTGGATGCCTTTCGCTAGAGAGGTGCGTGCATGACACAGGTGAAGTCCTATATCTTCCGCAAGTACGATATCCGCGGGCTTGTCACCGGCCCGGATCCGGAAATTACACCAGAGCTGGCGCTCCTCGTTGGCAAGGCTTATGGGACTTATATGCGGCGCAACTTCGGTATCGAGCGCGTTTATATCGGCAGCGATAACCGGCCAAGCTCCCATGCCCTGCGCGCAGCGGTCATTGAGGGAGTCTCCTCCACCGGCGTTGACGTGACCGATGTAGGTGAGGTGATCACGCCGACCGTCTACTACGCGACCTCAAAGCACGGCTCGAAATCCGGCGGCATCATGGTCACCGGCAGCCATCTGGCGACAGACTTCAACGGCATCAAACTGGCCCACGGCCATCTCGCCCTCTACGGCGATCAGATTCAGACTCTGCGGGGGATGATCGAGACCGATGACTTCGATCGTGGTCCGGGCAGTGTGACTCAGGACCTGGACATGGGCCGCCGCCACATGGCCGAGATTAAGAGCAAGGTCCGGCTGGGAAGCCGCAAACTCAAAGTGGTGGTTGACGCCGGCAACGGCCTCAGCGGCGCTGTCGTCCCCCCTGTCATGGAAGCGCTGGGCGTTGAAGTGATCTGCCTGTACTGTGAGCCGGATGGGACCTTCCCCAACCACCTGCCGAACCCCGAAGATCCTGCTCTGACCAAAGATCTCGAAGCCGCCGTCGTACGCCACAAAGCCGATCTCGGCATCGCCTTTGACGGCGACGCCGACCGCTGCGGCACCATTGACGAAAACGGGCATCACGTCGCCGCCGATCGTCTGCTGGCGCTGCTAGCCCGCGACCTGCTGATCCGCCAGCCCGGCGCCCGGATACTCTTCGATGTCAAGTCCTCGCAGGCCCTGGCCGACGTGATTACGGAAAGTGGCGGGACGCCGGTGATGTGGATGAGCGGCCACAGCCTGATGAAGGCCAAGATGCACGAGATTGGCGCGCCGCTCGGCGGCGAAGTCAGTGGCCATATCTTCATCGGCGAGGACTATTACGGCTTCGATGACGCCCCGCTGGTAGCCTTCAAGGTGCTGGAAATCCTGAGCAAAACTGACCGGAGCTTCTCCCAGCTTCTGGAGGCCATGCCCAGGCTGTTCGCCACCCCGGAAATCATCCTGCCTACGCCGGATGACGCCAAGTTCGGCATCATCACGGCCCTTGCCGATATCCTCAAGCGGTCTTATGAGGTCGTGGACGTAGACGGCGCGCGGGCGATCTTCGAGCAAGGATGGGGGCTGGTCCGCGCCAGCAATACGCAGCCCGCCATCACCCTGCGCTTCGAAGCATATACTCGCGAAGCCCTGGTGGAGTACATGACCCGGTTTGATACCCTGCTCAGGGAGTATCCGGAAATTGACCGGGCCAGGCTGGAGGCCCAGATCGCGGTCTTCAGCGCCTGACACCCCGGCAGAAGATTCGCGAGCCATGCACTCGAGGCGGTTCCCTCCTGACCAGAGGGGCCGCCTTTCTGATTCCTTTTCAAGCGAGCGTGGGCTATCCGACGCCAACAGCGCGGGCTGGCGAGATGTTGAGATTCTCCCAGATGGCATGATCGAGGACGACCAGATGCGGATGTTCCAGCACCAGAGCGCTATAGCTGCTGTACGGGTAATCCGCCGGATGGTCGCACAGCCCCGCCCGCACCGGCGTCAGATGTAAATAGTTGACGATATTCGGCAGACGGCGAATGTCGCTGAGCGGCCGATCCCAGAATCCGGACTGCCAGAACTGCTCCGGGAGCGAGCGATTCAGGCGTCGGATAGGCTGGGTTGTCCCTCGTTTCAGCTCTTCAATGATGCGGGGGAGGTAATAAGCGGCCGGGTCGCTGGCGTATCGCCCGCCCCGCTGAATCTGTTCCACTGCGAAATCCTCAAAGCCGGACTCAGTCGGGTAAATCAGCCAGTGGAAGTGATCGGGCATGATGACGTACGCGGCGCACAACAGGGCGAAGCGCCTGCGAGCCAGGTTGAGCCGATCCTGCAAAACGCGCACACGGCCAGCATCGGTGAAGATCGGGCGGCGCGCCGCCGTCGTCACCGTGATATGGTGCCACACTCCGGGTTCAAAGCGAGAGACTGGCTGCGACATAACCGCTGCTCCGCTGCCAGGGCGCTCCACACGCCAGTGATTTCACTCATCATATCACAGATTTCACAAAATCTGACCCCGGGCCTGTCATCTCAATCGCTCTTCTGAATCAGCCGCACGGGTTGCAGCAGACTCCGATCGAACGGCGTAGAGTCTGACGGGTCGCGCTTCTCCAGCGCCGCCCGTACCCGATCCGAACAGACGCGCAGATGGGCCACGTCCACCCCCTGGCAGACATCCGGCAGCGGCACCAGCCACTGCCGGCAGCGCAGGAGTATCTTCAGCGCGCCGCGCATATTGCCGCGCTCGATCTGGTAGTAGGCGATCCCGATCTGCAGGATCGCCCGGTACAGGTTGCGCACGGGGCCGGCCTCCGCCCGCCACAGCGCCTCTAGCAGATCGTGCTGCCGGTAGTAGTTGCCGGCGTTAAACTCGCGCAGACCCTCCACCGCCAGAGCCGGGAGCGGCCCGGCACACTGGCAGGCGAGCGCGTCGGCGAGCGCCGGATCAGCCTCGCGCATCAGCAGGGCTGGCAAACTCCCGGCCAGATCGTCCGCCGCAACAATGGCGTCCAGGCCCGCATACCCGCCAGCCTCCGCCTCGATTATCCCGGCATCGGTCGCAATCATCACGATCGGAATGCGCCGCGAAGCCGGGCTGGACTTGAGCACTGCAATCGCCGCCGCCCACTGCTCCCAGCCCGCATCAAGCAGGACCAGCGTAGCGTCCTCCACAGCGGCGCGCGCAACCAGATCATCAGCCCTGTCGCAACAATGTACGGCAAGCCCTGCCTGTGCTGCCGCCTCTTGCACAGGCCCCAGCCACACCGGGTCCCGTCCGGCGATCAGGATGCTTCGTGTCATATGCTGGCACACCTCCTCCGGTTTATGCGGCGGGACAAACCCTTACTGCCTGACCCATTCAGTGGTATCCTATCCACCTTGTTCAGGACGAGCAAGGAATCGCAGTCAGGATAGAGTGAGGAACACGTGACCAACATCTTTGTGACCAACGACGACGGCGTTCAGGCGCCCGGCCTGCTGGCGCTGGTTCAGGCGATGAAAGAGATCGGGAGCGTACAGGTCATCGCTCCGGCCACCAATCAGAGCGCAGTCGGTCACAAAAAAACACTCTTTCAGGATATCCTGATGACCGAAACGACGCTTGATGACGGCACGCCGGCCCGGGCCGTGGGCGGATCGCCCGCCGATTGTATCGCTATCTGCGCTCTGGGCGCGGCGCCCTGGCCGCCTGATCTGGTCGTTTCTGGAATCAACCGCGGCCCTAATATGGCCCAGGACATCACCTACAGCGGCACGGTCACCGCCGCCTTCGAGTCGGTCATCCACGCGGTGCCCGCCATTGCGGTTTCACTCGACGATCATGAAGCGCGCCACGTGGAAGATTATCGCGCCGCCGCCGCTATCGCCGTCAAAGTAGCCAGGCAGGTGCTGGCGCGCGGGTTGCCGCCGCTGACAATCCTCAACCTGAATGTCCCGGCTGGCCGGGCGGTCAAGGGGCTGCGGCTCACCCGGCAGGGTATCCGTATCTACCGCGACGAGCTTGGCCGCAACGGCGATGCGTTCCAGATTGTAGGAGAGCTGCCAACCGGAGTCTACGACGATGCTGGCACAGATCTATGGGCTGTGCACAACGGCTACGCCAGCCTGACGCCGATCCACCTGGACCTGACCGCCCACCGCTTCATCGCCGATCTGGCCGCCTGGGATATTGTGCTTTAACCCGAAACGGAGATGTTTTTGCCTCATCGGGTCGTGAAACGATACACTATGATCCGTATGGTCGGCTGCTTCACGCGCACTACCGAGGTTACTTTCTATGCCGCCTAGGTTCTTCTTGTTTTCACTTGTCGTGCTGACCTTCGCCGTGCTCGGTCTTACCGCCTGTGGCAGGGTTGTCACGCCGGAGCCTCCTCCGCCCCCTACCCTGGAGGCGGTCACTCTGGCTCCACGGGTAGTAGCACAGCTTCAGGCCAGCCCTTCCAGCGAGGCCGCAGCGCAACAGCCTACGACGCCGCCCACCCAGATACCGGCGACCGAAGTGCCGCCGACGGATACGCCTACCCCTGTTCCGCCGACAGCCACGCCCACAGCGGCCAGCACCGCCACCCCGCTATCGGCCCCGGCAGCAGCGGCGGCGGGCGACATAGCAGCAGGCGAAGCGCTGTTCCGGTCAGGCAAGGGCACAGCTCCAGCCTGTATCACCTGCCACAATATCAATCAGAATACCGTCCTGCTTGGCCCCTCTATGGTAGGCATCGCAGCGCGGGCCGCCGAGCGTGTGGAGGGCCTGAGCGCGGCGGAGTATCTGGCGCAGTCTATCGTCGAGCCTAATGCCTATATCGTGCCTAATACCGCGGTAAATGTCTTCTCAGCGGGGGGCACCAGCCTCATGTTCCAGCAATATGGCGAACAGCTCACGCAGAAAGATGTTGACGATCTGGTAGCTTATATGCTGTCTTTGCCGTAAGCTGTCTCGACTCCCCTCCCGCACCAGACACAGGCGTAGCGCCCTGCCATTCAGCAGGGCGCTGTTGATTCTCCTCCTGTTGGCAGCCGCAGCATCGCACTTTTTCAGACAATTTATATATAATATGGTCAAATTCCGCTTTCCTGTCCTGCGCCTGACCATACCCGCCGCTGGAGCGTAAAAAAATGACTGATCTCCCGACAAAAGATACTGAATGGTTTTACCCCTCTGCCGAAGCGCTCGAAGCTGCCATCATTTCTGAATATGAGCCGGTCTACGCCCGCGCCCAGTCCGATCCGGAAGCCTTCTGGGCGGAGCAGGCTGCCGAAATGACCTGGTTCGAGCCGTGGAAGCAGGTCCTGGATTCCAGCCAGGCCCCCTTCTACCGCTGGTTTGTGGGCGGCAAAACGAATATTGCCTACAACGCTATTGATCGGCATGTGAAGACCTGGCGCAAGAATAAAATTGCCCTGGTCTGGGAAGGCGAGCCAGGCGATGTGCGCACCTTCAGCTACTATCGACTCGGCCAGGAAGTCAACCGCTTCGCCAATATTCTGAGCAGTATGGGCGTTCGCAAGGGCGACACCGTAACTATCTACATGGGGCGCGTGCCGGAGCTGGTTTTTGCCATGCTGGCCTGCGCCAGAATTGGCGCTATCCATTCGGTCGTCTTCGGCGGGTTCAGCGAGCAGGCGCTGGCTGACCGAATCGAAGACTCGCAGAGCCGGGTCCTGGTCACCTGTGACGGCGCGTGGTTGCGCGGCAAGATTATCCCGCTCAAAAAGACCGTAGATGAGGCGGTACGCCGTTCCCCGATTGTTGAGCATATCATTGTGGTCCGGCGCACCAACCAGCAGGATGTCTATATGGAGCCGGGGCGCGATTTCTGGTACCACGATCTGCGCAACCTCCCGATCGCTTCCACCCATTTTGACGCCGTGCCCATGGATGCCGAAGACCCGCTCTTCATCCTGTACACCAGCGGCACGACCGGCAAACCCAAAGGAATACTGCACACACACGGCGGCTACCAGGTGTTCACTGCTACTACCCTGCAATGGGTGTTCGATCTCAAGGATGACGATCGCTGGTGGTGCACCGCCGATCCCGGCTGGATTACCGGGCACAGTTATGTTGTCTACGGCCCGCTGCTGCTGGGAGCTACCAGCTTCATGTACGAAGGCGCGCCAACGCATCCGTACCCGAATCGCTGGTGGAAGATGATCGAGTACTACGGCATCTCCGTGCTGTACACCGCTCCGACAGCCCTGCGCGGCCTGATGCGATTCGGCGATGCCTGGCCGAACCGCCATGACCTGAGCAGCCTGCGCCTGCTGGGGAGCGTTGGCGAGCCTATCAACCCGGAAGCCTGGCGCTGGTACCATGAGGTGATTGGCAAGGGCCGCAGCCCGATCATGGATACCTGGTGGCAGACTGAGACCGGCGGCTTCATGATCACGCCCATGCCGTCCATCCCGCTCAAGCCCGGGAGCGCTACCCGTCCCTTCCCCGGCATTGAAGTGGACATTGTGGATGACGCGGGGCATTCTGTACCCCCCGGCGTTGACGGCATGCTGGTGATTAAGAAGCCCTGGCCCGGTATGCTGCGAACTGTCTACGGAGACCCGGAGCGGTACGTAACGCAGTACTGGAGCAAATACCGCGAGCAGGGCTGGTACCTCACCGGCGACTCAGCCCGTAAGGATGAGGACGGCTACTTCTGGATCATCGGCCGCATTGACGACGTGATCAAAGTCAGCGGCTACCGGCTGGGAACCGCCGAGATTGAATCCGGGCTGGTCAGCCACCCCGCCGTCGCTGAAGCCGCCGTCATTGGCATACCGGATGACGTGCGCGGCAATGTCATCTATGCCTATTGCATGCTCACTGCCGGGTACGCCGACGATGGCACGCTGGAAGAGCGGCTTAAGGAGCACATCCGCCACGAGGTAGGCCCGATCGCCGTGCCGGCCAGAATTACTTTTGTGGATACGCTGCCCAAAACGCGCAGCGGCAAGATCATGCGGCGGGTGCTCAAGGCGCGGGCTTTGGGCCAGCCGGAGGGCGACCTCAGCACACTCGAAGATTGACAGCCGAAACCGGGACGTCCAGCCGGATGCCCCGGTTTGCCCCTGGCATATCCACACACCTTCCCTGTCAGGCAATGTCAGGATTGCGTCAGATTAGCACTGTCATAACGCATATTGAGGCGCACTTTGTCTTATGTTATCGTTTGAATAGCGGGGGTTATTTGAGGAGTGTCCTGCGATGTGGTATGTCACGCGGCGGTACATCCTGGCCTGGGCGCCGGTGCTGGTGGCAGCAGCCATCATGTTCGTAGCTTCGGCCCAGCCCAAGCTCGGCCCTCCTGATGGCGTCGATCCCCTGACTCTTTACTTCTCCGGGATGCTGCCCGTATTTCCCGGTCTGTGGGAGCCGCTGATCAAAAAGAGCGCCCACCTGCTAGCCTTCGGAGTGTTCGCCCTGCTGGCATTACGCGCCTTGCTGGCCTGCGGCTGCCCCCTCCGGTCGGCCGCCTATCTGGCGATCGTATGCGCCGTGGCCTATGCTTTTATTGACGAGCTGCACCAGTCCTTCGTGCCGGGCAGGATCGCCTCCGGGGTGGATATCGGTATCGACTTCATCGGCGCTACGCTCTTCACCCTGTTCGCCCGCCGCGCGATTCGCCGGGCCGGCGCAGCGGCACCTCTTCCCGCAGCAGCGACGCAGTCCTGACAGCGCGCCCTCCCGCGGGCGCTGTGCCAAGCGCCATAGCCACTGGCGAGGTGAGCGGCAGCACGCAGACTACCTGCGTGCCGACCTGCGGCTTGCTCCTGATGCTCAGGGTGCCGCCATGAGCCTGAATAACACGGTGGGCGATGAAAAGCCCCTGCCCCATCCCCGGAACCCGCAGCACTGACCCGCCCGGCGTCCGCGGCGTGCCCCGGTAAAACCGGGTGAGCACATGTGGCAACTCCTGAGCATTGATCCCCACGCCGGTATCCTGCACGACAATCTCCGCCACGCTCTCCGAGGGATGCCGCGCAATCAGCATCACCTGCCCGCCATCCAGCGTATACTTGAGCGCGTTGTCAATCAGGTTACCCAGCGCCCAGCGCAGACGCCGGTCGTCGCCGAGGACATGCATCTCGCGATCCAGAATCATGATCTGGAGGGATAACCCCGATGCCTGCGCCACGGGACTCCACTCCGCCACCAGCGCATCCAGCAGATCGTCAACGGCGATCGGGCGCTGCCCGACTTCAAGCTGATCGGGGCTGAGATCCGAAAGATCGCGGATTTGCATAATCAGCCGCTGCAGCCGCACTGCATTACGCATAACTTCGTAAGCGAATCGCTGCAGCGGCAGATCGGCATCCGCCGGGGAACGCATCACCGCCAGCTCCATGAGCGGCTCCTGCACGTCCCGCGCCAGCTCCATCAGCAGCGCCTCGCGAGCCTGCTCACGCTGGACCTGCTCGGTGATGTCGCGCAGCACGATCACCGTGCCCACACGCTTGCTGCTGATCGTCATGATGGCGGCGGCCTGAGCGCTCAGCACCTTTTCGCTGAGCGGCACGCGCTGCGGCTCACCAAGCGCGTACAGGCCCGGCGCCAGCGCCGGCCCCAGGACATCGGTCACAACCGCCGTCAACGCGCTGAAGGTGCGGCGGAACTCCCGCTGCGAGCCAAGCAGGTTCCGGGCGTGCTCATTCATCAGCAGGACACGCCCGTCCAGGTCCTGGACGATGATGCCGTCGGACATCGATTCCAGAATCGCCGTCAGGCGGGCATTTTCCCGGCGCTGCCGGCGCAGCATGGTCCGCAGCGACTCCTGGCGCTGCTGCACGCGATCAGCGTAGACATCCAGTGACCGGCCCAGCTCGCCGATCTCGTCAGTCGCTTTCATCGCCGTCCGGGCGCCTATATCGCCGCTGGCAAGCGCCTGCGCTGTCGCTGTAACCCGCCCCAGCCGCCCCAGCATCCAGCCCAGGGCGACATAGGCGGCGACCACCAGGGCTGCCGCCAGAGAAGCCATCAGCAGGCTGAAGAGCTGCCGGCTGAGATCAACCGCATACGGGAGACTGGCAGGCACGTAGACGCCAGTCACCCCCAGAACATCCTGACCGGCAACGAACGGGAGGTAAGCGGCCAGGTAGGGATAAGCGGCAAGCGTGAGAGTCTGAACTGGCAGCACACCTTCCGCAGCCAGTATCTGCTGTACCTGTTCCCGGCTGAGCGTCAAAGCGCTGTACAGATCGCTCCGGCCGCCAAATGTCGTTTGCAACAGATCGCCGTCGCCGTCATAGAGGGCGACCTGAGACAGGCCGCTGCCGCGCAGCGCGCCCAGAACCTCGCTGACATCTCTGCTAGCGAGGATCTGCCCCACCAGGACGCCATCCTGCATAATCGGCTCCGCTACAGCCATCCGGTATCCATCCGGAGTGCGCAGGAGCTGCGCTGCGCCGGCACGCCCTTCCTGCAGGAATGCCTGCACGAGCGGCTCTATTCGCATATCGGTGCCTGTACTCACCGCATAAGGAGACGTCGACCCTGGAAGAGATCGGCGAATTCCGAAAAGCTCTGCACCAGCCGTGTTCAGCACGCTGACGCTGTCCAGCCCGCTGGAAGCGAGTTCCGGCTCCAGCAGGGCCTGCAGGGCGGCGGTATCCCCTGCCCCGGCCGCCCGGGCCAATCCCTGCAAATAGGCTATGCGCCGGGCCTCATTGAGCAGATCGGAATAAACTGTCTGCATACCTTCCTGTGTGCCGCGAGCAGCGATCTGAATCTGGCTGGCCTGGGCGACCTGCCCGCCGCGCACCAGCGTGTCAGTCAGCAGATAGGCGATAACCATCGCCCCGGCCAGCAGGATGCTGAACAACGGCACGGCGAGCTTCCAGCGCAGAGAGATGAAGCTGTCAGCGCGCCGGAAGCCGCCGCCGGGCGTTCTGGCTGAATCGGGTATGAGATCCGTATAACGGTCAGCAGCCATGTATCCCGTCCCTGTTCAACCCCGAACTGGCGGAGCGCACCGGCCCGCCCGGGCGCTACTTGCTCAGGCGCAGCTCGTACGAGCCGCCCGAAGTGCCCATAAACGACTGCGCTCCGATCATATAAGTTCCTGAAGCGGGCAGTGAGAACCGAAGGCGGGCGTTGAGGTTATCTCCGCCGTCATCATCCATATCTACCATCTCGCCATTCGAATTATATAGAATGAGGAGCGGGTCAAAATTCTGGGAGTTATCCGTAGCGATCATGTCAATCACAACCGTGTCGCCCGCGTTCCCATTGAATGTCCAGACATGCTGCTCGCCCACGGCCACATTGTCGCTGCGCGTCTCACCATAGCCAATTGAACCGCGATTCACTTTATTCTGCGCGCTAATCAGGGATCCGCTGCCCAGTTGTTCGAGCAACCTCTGCATATCCTGTCCGGAGGGTATCCCTCCCTCATTATTAAGCTGCTGGAATATCTCCGGCACAGGCCCGCCGGCCAGCCACTGGGTCAGTTGCGTGCTAAACTGCACCCCGGCTAGCGACAGACCGCCGCAGGCCAGACAGCCCAGCACGGCAATCACACCCACTACAGCCAGGATGATGACCAGCGGATTGGACCCGCAGCCGGACCGGCGCGGCGCAGCCTCTGACGGATGCGATTTTCTGCTTGCCCTCTGCTGCGGTCGGGCCGGGCCAGGAGGGGCGGCGCCGAAGGGATCGTCGCTCGTATACCCTACCGGCGCTGCAACCGGCGCCGCATACGAGCCGACATCAGCGAAAGGATCGGCCTCGAAATCAAATTTGCCCACCGGCGGGTGAAGCTGATTCAGCCGCTCCAGCATTTTGCGGGCGTTTTCGTGATCCGGCTTCAAACGCAGGACGTTCTCTAGCGCCTCGCGGACGTCGTCCGGTTTGGTCACGGCGTTGGCCAGCAGCCACCATGCGTTGATATCGTTCTCGTTCTGGCGCAATATCGGCACAAGGATACGGACGGCCTGCTCCTTTTGCCCCCCTTTAATCAGATTATAGGCCTGCTGTAATTGCTGCTGAATACTATCTGCCATCTCATTTGCCTCCACAAAATATGCCGCCAACCACCCTGAATTATAAGGGAAAACCGATTCCGGGCGAACTGATTATATTCAGCATCCGGGATAACCCCGGTTATCGAATGTTAACGGGTCAACCGGCACATCGTTAATCCGCACTTCATAGTGAATGTGCGGCCCGGTGCTGTTGCCCGTATTGCCGCTCCAGGCGATAACCGACCCGGCTCCCACGCGCTGACCCTCAAGCACATTGAAAGCGCTAAGATGAGCATAGTAGGTGCTGAAAGCGCCGTTCTGCAAAATGACCAGATTGCCGTAGCCTATTGTGCTCCACCCGGCAAAGGTTACCAGCCCGCTGTGTGTGGCCAGGACTGGCGTGCCCACCGGAATGCCGTAATCAACCCCGCTGTGCCACCGGTGGAAAAGCTGCGTCAGCAAGCCGCCAGTCGGCAGCCCGCTCGGCGCGCATCCATCACCGGCGTAGGCAGCCAGCGGCGGCCCTCCCAGTTCTGAGCGCGCCTCAGTCGGGGTGGGCAGGATACCGGCGTCGGTAGCCTGTTCCATCACGAAAGCGGTCGGCAGCGGCGCCATTGTCGGGAGCGGATGTACATCAGGGCGCTCAAGCGCCGGGCCGCTCGTGCGCGGCATATAGGCCCCAACTGGCACAACGCCGCCGAGCACTACAAGAGGCCGCACAGCGAACGCTGGCTGTTGTTCCAGCAGCGGAATGATCGCCGGATCAAGCGGCGCGAATAGCGTCTCGGGCGGCGCAAGCGGCGTGCTCGCCTCCGGCGGCCATGGCCAGACCACCGCGTCCTGCCGGGCGTTTTCTGCGGCAATCAGGCTGAAAAGGGCTGCCGCCCCGGCAATCGCAGCGAAAATCGTCGCGCCCAGCCCTGTTATCAGAGCGGCACGCTTCCACAAAGGCGGCTGGGGAAATCGGGGCGGAGGGCTGCTCACGGCAATCTGAATATCCTGTCACGGCGGTTTAGGCACTGCGCCACAACGGCTCCGGCGGATACATCCGGGCAAGACTCATTGTACTGAAAACGCCCGGAACAGTGTATTATCCTGCCTGTGCAAAGTCAGCGGGGACGGGGAATCAAAAAGCGCCGGGTTTTATGGCGGTGAACCAACTCGCTTACGTGGGTAGTCGTATAACGACATCAACCCAATCAATTGGTGTTAGCTCTCGTCGCCACGCCAAAACCCTGGCGCTGTATATATTATACAATATTTTTTGCATCTCATGTATAGTTTTTCGCCTGTGACTTTGGTCCCACCGCCCGATGGAGATATCTCACGTGTCCGATCCTAAAACCATCGCCCTGATCTCACATGACGGCAAGAAAGCCGATATGGTCGCCTTTGCTATCGAGCATCGGAGCATCCTGTCGCGGTACCACCTGGTCGCCACTAACACAACCGGCCAGCTCTTGCAGGAGAAATGCGGCCTTCAGATGGAGCGCGTGCTCTCCGGTCCACAGGGTGGAGATGCCCAGATCGCCGCGCGCGTCGCCGAAGGGACGATAGCCGCCGTATTCTTCTTTGTGGACCCGCTCGGCAAGCACCCCCATGAGCCGGATATCCAGGGCCTGCTGCGAATATGCAATGTCTACAACATCCCCCTGGCCACAAATCCGGCGACTGCTGACTTCATCCTGTCCGGACGCGCGCTGTGAGGGCGAAGCCTGTGCCCGGCGGCGCGAATCAGCCGCACGGCCATGCTATATATCCGGCGAGTATTCCGCGCAGCAAGGACAATTTGACCGCCTGAGGGCTAAACGCTCCGGGGCGCACCCGGCGAATTCGGCGATCAGACGGCCGACTGCATGATCACCCGAACGACGTTCTCAACCTGATCAGGGCGAATCCGCTCGCGGCTCAGATAGTTATCGGCGAGGGCCGCCCGGACTTCTGGCATGTGGGCGATGGGTATCACCGGCTGCTGCGTCTGAACGGCGGTATCGGGATAGGCCGCCACAATAATGGCGTAGGTCGGGATATCGCCCAGGCCGCGCTGCCGGAAGAGATCGCGCAGGCGGCCGACCGCCCTGGCGGCTTCCTGAGTGGGGTTAACTCCTGCCGGGCGCAACTCGCGACCAGTCTGCCGCAGCCAGACATTCCGCTCAGAATAGAAACTCCCCTTCTGGGCGAAAAAGCAGAACACCAGCACCCCGTTCGGCCCTACCAGCACGGCATCGACTGTGCCCAGGGCCTTCCCGGCAATGTTGCGGATATAGGTATAGCGATAATCGAGGAAGCGCTCCAGAAACTGGGCCATCTTGAGCGCATGGGGATTGTCAACCGGGAAGCGCCACCCCCGGATAAGCTGAATGACGCCAATGAGCAGGAACAGAGCCGCCAGCGCCAGCAAGACCCCCTGAATAACGGAATACCAGGCTGCGATGGAGAGGGGAATGACGATCAGCATGCCGCCGCAGGCAAATGCCACCAGCCCGATCAACAGGCATAACATGCCAGAGATAACCATCTGGCGAGCCTGACTGACCATCGCGCGTTCGGGCGATATATTTCGCATAAGCCGCCTGCCCCGGCAAGACTCAAAAGAGGTCCAAACGAGACGACCGTTATTCCCCAGAGACAGGGCCGGGAGTAATACCCGCCCCCCGTCCCCCGTTCGCCGCGATGATCTGCCCGGCGGGTGCTTCGACCGCCGGCGTCACGTCCTTTAAAGCGGCGAATGCCGCACGCCGGGCAAGCGCTTCTTCCAGGATACGGCGAAAATCCACAGCGTTTGGCAGCGGCTTGTACAGCAACAGGTCCGCCTGGGCCAGCTCCATACTGCTCTCTTCTTCTTCCGGAGACAGGGTGTAAGCTGTGGTCAAAGCGACCGCCATATTCTTCAGGAGTGGGCTGGCGCGCAGCCGGGCGCCTACCTCTGGCCCGGACAGGGTTGGCAGGCGAATATCCAGAATAGCCAGCTCCGGAAGCTCAGGCTGGACGCGCCCGGCGTCTACGTCATCGATCCAGGCGACGGCATCGATGCCATCGACAAAAGCCACACCTTCGATGCCCCACACCTCAAACATAGCCAGGAGCACTTCGTAGATATCTGGCTCGTCTTCAACAACCATCCAGGTAGACAACGGCCTGCTCCTCATTCCAGGTGACAGTTATTCGCCTGCATCTGACTGGCGTGTACAAGTTCGAGCTTGCGGATATCGCGGAACAGAACAGCCCGATCTCGATTAGCCCAATCATATGAGGGAGTGCCTGTTCAGGCAAGCGCAACGCAATCCGATTCCCAATCGGATGCAAATGATTATAGCCTATCCTGGCAGGGTTGTGTCCAAAGTCATGCGCTGGTACTATGGTGATCGAACAGCAAGCCTGCCGGGGACGCTGCGCCTCGCTGTGGAAAGATACGTCCGCGCTTCGGCCAGAGGACTGGTTGTGACCGAGAAACCCCCTTCCCCGCTCATCGACAAACAGCGCCAGGCGCGCGGTATGTTTGGCTTCATTAAAACGCTGGGAACCGCGACAGAGCATTTGTTCCGCCGATCCTACGCCGAGCAGGAGGCGACGACAACCCTCCCGGCTCCCGATCAGGCTGACCTGCTCAACCAGATTCGGACCCGCGAAGCGGAGATCATCCACCTCACAGCAGTCCTGGAGAGCATCAGCGAAGGCGTCATCATGCAGGACATGGACGGGCGGATCATCATGATGAACGAAGCCGCCTACGCCATGCTGGGCAACCAGAAAGCCTTCTGGGAAAGCGATCTGGCCCGTCTGCATGAGAAAACCAGCGCCATCCAACATATGGAGACCGAATTCGAGCCGGTCGGGGAGCCTATCCGCATCGAGATCCGCGATCATATCCTCGGCGCTCAGGTGGCTGCAGTAGCCGATAGCAGCGGCAGCCGGTTCGGGACAGTCATTGTCCTCCGGGATGTCACGCGCGATGCGCTCGCCGATCGGCTCAAGGATGACTTCATCACTCAGGTCTCTCACGAGCTGCGTACCCCGCTGACCGCAATTAAAGGCATGAGCGACGTCCTGCTCAGCCAGCCCGTCGATCGCCCCCCCAATCGGCGCTTTCTGGAGGCAATCAGCCGCAACGTTGATGTGCTCGATCACATGATCGTCGAGCTGCTCGATATCTCCGAGATCAGCACCGGCTCTTTCGCCGTGCGCCAGGACGCGATCGTCCTGGATGACCTGATCTGGAGCGTAATCCGCGGCCTGCAGACACGCTGGGAACGGGCCGGCCTGGAAGTACACGTCCTGAACACCCGGCGCGAGAAAACCACTGTCCCGGGGGACAATCGCCGGCTGCGCTGGGCGCTGGGCCATATCCTGGAAAACGCCATCACCTATACTTTGAAAGGCGGCCGTATCATCGTCCGGACCGGCGAGATCAGCCAGGGTCGCGCCCTGGTCCGTGTAGAAGACACCGGCGTTGGTATTAGCGAGCGCGATCTGCCTCGTGTCATGGAGCGCTTTTACCGCGGGCGGGCGCGCACGCCGGATAACCGCAGCATCGATCCGCGCGGCCTCGGCCAGGGTCTCTTTATCGCCCGCGCCGTTGCCGATGCGCACGGCGGGTATCTCCGCATAGAGAGCAAAGTGGGCGCGGGGACCATCGTCACCCTCGCGCTACCCATCCAGGGTCTCAAGGCGTCCCGTGCTGAGCCGATCTCCCTCCCGGAGCCGCCGGTCGATCCTGACGATACAGAACCTAACCCGGTACTTATCCTGCCGCCAGAACGCGACTCCTGACACAGCAAGGTCGGCGATCGGGGGGCCTAGAAGTGATCCTGCTGCCTGAAGGAGGATGACGTGAAGCCAATCGGAGCCTTCACCTTTGTATTTCATAGCCACATGCCTTACGCCCGCCTGGCCGGACGCTGGCCCCACGGCGAGGAATGGATTCATGAGGCCATCTGCGAGACATATATCCCGCTACTGAACGCCTTCTACGACTTGCGGGACGAAGGGGTGCCTTTCCGGGCTACGATCGGCATCACCCCCATCCTGGCCGAACAACTCGCGGATGCGGATATCTGCGATCACTTCGACGCCTTTATGGACGAAAAAATCGCTGCGGCACGGGCCGATATCCCTCGCTTTCGGGGTGAGCTTAAAAAGCCGGCGACGCCGGTAAACATCACGGCAGAAGCGGCAGCCCGTGCCGGCATACAGGAAGAAGAGAGACGGCAGGAGACCGTCCCGGTCAGCGAAGCCGAGCCTCATATGGCTTACCTGGCCGAGTGGTATCTGAACTGGTTCGAGCACATCAAGCGATCCTTCGATGTGCGCTATAACCGGGATCTCATCGGGGCATTCCGGCTGCTCCAGGACGAGGGCTATATCGAGATCATCACCTGCGCGGCCACACATGGATACCTCCCCCTGCTCGGCACCGACTCGGCGATCTACGCTCAGTTGAAGGCGGGGATTACAAGCTACGAGCGCCACTTCGGGCGCAAACCAGCCGGTATCTGGCTGCCCGAATGTGCCTACCGCCCGGCTTATTACACAGATAAAGGCGTCCTCCGTCCCGGCATCGAGCGTTTCCTGGCGGAACAGGGCATCAAATTTTTCTTCACCGAAACCCATACAATCACAGGCGGCCGCCCGGTCGGAGTCGCTGCCGGAGACGTGATCGGGCCTTACGGCGAGATCAAGCGCCGCTACCTGATCCCGACCTCAGATGTGATCCCGGACCGGCACGCCACCACTTTCAGGGCGTATTACGTGAGCGATACAACAGCCGGCCCGCAGGCGGAGCAGCACTCCGGGGTGGCGGCAATCGGCCGCAATAACCGCACCAGCCAGCAGGTATGGAGCGCCGACTGGGGATACCCCGGCGATCAGGATTACCGGGAATTTCATCGCAAAGACCATATCAGCGGGCTGCAGTACTGGCGCGTGACTGGCCCGAAAGTGGATCTGGGCGGCAAGGATGCCTACCACCCGGACTGGGCAGCTTATAAAGTGCGCCAGCACGCCGATCACTTTGTCTACCTGGTGGAGCAAGAGCTTGGCGCCTATGCGGGCGGCAGCGGCGGCGACTACGGCCTGATCGCCTCCAACTACGACACTGAGCTGTTTGGACACTGGTGGTTCGAGGGTGTGGACTGGATCAAGGAAGTGCTGCGGCGGCTGGCCTCCAGCGCGCTGGTCGAGATGGTGACTGCCGGACAGTTCGTAGCAGGCCATGCTTCGGGGGAAGTTCTGCATCTGCCCGAAAGCAGTTGGGGGGCCGGCGGCACTCACTTCACCTGGGACAACAGCGAAACGCACTGGATGTGGGCCCCTATTTACGAGGCAGAAGCGCGCATGGAACGCCTGGTTGCCGCCCATCCCGATCCCGACGCAGCGACCCGGCAAGTGCTACAGCAGGCCGCCCGCGAGCTTCTGCTGCTGGAAAGCTCCGACTGGCCATTCCTGGTCACCACCGGCCAGGCCAAAGAATATGCCATTCAGCGCTTCAGCCAGCATACGGAGCGCTTCAACCACCTGGCGGAGAGTGTTGAGCTTGGCCGTCCGGATACGGCCCAGGCAGAACTCTACTGGAACCTTGATCGGGTATTTCCCGCCGTAGACTATCGCTGGTGGGCCAGGCGACAGCCGCCGAAAACGCTGTAGTGCCGGAAGCATCGCACACCCTTTGAAAATTCATATCCAGGACAGGTGGCCACGATGAACATCCTGTTTGTTGCCGCAGAAGCAGACCCGTTCGCCAAAACCGGCGGGCTGGGCGATGTCGTAGGGAGCCTGCCAAAAGCGCTGCGTCAGAAAGGGGCAGATGCCCGTGTCCTGCTCCCGTTGTATGGTTCCATCTCCTGGGATAAATACAACATCGAGCCACTGTTCACCTTCAGGCTGCCCCGTCGGACCGGAACCGCCGATGTCGAGATTGCGCATACGGAATATGACGGGGTGCCGATCTATTTTCTGAAGGCCTGGCCGTATTTCGGCGAAGGGAACTATCTCTATACCACTCTGGAGTGGGATATCCCCCGCTTCATCTTCTTCTCTCAGGCCGCGCTGGGAACCGCCTGGGAGATGGGCAATCGATTCGGCTGGTTCCCCGACGTGTTCCATGTGCATGACTGGCATGCGGCGCTCGTGCCCTTCCTGATTGCTGAGAGCCGGTACGAGGAAACCTGGAACCGGACCGGCAGCATGATCACTATCCACAATCTGGGCTATCAGGGGTGGGATGCCGGGGGCTATCTCTGGGATGCGGGCGTCCCTGCCCGGACACAGCCCGATCTGGTGTATCAGGACAAAGTCGATAACCTCTTCGCTATCGGGCTGGCTTATGCTGATCAGCTCACTACGGTCAGCCCGCGCTACGCTGACGAAATCCAGTATCCGCGTTTTGGCGAAGGCCTGGAGGGGATAATCCGCACCCGGCGTCACGATCTGTATGGCATCTTGAACGGGATCGACACTGAAAAATACGATCCGTCCACTGACCCCCATATCGCCCGGCACTACACAGCCAGTCTGCTGGAAGACCGGGACGAAAATAAACGCGCGCTGCAACGCGAGCTTGGCCTCCAGGTGCGGGCAGAAGTCCCTCTGATCGGCATCGTCTCGCGGCTGGTGGAGATGAAGGGGATGGACCTGGCCGTGCCGGCCCTGCGTCACCTGTTGGCAAGCGAAGATGTGCAGTTTGTCACCCTCGGGACGGGCAAAGACACGATCGAGCACGACATGTGGCTCCTTGGCCAGCACTTCCATTGGAAGGCGCAGGTTCGTATCAACTACGATGCCGGGCTTGCCCAGCGCATCTATGCCGGGTGCGATCTTTTCCTGATGCCCAGCCGCTATGAGCCTTGTGGCTTGGGGCAGATGATGGCTATGCGCTACGGGGCGCTGCCTCTGGTGCGCGAAACCGGCGGGCTGGCTGATACTGTAGACAATTACGATGACATGAATGCCGACCGGGGCACGGGCTTCCGCTTCCTGTGGGAGACGCCCGACGCCGTACTCGGCACGCTCCGCTGGGCGCTGTACACCTACCGTCACCGCAAAGAACCCTGGCGAAGGATGCAGGTCCGGGCCATGGAGCGCGATTTCGGCTGGGAGCGCAGCGCCGCGCTGTACCTGCAGCGTTACGAGCTTGCCCTGCGTAAGCACCGGCTCTGAGTGCAGCAGTTAAACCGGCCATTCTTCCGGGCAGATTCACGCGCAGGTGTATAATAATCTTAAATCGCGCCGCCTGTTTACAGAGGAGAGAGTCCGTTGAAAGTCCGAGCCGTCATCCTCGCTGGTGGAGAAGGAACCCGCCTGAAGACCCTGACTATCAAGCGCGCCAAGCCGGCAGTGCCCTTTGCCGGCAAGTACCGTATGATCGACTTTCCTCTAAGCAACTGCGTGAATTCCGGCATCTTCGATGTGCTGGTGCTCACCCAGTACCGGCCGCACAGCCTCAATGATCATATTGGGCGCGGCCGTCCCTGGGACCTGGATCGCTCGTTCTCCGGGGGCATCACACTCCTCCAACCCTATAAAGGCTACTACGATACGGACTGGTACAGCGGCACTGCTAACGCCGTCAGCCAGAACATGAACTTCATCCGCCGCGGCGACCCCGACTATCTCTTGATTCTGTCCGGCGATCACGTGTATGAGATGAACTACCAGCGTCTGATCGAATACCATATCGCTCGCCAGGCCGACGCAACCGTATGCACCATCACGGTCCCCATGGATGAGGCCAGCCGTTACGGGATTGTAGATATTGATGATACGAACCGGGTGCGCAATTTCGTGGAAAAGCCCAAGGTGCCGCCCGGCAACCTCGCCAATATGGGGGTATATCTGTTCAATACCTCGATCCTCCATGAATATCTCAAAGAGGACGAACAAATTACCACCTCCACTCATGACTTTGGCAAGGATATCCTGCCGCGAATGGTGAGCCGGAACCTGAATATCTACGCGTACCCCTACGAAGGATACTGGATCGACGTGGGGACTGTAGACGCTTACTGGTCAGCTCACATGGATCTCCTGAAGATTCCCCCGGCTCTGGATCTGAACGATCGCACCTGGGTTATTCACACCCTCAGCGAAGAGCGCCCGCCGGTCTTCATTCAGGCTGGCGCCAATATTGAGGACAGCCTGATCACCGATGGCTCGCTCATCTATCGCGGGGCCGTCGTAGAACGCAGCATCCTCTCCCCGGGCGTTATCGTCAGTCCGGGGGCCGTCGTGCGCGAATCGATCATCATGACCGATTGCTACATCGATGAGGGGGCTGTCATTGAGCGGTGTATCCTGGATAAGTATGTTCACGTCGGCAAGAACGCGCATCTGGGAGAAATTCCGGATGTCGGCGATCTCGGCCTGACCCTGGTTGGCAAGAACACTGTCATTCCAGCCAATTTCACCGTTGGCCGCAACTGTGTGCTGGGCACGGACCTCCCCGCATCCTACTTCGACCGCTTCACCAGCGGCGTTATTCCGCCGGGCACCGAAGTTGGAGACCTCTGATCCGCAAGCCGCTTCGGGCCTGTCCGGGCAGGCCCGAAGCGGAACTCACCCGCCCTGTTATACAGTCTTGTCACGTTTGTCTAAACGATCTTCTTGACCTGTATCCTCCCTAAAGTTATGCTTCACTTATTGTCTGCGGACAGCCATCTGATGTCCCGAATTCCTGAATACCGCTTTCGGAGCGACTCATGATTCGACCTGTTGCCACTGTAGATGTTACACCCAACCTGCCGGCCAAACTGGAACGTCTTTTAGAACTGGCGCACAATCTGCGATGGTCCTGGGATATTGACACGCTCAATCTATTCCGCCGGCTTCACCGCGATCTATGGGAACAGACAGACCACAACCCCGTCTGGATGCTGGGCATTATGCCGCAGGATAAGCTGGAAGCCGCCGCCCAGGATGAGGGCTTTATGGCTCACCTGGATCGCGTCTGTCAGGATTTCGACCATTATCTGAGCAGCAAGAACACGTGGTTTCGGAAGAAGTACGGCGATTTTGATAAGCCCTACATCGCCTATTTCTCCGCCGAATTCGGGCTGACCGAATGTCTCCGCAATTATTCCGGAGGTCTGGGTGTGCTCAGCGGCGATCATCTCAAGAGCGCCAGCGACCTGGACATTCCGCTGGTGGGTGTTGGCCTGCTTTATCAGGAAGGATACTTCCACCAGTACCTGAATGCCGACGGCTTTCAGCAGGAAGACTACCCGATCAACGACTACAACAATCTGCCCGTCCAGTTTGTGCAGGACAAGGACGGCAACCCGCTGAAGATCAAGGTTCCGATGCCGGGCCGACAGATGACGGCCCAGGTGTGGCGGGTGCAGGTGGGGCGGATTTCGCTCTACCTGCTGGACTCCAACTTACCGGAGAATATCGACGAGGATCGCGACTTGACCGATCGCCTGTACGGCGGCGACCGACGCACGCGCATCCGTCAGGAGATTCTACTGGGCATCGGGGGGCTTCGGGCGCTGGACGCCCTGGATCTCAGCCCGGCGGTCTGCCATATGAACGAGGGACATTCCGCCTTTTTATCCATCGAGCGTATCGCTACCCTGATGCACGACAAGGGCCTTTCGTTTCAGGATGCGCTCCTGGTCAGCAGTGCGGGCAACATTTTCACCACCCACACGCCGGTCGCAGCCG
>WBZO01002002.1_pt1 | contig 28535 bp, 23 predicted proteins | sample 5204261 | NCBI WGS metagenome assembly WBZO01 (sample SAMN12412400, study PRJNA552823) | activated sludge metagenome | isolation source: activated sludge from anammox sidestream of wastewater treatment plant... | place: USA: North Carolina | collected 2017-09
TCCCCTGCTTGGTAGGCGGCACGTATTTCTTTTTCACTCGGCAGTTGGGTTACGTTCACTGAGCTTATTTTCGCAGACCTTTATCTTTTTGACAACCCGTTACTCGTTTCTCGCTGAGTAGTTACCACTTTACGCAAGATGGCATTTGGTTAGAAAGTGCGCCTGCCGATGAGTCGGTGACCGTCCACGAATGTTCACGAATAAACGAATAGGCGCGCCAGCATTCGCGAATTCGTGACTTTATTCGTGGACGGTTCGTGAGGATGGCAAAAGTGCGTAATATGAGTCAATTATAACTCTTAAAGTCGGGACGCGGACGAACGCGGAAATAAGGCATTTTTTCAGGCGATTTGTCAAAAAAAATCTGCGTTCATCCGCGTTTTCAACGTCCTAAAAACAAAATGTAAGGTAATCAGTTATAACATCCGAATTCGCGGGATAAAACAGGCTTTGGAATGTCGCGCGCATGAAAAGGTCGCCGCCCCGGGCTGTAAAACCCAATGATTTTGCCCGAACTTTGGGGCGGTTTTCACTGAAACGAAATGCGCCCAAAACGTTTCCATTTCCGTAAAAAGGGCGCATGGTAAGATATGAAAAATTTGGAGGCTTTCATGCGTAAATTGATCCTGTTCCTTGTACTGGGAGCGTTGACGTCGTTTCCGGCGTCCGCGCAGGCGGCGGCGCTGGCGTTCGTCACGGTGCAGTTGTGGCCCGAGTACGACCAGCCCAGCATGTTGGTCATCACCGACTTTCAGGTTGCGGCGGATGCGTCCCTGCCGGTCAGGCTCAGTTTCCGCATCCCGGCTGAGGCGGATTTGATCGCGGTCGCCTCCGATGCGGGCGGCGGTCAATTCATGAACGCCCCTTACGAAGCCCCGGTGACAGAGGGCGAATATCAGACTTTTACAATATTCATCGAAAAAAAACAGCCTTATCGCTTCGAGTATTACCAGCCGCTGTCCTTCAACGGAGAGGAACGCCTTTTCGTTTATCTGTGGGATAACGCCCACGCCGTCGCCTCTTTCAAATACGGCTTTCTCGAGCCGCTCGACGCGACAAAGGTCGAACTCGAGCCGAAACATGTTTCGGTAATCAATTCGCAGGGAATGAACTATTACGAAAACAGCCCCGTCGCGCTCGAAGCGGGCGAACAATTCAGCGTGGCGCTTAAATATCAAAAGACCACGGATACGCTCGTTTCCGAGGCGCAGAGCGCGCAGATCGCCGAACCCGTCAACGAGGATACGCCCGGGCGCGTCTCGCTTGCCAACAGTCTGCCCTACATCATCGGCGGGCTGGGCGTCATTATGATCGCGGGCGGGCTGGCGTATTACGTCCACTGGGGACGCGCTTCAAAGTCCAAGCCGCGGCGCAGGCAGGCGCGCGAACAGGGCGAAGGCGACTCCACCGGCGTGTACTGTCCGCAATGCGGATCTCGCGCAAAACTCAGCGATCGTTTTTGCCGGACTTGCGGCGGGCGCCTCCGTAGAGAGGGATGAATATTGGGAAGCAGTTGGTTGCGCGTTTCCCCCGGCGTTACAGTATCCTCCACGCCGCCAGCCCGCCGAAGATAATCAAAACGAGAAGGACTGCCGTGATCGCTTCGCGGGGTTCGCGTTCGTCGCGCAGTGAGAGTTGCGGCGGGATTCCAGTCACCGTCCATTTCGGTCCGGCGAACCAGGCGAATATTGCGCCGCCAAGCAAGCCGCCGATATGCCCCCAGTTGTCTATCATGGGGGCAAGCCCGATGAAAAGGTTGATAACGACGATGAAGACGGCGTTGCCCACGGCGTTGCGGGCGTATGCGCCGAATAATTCGCGGTTCTGGTAGAAGAAGATCCCTTCGGCGGCGATGAGCCCGAAGACAGCGGTGGATGCGCCTACAGAATAACCTTGCGTGAAAAGGTAGGAAAGCACATTTCCAGAAAACGCCCCCAGGAAATACATCAGCAGGAAACGCCCATGACCGAAATGCCGCTCTAGCAGGCTGCCGACGGAGAAGAGCGCGTACATATTGAAGAAGATGTGTCCGAGGGAACCATGCAGGAAGACCGGCGTGATCAAGCGCCAGTACTCGCCGTTGTCTATGTTTTCGCTGATGCGCGCGCCAAGCAGGGTGACGATATCCGCCCCGTAGATTGTGTCGCCGAACAACGCCGTCGCCAGGATTTGCAGGATATAGACGAAGACGGTGAAGCCGATCAGCCCATAAGTGGCGACGGGCGGCAGGGACGGCATCCGCACGTATACGGGCTGTCGGGTTGGATAATGCCCGGGTTGGGGGTCGGTCTCCGGTCCCGAAAAAGAGGCGGAAGGTTGGGTCACAAATTCACCTTGCGGTGATGCACCTTCAAATGTTCGGCGGCGATTACCGCGCGCACTTTTTCCACCGTGTCGTCCAAATGAAAATCGCGATTATGGATCACGTAATCGAACGCCTCGAGCCGTAGGAGTTCCTTGCGGGCGGTGGCGATGCGCAGGGCGAGCGAATCGGCGGATTCGGTTTTGCGTTCGCGCAGGCGGTGTTCGAGTTCCTCTTCGCTTTCGCAGGTGATGAAGATCAGCAGGGCTTCGGGAGCGAGTTTGCGGACGGTCTCCGCGCCCTGCACGTCCACGCGCATGACCACGTCCTTGCCGCTGGCGAATGCGTCGCGCACTTGTTCCTTGGGGATGCCTTTGTAATCGCCGTAGACGATGGCGTATTCGATCAACTCATTGTCTTCGATCATGCGCGCGAACTCTTCCTTCGAGACGAAGAAATAATCCACGCCGTTGATTTCGTTTTCGCGGCGCTCGCGGGTTGTGGCGGTGACGACGAAATGGAAGGGAAAGTCCCGCTCCTTCATGCGCTGGACGACGGAATCCTTCCCGACGCCGGAGGGACCGGAGATGACGATTAGCAACGGGTTCGGTTTTCGCAGGTCGAATTCGGACATGCGGGCAATTGTACCAAAGTGGAAATTCGAAAGGATCGGGCGCGTCGTTTGCGATGCCTGCCCGTCGTTTTTTTTTTGCGGCAGTTTTCAAGGGACCCGGCGTCCCCGCCGCGCGACATCAATCAATAAAACCCAACCGATTGATCCACCTGGCTTGCATACGCGTCAATGCCGCCCTTCACATTGAAGACGTTTTTAATTCCCTGTTGCGCCAGCCATGCCGTCGCCTGCATACTGCGGTTGCCGTGATGGCAGATGATATAGACGGGAATCCCCCGCCTTTGAATCGACTCGAGCAACGCAGCCGGTCCCTCGCTTGCTAGGCGGCTCAGGGGCGCGACCTCGAGCCGGGCGTCTTCGATTTTGGCTTGATCCAACTCCGGAAGTTCGCGCACGTCGAGCAGGATGAACTTTTCATCTGATTTGAGTTTTTCGCCAAGTTGAGTAACAGTAATTTCTGGGAGCATAAAATCTCTTTTACCGCAGAGGTCACGGAGATCGCTGAGCAAATCTTTTAAAAAAATTTCTGTGGACTCTGTGTTCTCTGTGGCGGAATTTTTTACTTCTTCAACGCCGGGATGTAGAACTTCCCGATGTATTCCTTGACCATGCGGCGGGTGGAGAATTGCGGGATGACGGTCTTCATTGTTTCCTTCATGATGGATATCCACGCGCTGGACATTTCCTTCGGGTCGCGCTCGTAGAATTTCGGGATGATCTGGCGCTCCAGCGTATTGTACAGGCTTTCGGCGTCGGCAGCGTCTTGCGCTTCGTTGGATTCATAAGGTTTATCCTCGCCGATTGCCCAGCCGTTTTTGCCGTTGTAGGCTTCGCGCCACCAGCCGTCCAGCACGGAGAAGTTCGGCACGCCGTTGATGGCGGCTTTCATGCCGCTTGTGCCGCTCGCTTCGTAGGGGCGGCGCGGGGTGTTGAGCCAGACATCCACGCCCTGCACGAGATAGCGGGCGAGGTTCATGTCGTAGTCCTCAACGAAGACGATGCGCCCGCCGGTCTCGGCTTTCTTGACGGCGCGATAGACCTGTTGGATGAGTTCCTTGCCGGGGTCGTCGGCAGGGTGCGCCTTTCCGGCAAAGATGATCTGTACTGGCTGGTTCGGGCGGTTGATGAGTTCGAGCAGGCGCTCCACATCTGAAAGGATGAGGCTGGCGCGTTTGTAGGTGGCGAAGCGGCGGGCGAAGCCGATGGTGAGCGCGTAGGGGTTGATCAGCACGCCCGACCCGACGACTTGAACGGGGTGAAAACCGCCGCGAGTCCAGCGTTCGCGCACGCGCTCGGTGAGATAGAACGCCATCTTGCGTTTGAGGTGCAGGTGAACGTTCCATAATTCGAAATCGGGAATTTCGTCAATGCGGGAAATGACCGCATGGTCGTCGAGGCTGTCGTACCAGTTTTTTCCGAGGTAGGATTCGAGCAGGGTGTTCATGCGGCGTCCCATCCAGTTGCGGGTGTGGACTCCGTTGGTGACGTGCTGAATGGGAACGTCTTTTACGGCGCGATCGGGCCAGAGAAATTTCCACATGTCGCGCGAGACTTCGCCGTGCAGTTCGGAGACTCCGTTCGAGCCGCCGGAGAGTTTGAGCGCGAGGACGGGCATGGAGTACATCTCGCCATGCGGCGTGGAATGTTTTGCCGCGTCCATGAATTGTTCGCGGGTTAGACCAAGTTCCGCCCAGTAGTTTGCGAGATATTTTTCGATGAGCCAGAGCGGGAATTCGTCGTTGCCGGCCGGGACGGGGGTGTGGGTGGTGAAAACATTTTGGGCGCGGGTCTTTTGGGCGGCAGAGGCAAAGGCGACGCCCCCCGCCACTTGTTCGCGAATCCGCTCCAGGGTCAGGAAAGAGGCGTGACCTTCGTTCATGTGCCAGACGGCGGGGTTGTATCCCAATGCCCGCAGCGCGCGGACTCCGCCGATCCCTAAAAGAATTTCCTGCATTACGCGGCGGTCGAGGTCGGACCAGTAGAGGCGGGCGGTGAGCAGGCGGTCGTATTCGTTGTTGGCTTCCACGTTGGAGTCGAGCAGGTAAAGCGGAACGCGCCCGACGCGCGCCTCCCAGATTTGGGCGGAGAGTTTTCTATCGGGGAAGTCGAAGTCAATGGTGAGCGGCGCGCCGTCTTTCATGACGAGGGAAACGGGCAGGTGTTCGAAGGTGAGCGGGTTGTTGAGCGCTTCCTGCCAGCCGTCTTCGCTGATGCGCTGATTGAAGTAGCCCTGCGCGTACATGAAGCCGACGGCGACAAAGGGCAGTCCGAGGTCGGAGGCTTCTTTGAGGTGGTCGCCGCTCAGCACGCCCAAGCCGCCGGAGTAGATGGGCAGGGTTTCGTGCAAGCCATATTCCATTGAGAAGTAGGCGACGGGGTTGATGAGTTGGGGATGCGTTTTTTGAGACCAGGCGTCTTTTTTGAAGTAGTCGTCGAAGGCGGCGAACAGCCGGTCGTAATTTTCGAGATAGTCCTTGTCTTTGGCGGCCTGTTTCAAACGGTCGCGATTGACTTCGTTCAGCAGGCGGATGGGGTTGTGGCCGAGACGCTCCCACAGGTCGTGATCGAGTTGGGCGAAGAGTCGCGCCGCGTCCGGGTTCCAACTCCACCACAGGTTGGCGGCAAGTTCGCCCAGCCGCGAGATGCGTTTGGGCAGGTCAAATTGTTGCGAAGGGATGGCGAGAAATTCCATAGGCGCGAAATTGTAAGGGGATTTGAGTCATCGGTCAAACGGGATTGGGAACGCCCCAAAGGTTCGGGTAAATTGTCCGGTTCCTTTGGGGCGTCGTATTTCGCGCGCTGCAATGTCGAGGAGATGCGTGTAAATTGATCCTTGTGCGACAGTGAAGCCGATCTCGCTGCGCAAGGGCTACCTCCGAATGGAAGGATTATGTTCGCGGTCGTTCATCGCCGCCATGCCTATAGGGTGATATGTCGGTTCGGGACGGTTGACGGCGTATGTCGGCATGGGCGCGGGACGAGGTTTTGGAGCCGGTCGGGGATAATTTACTGCGGGGGGAGTTATCTCCCGCCGCTGAGGCGGTTGAACGGTTCGGGGTTGAAGCGTGGGGCGGGAAGAGGCGGGGAGGTTTTTGTCGTGGATGTCCGCGAGAGTGAAGAGTCGTTCGCCGGCGACGGAGAAGGTCCCGATCAGCAGGACGCGAATCAGCCAGACCATGCAGGCGACAAGGATGGGGACGATCTTTGTCATTGTCTCCTGTCCGAGCAAGGCGCCGCCGAGCGCGTTGTGGTTGCGGATGGCGACCGATACGCCCCACCAGGTAAGCGCGGCGTTGAACGCCGCGGCAAGCAACCACGCGCCGAAGAGGTACCACACTTCGACGGGTTCGTCGCGCCCCTGTTCGGGCGTGAAGATGCGCGCGATTCCGGCGAAGTCGATGGCGCAAAAGGCGAACGCCAGCATCGAAGACCAGTACATGCCTGCGAATTTCAGGTCGCCAAGCGCGTCGCGCAGGGCAAAGGATGTGGTGCCGAAGTTGAAGACCTCGAACGCCAGTAACGCGCCCAGGATCATGCCGCCGAAGATCATGCCGCGCTTCAGCGAGATGTTCTTCAGGAAGGGCGTCATGCGGATGTGAAGGGAAGGGTTCATGGGGGCAACTCCTTTTGGAACCAGGGGGAACAGCGTCTGTTCTTAAATATAGAACGTATGTTCTATTTTGTCAATGGGGAATTATTGCTTTTCCATGACTTTCTCAAAAGTTAGAGTGATGCGAAAATACCCCCCCAATGAAGAGGAGCCGGGGTCTCCGGCTCCTCTGGCGCTACATATGCGGGGCGACTTTTGCTTCGATTTTGTCCTTCGGCAGATAGCCGGTGATGCGTTCTTTTATCTGTCCGCTCTTGAAGAGCATCAGGGTCGGGATGCCCATTACCCCGTATTGCATCATGATATTGGGGTTTTGGTCCGCGTCAAGTTTGACGACCTTGACTTTGCCGTCCCATTGCCCCGCCAGTTGTTCGACGATGGGCGCGATCATCCTGCATGGCTGGCACCAGTCCGCCGTAAAATCCACAAGCACGGGCGTGTTCGCGCCGAGGACTTCCGCCTGGAAGTCCTTTTCGGTTACATATTTGACTGAACTCATATTTGCCTCCGCGGGGTTGGACGCGGCGTCGTGTTCTTTAATTACGGCTTCCAGGCTCGACGGCGAGGGCGGCGCGAACCCGTTGATGGCGGAAATGGTATGTCTGCCCACTGTTCGATATATTAGCCGTTATCCAGGTCTTTTTCAGGATTGCGTGTTTCAGGGGGGCGTAATGAAAGGTAACTTTGGCCAGCCTGAGGCTTTGTTTCAACACTCCCCTTTTGATTACCTTACACTTTGTTTTTAGGACGCGGAAAACGCGGACGAACGCAGATTTTTTTGGCAAAACGCCCGAAAAAATGCCTTGAATCCGCGTTTTTCGCGCTCGTCTGCGTCCTGATTTTAAGAGTGCAAGGTAATCAGGGGAAGAGAATAGTTTGAAATGAAAAGTTCGTTCCCTTTGTCGGCTTTACCTTGCTTATAGTTGTTCATGCCATATTGCAGTTTCCATTCGTGGATTTTGGCAAACTCAAAATTTTTCCTTATTTCCGGGGAATCATCGTAAGTGATCAGCCACGAGTGGTTGCAGGATTTCATGGCAACGGCAAATTCAGTGTGATCAAATCGGGTATGAAGAATTCCATTCTTTCCATACAACTTTGATTTTGTCGCCTTGTAATATGGCGGGTCAAGGAAAGTAAAAACTTCCTTTGTTCCGCCGGCAATAACTTCACGATAGTCCAAATTGGTGATTTTTACGCCATCCATGACGCTCCCCAATCTTGCCAGTCTTTCAATGGAAGATTCTGTAAACCTTCCTGTAAAAGCGAGTTCGGAATAACCGCCCGCCTCCACCACGCCGGAAAAGGTGATTCTATTCAAAACAAAGAAACGAACGCCGCGCTCAAATTCTGTCAATTGGGCGGCGTCAACGCGCAATAGATCGTCGAAAAGTTCCTGCCCATTCTTTTTTTCCTTTTTCACTCTTGCCACTTCTTGCGCAAGTTTTTCGGAATCAGCCTGCGCTGTTTTCCAGAAACAATACAACTCTGGGTTCAGATCATTAATCCAGAATTTGATTTTCGGAAATTTCTGCTTGAGATAAATAAAAAACGATGCGCCGCCGACGAAAGGCTCGCGATACTCCTCAAACTCTTTCGGGATGAGGCGTTTCATTTGCTCGATGGCGCGCGATTTGCCGCCGGGGTAGCGGAGGGGGCTATTAAGCATCCTTACAAGTTTTGAAAGTATAACCTATAGTCAGTAGATCACGAAAACGTAGTAACGACTTCAGTCGTTCGGCTAAAAAGCGACTATTGCAGATTAACCATTAAACCTGATTACCTTACACAATGCTTTTTGGACGCTGAAAAACGCTGATTTCGCTGATAAAAAAGAGAAAAATCTGCGTTTTCTGCGTTCATCAGCGTCCCGCTTCTGAAAGTGTAAGGTAATCAACCATTAAACCTAGCAATCCGCTTTGAAACACGGAGACACCGAGTCACGGAGTTTTAAGCGATTTTTTCTCAGTGTCTCTGTGTCTTCGAGGTTAGGTTTTGGCTGATCGAAGCCAGCTTGATTGCTCGATTAATTTGGAAAAGTGTAATCGTGGGCGCCACGAAACCCTTTCGTGAAGTACTGATAGTGATTAACTCATGTTACGCACTTTTACCATCCTCACGAACCGTCCACGAATAAAGTCACGAATTCGCGAATGTTGGCGCGCCTATTCGTTTATTCGTGAACATTCGTGGACGGTCACCGACTCATCGGCAGGCGCATTTCCTAACCCAATGCCATCTTGCGTAAGGTGAGTGATTAATTGATTGCCGTGATTACCTTACACTTTGTTTTTAGGATGCGGAAAACGCGGATGAACGCAGATTTTTTGACAAAACGCCCGAAAAAACGCCTTGAATCTGCGTTTTTCGCGCTCGTTCTCGCCTTGATTTTAAGTGTGTAAGGTAACCAGAGCGATTAACTCGCCTTACGCAGTTACAGGTAAACTTGCGGCATGAAAAACGGCAAACTACTCGATTTATATAGCGGCTATCTGATCAGCGCCTTTGGGGCAACTGCCGCAACCGGTCTCTCGAGTTTACTGGACGGTCAAATCAGCCACGATCAGATGCAACGCAGTCTGACGGGCTAAAAACAAACTTCGGCGAATTTATGGCGGATTGCGAAGCCGCATGTGCGGAAAATCGAGCGAGCGGACGGCGTGATGCCAACTGGGAAGTTTGCTGGTAGAAATGAATTTGCGCGCGTTTACCCTTGTAATTCATGCGTCTTATACTATACTCGCATATAAAGATCTGCGCAGTCGGCGTTCTCTTACGCCGACGCGCAATGATTAAACAAAATCACGGAGAACGGAATCTTTACAGGAGAAAATATCATAGATGACGAATGATTCACAACCCGTCCGCCGCATGAAGCGCCCGTGGAAGGTGGCGGTGATCGGAAACATCAAGGACCCCAACCAGCCCAAGCCGGAGGGAGTCCCGCCGGATGCCTTCGCCGACTTCGACACGATGGAAACGATGGACGCGCTTCGCGCCGCCATCGAAACGGACGGACACTCCACGGTCTTTCTCCACGCCGACAGGGAGCTGCCATACACGCTGAAGAAAGCCAGTCCCGATATCGTCTTCAACATGGCGGAGGGACTCGGCGGCGACGCGCGCGAAGCGCAGGCGCCCGCGCTGCTGGAGATGTTGAACATTCCCTACACCGCTTCGCGCGTGCTTACGAACGGCATCTCGCTCGATAAGACCCTGACCAAACGCATCTGGCGCGACCGAAGACTGCCCGTAGCCCCCTTTCAGGAATTTAACATCGGCGACGAACCCATCCGCCCGGAGTTGAAATACCCGCTTTTTGTCAAACCCGCCCGCGAGGGGACAGGCATGGGCGTGGACACCAAAGCCCTTGTCAACACCGAAGCGGAACTGCGCGAACGCGCGCAATACATCATCGGCGTTTATAAACAACCCGCCCTCGTGGAAAACTTCCTTCCGGGCAGGGAGTTTACGGTCGGCATTCTCGGACGGGCGGACGCAAAACTTTACAGCCGCCGTCCCGAATGGTACGAGAAGGACGGCTTTCACCGTTTTCCGATCCTTGAATTGGACACAGGCAATACCGATGGTCCATGGATCTACACAAACGAAGCCAAATCGAAGGATGTCGGACCGGAAGGCAATGAAGGTTTTTTCTGCCCCGCCATTGTAGACCCGGAGCTCGAAAAGAAACTTCAGCGCCTCGCCCTTCGCGCCCACAATATCATCAACGCGCTGGACGTTTCGCGCGTAGATATTCGACTCGACGGGGAGGGCAATCCGCGCCTGATCGAGATCAACACGCTTCCAGGGCTGACTCCCGGCTACAGCGACTTGTGCCTGCAAGCCGCCGCCGAGGGGATCGAACATACGGATCTCGTTTTAGATATCCTTTATCTCGCCGCGGGACGCTGGGGGATGCTCGAGCCGAGGCAGTTGGAAGAAACGAAGAAGAACGGCGGCAGGACGGGATAACGCCCCGTTCTATTTTTGTTAATCGCCGCCGCCCTCGTGTTCGCGCCCGGTGGGGTGGCACGCCATGCAATCCTGAAAATTGGAAATGCCTTCTTCGCGGTGTTTGCTTGCAATCTTCGCCTCGTTATGTTCATGGCATCCATAACAAGTGTAAAGGACGAGACTGTCTGGGTGGCAGGTCTGACATTTGCCTCCCGCCCCTTCGTGATCCATCGGGAAGGTATGCGGCCCGTTGTAGGACGCCGGTTCCCAGGCGGTTGTGGAGTGGCAGGAAGCGCAGTCCGCGCCAAATTGGCCGGCGTGTTCCTGCGGTTCAACGTGGCAGGCGGCGCATTCTTGGGACGCGGCGAATTGGTCGTGATCGAATGTCGCATCGCCCCAACTGGACGGAGTATGACACGTTTCGCATTGCGTCCCGTATTGCCCGTTATGCTCGTCGTTCCCGCTGTGGCAGGAATAACAGTCTGCGGGCGTGCCTTTGAATACATTATTGATGTGGCAATCCTCGCAGGCGGCTGTGGCGTGTTCGCCTTCCAGCTTGAACGACGATAAATTGTGGTCGAAATTGGCGGGAGTCCAGCCCTCGGCGGTGTGACAGACTTGACATTCCGCGCCATAGGCAAACTCATGCGGGTCGTCCTGGGAATGGCACGCATGGCAATCCTGCAAGGTTGCCTGCATGTCGCCGATACTGCGCGCGTTCAAGTGGCATTGCGAGCAGGATAGATTTGCGTGTTTTCCGAGAAGTGGGAAGCTCAATCGGTCATGGTCGAAATCGTCGCCGTAGGTGTCCAATCCGTCGTGGCAGATGAGACAATCCGTCCCGAAGGAGAGGGTGTGAGTCTGGGCGAAGGCAACGTCCACTTCGCGGTGACAAGCCAGGCACGAGTCCGAAGCGAACGAACTTACGCCGTCTGTGTGGCAGTCCGAACATTCAAAGGGCGTTCCATCGCTTTTTCTTCCATGACCGTTCAAGGAATAACCGAAGGCGTCGTGGGGGAAATCGTATGCGCCGAGATCGGTGAGCGGCGCCGACTCTCCGCGGTGATCCTTGTGGCAGTCGTAGCAGGCCAGGTTTGGCGATCTTTGAATGACGATTCCGTGCAGTTGCGCCGCATCGCGCATTTGATCCGCGATGCCGGTATGACATTCGAGACAGCGGTCCGCCATTGTGACGCGCTCCCACGGCGCGGTATGGCAGGCTTTGCACTCGCGGATTTGCGCGTGCGAGTTGACCCCGCCGATGGAATCGCCGGGCTGGGCGTTGAGCGCGCCGGAACTGAACATTTGCGATCCGCTGGCATAGGCGATTCCGACGAGTACGAAAACTGTTACAAAAGCGGCGAAGATTCCAGCGCCGGTGAGACAGCCGAGGCGATTGTTGTTTCGCATATTCCCTCCTACTTCAAGAACGTGGCGTAATACAACGCGCCGCCGATATGAACGAAGGCCGAGACGAAAAGCGCCATTCCGATGGGGATGTGAACGGCGTGCCACAACGCCAGGAATTGCCGCCCGCGCCTCAATGCTTCCTGCGAGAGCGCGCCTTCGATCTCGACCCCGTCGAGCGTGCGCGGGATGCGGGTGAAGATATACCGCCCGATAACGCCGCTGACGACGATGATGACAGTCAGCAGTGTGGTCGCGCCCGCAAGCCCGTAGAACTTCCACGAGGTATGAAGCAGAACCATGAAGGGACCGACCAGCCCCATGTAGATATGAACCTTGAGCCAGGCGGACATGCGCCCCAGCGCGGCGCGGCGGCTGCGTTTGCGGATGCTGTAGAGCGTTTCAGTCAGCATCATGAGGATGAAACCGACGATTCCCAGCGTGTGACCGAGCAATTCACCGGCGGCGGGAATTTCCCGCGTCTGGAATAAAACCAACCCATAGCCTGCGCCGATGAAAACGCAAGTGATGAATGCCAGCCAGAGTTCGATGTTCCCACGAAGCATGTTGCCCTCCCGAGGCAAAAATTTGACCGTTGACGACGGACGGCGAACGATGGATCCTATGCCTCCGCTTGATGCGTCCAGAAGTCCACGATTATGTCCGCGATTTTGGCGTCCTTTACCAACAGGCGGCCGCGGATGGGCGATATATCCATTCTTTGCGCGATCATCTTCTGCAAAGGCATGGAGAGTTTCTGGTCGCCCATCACCACCGCGCCGATAAGTCGGTCTGCGCCGACCAGCAAACGGACATGGTTGATGTCGAAGCCGCCCTGCGCCACGGCGGCATCCGGCAGTTGGCGCCAGGTTTCGCTGTCGCCGCGCGCAATGCCCACCAGGTCTTCGTCTCCGCCGCGCCCCACGGCGCCGATGATGGTTGTGGTCAACCCGGCGAGGCGCGTGACGTTGAACGGGACGGTTTTGATATAGGCTTGGCTTTGTCCCGCCATGTTCAAGCCCGCGGCGAATCCCTGTTCGCGCGCGGGGCTCCACAAACTATCCAACACGGAGCGCCCCGTCAGCGGATCATAGACCTGCGCGGCGTCGCCCGCCGCGTAAATATCGGGGTCGCTGGTTTGTAAAAATTCGTTCACGAGAATGCCGCGATCGCAGGCGAGGTCCGCGCTTTGGGCGAGTTCGATGCGCGGTTTGATCCCCACGGCGTAGGCGAAGAGATCGCATTTCAGCGAACGCCCATCGAGCAGGCGCGCGCCGCTCACTCTGCCTGACCTGCCCAGTATCTCGACGACCTCGGAGCGGAAATGGATTTCCACGCCTTCTTCCTGCAAACGCGCCTCCACGATGTGCGACTCGCGTTCGTCGAGGACGCCGCTCCAATAGCGGTCGCCGCGCAGGAGATAATGGACTTTCATGCCGCGCGCGAGCAAGCCTTCGGTCAGTTCGAGGGCAGTAATGCCGCCGCCCGCCACAATCGCCGTCCGCCCGCGTTTGGCGAGTTTGAGAATGGCGCGCGCGTCGTCGAGATGATCCAACTTCGCCACTCCATGCAAATTCGCGCCGGGAACCGTCATCGGGGCCGCCAAGGCTCCGGTTGCAAGCAACAACTTGTCGTACGAAAGAGGCGAACCGTCGCCGAGGATCACAGCCTTTGCCCGGCGGTCAATCCCCTTTGCCCGCGCTTTCCTGTATGAAAAATTCAATCGGGCATAGTCCTCGCGCGTCTTTGGGAAGAGAGCCTTGTCGTGCAGTTCGCCGGTGAGGAAGTAGGCCAGCCCGGGGCGGGAATAATACCCGTGCGGGTCGTCGCCGAGCATGATGATTTCCCCGCTTCGATCCGCGCCTCGAATTGCTTCCACAGCCGAGACTCCCGCCACGCCGGAGCCGACGATGACGCGCCTCATGTCTGTCCTCCGCAAGGAGCCCTCTCGAAATGCAACGCCCCGCGCGGGCATCTCGCCACGCACTCGCCGCAGGTCAGACATTCGCGATGCTTCACGGGTTCCCCGCTCCAGGCATGAGCGCGGACATCTATGCCGATGGGGCAGTTATACGTGCAGATGCCGCATTGCACGCAACGATACGGGTCGGGGGCGACAACTCCCGCCGAAAGCGCGATGCGGCTTATGGCTGGTTCCTTGAATATGTTCATTGCAGGCGGCTGGCATCCTCCGTTTCGCTTGAATCTCGCCGTTTTTATTATAAGTTTTGCTGCGCGGCTTTGAACAGTATCGAAAGTCATATCCCCGCATTTTTCACACAAATAAAAACAGGGTCGTCTCACGACGACCCTGCCTGGATTCATACAATATTCGGTATCTTACGAGACTGGCACCACGTTGGCGGCTTGCAAGCCTTTCGGTCCTTCCTCGATGGAAAACTCCACTTTCTGTTCGGCTTCCAGTTTGCGGTAGCCGTCGCTCTGAATGGCGCTGAAGTGAACAAACACATCCTCGCCGCCGTCGCGACCAATGAAGCCGTAGCCCTTGGTCGCATTGAACCACTTGACGGTTCCAATGATACGTTCTGACATTTTACTACTCCTGCTGTAAAAAATTTACGCCCGCCCGCGTTGCGCTTTCATGGCGGGTCGGGCAACAGGCGCAAGATTATCACGGGCGTATGGGAGTGTCAAGATTTTTTATCCTCGATTTCTCTACCGTGCAAGCCTTGTATGAGACGCGGGGAAAATGCCTTGAAAACCGGCGTTCATCCGCGTTTTCCGCGTCCCATTTCGCTTTTGTTTTCACGCCGCCGGTGTAAAATCAGAGAGGCACAAAATCTCAATCCCCACTCGAAGGGAGTCTCCGCATGAGAATCGGAATCGTCGGCGCCATGGACGAGGAACTTGTCCCGATCCGCGCGCTTTCGCAGAGCCTTGAAAAAATCGTAAAGGGAAACCGCATTTTCTGGCGCGGCGACATGCGCGGAAGCGAGGTTTATCTGACGCGCTGCGACCCCGGCAAGGTCAACGCGGTCATTGCCGCCCAGCAGCTGCTGGATTTCTTCGCGCCCGACTGTCTGTTCAACATGGGCAGTTCCGGCGCGCTCTCCCCGGACCTCGAAGTGGGCGATCTCGTCGTAGTCACCGAAGCCATCCAGCACGATTTCGACCTGACCGGCTGGGGCATGAAACCGGGAGAGATCCTCTTCGATGTGAAAACCGCCGAAAAGGGGGGGTTGACTTTCGCCTCGCGCCAGGTCTTCCCAACCGACCCGAAGTTGACCGAACTCGCCTATAAAGCCGCCGGATCCGTCGAATTGGACAGACTCAAAGACCGTTCGCCCAGAGTCCACAAGGGACGCATCGTCAGCGGCGACCAGTTCATCGGCAGCCTCGAAAAAGCCTCCCAACTTTGGAATACTCACCAAGCCCTCGCCGTGGATATGGAAGCCGCCGCGCTCGCGCACGCCTGCCAGATCAACAACGTCCCCTTTCTATGCGTGCGCGCCATGTCCGATAAAGCCGATCACTCCGCCAACGTATCGTTCACGGATTTTCTCGCCGCCGCCACGCATAATTACGGCAGGGTCTTCGGCGCCTTGATCCAGCGGCTCGGTCATTGACCCCGCCCGGCAATGATCATTCACGCATGTTCAAACGCATTCCCGGAATCCTCATGCGCGGGCATCGGGTGGCTTCGGCGCCGTCGCGGGATTATCCGTACAGCGCGCTCGAGAAGCAAAAGCCGTATTTCAAGGCGTTGGGGCTGGATCTCTACGATTATTTCAGCGGCACGTTGAACATTTCGATTGCCCCATTGACCTTCGAGATGACAAAGCCTGAGTTCACCTTTCGGCTGGTCGAGTGGACCGACCTGCACCCGCCGGAGACGTTTTCCTTTTCGCGCTGTTTTGTGATATTCAAGGGTATCCATTATCCCGGCTGGGTGTATTACCCGCATCCCGAGACGAAGAAACGCCATTTTCAAAACCCCTCGCTTCTGGAAGCGATTGCCATGCGGATTCCCGAAATCCAATACGGGGACGCGCTCGAAGCGGCGGTGAATTTGGATGAGATCACGGTTCGGGCGGGATGAAAAGTCTGGGATGTCAGACCAAGCCGGGTAGCCGTCCCGAGGCGGGACGTCCATCACCCAAAAGTTTCAATTTGTGAATATATTTCAGCCGCGTCGTGTACAATTGGAAAAATCATGCGCATCGGGTTTGTTTCGGATATTCACGGCAATTTCACGGCGCTCGAAGCCGTCCTTGCCGATATTAAAAGGCAGGGTATTGATCAATTGATCTGCCTGGGCGACACGATCAGTTTGGGGCCGCAGCCCGTCGAAGCGCTGAACTCGTTGAGAGAGTGGAACGCCGTCACGATCATGGGCAACCACGATCAGGCGATCCTCGAACCGGAAAATTCATCCCAATTCGAGATCGCGGATCACCTGATCCCGGATTTGGAATGGGGGCGGGAACAACTTTCGGATGGGGATTTGGATTTCATCCGCTCTTTCGCGTCCACGCACACGGTCCGGTTCGGGAACGGGATCGAACTGCTTGCGTTTCACGGTTCGCCCCAGTCCACGACGCATTTGATCCAGGCGACCACGCCGCCCAAAATGCTGGATGAATATTTCGCGGGGCAGGCGGCTTCGGTCTTCATTGGGGGACATTCGCACATCCAATTGCACCGGCGGCACGGAAACAAATTGATCCTCAATTCGGGAAGCGTCGGCAACGCTTTCCAATACGCCTTTTCGCCGGGCAATCCTCCGAACCTGTTGCCGTGGGCGGAGTACGCCATCCTCGAACAGGATGGGGCCTTCCTGCGATCGGATATGCGCCGCGTGTATTTCGACACGGACAGGGTGGTGAAACTTGTAAAAGCAAGCGGGTTGCCCGGCGCGGATTGGTGGATCAGGCAATATGCGAAAAATCCGTGAGCGGAAACCAGGAGACGAAGATGAGCAATGGAAATATTCACGTTTTCAAAAACGCGCGATTGATCGTGGTCAAAACGAATCCGCTCGAAGATTTACGTTCCCTTGCCGACCGAAAGAACATCGAATACGTGATGCAGGGCGGCAGGTTTGTGGCGAGCAGTTTAGCGAACCGAACGGAATTCCAGAGGAGTTGATGGCGGGGGCGTGGATTTGTTGCGGGGTATAAATCTGAATCCGCCCAATCGAGGCGGTTGTTTTTTCAGCCCTAATCGAGACAAAGTAGAGCGATAAGCGGGATTTGGTCGCTCAGGAATTTTTTTTGGAAAATCCTTCCATAAAAGGCGCAGGGATGGGGGATATATCGTATAGTGACGCCTTTTTCCGCGCCCCAACAAAAGTGTGCGCCTTGATAGTACTCAATTCCTACCCGGGCGCATTGAACTTCAAACCCATTTGTGATAATTTTTCAAAAGGATTTCAAAGAGATTGCTGGTCTTTATCAATCCCTTCCCTTCTTCCCCGCCAACACCAGCCAAATTACCATACAGCGCAAAGGCGTTCCCAATGCCGCCCTCGGCTGGGACTCCTGCGCGACCTTGCGCTGTATTATTTAGAGACAGGAAAAGATAATGGTTAAAAAATTCTTTCGGATTATCGCCCTAATTGCGCTGACTGCCTCATCGCTGTGGAATATCCCTTCTGTTGCCGCGCTTCAAACGCCGACAAATTATTACGTCTCGCCATCCGGCAATGACGCCAACGCCGGCACCGAAGCGGCGCCCTTCAAAACCCTGGCAAAAGCGTTGTCCACACTCAAGGCGGGGAACACTCTCTACATACGCGCCGGAACCTATGCGGCTCCTGCGACCGGTTGGCAGTTCGCCAACTCCGGCACAGCCAGCCAGCCCATAACGATCACCAACTACCCGGGCGAACGAGCCGTTTTGACTGCGGATAGCGGCAAATCCGGCAACTACATCATCAAGTGTCTGCAAGTCTCTCCTGTAGCCGATTACATCCGTATCATAGGCACAGACGTGCCGCCCCAGGCGTTCGATGGGGTAACTTCGTCGAAGGGCATCGTCATGACGGGCGCGCGACTTGGGATCGCCCCCGCAATTGCGGCATATCAGTGCGACAACTGGGAGGTTGCGGGGGTTGATTTCATCAAAGTCGCCTACGGAATATTTCAGCGCAAGGTGAACAACGGCAACACCTCCGCCGACCGGTGGTACGTCCACGATAACCGGGTATATGAATATTATCGAGAAAGCGGAATGCAGTTCAATGGGAACGGCAACCGCATCGAAAACAATGAAATCATCAAGGCGACAAACGACTACAACTCGACGTATGGTTGCCAGCTGCTGAATCTGCTCGGCAACAATAATACCGTGCGCGGAAACAAGTTGACGCGCCTGTCCTCCACCCGCTGTATCGGAATCTTTTTCGAATGGGATCTGGCGGACGCCAATCTGATCGAAAACAACGTCATTACCGGGGTGGTCAATGGAATTTCGTTTTTCGGCGGGGATAACAACACGATCCGAAACAATCAGCTTAGCGGCGAAGAAACGGCATTTGTCGTCCGTTCCTGGGCGGATGGAACGACCGCCTACCCCTGCAACTTCTCGGATTTCATGCCGTTGGAAAGCGATGCCTCCAACCCGGACTGGGGATACATGTATCCGCACGACTGCCGGTCGAAAAATAACCGGTTCGAGAACAATACCGTCAGCGGGTTCAAGACCTTTTCAACGGTCAATCTGCCTGAGGACTCGAACGTCTTTGTGAACGGGGCTGAGCCGACTGCCACGCCGGTTCCGGCGACTCCCACGGCGACAAATCCGCCAGCCCCGACATCCACCAACCCGCCCCCTCCTCCGGCGCAAACGCGCATGTTGATTCCGCTTTACACTGCGCCTTCGAACTGGGGGCAGGTTGTTTCCTCCAACGTCGGCGGCGTGATTGACGCGATCGTCAATCCGAATAACGGAGTAGGTTCGACGATCCGGGATTCGTTTGTAAATGGCATTGCCTCATTGCGCAGCGCGGGGATCGGAGTGTTCGGATATGTCTCCACAAGTTATGGAACGAGAAATATCAATGCCGTAAAAACCGAGATTGACACCTGGCAACAATGGTATGCCCCGTCCGGGATATTTCTCGACGAGGCGGACAATACGAACGACGCCAACAAAGCGGCATATTACGCCGAACTTTATAATTACATCCGCTCCAAGGGTATGACCGTGATCATCAATCCCGGCGCAATGACGACGGAAGCCTACATGAACCGTTCGGATGCGGCTTGTATTTTCGAATCCGCGCCCCTTTCGCCCATTCCGTACCCGACCTGGGGTGGGATGTACCCTCAAAAACTTTGCGCGCTGGCTTTCGGCGCCAGCCGCGAGCAAATGATTTCTTTTGTCGCCGAGGCAAAAGGCAGGTTTGGCTACGTGTATGCGACGAGCGACACCCCCGGCAACCCCTGGGATAATCTGCCAGACTACCTGGCGGAGGAGGCGGCGCTCATTGCCGGTTTGCCTGTGCCGACGAACACGGCTCCGGCAACTTCAACGTCCGTCCCGCCGATTACTTCCACCGCCACCCTTGCGCCCGTTTATACGGCTACGGGAATCGTCACGCCCGCCACAGAGGCGACATCCACACCCGAGCCGCCGACGCCCATTGTCGCGCCCACGTTTACAAGCATTCCGCCCACCCTGCCCAGTGGAATGTCGGTAAGCGCTGTCGTCGAACCCGATACGATATTGGCAGGCGAAACGGGTCTGGTCTCCATCAGCCTAAACGGACTGCCTGCCGAAGGCGTAGCCGGAGTCGAATTTACATGTTTTTACGCCGCCGACCAGGTCTCAGTCGGAAACGTTCAAATCGGGCAAATTTTCGGAGTCGATCCCGTCTCCGCCTACAATAACGCGCAATCTGGAAGTTTCATCTTCGCCGTCGCGGGCAGCAACGGGAGAATGATCAATATGGATGGAATTGCCTTTACCTTCAGCGTCACAGGGTTGCAGCCGGGTTCGTCCTCCGTCGAATGCAAGGCGAAAGTTTCAAGAGGCGGCAGCCTGGAAGATATCGCTTCCGTTCCCGATTCGCTGACCGTAATACTTCAATCTGCGCCCACAGCGACTCCGCTTTCCGCGCCGATGCTCGCCGGGCAAGTGATCGCCAGCAAACCTGTCACGATCAGCCTTTTCAACCCGGATGCGACTTTAGCCGCCACTGCAACCGCCAACCCTGATGGAACCTTCAATTTGAACGCTCCGGCGGGCGCGTTCACGGTGGTCGCATCTGCCGAAGGTCATTTGAGCGCGCAAGGAAGCGTGACATTAGCGGAAGGCGCGACCACGACGCTCGCCCCAATTGCTCTTCCCGCAGGGGATATTGACAAGAATAATGCAATTGATCAATTCGACGCGCTCACGGTGGGCATGAATTACAACGTCTTTGCCCCATTGCCCGCCGATTTGAGCAATGATGGGTTGACAAATATCATGGACCTGGAAATGCTCGCCGAAAACTATCGCATGTCCGGCTCGCTAGCCTGGCAACAACCGTAGGAAGCATTGCCGCTCGTTTCAAAAGCCGCCCGCACTTTAGCGGGCGGCTTTTTGTTCGCGCATCCAGCGTGGGCGCCGTCAAGGCGGCGTGGACTTGCGCGCTCTAAGTAAGAGAGCGTTTCTAAGAGCCTATCCGAATAACGCTCCAGACGCCGGAAGCAGGGTTAACCGGATGGGCACTAAGAGACCGTTTCTTAAGTACACGGATTTGACGGATTGCGCGGATTTAATAAGAGGTTTTTCCCGTGAGAATCCGTGAAACCCGCGTAATCCGTGTCCAAAAAGGACTTAAGAAACACTGCCTAAGACCTGGTCCTCGGTTCTCGGCAGGCGCGTTGTTGCGATGCAGGAAAATAACAAGCGCCCCCGTGCCGGTTGCAGAGGGCGCTCATTCTGGATGCCTGGCAGGAGAAGTCTTTAGCGTTCGCTGATCTCCAGGAAGTTCACATCAACATTGACGGGGATGACATCGAAGGAGGCGACCGAAAAGCCGATTTGTCCCTCGGAGAAGGTAGTGTCTTTGACCGGACTGCCTGTCAATTCCTCGCCGTTGACGAATAAATGGATCTGGTCGCCAACGCAATCCATGCCGAATTCATTGGTCTCCTTGCCGGTTTTGATATTCGTCGCGCCGCCGTTTCCTATCTGGTTGTACTTGCCAGCCGCAGCATCGAAGGCATACAGATACCACAACCCATCGTTCTGCATGGCAAACTCGTACCATCCGGAGTCGGTTGCGCGGCAAACCAGGAGGGTCTGGTAGGAATTTGCGCCTTTGTTGGTTGATTTCATTTTGAGTCCCACATTTTCATAGGTATAAGGGACATATAGAAAGTAGGCGAACATTTGCTCGGCATTTATGGCGACGTTTACTCCGAAATCGCCGGCGGTCACGCTCAATTTACTGGTTTCATCGGCGCCGTCTCCGAGTTGGAACTGCGACCAGTTATCCATCCCGCCCGAAAAATCTTCGGTGAAGAATGTCGGATCTTCAGCAGACGCTTCGGTCGCGGGAGGCGCTTCGGTAGCGGCGGGCGCTTCGGTCGCGGCAGGAGCTGCTTCGGTGGCGGCCGGAGCCGCTTCGGTAGCGGCAGGAGCCGCGGAACCACCGCACGCCATTGTCGCAAAAATCATGATAAGCCCGGCAAAAACAATTGACTTTTTCATCGTACTCTCTCCTTTGCGTTGGTGTTGAGGTTGTCATTCTACTCCGAGGCGACATATCCGGGCAACGGCTTAGGTTTTCATTCTTGTAAAGAGTTTAACTTCCTTTCATGATTGCAATGCTCTCTGTCAATATTTTTTCATTACCGGGAGAGCAACTCGTCATACTTCCTTCTCGCCTCGCGGATGTCCTCCCACATCAGCGATTTGGGCGAGCCGGGTTCGCGGGATTGATTGCGCAACAAATAAGAAGGATGAAAGATGGGCATGAGCCAGCGCCCGTCCAGTTCGATCCATTTGCCGCGCAGGGACGTGATGCCGGTCTTCTGCAAGACAGATTGACAAGCCACGTTCCCGGTCAGCAGAATCACCAGCGGATTCATAGCGCGGATGATCTCGAAGACGAAGGGGCGGTAGAACTCGATCTCTTTGTCGTTTGGCTTGCGGAAGGATTTGCCATCATCACCGGGCGGCATACGAAAAACGGAATTGGTGATGTAAACGTCGCGTTCGGGGTCGAAGTTTGCGGCTTGCAAAATCTTATCCAGCAACTGCCCGGCGGGACCGACGAACGGTTTGCCCTTGATGTTTTCCTGTGGGCCCGGCGCTTCGCCGATCAGCAATAATTTCGCATCGGGATTTCCGCGACTGATGACGATGTTCGTGCCTGCGCCCGCCAGCGGATCGTCCGTCAGCGAGCGAATGGCGGATAAAATTTCATCGAGAGAATCAAATCGGGGGGCGGAAAAAAAGCCGGGCTGAGTCATGAGCCGCGCTCCGTCGAATGGAATTCCCATATTGTACGGCAGGCGACGCCCGGCGGCGAGTCCGATCTATTTTTCCTCCAGCGGCGCAAAACCGCCGCCCAAAATTTCCTGCGCGGGGGAGACGATCACAAACGCCTTGGGGTCTTCCTTCGCAACCGCCGCTTTCAAGTTATGCGCCTCGGTGATGGTAAGCGCGCACATCAACACGGAATGTTCCCTGCCGGTGTACATGCCTTTGCCCGGCATGGCGGTCACGCCGCGATGCAAATCGGTCAGGATGCGGTTCGAGACCGCCTGCGTTTTGTCCGTGATGATGAGCGCCAGCAACTGCCTGCGCCTGCGACGAGGAACAAGCAGCGCGCGCAAGCCGGTATGTTTGCCTTGTTCCGACGGCGCGGCGGGCGCGGTCTCGTCGCCGAAGCGCGGCAACACTTCGCCTGTGGCGCGAGTCATGTTGATGGTGGCTATCGCAAAAACGGCGAGAAAGACATAGAACAACAACCCCAGCCCGATCATCATCTCGCCGGAGATGGGTCCCACCGACGCGCGCGCCATGAACTCTTCCACGCTGGCGGGCGATTGTGGGAACAGATAAATTTTTGCGAACCACGAAGCGAGCAGGATCAAAAAGATCCAATAATAATTCCGGCGCAGTCTTCGACCAAAGGCTTCCCACATCGAGATCGGAAAACTCGGCGTGAGCAAATTTTCCGCGAGGTTCTCCGCCCATTCCGGCGAGGGATGAAACGGCGGCACGAGCATGGCGGCGTAAAAATCCGTCTCCATCAGGCGCACGCGGTAGCTCCACAATTCATAATAACGATAGCGCCGCGCTTCGATGAACAAAAACCACAAGACCAGCAGCGTATTCAGCAACACAACCGAATGATGCACGTTCGACTGGCTGAACGCAATCGAAAGCGTCGCGCCCGTCACCACCACCGCCCAATTTGTCGTCGTGTCCAGTCTTTGCCGCCAGACGTTGGCGCGTTGCACTTCGGCGCGAAAGAAATGCACCATCGCCGTGACGAACTCGCTGGATTTCAGTTGATAGCCGCGATACGTCCACACCGGTTCTTCGGGAAATTCATTCGCGGGTTTGGATTTTTCTTTTGTGGATTTGACTGGCATAAGATGTTCTTTCCGGATGACGAACCGCTTCGTTCTTAACTGGAAGTTGATTCCGTTTCTTTGAGGTTTTCCTTCGCTGAAAGAGTCTACACCCGCAGCGGATTTTGCTTCGTGAGGCTTTCGTTACACTTCGGCGCCGCGCGGGGATAGCGATTCAGCGTTTCGGGCATTTATCTCGCCTTGGCGCCGCGCGGGGATGGCGATTGCGCGTTGTGAGCGTTGCTCGCCGGGCGCGGGGGTGGCGAATGCGCGTTGCAGGCATTTCTCTCGGGCGGGCGCCGCGCGGGGATGAACCCCCGCGCTATTCCTACGAAGCCCGCTAAAGCGGACTCGCCCTCACCTTAACCCTCTCCCAAAGGGAGAGAGGACTCACTTCGGCAACTTATACGCTTCCTTCGTCGGCTTGAGTGGACGAGCCAACCACATGGGGCGACGCGTGCCATCGGGGCTGACTTTGTCGGCGGGGCGGGTCATCGCCAGCCAGCGACGATACACTTCCATGGATTTATTCGTATCCACGAACAGGTCGCCCGCTTTTTCGCCCGCTTCGGCTTTGCTGACCTTGTACACTTTTTGCAACCAACAGTGGACTCCGCTGATCGGGTCGGGGTGGACGGCGTGGGCGAGGTTTTGATTCACGCCGACGTTGCTCCACCAGATGCGACTCGTGTCTGGGTCGGAGGATTCCCATGCTTTCGCGCCGTGAAGGACGCGCATGAGGAAGCCGCCTTTGCCGTCGTCGTGCAGTTCCACCAGGTTGGACGAGCCTTTGTTCACGCCTTTATCTTCGTTCAAGCGCCAGCGTCCGAGGTGATGGCTGATGGCGATAATGCCAGGCTTGATCCCTTCTGTCACCCAAACTGTATCCACGAAGTAACCAATCTCAGTCTCCACTTTGGCGAGGTCGCCTGTGTCGAGCCCGAGGCGTTGCGCGTCTTCGGGATTCATCCAGATCGGATTCTTGTGCGAGATTTCATAGAGCCATTTTGCATTTGCGCTGCGCGTGTGAATCAACGTCGGCAAGCGGAAGTTTGGCAGCAGGATCATCTCGCCTTTGGAGCGGTCAATATTTTCAGGGTTCACATGGCTCTTCACCGCCCATGGAATCACATTTTCCTTTTCGCTCCAGCCCCAGTTGGAAAGCGTGTCGCTGAAGAATTCGAGTTTCTTCGACGGCGTATCGAAGCCCGCCTTTACTTCGCCGTCAATGTTTACGCCGACAACGCGATCATCTTTGAAAACGCGGTCTTGCTCGTCTAACTGGTAATTGGTAATTGGTAATTGATCTTGTATGAAATTACCATTTACCCAATTACCAATTACCTTTTCAAACGGAACATAATTTTCTTTCTTAACCTCAAACACTCCGTACTTGCGCATGTATGCCAGCGGAGTCAATCCTTCTTTTTCGGCGGCTTCGGGCAGACCAGGCACGGAGTTTTCAAAAATCCATTGATAGTATTCATCCACCGTGATGATCTCGCCCTTGCGATACGGCGACTCAAACCACTGACGAATGCCGAGCGAGCCGTCGGGATCCATCTTTGCGGAGAGTTGAATCCAGAACTCGTTCTCTTCCCACACTTCGCCAGGGTTGGCTTGATACGTGAAATCAACCTTGATGCCCGCGCGTTCCATCGCCACGCGTCGCACAGGTTGGCGGAAGGCGATCCATTGACTCGAATGGGTTTCCTGACTCATCAGGTCGTGACGCTCGGGTCCGTGACCTGTGGGCAGAACATAATCGGCGAACCATGCGGTTTCATTCCACGTGGGCGTGAGCGCGACGTAGCATTTGATTTTCGAGTCATCATCCTTGAGCGCCTTGAGCCACATGAAGCCGTCGGGGTTGACCCACATCGGGTTGTAGACGCGCGTGAAATACACGTCAATGTCGCCGCGCCCTTCTTCGAGCATGTGCGGCAAAAGAATTGACATCTCATAATGCGCGAGCGGATACTCGATGGGGTAGTGCAGTTCGTTCCACGTTTCGGGGGCAGGCGCGCCTTTGAACGGCTTCGGCACAAATTTATTCCAGTTGGTCATGGATGTGCCGCCCTTGTTGCCAACGCTGCCCGTGAGCACATTGAGGAAGAATAAACAACGCGCCACTTGCCATCCGCCCAGGTTTCCAACACTCGCAGAACGCCACACGTGCGTGGCAAGTTTGCCTTCGCAATTCGCAACGAGTCGCGCCGTTTCTTGAATGCGCTCGATCGGCGCTTCGGATTCTTGCGCGGCGCGTTCGAAGGTGTATTCGGAGTAGATGGACTTCAAGACCTTGTCGAATGCTTCAAAGGTAATTGGTAATTGGTGATTGGTAATTGTTTGGCGGGCGGAGTCCCATTCGGGGGATGTGGAGGATTGGACGTATTGAAGGAACTCTTTCCAATTGACCCATTTACGGACGAAGTTTTTGTCGTAGAGGTCGTTTTGGATTAAGTGATTCGCGATGGCGAGGAGGATTGTGTTTTCACTGCCAGGGTATGTGGGCATCCAAACATCGCTCATGGACGCGGTGTTGCTCAGACGCGGGTCGAAGGTGATGAGTTTCGCGCCGTCCGTTTTGGCTTCGATGATGCGTTGGGCGTGCGGGTTGAAGTAATGCCCCGTTTCGAGGTGACTTGAAATCAGCAGGATGACGCGCGCGTTGGCATAATCAGGGCTGGGACGATCTTGCCCGATCCAGAAGTTGTAGCCCGCGCGCGCCGACGATGAGCAGATATTGGTGTGGCTGTTGTGACCGTCCATGCCCCAGGTCTGCACGACGCGGTTGGTGTATCCGTCTTCGCCTGGGCGACCGACGTGATAGACGATCCCATTCGGGCGGCGTTTCTTGCTCTCGCGCATTTTCTCCGCGATCTCGGTCAGCGCCTGCTCCCATGTGATGCGTTCCCATTTGCCTTCGCCGCGCTTGCCGACCCTTTTGAGCGGATACAAGATTCTTTCGGGGTCGTAAACCTGATTGTGAGTCGCGGGTCCCTTGGCGCAGTTACGTCCGCGTGAGCCGGGGTGGATGGGGTTGCCTTCAAACTTGCGAATTTCGTAGGTGTCTTTATCAACGTAAGCGAGCAATCCGCAGGCGGATTCGCAGTTGAAACAGACGGTCGGCACGAGTGTGTAATTTCTTGCCACGCGCTTGGGCCATTCCTTACCGTCCCATTCCGTCCAATCGTCCCATACTTCGGGCGGCGGGTATTGACTGATACGCCCATCGGGGTGGACGACTTCGGTCAGTTTGATGGGGGCGCGGTCGGATGTCGAGAATTGCGGGAGGGCAGCGCCTGCGGAGGTTTTGAGAGGGGTGAGGGTCATGGGGTTCTCGTGTTTCGTGTTGCGTGTTTCGTAATTGGTAATTGGTAATTGGTAATTGGTGATTGGTGATTGGTGATTGGTGATTGATTGAGGATGGTGAAAACGCAACGAGGTTGAATTAGTTTTGTTTTGAACAAGATTCGATACACTTTGAGATGATTTTTTTGAATTCATCGAGTGTGATGTTTTGGTTCATATAACTATCTCACAGAGGATACTTGTACCAATTGATTGAAAAGCCAGTCGGTTTGTAGTGGAAGTTCGGTTTGACAATGGGACAGTTTTCGTCGTGGTGGTCTTCTTCCTGCCATTGGGCATCCTTTTGATCAAATCCGCAAGTGCAATCGCCCCAGTAATACGGGAAGACCGAAAAAACATCATTCTCGAAGTCCATGCCATACACGCGCCATGAATTGCTATCATCAGGCGCGATGACATCGAAGAGGCGGAACAACTCCTCTTCAAATCCTTCTCCGCGCTCGATGGGAAATTCTCCGCGCGAGATTCCGAATAACGCGTTGCCTACTTCCATAAGACTCCTTTTGCGGGGTAGAGGTATCTCTTGTTAGACGTTACCGTCCACGAATGAAACCACGAATACTCGAATCAGGACACGCGCATTCGTTTATTCGTGAATATTCGTGGATGGTTTGTGCCTCCATCACGAATTCGGAATATACTGCGGCGCCATCACGAAGGCGTATTCATAGAAGAACAAGCCGATCAGGGCGGCAATCACAGCAACAGGCAACGCGGGCGCGAAGGCGATCATCAGCGCGAGCGGGATGACGTGACCGAGCGCGATTCCGCCCCACCAGTAATGGTTGCGGAATTTGCCGTGAGTCATCTCGCGGGAGGCGAGCATGGCAGTGTCTGTCGGGAAGGAGTTGAGTTTACCCGCGAAGGTCAGCAACAAGTTGATGGCGATGCTGGCGGGGAATAAAACAGTGAGCAACGCGGTCAAGTTAGCGGGGAACTTGATAAAAATATTCAAGACGAAGAACACACCGCTTGCCACCATGACAGATTGCGAAAGCAATTGGAATGGGAGCAGGTTGCTCTGCCACATGTCGCGCCCTTCGGCTTGACCGAGCAGGAAGGCGGTGTAGATGACTACGCCCAGCGCAAACGGGAAGACGATCCACGCGGCAAACGGGCGGACGGCTGATGCTGTTTCGATGGGCAGTATCCCCACTTGTGCCGCGCCTTCGAGCAGCCACCACAAGCCTGCAACCGCCGTGAACGTGACCATGATGTACGCGCCGCGCGCCACCCATGATTTCCATTGCGGGCGGAGCAAAATATTCAAGAAGCGATTGGGTTGCGACAAATCTTTGAGAAGCAGAATGACCGTGATGAGCATGAAGACCATCGCGGTGAAACCTGTCGCAAGGAAGGTTGCGGAGTCAAAACTAAAGAGATTGAACATCGAGCCGAGACTCAAGAGCATGAAGAGTCCGCCCGCGATATTTTTGGTGACGAGATACGAAGGTAATTCCCAGTGCCAGTTGATCTTGTGCTGCGCGGTGTAGGCGGTTTGAACCATGTGTTCGGCGACGCGTCCGCCAAATTGAATGGGACCGTTGAGGGGATAACCTTGTTGTTGCGGAGTTCGGATGGAAGCGCCCGAGTTGGCTGTCAAGACGGGGAGGGCAACCCCGCCGCGAGCGTAGGGTGAAGCGTTCTGTTCCGTTACTTTGTCCGCCCACATGAACGAGTCATGAGTCTGCGCGGCGGAGGGATGGAGCG
>WBZO01002003.1_pt1 | contig 28520 bp, 43 predicted proteins | sample 5204261 | NCBI WGS metagenome assembly WBZO01 (sample SAMN12412400, study PRJNA552823) | activated sludge metagenome | isolation source: activated sludge from anammox sidestream of wastewater treatment plant... | place: USA: North Carolina | collected 2017-09
TTCGACCCGTCGTCCCTGGTGCTGCCGCTCGCGCTCGTGGCCGTGATCGTGCTGGGCCCGAACCTGCTGCGGCTGCTGCCGGCGCGGAGGGCAGCCGCATGAAGACGCACACGCTCCGTTTCGAGCAGTTCGCACGCAACCCGGCGGCCCCCGCCGTTCCGGTGCTGGACCTGCGGCTGACGGCGACAGCAAAGAACGTCGGCACCGCGGCGATTCGGCGCATTGCCGAAGCCCTGCGCTCCGGCACCGGCGACGGGATCCGCGTGCGTCGCTTCCAGGGCCCTAGCCGCAACCCGACGCTGGTGCATCATGGATGGGCCCAGGGCGCGAGCTTCCACGTCTTCACGTCCAAGGGGGCGCCGCTCGCGGACCTGTACGTGGGCGAGAAGCTGGCCCGCGCCGTGGCGCGCATCCTGGCGGACCACATGGGCACCACGATCCACCTGGCGCCGAACGACGCCGGCGGCGAGGGCGGAAGGCTCTACCCCGGCGAGTCCGCGCGCCGCGACCCGTTCAACGCCCCGGGCGCCACCGACGTGGCGCCGGGCGAGCGCGCGAACCCGCGCGTGGCGAAGCGGCTCAAGTGGAACATGTACGCCGGTGGCACGGGCGCCTGGGAGGGCGCGCACGGCTATGACGCGCGCACGCCCTGGGGGCAATACACCGTGGATCCCGTGACAACGCAGTACGGGCGCCGCGCCGGCTACCTGGTGCGCTTCAACGTCGGCGGGCCCGGCCTGCTGCCGCTGCCGGCGCACATGCACCAGCCGGGGCTCTACCGCGAGCTTGGCCGGGAGCGATCGCCGAACGCGGCGAAGGGGCTCGCCCAGGCCCACCATGAGGCGGTGATCGCCGGCGAGGCGCAGCCGAACCCGGGCGCCGCGGCCGGCCAGGTGTGGAGCAAGCCCGGCGGTGGCCGCGTGCGCGTGCTCGAGATCGCGGGCCCGCGCGTCCAGGTGCTCGACATGGAGAGCGGCGGCCGCGAGTGGTTCATGCTGTCCGAGTTCTACGCCACGCACCGCGCGCCGGTGCGGCGCAACCCGCGGCAGCTCTCCGTCCCCGAACGCCACCAGCTCAAGATCGCCCGGGACACGCTCAAGATGTCCGAACCCATCGCGCGCGTCATGGGCGGACCGACGCACGCGCAGGCGGCCGAGATCATCCACCGGCTGACCGGCAAGTGGCCCGTGCCCCCGAAGGGGAACCCGAGCCGCAGCCGTATCCGCGCGAAGCTCCCGCCGGCGCAACAGCTGACGGCCCGGCTCGTCAAAGAGCTGGGATTCTCGGCCGTCGCGGACTACATCCTGACCGGCGCGCATGGGGCCGAAGAATCCATCCATTGGCTGCTCGGGCAGTCGCTTCCCGAGAGCCGCAAGATCATCCTGCGCGCCGCCCTCGTGGTGCTCGAGCGCGAACGCTCCGGCCTGCCCGGCGGCCTGACGCACGAGGCCCTGGCGGAAGTGAAGTCCGCCGCCATGGCCCAGGCCGCGCGCGAGCGCGAGGCCCGCGGCGTCCGCGGGAACCCCGTCCGTGGCGTGGACAAGCGGTCCATTCGGACCATCGAACGCGCCGGCAAGCTGCTGCTCATCGGCTGCCCGGCGGGGCACTACCACCCCCGCAAGCGTTCGCGGCGCAAGTGCGACGTGGGCACGCGGCGCGTGAACCCCCGCGGCGCCCGCCAGCTGTACGACGCAGCCGGCAACGGCATCGTCGCCGGCGCCGTCGTCCAGGGGTTCGGACTCCACAACGCCGGACGGCACTACACCGTGCGCGCGATCAAGGGACAGCGCATCCAGCTCGAGCCACACCTGGGCGGTAAGGCTTTCTGGACCAAGCCCGACTGGTATCGCGTCGTGCTGTCCGAGAACCCCGACGACTCGAGAACGGCCTACTTCGACCGCTTCACGCTCGAGCTGCCCGCGGAGGCCGTCGCGGACATGAGTGGCCAGGGGCGCGCGGACGAGGCCGTGGAGCATTGGGCCGGCCGCATCCAGCGGCCGAGCGAAGTCACGCCCGCGAAGCTCAAGGCCGAACTGAAAGAGTTTGGCGCCTGGGACGCCGCCGAGCTGGCGGACGACTCCGAAAACTGGCGCCGCATCCTCTGGATCGCCGCGGGCAACATCAGGGACGAGGCATCGCAGGACAACCCGTCCCGCGGCGCCGGGGCGAAGCGGGGGCGGACGGCGAAGCGCAAGGCGTACCGCGGCACGCGCATGATGCGCGCCGCCGATGCCCGCGCGCGGGCGGTGAAGGCCGGCGGCTCCGGGGCTTCGGAGCTGGCGCGGTTCGCGCACATGCGCGCTTCGCACGAGCGGCGCTTTCGCAAGCGGCTCGCCGGCAACCCCGCGGACGAGGGATATTTTCACGGCGGCAAGCTCGCGGCGGACGGATGGGTAGAGTTCACGCGGGCGGAGTGGGCCAAGGTACACCGCGACTTCAAGGGCTACGCGAGCGACTGGACCGAGTTCGGCAAGATGTACGGCGGCGGCACCCCCAGCGTCATGGGCCGCGAAGCCGGCCACGGCCTGGCGCTCTACCCCGTGCGGATCGTGGACGCGAAGAATCTCGGGCGGCGCACGCCGCGGAGTAACCCCCGCCCTTTCGTCGGCGACGAGCTGGAACGTGCGCGTGACACGTTCAACATGTGGCACGAGTTCGACAGCCACAAGCTCGAGCGCGTGGCCGTGCCGAGCCGTACGATCCCGCGCCACCTGGTGAAGCTCGGCGAAGTCGTGCGGATTGATTACAAAAGCAACAAGTGGGAGGGTCAGCCGGTGACGTACACCCACAGCACCAAGCGTCCACGTCCCTTGCTGGTGACTGACCCGGACGCGCGGCAACTGTTCCTCGTCGGCGGTAAGATGCGTCCCACCGCGGACGGCCTGGTGAACTAGGAAAGGAGTCAGCCATGGCAGGCGAAGTGCTCGTGTTGAACCCGCGGCGGAAGCGTCGGCGTACCCGCCGCACCCGCGCCGCGCAGCCCCGTCGTCGTCGTCGTCGTCGCGTCATGCGGCACAACCCCACGCACCGCCGGCGTCGCCGGAGCGTCGTGGGCCGGCGTCGTCGCCGGAGCGTCCGCCGCAACCCGCGCATCCTCGGCGGCAACATCCAGTCCCAGCTCATGCAGGGCGCCGGCTTCGCGGGCGGCATCATCGCCACGGAGTTCATCGCGGACAAGCTCGCGGGCGCGCTGCCGGAGGCGTGGAAGACGAACGCGGACCTGGTGCGGATCGGCACCAAGGCTGCCGTGGGCATCGGCGTGCCGATGCTGCTGGGCCGGATGCTCCCGCGCAACGTCCGCAACGCGATCGCCATCGGCGGCGCCGCGGCCGTGGTGCTCGACCTGTTCAAGACGTACGTGGGGCCCAAGCTCGGCCTGTCCGGCTACGAGTACGGCGCTCTTTCCGAGTACGAGCCCGGCCAGCTGACCGGCTTCGGCATGTCGGACGAGGGCAGCGCGTACGGCGGAGGCGCGTACTAGCGTCCACGAGGCTGGTGGTTTCAATGGGGTGACACCGCCCCGGTAGTTCAACCCTCACAGGGAAGGATCCCAAGATGCGGACGGTCTCCGATTTCCTCGATGTCATCGTCGAACCCCGGTACGACACGAACACGATTCTGGCGGCCGGCACGACGCTGCTGACCTACTTCGCGAACCCCATCGGCCAGGGGCTTTCCGCCTTCGGCGGCGCGGCCACGGCGAAGACGCTCGCCGACACGAACATGGAGCTGGCCGGGCAGCTGCCGGCGGGCTACAACTTCGTCGTGCTCGGCTACCGTGTCCAGCCGGCCTTCCGGCTGACCCAGGCGGACGCGGCTCAGTGGTCCACGGGCGCGTGGTTCACGTTCACGATCGGTTCCAAGCCGTACTGCCGCGTGCCGCTCGACACGCTGCCGGCCGGCGCGGGCCCGTTCGGCTTCTACACCCAGGCCGCGGCCGCGACCGCGGCGCTGGCCTCGCACGGCTACCCGACGCTGGCGAACAGCTACCAGATCGGCAAGAAGCCGCTCGAGCTTCAGCAGACGCAGAACTTCCAGGTGACGCTCCAGTGGGTCAGCGTCGTGGCCGTCACGACCACGCTGACGACCCAGCCGGCGGCCGGTATGCCGGTCCGCGTGTACCTGGACGGCTTCCTCAAGCGGATCGTGCAGTAGCCGCTCGAGCGAACCAGTAACAACGTGTGACATGGGGGGACCGGAACGCCCGGCCCCCCAGGTCCGCACCACGACAGGGAGAGTCGTCACATGGCGAACCAGCTCGCCGCAGCGCAGAAGCAGCCCATGATTCGCTTGAACCCGCGCGGGCTCGGCGACATCACGCGGGATTGCTTCTTCCAGTACGTCCCGCCCAACCCGTTCACGTTCACGCTCGGCAATGAGAACTTCCAGGTGGCGATCCCCATCCAGTCGGATGCGGACTTCCTGTGCACGTCCACCGCGTACACGAACAGCGCCGAAGTGGGCAACATGGCCGCCGGCACCGCCACGCCCTACGTCCGCGTGTCGAACGGCGGCGCCGTGATCCAGCTCACGGACGGCAGCAGCCAGCGGTTCCTCTCGTCCGGCCAGGTGCCGCTCAACAGCCTGTTCGGCGACGGCCGCCTGCCGCACGTGTGGGAATACACGCACCTGTTCCGGGCCAACGGCAGCATCGTGATCAACATCACGGGCATGGCCGCCGCGGCTCCGTTCGCGGGCCAGGTGATCCGGCTCGTCTTCTCGGGCTTCAAGGTGCCCGTGGGCGTGATCCCGGTCGGCGCATGAGTCTGCCCGGACCGCAGACTGGCGGGTTGCTGTTCCGCCGCGGCATGGGCGGGGAAGTGGAGATCCCCGCCCGCCGCTCGGCGGTCCAGATCGCGCCGTCACAGCCCGGGGCCCTCGGGCCCCAAACGGGCCAGTACGTGCGCCTGCCGGGCGCGAGCTTCGCGCCGGCCGGCGCCACGCCCGTGGACGAGACGGGGGACGGCAACATCGCGCCGTCCGCGTCGGCGGTTCTCGTCAGCGTCGTGGTTCCTGACGGCCAGACGTTCCGCATGGCCGGCATCGGATTCGGCGCCGACGACGAGACCTGTCTGGCGTTCCTGACGTGGAGCATCCAGCTCGGCAATGACCCGGTGCCCGGCTACGTGATCAAGCCGGCCACGGTGGGCTCGCTCCAATACCTGGCGGACATCTTCGTGGTGGTGGGCTCGAGCGCCACCGTCAACGTCGTGGGCACGCCGCTCGCGGCCGCGGCCACGACCTACCGCTACATCTGCCGCGTGCGTGGCTGGTTCTACGCAGAGCGTGAGGGGGGAGCGTAATGGCACAGCCTCCCAGCAGAGGGCTCATGTCGCGGGCGCTCTCGCGATCGGTGCCGTTCATCACGCCGCGCACGTTCCTGGGCATCCTCGGGTTCCCGGGAACGGTCTCGGCCGAGTTCGATACGCTCGAGGGCTTCGCGGACCCCAACCAGTTCAACAACGTGCTGGCCTACCCGGGCACGAACGTGCCGAAGACGCACGCGGTGGGGCCGTTCCTGGACGCGCTGCTGTTCGCGGACCAACCCTGTCTCATCCGCATCGAGTATTCCGTTGACCGCGGGTGCGCGTACCGGCAACCGACCGCTGACGTGGCCGTGCCGGCAAACACGGCCGAGAACATCAGCGCCCTGCGGATCACGGGACGGTTCGTGCGGGTAAGCCTCATCAACAACAGCGGCGGCGCCAACGCCAACGTGGAGTTCGGCGTGTACGTCCGTTCGGCCTGACCATGGCGCAAAACATCCCCATCAATCAGCAGAACGCCCTCCCGCTCGCGACCATCGCGCAAGCGACGCCCGGCGCGATCCAGCTGTTGGGGGGGCAGGTCTCGCGCTCGTGGACGCCGAGCGATCTCGGCATGGACGGCGTGCCGGCGAGCATCGTCAACGTTCCGGGCAGCGGCTTGAACTACTACCTGGCCACGCCGTTCCTGGACATGCGCGGTTGTGCTCGCTTCGCCGTGCTCATCCGCCGCACAACGACCGCGGGCGGGGCCGGCCTCATTGCCCTGCCCACCACGGCGCCGTGGATCCAGCTCCGCCTCACGCCGACCGATACGCCGCCCATCTTCCTGTTCAACGGCGGCAGCACCAGCAACAACCTCACGGGGACGTTCGTGATCAAGACGCCGGCCGTACTGTTCCCGGCCGCCGGCGGCGTCGGCGAGCAGCAAAGCATCTTGCTCGCCTGGGGCGGAATGCAGCTCGGGAGCTACGGGGCCGACATCGCCGGAGGCACGGACATCCGCATCGTGCTCGCCTGGTTCACCAACCTGGTGGACCCGTCTAACTCTTTCCAAGTGTCCGTGTGGGCCGGGAGCTGACCTATGGCTGCGCCTGACCGTTTCGCCTGGTGCCTGGACCCGATCGCCGGCCTCGCCGGCTACCTGGGCCCAGGCATGACCCCGACCGTGCTGGCCGCGAGCGCCAACGATCTCGCGACCAAGCCGCGCTTCCTCCACATCAGCGGGGCCGCTGGCGCGGTCACGTACGTGGCCAACGGCGTCACGGTTACGGAGACGCTGGAAGTCGGCTACCACCCCATCCGGCCGGACAAGGTGACGGCGATCGCGGGCGGTACGACCGTCGTGGCCTGGGTGTGATCGGCGGCAGCCCCATCGGCGCGGGCGCCATCGTGCGCCCGTTCTACAACCGGCCGCCGGCCGCGGCGCCGCCGGCCATCGCGCGGACCCTGGTTGGCAGCGACCGCACGCTGCCGGACCCCACGACGGGGATTTCCGTGCCCAGCGACATCCCGGCCGGCGCCCTCGTGCTCGCGGCGACCTGCTACAACAACCGCGGGGCCGCGGGCACGATCACGCCGTCATTCATCACTGACGGGCGAGCGGTGGGCCTGATCAATCAGTTTTTCCCTGGCGCGGACACGACGCTGATCACCTACGCGCTCGCGCTCGGCGGGACCGGGATCTCTGCCGGCGATTTCCTGGAATGGAACTTCACCGCCGGCCTGCCAACACAGATCGGGATGCTGTGCATCTACGTGACCGGCCTTGCGGCGAACGTCATGGACAGAGACGCATCCAACACCGGAGCCGGAACCGACCAGGACAGCGGGCTCACGGCGGCGACCACGGTGGCCGACGAGTTCGTTTGGGGCACCATCGGCACGAACGGCCGACAGATTGACGCCGTTGGGGCCTGGCAGGCTGGGCTCGCGGCCGGGGTCCACGTCGGCGGGACCGCGGTGGGCGCCGATCTCAAGGAAGGCTTCGCCGTCGTTGCGGCAACGGGGCAGTACCGCTCGAGGGTGACGGGCGCGACTAGTCGGGATTGGGCGTCTTACTGCCAGTGCTGGCGATAGGCTCTTGACTGTCTCGGGATGTAGCAGGTACATTCCGGGACATGGCAACGCCCCGGCTCGTATCCGTCAAGCTGTTGGCTAACTACGGCGCCACCGTCGTGCACCGCAGCTCCCGCGGCGCACGGCGGCGATTCGAGCGCCCGAACGGCTTTCTGTCCGTACAGGAGACCGCCCTGGTGCTCGACACCTACCCGAACATGGTGCGCCGGATGTGCCGAGCTGGACGGCTCACGGCCGTGAAGCGCCCGGGCTCGCGGCGCATCGTGCTCGCCTCCGTGCGCCAGCTCATGCGCGAGCCCAAGGCCCAGCGCCTCACGGCTGCGCGGGGGGCCAAGTGACGCTCCGCGAGAACATCGAAATCCTGACCGATGCCGCGCTCGAGCACCGCGAAAGCGGCGAGGCGCTGTTGGCGGGACATGACGCCACGTGCATGGCCTACTTCGTGGCGGCGATCGCGAACACGATGCTGGCCGCCGAGCTGCGCGCCCGCCTCGAGTCCGAGCCGCCAGAGGACGGCCCGGCGAAACCAGGAGACCCGGCATGAGAAAGATCGCAGTCTTCGCCCTGGGGGCCCTGGTGGCGCTCTCAAGCTGCGGCTCGGCGCTGCGGGTCAAGGCCACGGCCCCGACCCAGGACAATGACGGCACGTGCTCGGCGCCGGTGCTGTACCCGGCCGGCGCCGTGCCGCGCATGATGCACTTCGCGTACAGCGGACCCGTCGCCGGCGAAGACTCCATCGCGACCACGGCCGGCACCACTGTGACGTTCACGCGCACGGTTCCGCCCGGCACGTACACCGTGCGCGCCTGGGCGTCGGATGCTGGCGGCCCCGGCTGCGACACCACGACGGTGGTTGTCGTCAAGGCCCCGCCCGCGCGCCCCACCTTGGTCCCGTGAAGCAGCTGGACCGACTCGAGGCGAAGCTGGACGCTCTCGCCTATGGCGTTCGTTACCTCATCCACAGGAGCCACCACATGGCAGGACTGTTCGATGATCTCCAAGCCCAGGTCGCGCTCACCACGAGCATCGAAGAAAGCGCGATCGCGCTCATCCAGGGACTCGTCGCGAAGCTCGAGGCGGCCCAGGGCGACCCCGCCCAGCTGGCGGTGATCGTGTCGCAGCTCAAGGCCAGCGGCGACGGCCTGTCCGCGGCCATCCTGGCGAACACGCCGGCCGCCCCGGCGCCGGCCAACCCCGCCGCGAACCCGGGCGAGGCCGGCACGGGCGCCGGCGGTGCCCAGGGCTGACGCTTTCCCCCGCCCCCGCCAGGGCTGGCCCGGTTTCGCTCGGGGCTGGCCCGGCGGGGGAGCGTTGCGACCCGTCGCGTAGTATCCTCAGGCGGTCGCGCCGGCACGGGGGCCATGAGTCCCCCGGCGGCATGGAGGCCGCGCGCCGGCGCGGCTACGGAAGGGAGGGCGTTGTGGAGTGGACGAAAGACTTGCTGGGGCCGCTCGTCGGCCTCATCGCCACGGGTGTCGGCGCCTGGATCGCCAGGCACATCAAGAAGCCCACGGACCTCGAGCGCGCCCAGCTGCTCGAGAAGATCGCGACCGACGCGGCCGCGCTCGTCGTCACCATGTACCCCGGGAAGCCCTGGGCCGAGCTGCTGACGCTCGTGATCCAGCAGGTCAGCACCGCGGCCGGCCTCTCCACCAGGAACGCGCAGGCCATCCAGCGCGCCGCGAGCACCGCCCTGGCGCGCTTCGTGGAGGCTCCCGGTGGCGGGAAGTGAACGCGCGTCCGTGGCCGTGTTCGGCGCCGTGATCGGCGTCCTGGCCACGCTCGTGACCCTGCTCGCGCTGGTGTCGCAGGTGGATGCCCACTATGTGACCCGGCGCGAGTACGAGGCCACGCTGGTGTCCATCCAGTCGCAGCTCACGGACATCAAGTCAACGGTGGACCGGCAACACGAGATCACGCGGGGGCGGTAGTGCGTGAGAGCGAAGACAGGTCGCGGTTCCTGACCGATAGCGAGCTGCGCCGGCTGCTCGAGGCCGCCGCGTCCAGGCGGCACGTGCACGCGCCGCGGGACTTCGCCCTCTTGTCCCTGCTGGCCACAACGGGGATTCGCCCGAGCGAGGCCCTGGCGCTTACGACTCGCGATGTGCACCTGGGCGACGCGGAGCCCTGGATCTCCGTCATGCGCTTGAAGACGGGACGCTCGGCGCCCGTCGCCGACGAGCTGGCCGTCCCGGCGGTTCTAGCAGTCGCGCTGCGGACTCATGCCGAGACAATCGCCGCCGGCGCGCGGCTGTTCCCGATGCACCGACGCCAGGCGGAGCGGCTGTTTCACTACTACGCCCGACAGGCCGCCATCCCAGGCCGCACGTGGCTCTACTGCCTTCGCCACACGGCGGCCACCAGGATTTACCGCGTAACACGTGACATTCGCACGGTCCAGGCCGCTCTCGGCCACGCCCATCCGAACACCAGCACGCTCTATGCCCACGTGACGCGCGCGATGTTGCGCGAGTGGGCGAGGGTTCAACCCGTCACCGTCTAGGGGGTTCACACGTGGCCCGAATCACGCCGCCCGCGTCCATGGCCATTCCCGTGTTCCAGCTCAACGGGGTGCCGCTGCTGATTCCGGTGGACCTGCCCGAAGGGGGCTTCCTGCAAGTCGTGGTCGGCGCGAACCCCATGGTGCCGGCGACGCCTAGCATCGAACTGCCCAAGGGGTGCATGGTGGCGGTGCTCCCGCCCACGGTCGCCGAGAACATCCGCGGCATGGTGCACCAGGGCATGGAGGCCGCCACGAACCCGCACGTGATTCTCCCGCCGGGGTCAGACGCGCCGTGAAGTACGATGCGGAAGTAGCGCGGGCGATCGCGAAGTGGGGCCCCGAGTTCGGCGTCAGGATTGAGCCGGCCCTGGTGCACGCGGTGATCGAAAAAGAGTCCAGCCACGGCCACGCGCTCGAGACCGCCGAGCCGGGCAACCGCCGGAGCTACGGCCCCATGATGGTGCTCGACAGCACTGCCCGCGGGCTCGGCGTCACGAACCCCGCCGCGCTGCGCGACCCCGCCCTGGGCATCTGGTACGGCGTCCGCTACCTGGCCGAACAGCTGCGCCGGTTCTCCGGCGACACGCCCCGCGCGATCGCGGCGTACAATGCCGGCCCGGGCAACGCGAAGCGCAACGCGGCCGGCAGGTTCCCGAACCAGTCCTATGTTGACCGCGTGACGTTCTACTGGAAGCTCTACCGGGGAGCGGTCGCCGGCGGCGCGCTCGCGCTCGCCGCGGTGGCCGTTGTGATCTACCTGCTGCGGCGGCGCCGCAATGGAGGGCGACAGTGAAAAAGCCGAACGTGGAACCGGAGCCGGAGCTGGACCCCGACGACGAGCTGGACGGCCTCGAGGACGAGGACGAGCTGGAAGACCAGGACGCCTATGAGGACGAGCTGGGCGAGCTGGATCCCGACGACGACGGCCCGGACGAGGACGACGACGACGGCGACGAGTGGGACGACGACGAGGACGACGACGAGGGGGGCGAGTAGTGGGCTGGCAGGCGCGCAGCAAGGTGGCCGCGGAAAAGGGCGCGAAAGCGGACGCGCTGCTGCTGGCCAGGCGACTCGCCGGGCTCCATGTCGCCGTGGACGTGCAACACCTGTACCGGCCCGCGAAGCCCGCGGACCGCGGCGCCGAGTTCGTGCTCAACACCGGGCACAAGATCACGGAGGCCGAGATCGCCACGGGCTACGCCCAGGCCCTCGCATCGTGGCTCCGCGAGCGCGGCGCCGCGGTGCTGACGAACAACCCCGCGACCAACACGCTCGTGGGGCCGTACAGCCGGCGCAACCTCGAGGCAGTGCGTTCGTCCTGCGACGTGTACCTGGCGTGCCACGTCAACGCCGGCGGCGGGAACTACGGCGCGCTCGAGTTCATGGCCTCGTCCGCCTCGAGGCCGCTCGCGGACGCGATCGGCATCGCCCTGGTGGCCCGCGTGCCGGAGATCCCGCGCGTGCGTCAAGTCCAGCTGTCCCACGGCCAGCGCGGAGCCGTGTGCATCGAACGCTTCACTGGCGGGCCCGCGCTACTGCTCGAGCCGTTTTTCGGCGACTACGCCCCGGCCCAGGGGCTCGTCGGGCCGGCCAGGCTCATGGCGATCGGCCAGGCCATCGGCGAAGGAATCGCCGCCTGGTGGCTCCACCGATCTAGGGCGGCCGCCCAGGATGCCCCAGGATCGCCGAACGCGGGCGCGCAAGGGTAAAGGGGCGGGCTGGCGCGGGCCTATCCGGGGCCGTAGCGGCACACCCCGGGCGGCCGGCCGGCCCGCTTTCTTGCACGGCGCGGCCGTGCATCCCGCCTTGCATCGAAAGCGTCCCGCGTTGTAACCTCGTGTCATGCGATGCGGCACGGATGCTGCACGGTGAAGGGGCAGCCGTTCACCCCAACCCGGAGGCGTCCCGTGATTCTGTTCAAGTGTCCGATGTGGCCCCAGGGCCCGAATCTGCTGGCGGCGGCGATCTACAACCGCAAGGGCTGGCACACGCTGTTCCTGTTCCCGCTCGAGCTGCGCGCTGTCGCGCTGCGCTTGCCCGTGCGCGTGCGGATGTTCCAGTGATCCCCGCGCTCCCGCTGTCCATGCTCGACTGGCGACGTGAGTATGTGGTGTGCGAGCACGTTGCCGCGCTGCCGAATGGCGGCGACCCCAAGGGGCCAAAGACGGACGGCCTGCGGCACGACGGCATGGACGTGTGCTGCCAGGCGTGCTATGAGGCCGGCTTTCTAGGCGCGCCGCTCGAGATCACAACCGAGCCGAGCGGGCTCGCCGTGGGGCGGCTCAAGTGACCCGCGGCCGGCTGCCCGCGGGCCTCAACCTCGTGCCGAAGCATGAGCGGTGCGAGTGTGGGCATTGCCGTTGTCAGCACGCCAACACGTTCGCGCGCTGTCTCGCGGCCGGATGTTCCTGCGCCCGTTACACCTGGCCGGGGCGCGGCAGCGATCTTCCAAAGGACCACGAGCGCGCCGCTTGGCAGGGCGGGAAGGGGGCCGCGTGAAGCCGACCGCGGACCCCGCACGCACATTCTGGCCGGCGCTGTTCGCGTCCGAGCGCGAGGATTGGGCGACGCCGCCGGCGCTCGTCGCCCAGCTCGCCCGCGCGTTCGGGTTCGAGGCGTTCGAGCTGGACCCGTGCGCGACGGCGGCGAGCGCCAAGGCCCCGCGATTCTTCACGCTCGAGGACGACGGGCTGGGCCAGGCATGGGCCCCTGCGCGCGTGTTCCTGAATCCGCCCTATGGGCGGGTGATCGGGAGCTGGACGGCCAAGGCGAAGCTCGAGGGGGCCCGCGGCGCGCTCGTGGTGGCGCTCATCCACGCGCGCACGGACACGGGCTGGTGGCACCGCGACGTGGAGGGGCACGCGACACTGATTCGGTTCCTGCGCCGGCGCGTCCGGTTCATCGGCCCCAACGGCGGCGCCCAGCCGGCGCCGTTCCCGTCCGTTGTCGTGGCCTGGGGGCCCGCCCACCGGACGCCAGACCTGGCCGGCAGCTGGATCCGAGGCGAGGCCGCCGGAGGCCAGGAATGAAAACCGGAATGAAAACGCACAACGCTGCCGCCCGCGTCCTGGCGGCCCTGGCCAGGCGCTACAAGGCGCCGGAGTTCGCCCTGTTCGCCCAGGTGGGCAACGGCACGGGGTTCACCGGCAACCGCTACGCCGACGCCATGGCCATGAGCCTGTGGCCCTCGAGGGGGCTGTACCTGTACGGCTTTGAGATCAAGGTGTCCCGCTCGGATTGGCTGCGCGAGCTACGCGACCCCGCCAAGGCCGAAGACGTGGCGTCTTACTGCGATTTCTGGCACGTGGTAGTGCCCTCGGACGAGATCGTGGAGCTGGCCGAGCTGCCGGCGCCCTGGGGGCTGCTGCGGGTGTCCGGCCGTGGCGTGCACCAGGTGAGGCCGGCACAGCCTCGCACGCCGCCCGCGGACCTGGATCGTCCACTGGTGGCGGCCATCCTGCGCCGTGCGAGCGAGGGCATGACGCCGCGGAGCGCGATCGCGGAACAGCTCGAGCACGCGCGGGCGGAAGGCCGCGCGGCCGCGGAGCAGTCCGCGAAGTGGGACGGCGACAACGCCCGCACCGCGCTCGAGCGGCTACGCCGCAGCGTGGACGATTTCGAGAGGGCGAGCGGGGTGCGGATCTCCGAATACAACGGCGGAGACATCGGCCGGCGGTTCGCGATCGCCGCCGGCCTGGACGAGCTGCGCGCAGGCTGGGGACTCCGCAACGCGCGCCAGCAGCTCGAGGGCGCACTAGAGGCCGTGGCGAAACTGCAACAGTGGGCCGAGCTGACGGGCGGGAAGGGGGAAGGGCCGCTTACTGGCCCCTCTACCGGGGAAAGCCCCGGGACATTACCCGGCAAGGGTGCATCGGCAGGCGCCCCCGACCCGCCCACCACGTGACAAGAAAGGACATATGACCCAACGTGAAGCCATGCGCGAGGCGTTGAACCACGCCGCCGGCATCCTGCAATCCGCCGTGGACGACGGCTGGCCGTTCGATTCCTCGCTATCCGCGGCCAACACCGTGGGCGGCTGGGAGGACGACGATTGCGGCCGCGTGGCCGGGGCCATGTCCGAGATCGCCGGCAGGCTCGGCAAGCGGTTCGCCGGGTACGTGCTGGCAGACGTGCGCCGGCGCCGGGCGGCGGCGGCGTTGAAAGGCTCTCGCAAGGGGTGACAACATGAGGCCGCCGCGCTGCTGGATTCGTCATACGCTCAAGGTGCTGGAAACGATCGTGTACGCCATGCCGGAGGGTGAGGCGAGGAACGCCGCCCAACAGGACTTGGAGCAGTTCCAGGACCACGTGCACGATTGCGAGGAATGCGAAACCCCATGAACGCGCCGGCGCCCTGGCCCAGCGGAGGGCAAGCGGTTCCCGGGACTCAGGGAGTGGGGCAGCCGTTCGACTCGGCGGCCCGCCGTGTCCGTAGGGGCGCCGGCCACTGACAAGAAAGGACACCATGAAAATCATTCGGCCAACAGGCACGCTCGAGCTGTGCGAGTCCGGCCCGCTCGGCTACGCGGCCATCGCCCTAGACGGGCACACGCAACGAACCGGCGGCATCCGCATCATCGTGGACCTGACGCCGGCCCAGGCGCTCGAGCTGGCCGGCGAGCTGGTGAAGATCGCCGCGGCCGGGCTGCGCGAGCCGGCCGCCTAGACTCAACGCGGAACCGTCGCGGAGACACAACGGCGCTGTTCCGCGCCGTGCCGGGGGGCTGCACCGCGACGCGGCTGCCCCGGAGCGATAGGCGCAGGCTGACAGCGGCGCCGGCAAGTGGTTCGCGCTAACTGCACAGTGTCAGGGTTCGATTCCCTGGTGCCGGCGCCGTCTGACCAAGAGAGGACACAATGCCGATCGAAGTGCTGACGCGCGCAGGCGAGCCCGCGCCGCTGTCCAAGTGCCCGAAGTGCGGCGCCAGCCCTTTCGAGCCGTTCCTGCGGTTCCAGGTGGCCAGGGATGTGTTCTCGCCGTGGCGGGCGTTGCTCGCGGCGCTCGGCCGTGGCCGCCCGGCCTTCGCGGTGATCTGCCGGGGGTGCAAGGAAATCGTCGGCTATGAATGACAAGGGGGGACACGTGCGAATCCCGTGGTGGCTGTGGCTGTGGAACTGGATCCGGTCCGAGCGGCGCGTCTGCCCGTCGTGCGCGCCGGACGCGCTGGTGGCCATCATGGCGCCGCGCAGGCGGTACATCGGGCATTGCCCGAAGTGCGGGGACTTTTGGACATGAGGCGGATCGCGGTGCGGAAGCCAAGCGGCCGGCTGGTGTGGGCGGCCTGTTACGAGCCGCACGAGTGGGCGAGGCTGCCGTGGTATCTCAAGCTCTACTCGTGGGCGTGCTGCCTGGCGGCGATCGCGCGCGGCGTGCGGCCGCTGTGAAGTGGCGGCAGGAGTGGAGGCTTGAGGGCCGCACGGGCACGATGCACCTGGTGACGATCGTGGACCGAAGACTGCTGGGGCGGGCCCGGTGCGGACTGTCGCTGACACAGGCCAAAGACGCCCACGACGCCGGCGCCGACATTCGCCGCTGCAACACGTGTCGAAAGCTCGAGTGGAAGGACAAAGCAAGGGAGGCGGGACAATGAAGACGCCGAAGGGGGCCGTAGAGATCGTGCGGCAGGTGAAGCGCGTTCACCTGACAGTAGGGAACGCGCAGCTGGCGAAGGCCCTGCCGGGCATCGAAGTGGGCATCGCCGCGGGCCAGGCCGCGGCCGCGCTGCCGGAGGGTTTCGTGCCCTTCGCCGTGCACGTGTGGGGGCGGCCGCCGCGGCGCCGGCGGAAGTCGTGAGGGACGCAATCCCCGGCATCATGTGGTCCGGCACCAAGCGCGGCGGCAAGCTCCACGCCTTTCTGTCGGACGCGGCCGTGCGAGTGCTCCCGTGGGCGACCACGGTATGCGGCCGCCAGGTACAGCCACAGGGACCGATCACGCCAGACAACGGGCTCCCGGGGCTCGAGGGCTCGGACTGCTACCGCTGCGCGGTGCTCATGCGCCGGCGTGCGCGCGAGCTAGAACGCGAACGCGAGACAATCGCCCTCGCCAGTCGCCGGTCCGCCCTGGCGGCAGGCGGCGTGCTCGCCGAAGTTTCGGAGGAACGCGAGCGCCAGGACGCCAAGTGGGGGCAGCAAAACCACCGGCTACCGATGTGGATCGCCATTCTCGTGGAGGAAGTCGGCGAGGCCGCCCAGGTCTCTCTCTCTGACCAACACGGCGAGTCGCTGGCGGACCAGGACAAGGCGCGCGAGGAACTGGTACAGGTGGCGGCCGTCGCGGTGGCGGCCGTTGAGTGTCTGGACCGCCGGCGGATGCACACCGATCGCGTGGCGCTCCGTCCGGGCGGCTGCGGGGCGCCGTCGTGTCCATGGTGTGCCCAGGCCCGCGCCAGGCACGCCCAGGGCGAGGCGCCGACAACCTGACAAGAGGGGACACATGCCACAGTACGAGGATGCTACGGAAGTCGGGTGTCTGGCGATCATCCAATCACGCGACGGGAGCCACGCCGTGGTGGCGACGCTCCACCAGAATCCGCCGGCGGAGCTGACCGCGTACGTGCTCCAAGCCGTGGCGGCCATCAGCCCGGGCGGCTCGTGGGTCAACGCGTATGAGCTGGCCGTGTGCGAACACTGTGCCAAGGGGCCCAGGAACCTGGACCTGCGGCCGGTGGAGATCGTGCCCGACGACGGGAACGCGAACTAGGGGGCTTCGGTGTCCTGTCTTATCCTCAACGCCGAGCTGGCGCCGGGGGTGTCGCTCGGGCCAGTGTGCCGCGACGCGATCAACCTCGCCATTCGTACCGGCTGCATTGTCCGGTTCACGTGGCGGGGCGTGACCGTGGAGACTCGCGGCGCGGTCAGCACCGACACGCTACACGAACGGGTCATGCGCGCGTTCCAGGCGCACGGCTCGCTCGTGGTCTCCTGAAAGGTGGTGGTCCCCCGTGGATGTCGGCATCGTCATGGTGCTGCTGGATCTCCTGTGGTGGATCCGGCGGTAGAACGGCGGCCCGCGGGGCTCGAGTCGAGGGCCTGGCACGTCCTGGCCTCGCGGGCCCGCCACTGAAAGGCTGTCATGCGAACCATCCGCTGCCATTGGTGCAAGCAAGGCATCGCCCCGGACGGCGGCGCGTGCCCCTACTGCAACGGAAACGGCTACCTGGTGGAGCATCCAGCACCGGGCTCGCCAGGAGAGACCGAACCCATGCGCGTCAAGGTGACGATTTTCGACCAATCCCGCGAACAGTACGCCGAGCGCACGGTGGAGTGCGGGCACTTCGATGTGGCGAACGGCGTCCTGCTGTTCTACCGCGAAGCGACCGACACGATCCCGTTCGCCGGCATTGCCGCGTGGGATTTCTTCGACACGCTGTAACCCGCACAAGAGAGGACAACATGGCCATGATCCGCAGACTCGCGCGCGTCAACGCGCTGGGCCTCGCCCTCGTGCTCATCGCGTGCACGCTGGTGATCGCCTCAGCGTGCGGCGCGGAAACGCTGCAATGCTGGCCGGCGCACACGCCCTACAAGGCCGACACCATGTCCCAGGAGTCGGCGCTGTTCGGGCTCATCGTGACCATCGGCGCCATCCTGTTCCTGTGGTGAACCACCGCGGCGAGGGCGTTCGGATCGGTGAACGCATTGCCGCGTACGAGCGCGGCCGGCGCGACGCCAGGGAACACGCCTGGGGCCGCGGCCGGCCGCGGGGCTCGCCGACTCTCGAGGCCGACTACGCCCTGGGCCACCACGACGAGGCCAAGCGCATGAAGGCCCGGAACGAGTACCCCCAGCTCGCGCTTTCGCTCGAGCGCGCCGCCGGCTAGCGCCATGCCCATGGACCCGAAGCGATACCCGCCCGACTGGCCGGACATCCGCCGCGCGGTCGCGCGCCGCGCCGGCGGCGCGTGCGAGTGCGCGGGCGAGTGCGGCCGCCACGCGGGGCCCTGCCCGGCCCGCCAGGGCGACCCGCTGCCGGCGTCCGGGTTCTACGTCGTGCTGACGACGGCGCACCTGTGGCGCGGCCCCTGCGCCGAGCACGACGCCGCGGGAGTCAAGTGCGGCGAGCTGGCCCACCTGAAACACATGTGCCAGCGGTGCCACCTGTCCTACGATCTGCCGCACCACGTGGCCAACGCCCGCCGCACGCGCCGGAATCGCAAGGCCACCGGGGACTTGTTCGATCGCGCTTGACGCCTTGTCACGCGATGCCATAGGGTGCCCGCGGGCAGACAGACAGGGGCCGGGGCGTTCGACCGTGCGGGGCGTCTGCCCAAGATGCGCCTATCGGCCTCCCGGCCGCACGTAGGGCGCCTCGGTCCCTGACAACATCGGGGGCCATTCCGTGCCGCACCCTCTCCGCGTCACGCTCCACGAGTAGGCCGTGGGATTCCGACACTTGAGCGAAGCCTACAAGGCGCCGGCGAAGACGCCGACAGGCCAGGCCGTGCTCGTGGCCCTGGCGTGGCGCTCCTGCGACAGCTGCGGGTTGTGCTGGCCGGGCATGGCGTGGCTCGAAATAGCCACCGTTCTCTCGGACAGGACCATCCAGAAAGCCCTCGCGGAGCTGTCAGCGGACGGGCTCGTGGAGATCCGGCGGTACGGGCGAGGCGGGCGCGGCGTGGCGACGGAGTACGTTGTCCTGCCGCACGCTCCGAAGTTTTCCACAGCCCCGTGTGAGGGATGTTCGGAACGCATGAGAAACCCCGCACCAGCTTCGGGGTATCGGGCGCCGAGCGCGGAAACCCCGAACCACGTTCGGGGTAACGAGGGCGCCGGAACGCGGAAACCCCGAAAATCCGGTGCGGAAAACCCCGAACCAGCTTCGCTCCATCAGTCAGAGAGATCAGTCAGAGATCAGTCACAGGCGGAGCCCTCGCTACCGCTCGGGCGGGCCGGCCTGACGGCCGGCGCTTCGGATGCCCCTCTCACCCCCCGAGACCCCAACGCCCCCCCAACCATGCCCGAGGACGCCACGCGCCAGCTGGACGCGCTCGGCCTGCTGACCCGTCCGAAACCCGACTGACGGCCCCTCGAGGGCAACAGCGGGCACGCACGGCAGCCTGGCGAGCGTTTACGCGCGGTCCAGGACTGCCGTGCGGCCACGGACCTGACAATCAGTCAGGAGGACCGTCCGAGCGGTTCAGCTCGGCGAGCGCGGCCTGGACGAACGCCGCGGCCTGCTCCGTGTTCAGCACCGGATACTGACCGCCGGCGCTCTCGCGCAGCTGCGCCACCAGGGTCTCGGCCGGCGCCAGGCGGAGCATCCCGAGTTCCTGGGGCGGCAGCAGCAGCTCGAGCGTGTCCACGAACACGCCGGGATCGTCCCCGCGCGCGACCGCGTTCGCCAGGGCTTCCACGACGGCCGGCCAGCGGTGCGCGCCGGGATCCGGTTCGGGGGCCGCGGGCGGCGCGGCGTCGGCGCCGGGCGGGTCCACGACTTCGGCGCTCGAGCCCGAGGGCGGCGGCGCCGCGCGCCGCGGCGGGCCCGGCGGACGGCGCGGGCCGGACACGACGGCCATGGCGATTTTCTCGGCGACGGGGGCCAGCTTCTCGAGCAGGATTTCGGCCGTCGTCTTCGCGGCGGACCCGCCGGCGTCCTGTTTCACCTCCATGCCGAGCCGGAACGCGCTCACCAGTTCTTTCAGCACGTCGCCGCTCGGACTCGGCGCCTCGCGCTGGTTCAAGCGGTCCGCGATCGCGAACACTTCCGCGACACTCATCGCCGGCGCCGCCGGCTGCGGCGGAGACTCGAGCCGCCGCACGATCGCGTCCAGCGTGCGGCCCTGCTGCTCGAGGGCTCGCACCAGCATGGAATCATCGCGTGACACTGACACCGCGGACGGCGCCGCGACGGGCGCGGCTTCGGGGCGATCGAACGTGCGCCGCGGCCCGCCGATGTCCTGGCGCAGCCGGCAGCGGAGCCGCTTCGCGTAGTAGCCCCAAATCTCGAACGCGCCGCCGCCACACTGGCGGCGGATCTCGGTCAGCTCGAGCGGGCCGTCCAGGCGCATCATCCATTCGCGACGGCTACCCTTGCGATCGCGTGACACTTCGTCCGGCGTGCGAAGCCGGTACACTTGCCAGGCCCAGTCCGCGAAGCTCGCATCCGAGAGCGCGGCCGCGTCGCCGGTCTCGCGGAACAGGTTGAGACCTTCGTTGTCCATCGGCCCCCAGGTCTCGAGCCGCCCGGCGTTATCGTCGCCGTCGTAGTCCAGGGCACCGGGTTCGGTGGGCTCACCTTCGGGCTCGCCGGCCGGCGGCGGCCCCGGTGGAATCACGATCCGCGTGCCATTGCCGGCCTTGCTGTTCGATTTCGCCATGGTTCCCTCCGTGGTTTGCCGCGGGATGCGGCGTCGCCAGGGTGCCCATGTCGCACTCCCGTGTCCACCTGAAAGGGGCTTCAAGGGTGATCTGTCGCGCATCTAGACGAAAAGCGACACAACGCGGATTCCCTTGTGCCGCAACACGCTGTGCGGTATCGGTCTCTCTCGTGTACGAGTACGCGGGCACGTTCAACGCGAAGCTCGGGAGCTTGCCGAGCGGCGATCACGGGACACGGGCGACCGTGGGCCTCATGCAAAAGCTCGCCCTCGAGGGGGCCAAGGATATGCTCGTTCGCGAGACAGCCATCCGCACGGTGCGCGGCGCCGGCGCCCGCGAGCACGACCCTGCCGGCCAGCTCCGCGCCATCTACAACTTCGTGCGCGATCGCGTCATGTTCATCGGCGACGTGGCCGGCGTCGAAACGTTGCAATCGCCGCGGTACACGCTCCACACCATGGCCGGCGACTGCGACGACCGCGCCACGCTGCTCGTGGCCATGGCCCGCTCCATCGGTATCCCGGCCAGCCTCAAGTTCCGTGTGATCGCCGCCAACCCCAAGGCCAAGTCGCGCTTCTCGCACGTGTACGTGGTTGCCCGCCTGGGATCGCGTGACATTGCGATGGATCCCACCTACCACCAGAATGGCATCGGGTACGAGTACCCCGGCGCCTTTCGGACGGGGGACTTCCCGGTATGAGTTACGAACTTGGAGCCCTGCATCATCCGCACGCGCGAGGGCCCTACCGCGTGCTGAAACCGCGGCGCAAGCTCCCGCCCAAGGGGACCGCGGCCCGCGTGTTCGCGCGCAGCTCGTCGCCGCGCAGCCCGTTCCTGGCCATCCGCACGCACCAGTACGGCGCCGTGCACGCGGCGTACGGCCCCGCGCCCACGCCCATGGACACCGTGCCGATGCCGGTACAGCTGGCGCCGGGGCTCTCGGGGCTCGGGTTCTCGCTCAAGCCGCCGAAGAAGATTCGCAAGGCGTTCAAGGCCGTGAAGAAAGCCGTCACGCTCAAGCGCGTGCTGACCGCCGGGGCCATCGTCGCCGGCGCCGCGCTCGTGCCTGGCGCGCTGCCGCTGCTCGCCAAGGGCGCCGTGGGCGCCGGCAAGCTCGCCGTGGGCGCCGGACGCCTGGCGACCCGTGGCGTCGTCGGCGCGGCCAAGTTCGGGGCCAAGCAAATCGGCACCGCGGCCGGCATCCTGCGCGGACGCGGGACGCCGCCCATCGCCGAACAGGCCCCGCCACCCGAGCCCATCCAGCTCCCGCCCGTCAGCCCCGGCGACACCTGGGGCACGGCCACGGAGCCGCGCCAGCCCGAGCCGCCGGCCCCGCTCGAGCCGTCCGCGCCAGTCGTCACGCCGGCGTACGGCGGCGGTGGTGGCGGCTACGCCATGGCCGCGGACACGGGCGAGGCGGAACCCCCGGCACCGTCACAGGCCGGCATCGGCGGCGGCGCTGTCGCGATCGCCGTTCTCGCGGGCCTCGCTCTCATGGCCGCCTCGCGGCCTCGCCGATAGGAGTGTCACATGTACGAGCCCAACCTTTCCGGCCTGGGGTTCTCGCTCAAGCCTCCGGCGTGGCTTCGTAACCTCGCGGGCGCTGTCGTCAAGGGAACCACGGCGACGATTCCGACGCCCGCGGGCCCCGTCGTCGTGGACCTGGGCAACCCGCAGTCCGTCGCCGCGGCGAAAGCCGCGATCACGGGCACCAAGTTCAGCACGACCATGGGCAACAAGCCCACGTCGCCGGCCGAACAGCTCAACGCGAGCATCCAGGAGAACGTGCCGGGCGGCTGGCTAACGATCGCCGCGCTGGTGATCGGCGGCGTGTTCGTGCTGCCGAAGCTCCTGCGGAGGCGGTAGTCATGGCCAACGCCGTACAGTGGACGGTGACGCAGTTTTGGGGGCAGCTGCAACGGCTCTCGGACGCGATCAATGCCGTGTCCGCGCAGCTGGGCGCCGACAAAGCCCAGCTGACGCAGCTGTACGCCAAGGCCAAGGCGACCCCGGACCCGAAGGGCGCGCAGGATCGCGCGCTGCTGCAACCGCTCATCCACCGGAACAGTGAACTGCGGTTGACCTACCTGGCGCCCATCAAAGCGAAGTTCCGCGAGGCCGTCAGCGCGGCCGCTGCGGTGCTCAAGTCGGCCGGCTACACCACGCCGCAGCTGTCCGGCGTTGCCGAGCCGGAGAGCGCGGGACTCGGCGCCCTGCCGCTGGTGCCCGTCGTGGCCGTGGCGGCGGTGCTCGTGGCGCTCGCGGCGGTCAACATCGTTTCCAACATGACGGCCGCGCAGCGTCAGCGGACGGCCGCGATCGCGGCCGTGCTCGCGGACAAGGGCACGACGCCGGCCGAGAAACAGGCGCTCATCAAGTCCGTGACCGACGCCGCGAAGCAAGAGGCGAAGGCCAACCCCCCGCTGTTCGACCCGTCGTCCCTGGTGCTGCCGCTCGCGCTCGTGGCCGTGATCGTGCTGGGCCCGAACCTGCTGCGGCTGCTGCCGGCGCGGAGGGCAGCCGCATGAAGACGCACACGCTCCGTTTCGAGCAGTTCGCACGCAACCCGGCGGCCCCCGCCGTTCCGGTGCTGGACCTGCGGCTGACGGCGACAGCAAAGAACGTCGGCACCGCGGCGATTCGGCGCATTGCCGAAGCCCTGCGCTCCGGCACCGGCGACGGGATCCGCGTGCGTCGCTTCCAGGGCCCTAGCCGCAACCCGACGCTGGTGCATCATGGATGGGCCCAGGGCGCGAGCTTCCACGTCTTCACGTCCAAGGGGGCGCCGCTCGCGGACCTGTACGTGGGCGAGAAGCTGGCCCGCGCCGTGGCGCGCATCCTGGCGGACCACATGGGCACCACGATCCACCTGGCGCCGAACGACGCCGGCGGCGAGGGCGGAAGGCTCTACCCCGGCGAGTCCGCGCGCCGCGACCCGTTCAACGCCCCGGGCGCCACCGACGTGGCGCCGGGCGAGCGCGCGAACCCGCGCGTGGCGAAGCGGCTCAAGTGGAACATGTACGCCGGTGGCACGGGCGCCTGGGAGGGCGCGCACGGCTATGACGCGCGCACGCCCTGGGGGCAATACACCGTGGATCCCGTGACAACGCAGTACGGGCGCCGCGCCGGCTACCTGGTGCGCTTCAACGTCGGCGGGCCCGGCCTGCTGCCGCTGCCGGCGCACATGCACCAGCCGGGGCTCTACCGCGAGCTTGGCCGGGAGCGATCGCCGAACGCGGCGAAGGGGCTCGCCCAGGCCCACCATGAGGCGGTGATCGCCGGCGAGGCGCAGCCGAACCCGGGCGCCGCGGCCGGCCAGGTGTGGAGCAAGCCCGGCGGTGGCCGCGTGCGCGTGCTCGAGATCGCGGGCCCGCGCGTCCAGGTGCTCGACATGGAGAGCGGCGGCCGCGAGTGGTTCATGCTGTCCGAGTTCTACGCCACGCACCGCGCGCCGGTGCGGCGCAACCCGCGGCAGCTCTCCGTCCCCGAACGCCACCAGCTCAAGATCGCCCGGGACACGCTCAAGATGTCCGAACCCATCGCGCGCGTCATGGGCGGACCGACGCACGCGCAGGCGGCCGAGATCATCCACCGGCTGACCGGCAAGTGGCCCGTGCCCCCGAAGGGGAACCCGAGCCGCAGCCGTATCCGCGCGAAGCTCCCGCCGGCGCAACAGCTGACGGCCCGGCTCGTCAAAGAGCTGGGATTCTCGGCCGTCGCGGACTACATCCTGACCGGCGCGCATGGGGCCGAAGAATCCATCCATTGGCTGCTCGGGCAGTCGCTTCCCGAGAGCCGCAAGATCATCCTGCGCGCCGCCCTCGTGGTGCTCGAGCGCGAACGCTCCGGCCTGCCCGGCGGCCTGACGCACGAGGCCCTGGCGGAAGTGAAGTCCGCCGCCATGGCCCAGGCCGCGCGCGAGCGCGAGGCCCGCGGCGTCCGCGGGAACCCCGTCCGTGGCGTGGACAAGCGGTCCATTCGGACCATCGAACGCGCCGGCAAGCTGCTGCTCATCGGCTGCCCGGCGGGGCACTACCACCCCCGCAAGCGTTCGCGGCGCAAGTGCGACGTGGGCACGCGGCGCGTGAACCCCCGCGGCGCCCGCCAGCTGTACGACGCAGCCGGCAACGGCATCGTCGCCGGCGCCGTCGTCCAGGGGTTCGGACTCCACAACGCCGGACGGCACTACACCGTGCGCGCGATCAAGGGACAGCGCATCCAGCTCGAGCCACACCTGGGCGGTAAGGCTTTCTGGACCAAGCCCGACTGGTATCGCGTCGTGCTGTCCGAGAACCCCGACGACTCGAGAACGGCCTACTTCGACCGCTTCACGCTCGAGCTGCCCGCGGAGGCCGTCGCGGACATGAGTGGCCAGGGGCGCGCGGACGAGGCCGTGGAGCATTGGGCCGGCCGCATCCAGCGGCCGAGCGAAGTCACGCCCGCGAAGCTCAAGGCCGAACTGAAAGAGTTTGGCGCCTGGGACGCCGCCGAGCTGGCGGACGACTCCGAAAACTGGCGCCGCATCCTCTGGATCGCCGCGGGCAACATCAGGGACGAGGCATCGCAGGACAACCCGTCCCGCGGCGCCGGGGCGAAGCGGGGGCGGACGGCGAAGCGCAAGGCGTACCGCGGCACGCGCATGATGCGCGCCGCCGATGCCCGCGCGCGGGCGGTGAAGGCCGGCGGCTCCGGGGCTTCGGAGCTGGCGCGGTTCGCGCACATGCGCGCTTCGCACGAGCGGCGCTTTCGCAAGCGGCTCGCCGGCAACCCCGCGGACGAGGGATATTTTCACGGCGGCAAGCTCGCGGCGGACGGATGGGTAGAGTTCACGCGGGCGGAGTGGGCCAAGGTACACCGCGACTTCAAGGGCTACGCGAGCGACTGGACCGAGTTCGGCAAGATGTACGGCGGCGGCACCCCCAGCGTCATGGGCCGCGAAGCCGGCCACGGCCTGGCGCTCTACCCCGTGCGGATCGTGGACGCGAAGAATCTCGGGCGGCGCACGCCGCGGAGTAACCCCCGCCCTTTCGTCGGCGACGAGCTGGAACGTGCGCGTGACACGTTCAACATGTGGCACGAGTTCGACAGCCACAAGCTCGAGCGCGTGGCCGTGCCGAGCCGTACGATCCCGCGCCACCTGGTGAAGCTCGGCGAAGTCGTGCGGATTGATTACAAAAGCAACAAGTGGGAGGGTCAGCCGGTGACGTACACCCACAGCACCAAGCGTCCACGTCCCTTGCTGGTGACTGACCCGGACGCGCGGCAACTGTTCCTCGTCGGCGGTAAGATGCGTCCCACCGCGGACGGCCTGGTGAACTAGGAAAGGAGTCAGCCATGGCAGGCGAAGTGCTCGTGTTGAACCCGCGGCGGAAGCGTCGGCGTACCCGCCGCACCCGCGCCGCGCAGCCCCGTCGTCGTCGTCGTCGTCGCGTCATGCGGCACAACCCCACGCACCGCCGGCGTCGCCGGAGCGTCGTGGGCCGGCGTCGTCGCCGGAGCGTCCGCCGCAACCCGCGCATCCTCGGCGGCAACATCCAGTCCCAGCTCATGCAGGGCGCCGGCTTCGCGGGCGGCATCATCGCCACGGAGTTCATCGCGGACAAGCTCGCGGGCGCGCTGCCGGAGGCGTGGAAGACGAACGCGGACCTGGTGCGGATCGGCACCAAGGCTGCCGTGGGCATCGGCGTGCCGATGCTGCTGGGCCGGATGCTCCCGCGCAACGTCCGCAACGCGATCGCCATCGGCGGCGCCGCGGCCGTGGTGCTCGACCTGTTCAAGACGTACGTGGGGCCCAAGCTCGGCCTGTCCGGCTACGAGTACGGCGCTCTTTCCGAGTACGAGCCCGGCCAGCTGACCGGCTTCGGCATGTCGGACGAGGGCAGCGCGTACGGCGGAGGCGCGTACTAGCGTCCACGAGGCTGGTGGTTTCAATGGGGTGACACCGCCCCGGTAGTTCAACCCTCACAGGGAAGGATCCCAAGATGCGGACGGTCTCCGATTTCCTCGATGTCATCGTCGAACCCCGGTACGACACGAACACGATTCTGGCGGCCGGCACGACGCTGCTGACCTACTTCGCGAACCCCATCGGCCAGGGGCTTTCCGCCTTCGGCGGCGCGGCCACGGCGAAGACGCTCGCCGACACGAACATGGAGCTGGCCGGGCAGCTGCCGGCGGGCTACAACTTCGTCGTGCTCGGCTACCGTGTCCAGCCGGCCTTCCGGCTGACCCAGGCGGACGCGGCTCAGTGGTCCACGGGCGCGTGGTTCACGTTCACGATCGGTTCCAAGCCGTACTGCCGCGTGCCGCTCGACACGCTGCCGGCCGGCGCGGGCCCGTTCGGCTTCTACACCCAGGCCGCGGCCGCGACCGCGGCGCTGGCCTCGCACGGCTACCCGACGCTGGCGAACAGCTACCAGATCGGCAAGAAGCCGCTCGAGCTTCAGCAGACGCAGAACTTCCAGGTGACGCTCCAGTGGGTCAGCGTCGTGGCCGTCACGACCACGCTGACGACCCAGCCGGCGGCCGGTATGCCGGTCCGCGTGTACCTGGACGGCTTCCTCAAGCGGATCGTGCAGTAGCCGCTCGAGCGAACCAGTAACAACGTGTGACATGGGGGGACCGGAACGCCCGGCCCCCCAGGTCCGCACCACGACAGGGAGAGTCGTCACATGGCGAACCAGCTCGCCGCAGCGCAGAAGCAGCCCATGATTCGCTTGAACCCGCGCGGGCTCGGCGACATCACGCGGGATTGCTTCTTCCAGTACGTCCCGCCCAACCCGTTCACGTTCACGCTCGGCAATGAGAACTTCCAGGTGGCGATCCCCATCCAGTCGGATGCGGACTTCCTGTGCACGTCCACCGCGTACACGAACAGCGCCGAAGTGGGCAACATGGCCGCCGGCACCGCCACGCCCTACGTCCGCGTGTCGAACGGCGGCGCCGTGATCCAGCTCACGGACGGCAGCAGCCAGCGGTTCCTCTCGTCCGGCCAGGTGCCGCTCAACAGCCTGTTCGGCGACGGCCGCCTGCCGCACGTGTGGGAATACACGCACCTGTTCCGGGCCAACGGCAGCATCGTGATCAACATCACGGGCATGGCCGCCGCGGCTCCGTTCGCGGGCCAGGTGATCCGGCTCGTCTTCTCGGGCTTCAAGGTGCCCGTGGGCGTGATCCCGGTCGGCGCATGAGTCTGCCCGGACCGCAGACTGGCGGGTTGCTGTTCCGCCGCGGCATGGGCGGGGAAGTGGAGATCCCCGCCCGCCGCTCGGCGGTCCAGATCGCGCCGTCACAGCCCGGGGCCCTCGGGCCCCAAACGGGCCAGTACGTGCGCCTGCCGGGCGCGAGCTTCGCGCCGGCCGGCGCCACGCCCGTGGACGAGACGGGGGACGGCAACATCGCGCCGTCCGCGTCGGCGGTTCTCGTCAGCGTCGTGGTTCCTGACGGCCAGACGTTCCGCATGGCCGGCATCGGATTCGGCGCCGACGACGAGACCTGTCTGGCGTTCCTGACGTGGAGCATCCAGCTCGGCAATGACCCGGTGCCCGGCTACGTGATCAAGCCGGCCACGGTGGGCTCGCTCCAATACCTGGCGGACATCTTCGTGGTGGTGGGCTCGAGCGCGACCGTCAACGTCGTGGGCACGCCGCTCGCCGCCGCGGCCACAACCTACCGCTACATCTGCCGGCTTCGCGGCTGGTTCTACGCGGAGCGTGAGGGGAGTGTCTAATGGCACAGCCGCCCACCAGGGGGCTCATGTCGCGGGCGCTCTCCCGAGCGGTTCCGTTCGTGACCCCGCGCACGTTCCTGGGCATCCTCGGGTTCCCGGGCACGGTCTCCGCGGAGTTCGATACCCTCGAGGGCTTCGCGGACCCCAACCAGTTCAACAACGTGCTGGCGTACCCCGGCACGAACGTGCCGAAGACGCACGCCGTGGGGCCGTATCTGGACGCCCTGCTGTTCGCGGACCAGGCGTGTCTCATCCGCGTGGAGTATTCCGTGGACCGCGGGTGCGCCTACCGACAGCCCACCGCGGACGTGGCCGTGCCGGCGAACACGCCGGAGAACATCAGCGCCCTGCGAGTCACGGGACGCTTCGTCCGCGTCAGTCTCATCAACAACAGCGGCGGCGCGAACGCCAACGTGGAGTTCGGCGTGTACGTCCGTTCGGCCTGACCATGGCGCAGAACGTACCCATCAACCAGCAGAACGCCCTCCCGCTCGCGACGATCGCGCAGGCGACGCCTGGGCAGCTGCAAATCATTGGCGGGAGTGTCTATCGAACCTTTGCCCCCGAAGACATCGGCATCAACGGTTCGATCTTCGCCTTGAACAATAACCAGGGCGTGATCGCG
>WBZO01002004.1_pt1 | contig 28510 bp, 19 predicted proteins | sample 5204261 | NCBI WGS metagenome assembly WBZO01 (sample SAMN12412400, study PRJNA552823) | activated sludge metagenome | isolation source: activated sludge from anammox sidestream of wastewater treatment plant... | place: USA: North Carolina | collected 2017-09
ACCTCGGGCTTGCTTCGGCCAGCGCAAGCTTCCGCACCAATCAAGTCAACAAGGCTGTCAAGTTCGATAAGTTCGATTCTCGTCGCCAGACGTTCATCGGATTTTGAAGTAGGAATGTCGATTACCTAAACTGGATAGAGGTATGAAATGAAGAATTATCTGCTGATCGGTACGCTTGCTTTGTGTGCATCGTCCACTGCGTTTGCAGGAACATGCGCATCGCCCACGCCGTTGGGATCGAATGTGACTACTCCTACGACTTCGACGTGCGGTGGAGAGATCGGGATTAACATGGGTGGAACGATCTATGCCCATCCGAGCCAGGTCTACAGCATTCACATCAATCATTCTGGTCCTGGTGGTAGCCCGTTGGGTCAAGTCTCTCTGACGGGAACCAATCGTGAAGCATCGATCACGACTTCTTGCACCGTTGCCCCTACTCTCGCTGGCGCTCCGGGGCTCCCTATGAATGTGGACGGTCTCGCTGATGGCGATTATCTGCTGGTCGTGAGCACCGATCCCAGTCTGCCGGTTACTGATCCGCCGACCTGCGGTGACTTTACTGTAAGTACTGGTACGCTGCCGGTTTCTCTCCAGAGCTTTTCGGTGGAATAACGCAGCCGGAACCCGATGCGTTCAAAAGCCGCTCGTTACTGAGCGGCTTTTTTTTGCAATGATGAGTAAATCAGGCAGTACTGATTCAATAAACCAGAAAGCAGCTGTGCTCGTGCCAATCTCCCAGCACGATGCGTTCTGCGACATGGGAGCCGAGGTGAAGCGAGTGCTGGGCAGGACGGTGCGTATGCCCGTGAATCAGCTTGTGGGTGTGGTGTGCGAGCATGGTCTCGCACACCGCCTCGGCATTGACATCGGTGATGGACTCGCCGATGGAACGGGTGTAGCGCTGGCTCTCCGCGCGAGCCTGTGCGGCGAACGCCTGACGTTCGGGTAGTGGCTTGCCGAGGAACGTGCGTTGCCAGGCGGCGGTGCGCGTTTGCGCGCGGAAAGCCTGATAGCGGACGTCGTCGGTGCACAGCGTATCGCCGTGCATGAGCAGCACGCGTTCGCCGTTGATGTCGATGACGCTCGGGTCGGGCAGGATCGTCATGCGCGCGCGTCGCGCATAGGCGTCGCCGAGCAGGAAGTCGCGGTTGCCGTGCATGTAGAACACGGGTACGCCGTGTCCGTGGAGTTCAGCCAGCGCGTCGGCGACGATGTTCTCCAGCTCGCCCGCAGCATCGTCGCCGATCCACGCTTCGAAGAAATCGCCGAGGATGTAGAGAGCATCCGCATTCGCGGCTTCCTCGCGGAGAAACGCGAGGAATTGCTCGACGATGTGTGGCCGCGTCGTGTCCAGGTGCAGGTCGGAGATGAAAAGCGTCGTCATTTGACACGGGGCCTTTAGAGTGTCGGCCAACGGCGCAGCGCGTCGTCGACGAGATCGCGAGTGGCCGGATCGAGGCGGCCGATCACCGACGACACCTGTTCGCGCGGCAAATTGGCGAGTTTGTCGACCATGATCTGCGAAGGCTGCTTGAGGCCGGTCTGATCGCGCGGCGCGACCGCGACGCGGAACAGCGAAGCATCCACGAAATCGACCGGGATGAGGGAGATCGTTATGCTCGCGTGTGTCGGATTGAACAGGTCCGATTGCACGACAAGTGCCGGCCTTGGATTCCCGGTATACGGGCGGCGCGATGCGACGACAACGATGTCGCCGCGGTTCATTCCCAACCGTCCGTCGCCATGGTCGATGCCATGAAATCCATCGCATCGCGTTCCGATTTGCGGCGGCTTACCCGCAGCGATTGATGACGCGCTTCTTCGTCCAGATCCATGGGTTTGGCCAGATTTGCTTCGATGACCCGGCACACCAGCTAGCTGCGTTTGATGTCGCGCGAGTGGGCGACCGCGTCCAGACGCTGCAGCGCCTGCTTGGACATGCGCACCACAACGACTTCGCTGGCCAAGCTTGTCATACCGCCTCAATGATTCGTACTCAAAGAGTACGATCCGGAGGCGGAAATGACAATTTGTCCGCCGGGAGTCCGGGGATGCGCCCGCCTGCCGTGAGGCAGGCGCGCATGCCTCGTGAGATCAGGGCAGGATCGAAACCTTCTCGATGACGACCGGCGTCTGTGGCACATCGCTGGCGAACGGCCCCTTCGGCCCGGTCGGCACGGCGCGGATCTTGTCGACGACATCCATGCCGGCAATGACCTTGCCGAACACCGCATAGCCCGGGTTCGCGTCGCCGGCGTAGTCCAGGCGCGCATTGTCGACGGTGTTGATGAAGAACTGCGCGGCGGCGGAGTTGGGGTCCATCGTGCGTGCCATCGCCAGCGTGCCGCGCAGGTTGCTCAGGCCGTTCTTCGATTCGTTGATGATCGGCGCGCGGGTTTTCTTCATGCGCAGGTCAGCGGTAAAGCCGCCACCCTGGATCATGAAGTTCGAAATCACGCGATGAAAGATCGTGCCGTTGTAGAAGCCGCTCTTGACGTAGGTGAGGAAGTTTTCAACCGATTTCGGCGCCTTGTCCGGATACAGCTCAAGCGTGATGTCGCCGAGACTGGTTTTGATCAGCACTTTGGGAGCGGCTTCGGCGGTGACGGCCTCGGCCTTCTTGGCAGCCGGAGCCGGCACTGCAGGTTTGGTGGCGGGCTTGGCGGTGGACTTTACTGCGGCAGGCTTGGGAGCAGGCGCCTTGGGCGCAGGGGCGTGCTGGGCCAGGACTGTTCCCGACAGGGTGAACGCAAGGGTGAGCAGGAGCTGCTTGAACACGGGAAACCTCCAGAATGGACAAAAGCAAACCGTGAATGATAGGCGCTTGCTCAGCGAGCGTCTTCCACGGCACGCACCTGGAGCTTCCAGTCCAGGTGCTTGATGTGGTCGCGCTCCTGATCAAGATCGGCGCGCGTCAGCGGGTGCTGCTGCAACCAGCGTTCGGGCAGTTCGAGGCGCAGCGTGCGCTCATCGACCGTCAGACGCAGGGCAGGCAGCGGCTCTGGCGTACGGGCGCGTTCGAGCAGTGCCGCCAGGCGAAGCAGGGCGGTGATTTTTCGCACCGGGACGCGCAGACGCTCGGGCAGGGCATCCACGCTGGCGCGATCGGGTTTGCGGCGATGCGAACGCACGATGGCCGCCAGCGCCTGCTGGCCCTGGCGGCTGAATCCGGGCAGGTCGGAATGGGCGACGATGTAGGCGCCGTGAACGTGGTGCAAGCTGTGCGCGATGGCCAGGCCGATTTCGTGGATGTCGGCAGCCCAGCCCAGCAGGTCGCGTTCGGCATGGCCGAGCTGCCAGGCTGTGGCAAGCTGATCGAACAGAGTGTTGGCGGCATGGTGCACGCGCGCGGCCTGGGCGCGGTCGACGCCGTAGCGCGAGGCGAGCGCGGCGACGCTGCCGGCGCGCGGGTCGCCGTGCATGGCGCGACCGACCAGATCGTAGAGCAGGCCCTCGCGCATCGCGGTTTCGCACACATGCATCTGTTCGAGCGCGAACATCGAGAAGATCGCCTCGAGAATCGCGGTACCGCCTGCGAGCACCGAGACGCGGTCTTCGGCCAGTCCGGCCAGATGCAGCTGGTCGACACGCCCCGCGGCGAGAATCGCCTCGCGCAGTCGAGCCAGTGAGGCGGCGGTAATGCCCTGATCGCTCCAGCCATTGGCCTGCACCACGCTGCCGATCGATTTGGCGGTACCGGACGAGCCGATGGCTTCGGCCCAGCCGAAGGCACGGTAATCCTCGGCAAACTGCTGCAGTTCCACCGCGATTTCGTTCTGCGCTTGCTGCCAGCGCTTGGCGGTGTATTTGCCGTCGGGGAAAAAACGCAGGGTGCTGGCAATGCAGCCAACCTGCACGCTTTCGGTGTGCAGCGCATCCGAACCCTGGCCGATGATGAACTCGGTGCTGCCGCCGCCAATGTCGATGACCAGGCGGCGCTGGTTCGATTCGGGCAGGCCATGCGCGACGCCCAGATAGATCAGGCGCGCTTCTTCACGGCCACTGACGATTTCAATGGGATGGCCAAGGGCGGTTTCCGCCGGCAGCAGGAATGCCTGTGGGTGTGCCAGCTGACGCACTGCGTTGGTGGCCACGGCGTGTACGCGCTCGTGCGGGATCGCACGCGTGCGCTGGCCGAAACGCGACAGGCTGGCCAGTGCGCGTTCGCGGTATTCGGCGTCCAGGCTGCCCGACGGACGCACGCCCATGGCCAGTCGCACGCTGTCGCGCAGGCGATCGATGATGCGCAGGCCACCGTGTTCGTAGCGAGCGACGATCAGATGAAAACTGTTGGAGCCAAGGTCGATGGCTGCCAGCAGCTCGCCATCGCTGATGTTGGTCGTTGCCGTATTCGTCACGCGCACACCCGCCCCCGGATGGGCATCATTGTCGCATGCGTCGGATGGGGCGTCATGCGCATGAAGCCTCAGTGTGCGAGACGCGCCAGCAGGGTGCGCTGGGCGCTGTGGGGAGAGGCCGCATCGGGTTGGATGCGCAAGTAGCTGCCATCGCTCTGCAGCAACCAGGCCTGGGTGTTGTCGGCGAGATAGTTGGCCAGTGCTTCGTCGTAAACACGGCGTGCCAGGCGGGGATCGCGGATCGGAAAGCAGGTTTCGATGCGCCACAGCAGATTGCGTTCCATCCAGTCGGCGCTGGAGCAGTACAGCTCCGGGGCATCATCGTTCTGAAACCAGTACACACGGCTGTGTTCGAGAAAGCGGCCGATGATCGAGCGCACGCGAATGCGCTCGGAAATGCCGGCAATGCCCGGGCGCAACGCGCAGGCGCCGCGCACGATGAGATCGATTTCGACTCCGGCTTGCGAGGCGCGGTACAGCGTCTGCACGACTTGCGCCTCGGTCAGCGCATTCATCTTGGCGATGATGCGCGCCGGCTTGCCTGCGCGTGCATTCGCAGCCTCGCGCTCGATCATCGCCATGATGCCCTGGTGCAGGGTGAATGGAGAGTTGAGCAGGCATTTGAGCTTGATCATCGAGCCCAGCCCGGACAGCTGCAGAAACAGCAGGTGCGCATCCTCGCCAATGTCGGGGTGCGCGGTCATCAGGCCGAAGTCGGTGTAGGTGCGCGAGGTGATCTGGTGGTAATTGCCGGTCGACAGGTGCACGTAGCGGCGCAGCACGCCGTGCTCGCGGCGCACGATGAGCAGCATCTTGGCATGGGTCTTGATGCCGACGACGCCGTACATGACCTGCACGCCAGCTTCCTGCAGGCGATTGGCCAGCCGCAGATTGGCCTCTTCGTCAAAGCGGGCACGCAGCTCGACGACCACGCTCACATCCTTGCCCTGGCGAGCCGCTTCGATGAGATGGTCGATCAGGGGTGAATCGTTGCCGACGCGGTACAGGGTTTGCTTGATTGCCAGCACATCCGGGTCGAGGCTGGCCTGACGCACCAGTTCGATGACCGCATTGAACGACTGGAACGGGTGATGCAGCAGGATGTCTCGCTCGCGGATGGCGTCGAACAGGTTGCCTTCCTCGTTGACGACAGGCAGGACGCTGGGCTGGAACGCCGGAAATTTCAGATCCGGACGATCGATCTGGTCGTAGGTGGCATTGACGCGATTGACATTGACCGGGCCTTCGCAGCGATACACATCGGCATCGCTGAGCTCGAAGTTCTGCATCAGCATGTCGGAAATCGCCTTGGGACAGTTGTCGGCGATTTCCAGGCGCACCGGGCGAGCGAAGCCGCGTCCCTTGAGCTCGTCGCGCAGCGCCAATGCGATGTTCTGCACTTCATCCTCGTCAACCACGAGCTCGCTGTTGCGCGTGACGCGGAACTGATACGAGCCCTTGACCGTCATTCCGGGGAACAGTTCGTCCATGAATTCGTGCAGCACGCTGGACAGGAACACGAAGTCGTAGCTGGCCTGCGCCACTTCGGCGGGCATGCGGATCAGGCGCGGCAAAGATCGCGGCGCGCGCACCAGCGCCATGTGGCCTTCGCGGCCGAAGGCATCCTTGCCGTGCAGGACGACGGCAATGTTCAGGCTCTTGTTGAGAATGCGCGGAAACGGGTGTGCCGGATCGAGCCCGAGCGGCGACAGCACGGGCAGGATCTCGTTGCGGAAATAGCCTTGCAGCCAGCGGCGCTGCTTGGGTGTCCAGGCATCGCGCTTGGAAAAGCGGATGCCTTCGCGGGCCAGTTCGGGCAGCAGGGTGTCGTTCCAGAATGCGTACTGCGCCTGTACCAGCGCCAGCGTGCGCTCGCGGATGCGAGGCAGCACGTCGGCCGGCTGCATGGCATCGGGGCCGGGGCGGATTTCCGGCAGATTCGATTGCTCGCGCAGCAAAGCCACGCGCACTTCGAAGAATTCGTCGAGATTGGTGCACGAAATGCACAGGTAGCGCATGCGTTCGAGCAGCGGCACGGCGGGATCGAGCGCCTGTGCGAGGACGCGGAAGTTGAATTCGAGCTGGGCCAGCTCGTGATTCAGGTACAGCGATGGATCCTTTAGGTCGCGCAAGGCAGCGTCATGCAGGCGATTCATCGTGTTTTCGATCCGATGCGGGGGCGATCAATGGGGCGTGGCGGCGGAGTGAACGTTCAACGCCAGGTTCGACCGAGGAGCTTGTCGTCCTTTTCGTCCTTGGCGTCCTGGTCGTTTGGGAGGTCACGCTTGCGCAGTGCAAGCACTTCGGGCGTCAGCTGTGCGATGCGGGCCTCGACACGGCTGCGTTCGTAGTAGCTCAGATCATTCTGTCGAGCCAGTCGCTTGAGCTGGTTAAGCGCATCTTCGGCATGCCCCGTGAGCCAGGCCGCCTCGGCAAACGCCTCGGCCGCGCGCACCTTGTCGCCCGCCAGTTGATTGGCACGGGCGAAGGCGCGCTGCAGGTCGGCATCCTGCGCATTGCGGGCGAGCAGCGGGCGCAGCAGTTGAAGCGCCTTCTGCGCACTGGCGGCATCGGCGTGGCCGAGCAGGGCGTCGACGAAGGCCAGGGTGATGGCGCGGTTGCCGGGGAAGGTGCCGTGCAGGCGCTGGTAGATTGCCAGGCTTTCGCTGGCGGCACCTGACTGGTTGAGTGCCTCGGCCAATGCCAGCTGCAGCGGCAGCGAGCCGGGCTCGCGCGCCACCAGTGCGCGGGCCTGAGTCACCGCGGTGGCGGCCTGCTGCGTGTAGATCAGCGACAGGACATAGCCGTAGCGATTGGGCGTGGTGTCGAAATCCGGGTTGTCGTGCAGGTTGCTGGCGTAGTAATCGCGCACCGTGCTCTTGACCGGAGTCGACAGCACGCGGTTGCGCTCGCGCATGAGCAGGAAATATTCCTGCGCTGCCGGGTCGTGCACCGCGCAGGTGGTCACGCTGACCTCGGGCAGGGCCGTGCCCTCGCCCTTGGTGGCGACTTGCATCGTGGTCGTGCGCTCGATGTCGTGGGCCAGCGCCGCGTCGCTGCGGGTATCGCTGGCGGGGGCTGGGGTCGGCGCGTTCGAAAGGGTCAGGTTGAGCGAGCCGGCCGGGACGACGGATTGCGGCGTGCGCACGCGGTTGTCCTTGGGGCAGCCCAGCTGTGCGGCGCGCTCCTTGGCTTCGGCGATGCGCTTGGTGTCGAGCGGGTGGTCGAGCAGGAACTCCGGAATGTCCACGCCATTGACGCGCATCACGCGCTGCAGTTCCTGGAAGGCGCTGGCCATCGCATTCGGGTCGAAGCCGGCACGGGCAAGCGTCTGGATGCCGACACGGTCGGCTTCGGCTTCGTCGCCGCGGGTGAAGTTGATCTGTCGCTGGATCATCAGCGACTGCGCCGTGACCATCGCAGCCGGGGCTGCATCGTCGGTGCGGTGCGAAGCGGCGATCATCACGCCGAGCATGGCCAGCATGATCGGGATCGACATCTTCTTCTGATCCTCGAACGCACGCAGGATGTGCAGTTGCTGCACATGGGAGATTTCGTGCGCCAGAACCCCGGCCAGTTCGTCCTCCCGATCCATCGCGTTGATCAGCCCGGCATTGACCGCGACATAGCCGCCCGGAGCGGCGAAGGCATTGATCTGCTGATCGCGCACGATGAAGAAAGTGAAGCCCGAGTCGGGGCGTTCGCTGCTTGCCACGAGGCGGTAGCCGAGCGAATTGATGTAGTCGCTGAGCAGCGGATCGTCGAGCACCATTTCGTAGGCGCGCATTTCCTGCAGCATGCCGGCGCCGTATTCGCGCAATTCCTGCGGCGTCGCCAGGGCGGCGGCGGAGCTGCCGATGTCGGGCAGTTTGACGTGACTCGACTCGCGTGCGCCGGCCAGCGTGGCCAGGCAGGCAGTGACGAGAACGGTGGTCAGGGAGCGCAGACGCATGCGGCAATGCCGGGGAATGGAGTGGAGTTAGACCACATTAACGCGGCCTTGTTCAGCCTGCCACCGTGGTCATGGGCGACAGGGGTGGATGTACTCAGCGGCGATTCATCGGTGCTTGAAAGTCGCCCTTGCACACCGCACCCTGCATGACACGAAAATGACGCAGTGGCTGCCTTTTCGATCCCTTGCACGGAGTTTTGCCATGAATCGCATCGAGATATTTACCACGGCCAGTTGTCCGTATTGTGTCGCCGCCAAGCAATTTCTGGGGCGCAAGGGACTGGCCTACGAGGAGATTCGCGTCGACCTGGATCCCGCATTGCGCGAAACCATGCTGGCCCGCGCCGCGGGGCGACGCACGGTGCCGCAGATCTTCATCAACGGCACGCATGTGGGCGGTTATGACGACCTTGTGGCGGCCGACCGCGAAGGGCGGCTGGATGCGTTGATCGGAGCGCAGCCGTGAGCGATCGGGTCGGTGATTTCACTGCGTTCCGCCAGCGCATGAACGAGCGCATCCTCAGCCACGACAATCAGGTCGTGAAGCGCTTCTTTGCGCTCGACACGCAGACCTACAAGGCCGGCGCGCTCGACGTGAAGACCAAGGAAATGCTCGGGCTGGTCGCGTCACTGGTGCTGCGTTGCGACGACTGCGTGAGCTACCACGTGGCGCAGTGCCTGGAGGCCGGCGTGAGCGAGGACGAGTTTTTCGAGGTGTTCAGCGTCGGACTCGTCGTCGGCGGATCCATCGTGATTCCGCACCTGCGCCGCGGCGTGGATTTCCTGGATCAGATGACGGCCGGGCGCGCGCCGGCTTCCGACGCTGCGGGATAGCGGTCTTATTGCACCTGCGGCACGCGCAGCAACTGCACCGTGGTGCCGTTGCTCGCGCGCCCGATGAGCCGATCCAGCCCGATGCGGTCGAAATTGGCCGATGGCATGCCGGCGATCGACAGCGTGCACAGATCCGATTGCATCGTGCCGGGTTCGAGGCGGCAGTTCAGCTCGGCGTCGACGCCGCTGTCGACCACGCGCAGTCCCATGCCGATGGCATCGTGCTGCGGGCTGAAGTCGAACTGGCGCGGTGCGCTTTCGTCATTGCCAACGAGGATCCAGCGACCACTCATGCGTGCGGCGGGGGCATCGGTGTTCGCAAACGGGCTGCGCGCGAGAGCGATTTCGCGCACGCTCAGATCCCAGCCGTTGACACGCTGCACGAGCCAGGCGCGGGCGCGTGCAGGCGACAGGAACTCGATGTCGATGCGCGGCCCCGGCTGCGCCGTGGGTTGCTTGCCGATCGGTGCGAAGGTCGAATCGCCGTGCTGCAGCTGGAGCAGCGGCACCGAGATCACGCGGCCGTTGCGGTGCGTACTGCCGAAGTACCAGCGCGTTGCGCCGGTATCGTCGAAACCGAACAGGCTGACTGCCAGCAGCGGGCCTTGCGATTCGATGCCCACGCCGCTGCCGCTCACCGTGCCGGCGGGTGCCGCAGGATCGACCTGGGGCCACCAAAAACCGTTTTCCGGACTGAAACCTGCGTCGGCGAGATCGGTTTCGAACAGGCGGAAGGCGAGCAGGCCGCCCTGTTCGTCATGCACGCTCACGCGATAGACGCGGCCGCGCGGCAGCGCCTTGCCGGTGATGGCGCCGACATCGACGGGGATCGTGAACGCCACTGCGCTACTGGGGATGCAACCGAGAGTCGGCCAGTGCAGGCGGATGTCGATGGCTTCGCCGCTCCGCGTGGTGTCCAGCACCAGGGGCGCGCAGCGCGCGGTGGCGCGGCCGAGCAGTTCGAACACGAGCGAGTCGCGCGCGCCTTGCAGGGCGGACGACAGGTTGGCGATGCGCACATGCACAGGGGTGGTGGCGGATGCCGGTGGCGCGGCATGCGCCGGCATGGCGGGGGGTAATCCGGCCAGAAGGCAGGTCAGCATCCCGCGCCAGTACGGTGCGTATTTCCTTGTAAGACGGCGGATCATTCGCGGATAATGCGCGACTGCGTCTCGGTGGACAAGGCCGATCGGGCCTGGATGTGCCGCTGCGGACGCCCTCATGACCCCAACCCAACGCCATCCGCAGCCCAGCCGCCGCGGAGGCCGGCGCGAGCCACCGCCGCGCCACCCAGCCTGACGGAGTGCATTGCATGAATACGACGATCGCGGTCATTCGCGGCGATGGCATCGGCCCGGAAATCATGGACGCCACGCTGCGCGTCCTCGAATCGCTGGGCGTCGGCCTGAGCTACGAATTCGTCGACGCGGGCCTGAGTGCCTACGAAAAAACCGGCGAACTGCTGCCGCAGGCGACGATCGATGCCATCAGCAAGCATCGCGTGGCCCTGAAGAGCCCGCTGACCACGCCGGTCGGCGAAGGATTCAGCTCGATCAATGTCGCGCTGCGCCGCCGTTTCGATCTGTACGCCAATGTGCGTCCGGCGGTTTCGTTTCCGAACACGCGCTCGCGGTTCCCCGAAAACGTCGACTTGATCACTGTGCGCGAAAACACCGAGGGCGCCTATGCCGGCGAAGGCCAGCAGGTGTCCGAGGACGGCGCAACCGCCACCCTGGTGCAAAAGATCACGCGGCGCGGTTCCGAGCGCATCGTGCGCTATGCCTTCGATCTGGCCGTGCGCACCGGGCGCAAGAAGGTGACCGTGGTGCACAAGGCCAACATCCTCAAGTCGACCTCGGGCCTGTTCCTCAAGGTCGCGCGCGAAGTGGCGGCGCAGTATCCGTCGATCCAGTGCAATGAGCTGATCGTCGACAACTGCTGCATGCAGCTGGTGATGAAGCCCGAGCAGTTCGATGTCATCGTCACCACCAACTTGTTCGGCGACATCATTTCCGATCTTTGTGCCGGTCTGGTCGGCGGCCTGGGGCTGGCGCCGGGAGCGAACATCGGTGCCGACGCGGCGATCTTCGAAGCGGTGCACGGTTCGGCGCCCGACATCGCCGGCAAGGGCATTGCCAATCCCTGCGCCCTGCTGCTGGGCGCGGCGCAGATGCTCGACCATCTGGGCCGCCCCGAGCTGGCCACACGCCTGCGCAACGCCATCCGCGAGACACTGGCGGCGGCCGATCGGCTCACGCCGGATCTGGGCGGCAGCGGTACCACGCAGACTTTCGCCGACGCGATCGCCGCGCGTCTGGGCTGAGCGGAGCAACGCCATCCGCGCGCCCTGGCGCGTGGATGCTCCATGCGGCTTTCCGCCACGGCGTGACGTGGCGCTAGGGCTTGCCGGATACTGGTGCCTGCCGGTGGCGGCGCGAATGCTGCCACTGGCGCCGCCCATTCCTCCTCCGTCAGCCGGCATGCTCGCGGCGACGGCCCAGATTACGGTGCAATCCAGCCATGTCCGACACCTTGTTCGCCAAGATCATCCGCCGCGAAATCCCGGCCGACATCGTCTACGAGGACGACGATGTGCTTGCCTTCCGCGACATCAATCCGCAGGCGCCGGTGCACGTGCTGTTCATACCGAAGAAGCCGTTCGCAACGATGAACGAGCTGAGCGAGGCCGATGCGCCGCTGGTTGGCCGGCTCATGGTGGTTGCGGCACAGTGGGCGAAGGCGCAGGGTTTCGCCGACGACGGCTATCGCGTGGTCATGAACTGCAACCGCGATGGCGGGCAGACGGTCTTTCACATCCACCTGCACCTGCTGGCCGGGCGTGCCCTGCACTGGCCGCCCGGCTGACGAACCGCTCAGCGCTTGGGAACCGGCGGCGGCGTCGATGGGCGATGGCCGTGTTCGCGGATGATGATCGTCGACGGCCCCCAATACGGCCCCCAGCCCCAACCCCAGCCCAGATAGCCATTCCAGCCGGGGCCGGCCAGCCACGGGTCGTAGTACGGTACGGGCCGCGGTTCGCGCTTTGGCCACAGGTAGATCGAAGTGGCTGCAATCCGCGGGTAGGTGTAGTCGAACTGGCCGACCTTGCCCTGTTCGCTGCCGTCGTAGCGGCCGACGACGGTGAGGTCGCGGCCGCGTGCGTAGACTTCTGGGTCGTAGAAGCCGGCGTGGCAGGCGATGAAGCGGCCACCGTCGCTGTCCTTGCGGCGATCCGGCCGCGCCTGGCTGTCGAGCGGACGCGAGATGATCTCAAAGCAGGTTGAATCGGCCTTCGGCTCGACGCGGATGATCTGTCCGCCCCAGCGCACCGGCGCGGAGCTGTGCGTCGCCAGCGCATCGCGCGGCGTGCTCTTGGCGTATTGTCCCTGCAGAGTCGTGGGCACACTGGCGCAGGCGCCGAGCGTGGCGGCGAGCAGGGCGATCATGATCGTTCTTTTCATGACGAACCTCGGAAGGAACGGGACGTGGCGAACCAAGCCTGCATTCTACGCAGACGCTGCTGAATGCCGCGTCGTCGCAGATGTGTGGACAGCCATTGGCGGCGTGCGTTCAACCAGCGTTGCATCTGCGCGTCGGGTGGCGTTGCACTGGCGTAGCGCAAGCGCGCGTATTCGTCGACCAGCGGGCGCAGCGTGCCGGCCAGTGCGGCATCCTGTGCATGCAGGTGTTGCCACATCGAGTGCGGGCCATCGGCAGGATTGGCCGGCAGGCCGCTGGCGATCAGGCGGCGCTGCAGATCGCGCCAGCCGCGGTCGAGTGCATCGCCGCGCCGATCGCGCAAGTCGCGCAAGGCCCAGAGCGTGGCCAGCAGCAGCATCAGCGCCAGGGTTCCCGACAGCGCCAGCAGCAGATCTCCGGCCTGATTGTGGACGAGGCCGAATTCGGTCAGCAGGGCGCGCTGGCGCAGCGCGTCGAAACGGATCACCCCCTGCGTCCACCAGCGGTTGATGATGTCGATGTGATTGCGCAGGCTGCGCAACCAGTCGGTCTGATTCCACGACGGTGCGTCGTTGACCCGGGCCGCGCCGTGCTCGATGCGCGCCGGACTCACCGCGGCGGTGGGATCCACGCGCTGCCAGCCGCTGCCGTTGCGCCAGATTTCGGCCCAGGCATGCGCATCGGACTGGCGCACCAGCAGATAACCTCCGGCGTTGCTCCACCAGCCGCCTTGGTAGCCGGTGACCACGCGTGCCGGAATGCCGGCCGCGCGCATCAGGAACACGAAGGCCGAGGCGTAGTGTTCGCAGAAGCCACTGCGCGTATCGAACAGAAATTCGTCGACCGAATCGCGGCCGAGCAGGGGCGGAGTGAGGGTGTAGGTGAAATTGGCGTGAAACAGGGCCAGCGCGCGCTCGACCACGTCGGCATCACTGGAGGCCTGCCGTCGCCATTGCGCCGCCAGGGCGCGGGCACGCGGATCGATGGCATCCGGCAGTGCCAGAAAACGCTCGCGCTGCCAGGCCGGCAGGGTCGTGTCGCTGTGCGCGCCCACCCGTGAGCGCACGCGATACTCCCGTGCCTGCAGCAGCGGACGGGTGGCGATCAGTGTTTCGTCGCCGGCCAGCACGGCGCCATCGGGCGCCTGGATCGGCGTGTCGAGTGCCGGCAGCCAGCGCTGCTCGGTGGGTTCGATGGTGATGCGGTAATCGAAGATCTGTCCCGCCTGCAGACGGGGCGGGGTGGTCGAACGCCGCCCCGTGGGCGTGCGCGTCCAGGTGGTGCCGTCGAAGTCGCCGAGCACGAGGGTGCGAAAGTACTGCGCATCGGGCGCCGGAGGCGGGCCGTCGAAGGTGACGCGGAAAGCCGGGGAATCATCGAGCATGAGATCGGTGAACTGTCCCGGCGCCATGGATTCGGAAAGCCCCGTGCGCGCTCCGCCGCCGCCACCCGGCGCACCCCACAGCGGCGTGCCCAGCCGCGGGATGAGCACGAAGCTGGCAAAGGCCAGTGGCAGCGCCAGCAGCAGCAACCGCCCTGCCAGCATCAGCGATTGCCGCAGCGGGCGCGGCGAGGGCAGGGGGGCCGGTTCGAGCCGATTGAACGCCGCCACCTGCAGCAGCAGCACGCCGCAGACCATCAGGGTGAACGGCAGGCCTTGTTCGAACAGCAGCGCCGACATCAGCACGAAGGCGCAGAAGCCGAGCGTGACGCGCGCATCGCGCGGGGTTTCGGCTTCGAGCAGCTTGAGGGCAAGCAGACCGCAGCCGAATGCACTGCCCGGATCGCGGCCCAGCACGTTGCCGTATTCGCCGATGATGGCCGCCATCAGCAAGGCAGCCAGCGGCAGACGCAGCGCCCCCGGCACGGCGCCCGGATGGCGGCGGCGCCACGCCACGCGCAGCACGATGAGGACGGCCAGGGCCGGGGTCAACCATGGCGGAAGATGCGCCAGATGGGTGGCGATCGTGGCCGCCGTGGTGACGGCAAGCACGCTGAAGGTGGACGGACTCAGCGGCGTCTTCATCGGCCCGCTCCGGCCGGTGGCAGCAGGGCGAGCGTGCGCAGGCAGGCGCGGCGCTGCGCATCGCCGAGCGCCGGGCCGAGCGTGGTGTCGGGCAGACGCAGGGTGTAGCTGGCGCGTGCGGCTTCGGCGGCGAGCACCCAGCTGGTGAGGCGGCGGATGCGCGCTTCGTGATCGAGGCCGCGCAGGGTGGCGTAGTCGAGGGTGAGGGCCTCGCCGGCTCGCGGCTCGGTTTCGCGCACGAGCAGGCGGTCGTGGCGCAGCGAAGCCTTCCAGGCGATCAGGCGGCGGGGATCATGGCTGCGGTAGTCGCGCAGGCCGGCCAGTTCCTCGCTGTCGCCCTGGCGTGTGCGCTCGCCGAAGAAACCGTTGCCAGCGGGCAGTGGCGGCGGATTTTCCTCAAGCGCCGGAAAGACCAGGAACTGCGTGTCGGGGTGAATCCAGCTCCACAGGTTGAACAGGCCCAGCGGATACTGGCTCCACACGCGCAGGCGTCCGCAGGAGTTCCAGCCGCGGGTGGGCGGGATGCAGGGCACTTCGATGTCGTGCGGCGCATCGCCCGGCAACGCAAAGCTGTCTTCCCAGTCATCCAGACGCAGGCGCAGGCTGGCGCGCGAGCGTCCGCCGGGATCGAAGCGCAGGCGCAGGAGCGATGGCTGGCCGGCATGCATTTCGTCGACCCGCACCTGGGTGAGGGTCAGTCCGCTCAGGTCGCGGAAGCCGATGAACAGGCTGGCGCCGGCCATGGCGCCGAGCAGGCAGGTCAGCATCAGCGCCGGATTGTTGCCGTAGTTGAGCGCGCCCAGCAGCATGACCAGCAGCAGCACGGCGAAACCCAGTCCAAAGCGGGTCGGCAGCACGTAGATGCGGCGGCGGCCGAGGCGCACCGGCAGGCTTTCGGCACGCTTGAGCCGCGTCAGCGCAGGCAGCCGGCGCTCGGCCAGGGCGAGCAGGCGTCGGCGGGTGGCGGCGAACGCTTGCGGCATCGATCAGCGCACCGCCGTGGCGTGCAGCAGCTTGAGCGCCAGCCGATCACGATCGGCGCCGGTGCTGGCGCTCGGGGTCAGGCGATGCGCGGCAACGTACGGGAACACGGCCTGCACGTCCTCGGGCAGGCAGTGCGCGCGCGCTTCGAGCAGCGCATGCGTGCGCGCCGCGGCGAGCAGGGCCAGCCCGGCGCGCGGCGACAGGCCGATCCGGATTTCGGCATGCTCGCGGCTGGCGGCGAGCAGGGACTGCACGTATTCGATCAGCGCCGGACTGGTCAGCACCTGCTGGCCGGCCTTGCGCAGTTCGAGAATCTGCGTCGCCGAGAGACAGGGCGACAGCGTGGCGACCAGGTCACGGCGGTCGCGGGCGCCGAGCATCGCGCGCTCGGCGTCGCGGTCGGGATAGCCCAGGCTCATGCGCAGCATGAAGCGATCAAGCTGCGAATCGGGCAGCGGCCAGGTGCCGGCCAGGTCGAGCGGATTCTGCGTGGCGACGACGAAGAACGGCGCCTCCAGCTTGTGCGTGACGCCATCGACCGTGACCTGCTCCTCGGCCATCGCTTCGAGCAGCGCGCTTTGCGTGCGCGGCATCGCGCGGTTGATTTCGTCGGCCAGCAGCAGCTGGGTGAACAGCGGCCCGCGATGGAACTGGAAGCGGTTGGCTTCGCGCTCGTAGATGCCCACGCCGATGACATCGGCCGGCAGCAGATCCGAGGTGAACTGGATGCGCTGGAAGCCCAGTCCAAGGGTGACCGCCAGCGCGTGCGCCAGCGTGGTCTTGCCCACGCCGGGCAGATCCTCGATCAGCAGATGGCCGCCGGCCAGCAGGCAGACGAAGGCGAGCCTGACCTCGCGCGGCTTGCCCAGCACCACGCTGTTGACTTGGGCCAGCGCGTGCGAAAGCGCGCTGCGCAGGGCGGGATTGAGGACGCTGGGTTCGGTCATGACGCGCCATGGGATGGAAAGGAGTTCAGACAATACGACATGCGGCGAATTCGCGGTGCCGCGGCGGGCGCCGGGGCACCGCGGCATCACGCCGGGCGATGCCGCATGGCATGCTTGCGCCTTCTTCGTCGATGACCGGATTCCCCTTGCTCGAACAGCGTCTGCAACGCATCTGGTACGACCGTGCCCCGGTGCCGTGGTGGCTGGCGGCGCTGGTGCCGGCATATCGCACCCTCGCCGCGGCCCGACGGCTGCCCTATGCGCTGGGGCTGCGTCAGCCGGCACGATTCGCGGCACCGGTGATCGTGGTCGGCAACCTCGTGGTCGGAGGCAGCGGCAAGACGCCACTGGTGATTGCCCTGGTGCAGGCCCTGCGCGCGCGTGGCTGGCATCCCGGCGTGGTCAGCCGGGGCTATGGCGGCAGCGAGCGCGGCCCGTTTCTGCTCGATGCGCAGGCGCGGCCGGCGCAGGTCGGGGACGAGCCGTGCCTGATCCGCCAGCGCACCGGGGCGCCGCTGGTGGTCGGCCGCGACCGCGCGCGCGCGATCGCCTTGCTGCTGGCTCAGGGCGTGGACGTGGTGATCGCCGACGATGGCCTGCAAAACCCCGGATTCGCCCGCGATGTGCAGATTGGCGTGGTCGATGGCCGGCGCCGCTTCGGCAATGCGCGGCTGCTGCCGGCCGGGCCGCTGCGCGAACCGGCATCGCGCTGGGCGGCACTGGACTTCCGCGTCTGCAACGGTGGCACGGCGCAACCGGGAGAAACCCATATGCAGCTGCGCGGCGAGCTTGCCGTATCGCTCGACGATCCCGCGCAGACCCGCGCCCTGGACAGCCTGGCCGGCACGCGCGTGCATGCGGTCGCGGCGATCGGCGATCCATCGCGGTTCTTCGATGCGCTGCGCGCGCGTGGCATCGAGGTCATGGCGCACGCCTTTGCCGATCATCACGCCTTCGCTCCGGCCGACCTGCAGTTCGGCGATGCGCTGCCGGTGCTGATGACCGAAAAGGATGCGGTCAAATGCGCCGCCTTTGCGCAGCCGAACTTTGCCTGCGTGCCGGTGCATGCCGAGCTGCCCGAGGCATGGTTCGATGCCGTTGCCGCCCGATTGCGGGCCGGGAAAGGCACCTGACAGCTTTCGCCGCGACAATGTGCGGGCGCCCATCACGGCGCACGACCCGATCCAGCGAGGTTCCCTCCGTGGACAGTTGCAGTAGCCCCAGACGAAGCAGCGCTGCCCCACGGAGTGCGGCTGTTCGATGATCGGGCGCCCGTGCGGCGCCCTCGGCATCGAAGGCGGTTTCCGCGGCGGCAGCAGATCGCCCGCCGCATCCAGGAATCGCCATGTTCAAATTTCCCCTGCCGACCTTCGCCACGGTGCTGGCCAGTGTTCCCGCCGCATGGCGTACTGGCACGGCATCGCCCGCCGCACAGACCCCGCACCCGCTCGTTGAATTCACGCGCCTGGACAACGCCCGCGCGCTGACGCGGCTGGGCGTCGATGGCGAAGGCCTGGATGCTGCCCAGGTCGCCGCGCGGCTGGAGGAGTTCGGCGCCAATGTCGTGGCGCAGGAGCGCAAGCGCTCGTTCCCGGCCGAGATCGCGCATCGCTTCTTCACCAACCCGATCAACATCCTGCTCAGCGTGCTGGCCGCCATCTCATGGTTTGGCGACGACGCGATGGGCGCGGTGATCATGCTGGCGATGGTGTTCATGGCGGTGTTCCTGTCCCATTTTCAGGAAACCCGCAGCGGCAAGGCCGTCGAGCAGCTGCGTCGCATGGTGAGCAACACCGCGACGGCACGGCGCAGGCCGGCGCCGGACGAAACGGCATCGGCACCGGGCGCGCGCAAGATCGAGGTGCCGATCGAACATCTGGTGCCGGGTGACATCGTGCACCTGTCGGCGGGCGACATGATTCCGGCCGACTTGCGCCTGCTGACGGCAAAGGATCTGTTCGTCAACCAGTCCGCGCTCACTGGCGAATCGATGCCGGTGGAAAAATTCGCCGGCATCGATCTCGAAGCCACCACGCCGCTGGAGGCGAGGAACCTGTGCTTCATGGGCAGCAACGTCATCAGCGGCAGCGCCACTGGCGTGCTCGTCGCCACCGGCGCGCGCAGTTATTTCGGCGCGCTGGCCGGTTCGCTGATCGGCGAGCGCGTGCAGACCAGCTTCGACAAGGGTGTGCAGCGTTTTGCCTGGCTGATGATCCGCTTCATGGCGGTGATGGTGCCGCTGGTGTTCCTGGCCAATGGACTGATCAAGGGGGCGTGGTTCGATGCCTTCATGTTTGCGGTCGCGGTGTCGGTCGGGCTGACCCCGGAAATGCTGCCGATGATCGTCACCATCAACCTGGCCAAGGGGGCGATGGCGATGGCGCGGAAGGACGTCATCGTCAAGCGCCTCAATGCAATCCAGAACTTTGGCGCGATCGACGTGCTGTGCACCGACAAGACCGGCACGCTGACCCAGGACAAGGTGATTCTTGAACGACACGTCGACATCGAAGGCAACGACGACGCGCTGGTGCTCGAATATGCCTGGCTCAACAGCCACTACCAGACGGGCCTGAAGAATCTGCTCGATGTGGCCGTGCTCGAAGCGGCCGATGCCGAGACCTGCCAGCGGCTGCAGGGCGAATACACGCTGGTCGACGAGGTGCCGTTCGATTTTTCGCGGCGGCGCATGTCGGTGGTGGTACGTGATCGGGCCGGGCGCCATTTCCTGATCGCCAAGGGCGCCGTGGCCGAAATGCTCGGCATCTGCACCTGGCTGCGCCGCGATGGCCGCCCGGCGCCCCTGACCGCCGACGCGGCCAGTGATTCGCGTGACGTGGCGCGCGATCTCAACGACGACGGCTTTCGCGTCATCGCGCTGGGCATCCGCGAAATCGAGGCCAAGGGCGCCTACTCGGTCGAGGATGAGGACGGACTCACTCTGACCGGGTTCCTGGCCTTCCTCGATCCGCCCAAGGACAGCGTGGCCGATGCGATCCGCGCACTGAACGACAACGGCGTGGCGGTGAAGATCCTCACCGGCGACAACGACATCGTCACCCGCAACGTGTGCCGTCAGGTGGGATTCCGCGTCGAGCGTTTCCTGGTCGGCCCCGAAGTGGAGGCGATGAGCGATGCGCAACTGACCCTCGCCGCGCGCGAAACGCAGGTGTTTGCGCGGCTCAATCCACAGCAGAAGGTGCGGGTGATCCAAGCCCTGCACCGCGATGGCCACGTCGTGGGCTTTCTCGGCGACGGCATCAACGACGGCCCGGCGCTGCGCGCCGCCGATGTCGGCATATCGGTCGACACCGCCGTCGACATCGCCAAGGAATCGGCCGACATCATCCTGCTCGACAAAAGCCTGATGATCCTCGAAGAAGGCGTGCTCGAAGGCCGCAAGGTGTTCGGCAACATCCTCAAATACATCAAGATGACGGCCAGTTCCAACTTCGGCAACATGTTCAGCGTGCTTGGCGCGAGTGTGTTCCTGCCATTCCTGCCGATGGCGCCGGTGCAGATCCTGCTCAACAACCTGCTCTACGATTTTTCGCAGACGGCTGTGGCCACCGACGAGGTCGATGCCGAATACCTGGCTAGCCCGCGGCAATGGGACATGCGCGCGATCACGCGCTTCGTGCTGTGCATCGGCCCGGTCAGTTCAATCTTCGACTACGCCACGTTCGCGCTGCTGTGGTTCGTGTTCAAGGCGCATGCGCCGGAGCAGGCTGCGCTGTTCCAGACCGGCTGGTTCGTCGAGTCGCTGCTGTCGCAAACCCTGATCGTGCATGTGATCCGCACCGGCAAGCTGCCCTTCCTGGAGAGTCGCGCCAGCCTGCCGCTGACGCTGACCGGCATCGTCATCTGCCTGATCGGTGCGCTGCTGCCGTACTCGCCACTTGCTCCCCGGTTCGGCTTTGAACCGCTGCCGGGAACCTACTGGTTATGGCTGTCGGCCATCATCGCGGCGTATCTGGTGTTGACGCAGTGGGTGAAGTCGCGCCTGATGCGGCGCTTCGGTCTGCTGTAGGACTGGTTGCGGCCCGGCAAATCGCGCCTGGGCAAGCGATGCGGCTGCCGCCGTGCTGGCGATCCTGGAGGGCGTCCGGCATGGCATGGTTGGGATCGTTCGCCTGGCATACACTCGTGGCATGACCCGAGGCCGCGTCTCAGCAGCCGAGACGCGGCCATGCACACTGCGCCGATGCCATTGGATTGCTTCCATCCTGCCGTTGCCCGCTGGTTCGAGCGCGCGTTCGCCGCACCGACGCCGGCGCAACTTGCGGCGTGGCCGGCAATTGCCGCGGGCCGGCATGCGCTGATTGCCGCGCCGACCGGATCGGGCAAGACGCTGGCCGCATTCATGGCCGCCATCGACGACCTGGTGCGACGCGGCGTGGCGGGCGAGTTGCCCGACGAAACGGCGGTCATCTACGTCTCGCCGCTCAAGGCGCTGTCCAACGACGTGCGCATCAATCTGCAGACGCCGCTGTCGGGCATCCGCGACGAGTTGCTCAACCTGTGGCTGCCGGATGTCGAGATCCGCACCATGGTGCGCACCGGCGACACGCCGCAGGCCGAGCGCGAGCAGATGAAACGGCGACCGCCACACATCGTGGTGACCACGCCCGAATCGTTGTACATCCTGCTCGGCTCGGCCTCGGGGCGGCGCATGCTGGCGACCACGCGCAGTGTGATCGTCGACGAAATCCATGCCCTCGCGGCGAACAAGCGCGGCGCGCATCTGGCATTGTCGCTGCAGCGGCTCGATGCGCTGTGCGGGCGCCGCTTGCTGCGCATCGGCCTGTCGGCGACGCAGAAGCCAATCGAGGCCGTGGCCCGGTTTCTGGTGGGTGGCGGTGATGGCGAGGGGCTTGCCGCCGAGTGCACGATCGTCGACGCCGGTCACGTGCGCGCGCGCGATCTGGCGCTGGAATTGCCCGAGGCACCGCTCGAAGCGGTGATGTCGGGCGAGGTGTGGGCGCAGCTGCATGCACGGCTGGAGCAGCTCATCGGCAGCCATCGCACCACGCTGGTGTTCGTCAACACGCGACGCATGGCCGAGCGCCTGAGCCGGCAACTCAGCGAGCGACTCGGCAAGGATGCGGTGACCGCGCATCACGGCAGTTTGTCGAAGGAGCATCGCCTGGAAGCCGAGCAGCGGCTCAAGCGCGGCGAGCTCAAGGCGCTGGTGGCCACCGCGTCGCTGGAACTGGGCATTGATATCGGTGACGTCGATCTGGTGTGCCAGATCGGGTCGCCGCGGTCGATTTCGGCCTTCCTGCAGCGCGTCGGGCGCGCTGGTCACGCGGTGGGCGCCATACCCAAGGGGCGATTGTTTCCGCTGTCGCGCGACGAACTGGTGGAGTGCGCGGCCCTGCTCGATGCGGTGCGACGCGGCGAACTCGATGCGTTGCGCGAGATGCCGGAGCCGCTCGACGTGCTGGCGCAGCAGATCGTTGCCGAAGTCGCCTGCCGCGAATGGGATGAGGCCCAATTGCTGGCCTGCCTGCGCGGTGCGCATCCCTTTGCCCGTTTGTCGCGCGACACCTTCGTCGACGTGCTGCGCATGCTCGCCGAGGGCTACACCACGCGCCATGGCCCACGCGGCGCATATCTGCATCGGGATGCGGTGCATGGCGTGCTGCGCGCCAGTCGCGGTGCGCGCCTGACCGCGCTGACTTCGGGCGGGGCGATTCCCGACACCGCCGACTACGAGGTCGTGCTCGAACCGCAGGCGCTGACGATCGGCAGCGTGCACGAGGATTTCGCGGTCGAAAGCCTGGCTGGCGATGTGTTTCAGCTGGGCAACCATTCGTACCGCATCCTGCGCATCGAGCGGGGCCGGGTGCGGGTCGAGGATGCCGAAGGACTGCCGCCGTCGATTCCGTTCTGGATCGCCGAAGCGCCGGGGCGCAGCGATGAGCTGTCGCAGGCGGTGTCGCGGCTGCGCGCACAGGTGGCCGATCGCCTCGACGGCGAGGCGGCGGCGCTGCCCGACTGGCTGGCGCATGAACTGGGATTGGGCGAGGTGGCGGCACGGCAGATCATCGACTACCTGGGTGCGGCGAAGATCGCACTGGGCGTGTTGCCGACACAGCAAACGCTGGTCATGGAGCGGTTTTTCGACGAGGCCGGGGGCACCCAGCTCGTCATCCACACGCCCTTCGGCAGCCGCATGAACCGGGCCTGGGGACTGGCCCTGCGCAAGCGCTTCTGCCGCAGCTTCAATTTCGAACTGCAGGCCGCCGCCAGCGAGGATGCGATCGTGCTGTCGCTGTCGACCAGCCACAGTTTTCCGCTCGACGAGGTGGCGCGCTACCTGCATTCGGGCAGCGTGCGCGATCTGCTCGTGCAGGCACTGCTCGATGCCCCGATGTTCGCCTTGCGGTTTCGCTGGAATGCAGTCACCGCGCTGGCACTGCCGCGCTTCCAGGGCGGGCAGCGCGTGGCGCCGCAATTGCAGCGCATGAAGTCGGAGGATCTGCTGGCACAGGTGTTTCCAGATCAGGTCGCCTGCCTGGAAAACATCGTCGGCGACCGGCAGATTCCCGATCACCCCCTGGTGGCGCAGACCCTGCACGATTGCCTGCACGATGCAATGGACATCGATGCGCTGGTCGCCCTGCTGCAGCGGATGGAGAGCGGGCAGGTGCGCGTCGTGGCCCGCGACCTCACGGCGCCCTCGCCGCTGGCGGCGGAAATTCTCGGCGCGCGGCCCTACGCCTTCCTCGATGACGCGCCGCTGGAGGAACGGCGCACGCAGGCGGTGAACAGCCGACGCTGGCAGGCACCCGACAACGCCGAGGATCTGGGCCAGCTGGACGCCGGAGCAATCGACGCGGTGCGCGCGGAAGCCTGGCCTGAGGCGCGCGATGCCGACGAATTGCATGCGGCGCTGTTGGGCGTGGGGTTGATCACCGCGGACGAGGCTGCGCGCAATGCGGGTTGGCTGCCCTGGCTCGATCAGCTGGCGGCGGTGCGCCGTGCAGCCTGCTGCCGTGGCGCCGGCATGACGGTCGCCTGCTGGCTGCCGGCCGAGCGCCTGCCGCAATGGCAGGCGCTGCATGGTGCGGCGACATGGCTGCCGGCGGATGTCGCCGCACCGCACGAATATGCCGTGCAGGGCTGGGATGCGTCGACGGCACTGGTCGACCTGCTGCGCGCCCGCATGACCGCGCTGGGGCCGGTCGACGCCCACGCGCTGGCCGCGACGCTGGGCGTGGCGGTGGGCGATGTCGAGGTGGCATTGCTCGCACTCGAGCGCGAAGGCTTTGTGCTGCGTGGCCATTTCAGCCGTGAGGCCAGCGCCGGGGCGGCGCAGGTGCAGTGGTGCGAACGCCATCTGCTGGCGCGCATCCACCGCTACACGGTCAAGCGGCTGCGGCGCGAAATCGAACCGGTCGCGCCGCGCGACTACCTGCGCTTCCTGATCGACTGGCAGCATGCCGGCGCGTCCTCGCGCCTGACCGGTGCGGATGCGCTGGCCGCGGTGCTGGCCCAGCTCGAAGGATTCGAGGCGCCGGCGGCGGCGTGGGAGAGCGACCTGCTGCCGGCACGGCTGGAGGGATACGACATTGGCTGGCTCGATGCGTTGTGCCAGTCCGGGCGGGTGGTGTGGATGCGCTTGCGCGAGCGCGCGCAGGCGCGCGCGACCGGCACGGTGCGGGCAACGCCGATCGTGCTGCTGCAGCGGCGTCATCTGGCGGCGTGGACGTCGCTGGTGGGCGATGACGAGCCGATGCTGTCGGCGCGTGCCGCCGATGTCGCCGAATTCCTGCGCACACATGGCGCCTCGTTCTTCGACGAGCTGCTCGATGGCACGCGCCTGCTGCGCGTGCAACTGGAAGAGGCGCTGGGCGAACTGGTGGCGGCGGGGTGGGTGCAGTCGGATGGTTTTGGCGGCCTGCGCGCATTGCTGGTGCCGGCTTCGCGGCGTTCGCCAGCGCCGCGCCGGCCTGCGCGCGCGCGGGCGCTGTTCGGCATCGAGGATGCCGGTCGCTGGTCGCTGCTGCGCCATCGCCAGCGCGAGACGCCGGCTGCCGCCGGGGCAACGGAGGCCACGGCGACCGAAACCATTGCGCGCACGCTGCTGCGTCGCTACGGCGTGGTGTGCTGGCGACTGCTGGCCCACGAAGCCTCGTGGCTGCCGGCGTGGCGTGATCTGCTGCGTGTCTGGCAGCGCCTGGAGGCGCGCGGCGAGATTCGCGGCGGGCGCTTCATCGCCGGCGTGTCCGGCGAGCAGTTTGCCCTGCCCGAGGCCATTGCCGCCCTGCGCGCGACGCGCGCGCGGGCGCCCACGGGCGAGTGGGTGTGCGTGAGCGGCGTCGATCCGCTCAACCTGGTCGGCAGCCTGCTGGCCGGCGAAAAATTGCCGCGTTTGCGCCAGGCGCGTGTGCTGTACCGCGATGGCGTGCCGATTGCGCGACGCGTGTCGGGGCAATCCACGCTGCTGGTCGAGCTGTCGGCCGAGGAGGAACGCCGGGCGCGGGCCATCCTGCTGCGCGGCGCGGATTTTGCGCGTCCGCCGTCGGTTGCGGTGGCGGACGAAGAGGCGTGAGCGGCCGCGTCCGGCGCCGACCCATCAAGCACAAGCCCGGCACGCGGCCGGGCTTGTGAACGCAGGGTTCCGCGACCTCAGGCCGGCACCGATTCCTCGGTGTAGTCGGCAATCGGAATGCAGGCGCAGAACACGTTCTTGTCGCCGTAGACGTTGTCCACGCGCGCCACCGGCGGCCAGTACTTTTGCTGGCGCAGGCTGGTCAGCGGAAACGCGGCCAGTTCGCGCGGATAGGCATGCTTCCATTCGCTGGCGGTCACCGCGAGAGCGGTGTGCGGTGCGTGCTTGAGCGGATTGTCGTCGCGGTCGAGGCGGCCATCCTCGATGGCGCGGATTTCATCGCGGATCTGGATCATCGCGTCGATGAAGCGGTCGAGCTCGTGCTTGGATTCGCTTTCGGTCGGCTCGACCATCAGCGTGCCCGACACCGGGAAGCTCAGGGTCGGCGCATGGAAGCCGAAGTCGATGAGGCGCTTGGCGACATCCTCCGCGGTGACGCCGGTGGCGCGCTCCAGTGGACGCAGGTCGAGGATGCATTCGTGCGCGACCAGATCGTTGCGACCGGTGTAGAGCGTCTTGTAGTGCGGGGCCAGGCGCCGGGCGATGTAGTTGGCGTTGAGCATGGCCACCTGGGTCGCCTTGCGCAGGCCGTCGCGGCCCATCATGGCGATGTACATCCAGCTGATCGGCAGGATGCTGGCGCTGCCGAAGGTGGCCGCCGACACCATGGCGCCGTTGCCGACGCCGGGCGTGTGCACGCCGTGCGGATCCAGGGCGCCGGGCAGGAACGGAGCCAGATGCGCCTTCACCGCGCAGGGACCGACGCCGGGGCCACCGCCACCGTGCGGAATGCAGAAGGTCTTGTGCAGGTTCAGATGCGACACGTCGCTGCCCCACTGGCCGGGCTTGGCCAGGCCGACCAGGGCGTTGAGGTTGGCGCCGTCGGTGTACACCTGTCCGCCGTGCTTGTGCACGATCTCGCAGATCTCGACCACGTCCTCCTCGAACACGCCGTGGGTGGACGGGTAGGTCATCATGATGGCGGCGAGGTTGGCCGAATGCTTTTCGGCCTGCGCGCGGATGTCGGCGACATCGACGTTGCCATTGGCGTCGCACTTGGTGACCACGACCTTCATGCCGCACATCTGCGCCGATGCCGGATTGGTGCCGTGCGCCGATTCCGGAATCAGGCAGATGTCGCGGTGACCTTCGCCACGCGAGCGGTGATAGGCGCGGATCGCCAGCAGGCCGGCGTATTCGCCCTGCGCGCCGGAATTGGGCTGAAAGCTGACCGCGTCGTAGCCGGTGATTTCCACCAGCATCGATTCGAGGCTGGTGATGAGCGCCTGATAGCCCTGTGCCTGCGCCGCCGGGGCCAGCGGATGGATGTTGGCGAAGGCCGGCCAGGTCACCGGAATCATCTCGGCGGTGGCGTTGAGCTTCATCGTGCACGAACCGAGCGGGATCATCGTGCGATCCATCGCCAGGTCCTTGTCGGCAAGCGAACGCATGTAGCGCAGCAGTTCGTGCTCGCTGTGATGGGTGTTGAAGGCCGGGTGGGTGAGGAACGCGCTGGTGCGGCGCAGTGCCTCCGGGATCAGCGACGGCGCGCTGGCATCCAGCGCATCGATCGACGGCAGCGATTGGCCTTCGCCGAAGATCGTCCACAGCAGCTCGATGTCGGCACGCGTGGTGGTTTCGTCCAGCGAAATGCACAGCGATCCATTGCCGCGCACGCGCAGGTTGACGCGGTGCGCGCGGGCGCGTTCGACGAGGGCCGCATTGTCCGTGCCGGCGTCGATGCACAGGGTGTCGAAGGCGCTGGCATGCACGCTGGTGCGGCCCAGCTGGCGCAGGCCGGCGGCGAGGATCGCGGTGTAGCGGGCAACCCGCTGGGCGATGCGCTTGAGGCCATCGGGGCCGTGGTAGACCGCGTACATCGAGGCCATCACCGCCAGCAGCACCTGCGCGGTGCAGATGTTCGAGGTCGCCTTCTCGCGGCGGATGTGCTGCTCGCGGGTCTGCAGGGTGAGGCGGTAGGCCGGCCTGCCTTCAGCGTCGACCGACACGCCGATCAGGCGGCCGGGCATGCTGCGCTTGTAGGCGTCGCGGCAGGCCATGAACGCGGCGTGCGGGCCGCCGAAGCCGAACGGCACGCCGAAGCGCTGGCTGTTGCCGATGACGATGTCGGCGCCCATCTCGCCCGGCGGCTTGAGCAGGGTCAGCGCCAGCAGGTCGGTGGCAACCACGAACAGCGCGTGGTGCGCGTGCACGACTTCAGCGTCCTTCGTCCAGTCATCGACCCAGCCGCTGGACGCCGGGTACTGCACCAGCACGCCGAAGTAGTCGCCCTTGGCCAGCGCGGCGTGGAAGGCATCGGTGGAGCGCGCGATTTCGATGCTCAGGCCCAGCGGCTCGGCGCGGGTCTGCAGTACCTGGAGAGTCTGCGGATGAGTGTCGCCGGCGACCAGGAAGGTGCTGGACTTCGATTTGGCCGAGCGCTTGGCCAGGGTCATCGCCTCGGCGGCGGCGGTGGCTTCGTCGAGCAGCGAGGCATTGGCGATTTCCATGCCCGTGAGGTCGGCGACCATGGTCTGGAAGTTGATCAGGGCTTCCATGCGACCCTGCGAGATCTCGGCCTGGTAAGGCGTGTAGGCGGTGTACCACGCCGGGTTTTCGAGGATGTTGCGCAGGATGACGTTGGGCGTGTGCGTGCCGTAATAGCCTTGGCCGATGAAACTGCGCCAAATCTGGTTCTGCTCGGCAAGGGCGCGGATCTTCGCCAGCGCCTCGACTTCGCCGAGCGCGTCCGGCAGGGCCAGCGCATGGGGCGACTTGATGCTGGCCGGGACGATGGCGTCGGTCATGGCTTCCAGCGAAGCGTGGCCGATGGTGGCCAGCATGCTGGAGATTTCGGCGTCATTGGGGCCGATGTGGCGGGCGATGAAGGCGTCGTGGTGTTCGAGATCGCGCAGCGTGGGCGTGGTCTGGCTCATGGCAAGGGGCATCCGAGGAAACTCGCGCTGGCCGCGCGAGAGGCGCCCCTCTGTCCTTTTGCCTGAGAGTTTGGAGGCGTTGCCGCCTCGTGCCCCTTCGGCGCCGGATCAAACCGGTCTCTCCAGAGTGTGCGCACGCGAAGGTTTGGGGGCCTGAGCGATTACGGGCGTTGCGCCTTCGGCAGCGGCATGTGCCGCTTCTCCCGTCGCGTGCGTTGAACTGCCAAGTATAGCGCAGTGCCGGCCGGCGGCCGGGACGCAGGCAACAAAAAACCCGCCGACGGCGGGTTTTTGCCAAAACTGAAAGATGGTGCCCAGGAGAGGACTCGAACCTCCACGGTTTTACCCGCTAGTACCTGAAACTAGTGCGTCTACCAATTCCGCCACCTGG
>WBZO01002005.1_pt1 | contig 28494 bp, 23 predicted proteins | sample 5204261 | NCBI WGS metagenome assembly WBZO01 (sample SAMN12412400, study PRJNA552823) | activated sludge metagenome | isolation source: activated sludge from anammox sidestream of wastewater treatment plant... | place: USA: North Carolina | collected 2017-09
CTCCCGGCACCCTGCCGCGAGGGGTCCTCGGATCAAGTCCGAGGACGACGGGCCAGTGGCCGGGCACGACGGGCCGGCAGCCGGGAACGACGGGCCGGCGGCCGGGGACGGCGGGCCGGCGGCCGGGAACGACGGGCCGGCGGCCGGGGATGACAGGCGGTGGCGGATGACAAAGGAAGCCGGACGACGATGACGCGGCCCGCCCGTCATCCTCGTCCGCCGCCCGTCATCCTCGTCCGCCGCTCGCGTCATCCTCGTGCTTGACACGAGGATCGCTCCCGGCACCCTGCCGCGAGGGGTCCTCGGATCAAGTCCGAGGACGACGGGCCAGTGGCCGGGAACGACAGACGGGCAGCCGGGAACGACGGGCCGGCGGCCGGGGACGGCGGGCCGGCGGCCGGGAACGACGGACGGGCAGCCGGGGGCGGCGGGCCGGCGGCCGGGACGATCGCCTGGCCGACCGCGCACGCCCGGTTGACGGTGACGGCGCCTTGCTGCAACGAAGCATCGTGTTTTACCGGCGCAAGCATCTGTTGGCGATCGAAGGGTTGGAACCGCCCGAGATCAGCCAGTTGCTCGACCTGGCGGAGAGCTACGTGCTGCTCAACCGCTCGGGCAAGACCCAGCGTGACCTGCTGCGCGGGCGCACGCTGATCAACCTGTTCTTCGAGGACAGCACCCGCACCCGCACCAGCTTCGAACTGGCGGGCAAGCGGCTGGGCGCGGACGTGATCAACATGTCCGTCTCGACCTCCTCGGTAAACAAGGGCGAGACCCTGCTGGACACGGCGGCGACGCTGAACGCGATGCAGTGCGACCTGCTGGTGGTGCGGCACGCGCAGTCGGGCGCGCCGAACCTGCTGGCGCAGAAGGTCGACGCCTCGGTCATCAACGCCGGCGACGGCATGCATGAGCATCCGACGCAGGCGCTGCTCGACGCGCTGACGATCAAGCGCCGCAAGGGGCGGATCGGCGGCCTGGTGGTGGCGATCTGCGGCGATATCATGCACTCGCGTGTCGCCCGGTCGAACATCCACCTGCTGACGACGATGGGCTGCGAGGTCCGCGTCGTCGGGCCGCCCACGCTGCTGCCGAACGGCATCGAGGATCTGGGCGTGCGGGCCTTCCACGACATGAAGGCAGGCCTGAACGGCGCCGACATCGTGATGATGCTGCGCCTGCAGCGGGAACGGATGGAACGCGGCCCGGTGCCCAGCCCGCGGGAGTTCTTCCGGTTCTGGGGGCTGGACGCGGAGAAGCTGGCCTATGCCAGGCCCGACGCGCTGGTGATGCATCCCGGGCCGATGAACCGGGGCGTGGAGATCGACAGCGCCGTGGCCGACGACCCGGCGCGCAGCGTGATCAAGGAACAGGTGGAGATGGGCGTGGCGGTGCGGATGGCCGTGCTGGACGTGCTGGCGCGCGGGCATGGACGGAATGAGCGCTGATACGCTGTTCACCGGTGTCCGCATCCTGGGCGCCGGCGTTGATCAGACCGGTGATCTGCTGGTGCGGGACGGTCGCATCGCCGATTTCGGCCCCTCCCTGGGCCGGCCCGACGGCGTCACCGTGGTGCACCAGGACGGTGCGATCCTGTGCCCCGGGCTGGTGGACATGCGGGCCAACCTCTGCGAACCCGGCTATGAGTATCGGGAGACGATCGCCTCGGCGGCACAGGCTGCGGCGGCGGGCGGGATCACGACGCTGGCCGCCTTGCCCGACACCAGGCCGGCGATCGACGATCCGGCCCTGGTTCGCCTGCTGCTGTCGCGCGGGGAGGATACCGGCAGCCTGACGATCCTGCCCTATGGCGCGGTGACCCGCGGCTGCCTGGGCGAGGAGCTGGCGGAAATCGGCCTGCTGCGCGAAGCCGGGGCGGTGGCGTTCACCGACGGCGCTCATGCGGTCGGCTCCGCCCGGCTGATGCGGCTGGCTTTGTCGTATGCGCGGGGCTTCGGCGCGCGCATCATGCAGCATCCCGAGGATCCGTCGCTGGCCGCCAACGGCGCGGCGACCGAAAGCGAGGCCGCCACCCGCCTGGGCCTGCCCGGCATCCCCGCCGCAGCCGAGGCCATCCTGGTGATGCGGGATATCAGGCTGGCGGCGCTGACCGGCGGATCCGTCCATTTCGCCCATGTTTCGACCGGCGAAGCGCTGGACCTGATCCGCCGCGCCAAGGCCGACGGGCTGGCGGTGACCTGCGACACCGCGCCACCCTATTTCGACCTCAACGAGACCGCGATCGGGGAGTTCCGTACTTACGCCAAGCTGTCGCCGCCGCTGCGCAAGGAGGAGGACCGCCGCGCCGTGATCGCCGCCCTGGCCGACGGGACCATCGACGCCATCGCCTCGGACCATCAGCCGCGCGACGCCGACGACAAGCGCCTGCCGTTCGCGCTCGCCGCGCCGGGCGGTGCCGGCCTGACCACCCTGCTGGCAGTGACGCTGGCACATGTGCATAACGGCTCTCTCACGCTCCCCCACGCCATCGACCTGCTCACCTCCCGGCCGGCCGCAGTGCTGGACTGCGAGGCGGGACGTATCGCCAAGGGGGCGCCGGCCGATCTGTGCCTGTTCCATCCCGAGCGCATCTGGCAGGTCGAGGAAGGCAAGCTGCCCGGCAAGGCGCAGAACTCCCCGTTCGACGGCCGGGCGCTGGAAGGCGTGGTGCTGGGAACCTGGAAGGCGGGGAAGCGGGTGTTCGGGGCCTAGCGCGGGATGACCGGAGGCGGAACCGCCGGAGGTCTGAATCACGCGACCAAACAATGAGGTAGAGCGGGATGGCTGAGCGAAAGCGATGTTATCCCGCTCTAGCCGGCCCGGCGCCGTCGGCAACGACAGGGACCGATCGGATGGGACGACGGGAACGGAGGCCGGGTCCGGTGCGCAAACGCTTCGCCTTTGTCACCTCCGCCGCTGCGCTGGCCGTGCTGGCCGGGTGCGCGCCGCAAGCCGCGCGCTGCCCCGCCGGCACCGGACAGCCGATGCAGGTCTACAGCCTGTTCTTCGGACGAGCGGTGCCGAACCGGCCGGATGTGGCCGAACCGGAGTGGCAGGCGTTTGTCGAGGACGTGATCACGCCGGCTCTGCCTGCCGGGTTTACTGTCCTCGACGCGCGCGGCGCCTGGCGCAGCCCGCGGTCCGGTCGCACGGTCCACGAGGCGACCAAGCTGCTGATCGTCGCGCTGCCCGACGCCGCCGGCAGCCTGGGCGCCGTCAACCGGGTCCGGACGGAATACCAGGCCCGGTTCGATCAACAACTGGTCGGCATGACGGTGCATCCGTCCTGCGGACTGTTCTGAGGAAGCCTGCCATGACCCAGGACATCTCAGCGCATTACGAACAGAGCGGACTGCTGGACCGCATCCTGGCGGCGCTGCGCGAAGCCGGAAAGGATCTGGACCGGCTGACCATCGACGATCTGGCGCCGATCGATGAGTTCCATTCCCGCCGCCGGCGGGCGACCGAGGAGCTGGGTCGCATGCTGGCGCCCGCCGCCACCGACCATGTCATCGACATCGGCTCGGGCATCGGCGGGCCCGCCCGCTACCTGGCCGCGACCTATGGCTGTCGCGTGACCGGGGTCGACCTGACGCCGGCCTTCGTCGAGACGGCAACCGCGCTCACCCGGCTGACCCGCCTGGCCGACAAGGTCGATTTCCGGGTCGGCTCGGCGCTGGCGCTACCATTCCCCGATGCCAGCTTCGACCTCGCCTGGTCGCAGAATGTCGCGATGAACATCGAGGACCGTGTGGCCTGGTACGCGGAAATCCGCCGGGTGCTGAGGCCTGGCGGACGGCTGGCCATTCAGGACGTGACGCAGGGGCCCGGCGGACCGATCTCGTTCCCGGTGATGTGGGCCGACCGCCCCGAGATCAGCTTCCTCCGCACGCCGGAGGAGACGCGGTCGCTGCTGGAGACGGCAGGGTTCCAGGTGCTGGCCTGGGCGGACACCACCGACCTCGCCCTGGCCGAAGCGGCGGCGGAACGGGCCCGATTGGCCGAGGCACCGGCGCCGCGGCCGGTGCTGGGCATCCATGTCGTGGTCGGGTCGAGTTTTCGTGACAGGATCCGCAACGGCAACCGCGCGCAGGAACAGAACCGGACCCGCCTGATCAACGCCGTGCTGCGCCGCGGCTGAACGCCGGCACGCGACCGGCCGCGCCGTGTCCCGCGTCGGCCCGGTGCCGAAAGATTTCGCTCGATTTCAGCGCGGCGGCACCTGATACTGACCGGACACTCACGCGGTCGGTGGCTCTCCACCGACGGGGATCTGCCGCCGCTGGTGGCCGGAGGGTGGGTTCGCCCGCCTGATTCCTCATCGAGAATAGCGGCTGCGGACCCCGCAGCCGCACAGGGAGTGTACGCCATGTCGAAATCGCGTCAGTTGACGCGCCGCGGCGCGTTGAAGTTGACAACGGCCGCAACCGCCTTGCCGCTTGTTCACATCCGGACCGCCGGTGCCGCCGGCAAGCTGACCATCGGGCTGTGGGATCATTGGGTGCCCGGCGCGAACGATGTGATGCAGAAACAGGTCAATGCGTGGGCCGAGAAGAACAAGGTCGATGTCCAGGTCGACTTCATCACATCCAGCGGCAAGAAAATCCTGATCACCGCTGCGGCCGAGCATCAGGCGAACAGTGGGCATGATTTCATCCAGATGTATAATTGGGATGTCGGCAACTTCGCCGACAAGCTGGAACCCGTCGACGACGTGGTGAAGGCGCTGTCCGACAAATACGGCAGCTTCGGTGCGATCAGCGAGTATCTGGCGAAATCGAACGGCCACTGGTGGGCGGTGCCCAGCAGCACCGGCACGCTGAACCTGACGACGTGCGGGCGCATCAGCCTGTTGAAGAAGCATGCGGGCATCGACATCCAGAAGATGTATCCGGCCGGCCCAGCCGATCCGAAACTGTCCGAAGGCTGGAACTACGACGCGTTCCTGAAGGCGGCGGAAGACTGCTTCAAGGCCGGCGTGCCCTTTGGCCTCGGCCTGGGGCAGACCGACGACAGCACGAACAACACCGGCATCCTGTATGCCGCGTTCGGCGCCGAGCTGGTGAATGCCAAGGGCGAGATCACCGTCGATTCGCCGTCGGTCCGGGCGATGCTGGAATATGCCCAGAAGCTGGTGAAGTTCCTGCCGCCGGATACGGTCAGTTATGACGACGCGTCGAACAACCGCGCGTTGATTTCAGGCAAAAGCGCGCTGATCATGAACCCGCCGTCCGCCTGGGCCGTGGCGAAGCGCGACGCGCCGGAGATTGCTGCCGACACCTGGCATTTCCCCTGCCCGGTCGGGCCGAAGGGACGCTACATCCCCTATAACTACTCGTTCTACGGCACGTGGTCGTTCGGCAGGAACAAGACCGCGGCCAAGGAGCTGATCACCTATCTGCAGGAGCGTCCGCAGGTCGAGGGCCGCTGCATCGCCTCGGTCGGCTATGACATCCCGACGCTGAACAGCATGTCCGACTTCAAGATTTGGGAAGAGGTCGAGCCGCCGCGGGGCACGGTCTACAACTATCCGATCCGCCCGTGGCACAATGCGCTGCCCAGCATCACCGCCTATCCGGCGCCGCGCGACATTGCGGTGCAGATGTACAGCCGCGCGATTCATCCGACGCTGCTGGCCAAGCTGTATACCGGCAGCACGATCGATCAGGCGATCGCCTGGGCAAGGAATGAGCTGGAGGGCTTCATCCGCTGACGGCATCCCGCACCCGCTGACATGGCCGCGCCCGCGACTGCCGGGCGCGGCCACCGTCTGGTTTCTTGCGAAACATCATATCCGGCCCGCGCATTGTGGCGTATCGGGCCGCTGCGGGGATGTCCTGGTTTTCCCGCCTGCAGGACGTCGAAAGTGCTGGCCTGACGACGACAATATTCGGATAATGAGAACTGCACACGTGGGCGGTCGCTTCCTGATCCGCCGACGGGATGATGCCGCCACCTGTGGCCGACCGCGGGCCTCGGCCCGCCCAGATTGGACCCAACAGGAACGCGCTCGACAGGTTCGGGCACGGAAAGGGAGGTGCGGCATGAGAAAGACGCGATAGCGTCACGGATTCGTCGTTACTGACAGACAGGCGGGCGCCCCGTGCAGCCCGCGCGATATCGTGCGCCGTACCGCGGGACACGATCCTGCCGGATTGGAACGGCCGACGATCATCCGACGATACGACAAGCCCCCGGCAAAGCAGGGGCATGACAGGCAGGAAAGGGACGCTCCATGAAGAAACTCTCCCGGCGCGGCGTACTGGGCGGACTGGGCGCAGCAACGGCGGCGGCAGCCGGCAGGCCGCGCCGCGCGAAAGCGGCGCAAACGGTCGTCGTCTGGTGGACCCAGGGATTCTACGCAGCCGAGAACAAGGCCGTCGTCGATGCGATGGCGGAATGGGAAAAGCAGACCGGCAACAAGGTCGAGCTGACGATCATGAACGGCCCGGATCTGATCACGAAAATGATCGCGGCGATGAACGTCAAGGACGTGCCGGACCTGGTGCATTCGGTCACCGGCGATCGCTTCCTGGTGCCGCAGGCGGCCTGGAACGACCGGCTGGAAGACGTCTCAGACGTCGTCGAGACGCAGAAGAGCAACTTCTCGCAGACCGCGCTCGACAGCTCGCGCTTCTACAACAATGTCGCCAAGAAGCGCAGCTACTACACCGTGCCGATCAAGTGCTCGGCGATGAACGAGGAGGTCTGGCGGACGCTGATCAACGACGCCGGCTTCGACGACAAGGACATCCCCAAGACGCAGGATGCCTATCACGATTTCTTCCAGACCGTGCAGGACAAGCTGCGTGCCAAGGGCAAGCGCGTCTACGGCCTCGGCTTCTCGATGGCGACCAAGGAGGCGGACAGCGGCACGCTGTTTCACGCTTTCCTGAACGCCTATGGCGGTGACGGGATCGTCACACCGGACGGCAAGCTGCAGGTCGATGACCCCGCGGTGCGCAAGGCCGCCATCACGGCGCTGGAACGTCTGACGACTCCTTATAAGAAGGGCTATGTTCCGCCCGGTGCGATCAACTGGGGCGATGTCGACAACAACAACGCGTTCTATGCGCGCCAGATCGTGATGACGCCCAACGCCACCATCTCGATCGCCGTTGCGCAGATGGAAAAGCAGAACCAGTACTACAAGGAGATCATCACGCAGGGCATTCCGCTCAGCAACGACGGGAAGGAGGTCAAGCGCCTGGTGGGCGTTTCGCCGTGCCTCATTCCGAAAGGCGCGAAGAATGTCGATGGTGCCAAGGAGCTGCTGAAGTTCTTCATCCGGCCCGACAATCTGAACGACTACCTGAAGGAGGCGCGCGGGCGCTGGCTGCCGGTCATGCCGGAGAAGACCAAGAGCGATCCGTACTGGCTCGACCCATCGGACCCGCACCGGGCGGTCGGCATCAACAACGGGTTGCTGGCGCCCAGCATGCCCTGGTTCATGGTGTATAATCCGGCCTATTCACAGGTTCTGTCCGAGCAGATCTGGCCCCAGGCCGAGGCGAACATCACGCAGCGCAACATGACGCCGGAGCAGGCGTATGAGGAGGCAGCGAAGCGGGTCAAGGCGATCTTCGAGAAATACCAGATCTCCTGAGGCAGGACCCGGGGCTGCCGTGTCATGGTCGGGGCCCCCCCTATGTCGTGGTCGGCGAAGGCCGGCCACCTACGACCTGCTATGCTGGTAGAGGGAGAGCCATGGATGATCGGCCTGCGCCGACCGTGACACAGGGGCTTGACACGAGGGAGAGGCCGGTGCCGCTGACCCTCACGCCAGGGGGACACCGCACCGCCCTCTCCGTGTCACGGCACCAGCCCCTCCGCGTCGCGGCCCCGACGCGGGGGATTGCCGACCTGCGCCGACCATGATGCCAGGGAAAGGCCAGCCCTGCTGACCCTCGTACTCGCACGACATCCCATCAGGCCCGACATCACCCCTCGGCCTCCCAACGAGGTCCTCCGCCGGAAAAGCGTCTAAACGCGTCCCGTCAGCCCGCGCAGCGTGACGGCCATCCGGTCGCTCAGGCGCCTGGGGCCGACCTGTCGGGGCCAGCGCGCCAGATCACGGCGCGCCAGCACGGCGGGCAGGGCTGCGGCGACGGTCGCGCGGGTCGGCTTGACGCTGGCAGCGGCGTCCAGGAACGCCAGGCCCTCGCGCGCCAGGCGGCGAGTGACCGCCAGGACCGGCGCGGCGGCCGGATCGCCGATCACCGCCTCGGGCGACAGGCCTGACTCGGCCAGCAGGTCCGCCGGCAGCAGGCAGCGCCCCTGGCGTGCCAGCGCCCCGACGCTGCGCAACACGCCCGCCACACCATAGGCGGCGCCGAACGGCCGGAACGTTTCGGCGTCCTCGGCACCCAGCAGGCGGGCGGCGGCGACCGCCAGTCCTCCGGCACCGGCCAGCAGCCAGGCCCGCCACGCGTCCAGGGTCTCGATCGCGGGCTCGGCTTCGGCTTCCCGCGCCTCGATCACCGCCAGCAGGTCGGACGGCATCAGCAGCCCCCGGGCCATGGCATCCGACAGCGGCGTGGCGACCTCGTGCCGCTTGCGCGTGCCCTCCACCACCTCCCGCCACCATTGCAGGCGGATCAGGGCGAGGGTCGGTTCCGAGGCGACCTCGCGCGCGCGGGCAAGCTCATGATTGAACGCATAGAGCGTCAGCAGCGCGCCGCGCCGCTCGGCCGGGGCGAACAGTGCGGTCAGGAAGCGGTCCGGATCGTGGCGGCGGACCAGGGCGACCACGGCCTGATCCGATACGGCGTCGTTTGGCACCAGGGGGAGGTGGCGCGGATCGCGCCGGCATGCAAGCTTGACGCTTCGCGGGGCCCGCCATAGCTACCGAAGGCAACCCCTCGAACCGTGCTCAAGCACCCCTACCCCGGAGGATTCCAATGGCATTCGAACTGCCGAAATTGCCGTATACGACCAACGCCCTGGCGTCGCGCAAGATGTGCCAGGAGACGCTGGAGCTGCATCACGGCAAGCATCACAACGCCTATGTCGTGGCGCTGAACGGCTTCGTCGAAAAGGACCCGGCCCTGCAGGGCAAGTCGCTGGACGACATCGTGAAGGCCACCGCCGCCGCCGGCGGCCCGGTGTTCAACAATGCCGGCCAGCATTGGAACCACATCATCTTCTGGGAGAACATGAGCCCGACCGGCGGCAAGATCCCCGGCAAGCTGGAAAAGAAGATCAACGACGATTTCGGCAGCGTCCAGAAGTTCAAGGACGAGTTCAAGGCCGCGGGCGTGAGCCAGTTCGGCTCGGGCTGGGCCTGGCTGGTGCTGGCGCCGGACGGTAAGCTGAAGGTGACGAAGACCCCGAACGGGTCGAACCCGCTGGCCACCGGTGAGGGCAAGGTGCTGCTGGCCTGCGACGTGTGGGAGCACAGCTACTATCTCGACTTCCGCAATGTCCGGCCGGACTACCTGCAGAACTGGCTGGATAACCTGGCCAACTACGAATACGCCGAAGCCCGGTTGGGCTGATCGCCGAGGCCGGCGCGGGCGGTTCCGGCCCGCCCGCGCCACCCTGCCGCGCCCGCAAGCGGCCGAACGAGGCTGTTGCATGACCAGCATGAACGACCTGCGCGACCAGCGCGTCGCCCTGGAACTGGCGATCGAGGCCCGTCAGCGGGAGCTGGGGCCCGACCATCCCGACCTCGCCAACGACCTGCGCGACCTCGGACGCCTGGCGCATGAGCTGGGCGACTTCATCGACGCACAGGCCCTGCTGCGCCGCGCGCTGGCCCTGCACACCGAGGCGCTGGGCGCGGAACATCCGGAAACCGCGACCGACATCAACCATATCGGCCTGGTGCTGCACGATCTGGGCGACCTGGACGGCGCGCACGCGGCGTTCGAGCGCGCGCTGGCGATCGACGAGGCAGCACAGGGCAGCGACCACCCGAGCGTCGGGCGCGATGCCAACAACCTGGCCGGCGTGCTGCGCGACATGGGTGACGGATTCGCGGCGCGGGAAGCGCTGGACTGGGCGCTTTCGATCTACACGCGTGCCTATGGCCCCGACCACCCGACGACGAAGTCGGTCGCGCGCAACCGTTCGATCATCGGCTGAACCGGGGCAAGGGCGGGCGTCCCACGCCCGCTCCCGTGCCTGCTTCTCGCGCCCGGCCGGGTCAGGTCATCTTGATCTTGAGCTCCTTCACCAGCCGTCCGTACAGCTCGTAGTCCTTGCGCACCCGCTGCGCCAGCTCATCCGGCCCGGCGCCGTTGGCGCGCAACGCCAGGCGCAACAGATGCGCCTGCAACTCGGGATCCTTCGCCACCTTGGCGATCTCGGCGGCCAGCTTGTCGATGATCGGGCGCGGCGTGCCGGTGGGCGCGAACATGCCGAACCAGTTCTGAATGTCGGCCTTCGGATAGATCTCCCGCAGGGTGGGGACATCGGGGAACTCCGGGTGCCGGACCATGTCGACCACGGCCAGCAGCTTGGCCTTGCCCGCCTTCACATGCGGCAGGACATTGCCTTCCGAGAACACCTGCACCTGTCCGGCCAGGAAATCCGTCAGCGATTCCGCACCGCCGCGATAGGGCACATGCAGCATGTCGATCCCGGCTTCGAGGTTGACGACCTCGCAGATCATCTGCGTCAGCGTGCCGAGGCCGGATGAGCCAAAGGCCAGCTTGCCGGGGTTCTTCTTCGCATAGGCCACGAACTCCTGCATCGTGTTGGCCGGGATCGACGGATGGATCGCGAAGACCAGCGTCGAGTCCGCGTACCACGACACCGCCACCATGTCCTTGAACGGGTCATACGCGGTGGGCCTCGCGTTCGGCAGGATGGTGACCGAGGCGACCGGCGTGACGAAAAACGTATAGCCGTCGGGCAGGGATCGGACACCGGCTTCGACCCCGACGGCACCCGAGGCGCCGCCCTTGTTCTCGATGACGAATTGTTGTCCCATCGATTGCGACACGCGCTCCATGAACGGGCGGGTGGCGTTGTCGGTCGATCCGCCGGGCGCATAGTTCACGATCACCTTGACGGGCTTCGTGGGCCAGTTGACTGCCGTCTGCGCCTGCGATCGCGAGGCGGGAAGTATCATTGGGGCAGCCAGAGGAGCGGCGGCAAGCGTGGTCGTGAGGACGCGTCGTGTCAGCATGGCAAACTCCCTGTCATGACCGGATTATTCACCCGGCTTATAAGCGACCCTACCGCAGCACCGGCGTGACCGACAATCATCCGGTTCCGGGAGACGAAACCGCGTGGTCAACCGGCCGTTCGGATGATACAGGTCGGGCCAAGGCCCGGCGGTCGAGCATCCCGGGATCAACACAGGGGGGGTAAACGGTGCGTCATCGCGCGATGACGAACAACGTCCAATCCGGCAACGTCCAATCCGGCAACGTCCAATCCGGCAGGGCGTTCGGCTGCCGCAGCCGCGGCGCCGGGGCGCGCCCATGCGCCGCCGCCCTCCATACCGGGGAACAGGAATGTCGCCGTTTCAGGCGGCGTAGGAGAATGCTGTCGATATGCTGGCCGAAATAAGTACACCCGCGTTCTGGGTCGACCTGATGGAGATCACGGGGATCAACATCCTGCTGTCGGGCGACAACGCGGTCGTCATCGCCTTGGCCAGCCGGTCCCTGCCGGAACGGCAGCGCAACATGGCGGTCATCGGCGGCAGCCTGGCGGCGATCCTGCTGCGCGTGATCTTCTGCGTCGTGATCGTCTGGCTGCTGGCCATTCCGTATCTGAAGCTGATCGGCGGGCTGCTGCTGCTGTATATCGGCGTCAAGCTGATCATCCCCGAGGAGGAGCACGGCGCGGACGGCATCGCCGCCAAGTCCAATCTGTGGGGCGCGATCCAGACGATCATGATCGCCGACGCCGTGATGTCGCTGGACAACGTGGTCGCCATCGCGGCGGCGGCGCACGGCAGCATGCTGCTGATCGTCCTGGGCCTGCTGATCAGCATTCCGCTGATCGTGTTCGGCAGCCAGCTCGTGCTGCGCGTGCTCAACCGCTTTCCCCTGCTGGTCGTGCTGGGCGGCGGCCTGCTGGGCTGGATCGCCGGCGAAATCATCTTCAGCGACCCGGTGGTCCATACGCTGTTGCCATATGATGAGCATCTGCAGACCCGGATCGCCAAGCCGGTCCTGGCCGTGCTGGTCATGGCGCTGGGCAGCCTGCTGGCTCGTCGAGCCCGGATGGCCGGGAAGGAAGTTGTCGATTTGGTTTCGGAGGACCGGAAATGACCGACGTAGTGCGCATTCTGGTGCCGACGGACGGGTCCGAGCCGTCCCGGCGCGCCGTCGGCCATGTGCTCGATCTCGCGCGTCATGGCCTGCCGGTCGAGATCCATCTGCTGAACGTGCAACCGGCCGTGCGCGGCGTCGCCGCCACGCTGGTGTCGCAGGCGGATCTCGATTCCTACCACCGGGAGGAGGGGACGAAGGTCCTTGCGGAATCGATCCAGATGGTCGAGGCCGCCGGCCTGACCCCGCATGTTCATATCGGCGTGGGCGATCCGGGTGAGAACGTGCTGGCCTTCGCGCAGCGGCTGAATTGCGCGCAGATCGTCATGGGCACGCGCGGCCTGGGGGCGGTGACCGGGCTGCTTCTCGGTTCGGTCGCCCGCCACGTGGTGGGCGAGTCGACCCTGCCGGTGACGCTGCTGCGATAGGCCGGACGGGGCCGCAGCCCCTCGGGGCCCCGGTTTACGCTGCGGCCGGAAAGGCTCTAGCATCGCGGCAGCACAGCCGCAGGAGCCCCGCCATGACCTATCTTGCCCCGAATTCGGTTCAGGCGCGAGACATCGCCAGCATCGTGCATCCGCAGACCAACCTGGTGAAGCATCTGGAAGACGGTCCGACGGTCATCGGCCGCGGCGACGGCTGCTATGTCTATGACGACAGCGGTAAGAAGATGCTCGACGCCGCGGCGGGGCTGTGGTGCGCCTCCCTCGGCTATGCGTCGGAGCGGCTGGCCCGCGTCGCGTATGAGCAGATGCGCAAGCTGGGGTATTACCATCTGTATCGCGGCACTACGAACGAGCCCGGCGTCGACCTGGCGGAAAGGCTGCTGTCGATCGCCCCGGTGCCCATGAGCAAGGTGCTGTTCCAGTGTTCCGGGTCCGAGGCGAACGATACCGCCCTGAAGCTGGTCTGGTACTACCACCACGCCAAGGGCAAGCCGGAGAAGCGCAAGATCATCGGCCGCCAGATGGGCTATCATGGCAGCACCTCGGCCTCGATCAGCGCGTCGGGCAAGTTCGACATGCATGCCGATTTCGGCCTGCCGTTTCCAGGCTTCCTGCACACCGAATACCCGCATTACTACCGCAACCACTACGAGGGCGAGAGCGAGGAGCAGTTCGCCACCCGCCTGGCCGGCGCGTTCGAGCAACTGATCCTGCGCGAGGGGCCCGACACCGTTGCCGCCTTCATCGGTGAGCCGGTGATGGGCGCCGGCGGCGGGCTGACACCGCCCCGCACGTACTGGGAGAAGATGCAGGCGGTGATGCGGAAATACGACCTGCTGTTCATCGCCGACGAGGTGATCTGCGGCTTCGGCCGCACCGGCAACATGTGGGGCAGCCAGACCTACGACCTGCAGCCCGACCTGATCTCCTGCGCCAAGGCGCTGTCGGCCGGCATGCAGCCGATCTCGGCCACGCTGATCAACCAGCGCGTGTTCGACGCGATGCTGGACGAATCCCGCAAGCTGGGGAATTTCGCCCACGGCTTCACCTATGCCGGCCACCCGGTGACCACCGCCGTGGCGATGGAGACGCTGCGCATCTACGAGGAAATGGACATGATCGGCCATGTCCAGCGCGTCGGCCCGCACCTGCAGCAGGCGATGAAGGCGCTGGCGGACCATCCGATGGTGGGGGAGGTGCGCGGCGTCGGCCTGATGTGCGGCATCGAGCTGGTCGCCGACAAGGACACGCGCAAGCCGTTCGATCACGCGCTGAAGGTCGGCGCCACGGTCGACCGCTACGCCCGCGAGTTCGGCCTGATTACAAGGTTCATCGGCGACCGTATCGCCTTCTCGCCGCCGCTGATCATCACCGAGGCCGAGATCGATGAGGCCGCGTCGATCACCCGGCGCGCGCTGGACGCCACCTGGGCGGACATCCGGGCGCACTGATGCGCGTCGGGATCGAGGTCGGCGGCACCTTCACCGATCTGGTTGCCGCCGACGGCGATCGGGTCACCATCGTCAAGGTTCCCAGCACGCCAGCGAGCCCCGACATCGGGGCCTTCGCCGCGCTGGGCGCCGCCGGCGTCGATCCCGCCCGGGTCGCCGACCTGGTCCATGGCTCCACCGTCGCGACCAACGCGATCCTGGAACGCAAGGGCGCACGCGTCGCCTTCGTCACCACGCGTGGCTTCCGCGACATCATGTTCCTGCAGCGGCACGACCGGCGAAACATCTACGACCTGCGCTATGCCAAGCCGGCACCGCCGCTGGCCCGCCGCGACTGTTTCGAGGTGACGGAACGCATCGACGCCGGGGGTGCCGTCGTGGTGCCGCTGGACGAGGCGGCGGTGACGCATGAGCTGATCCCGGCGCTCGCCGCCGGACGATACGATGCCGTCGCGATCTGCCTGCTGTCGGCCTATGCCGTGCCGGACCACGAACGCCGGGTGGCCGGCCTGATCGCCGCCGCGCTGCCGGATGTCCGCCTCGCCTGCTCACACCAAGTCGCGCGGGAGTTCCGCGAGTATGAGCGTGCCTCGACCGCCGTGCTGTCGGCCTATGTGCAGCCGGTGATCGACCGCTATCTCGACCGGTTCGAGGCAACGCTGGCCGAGGCCGGGTTCAAGGGCCGGTTCAGTGTGATGCAGTCGAACGGCGGGCGCCTGCCGGCCGCGGCGATGCGCTCGAACGCGATCACCGCTTTGTTCTCCGGCCCTGCGGCCGGCGTGGTGGGCGCGATCCGGCAGGCGGCGCGGTCGGGGCGCGGCAACCTGATCACGTTCGACATGGGCGGCACCTCGACCGACGTGTCGCTGGTCACCAGCGGCGAACCCTCGATTGCCGCGGAAACCGAGATCGACGGCCTGCCGATCCGCACCCCGGTGCTGGACATCGTGTCGGTCGGTGCCGGCGGCGGCAGCCTGGTCTGGATCGACGATGGCGGCATGCTGCGGGTCGGCCCGCGCAGTGCCGGAGCGACGCCGGGCCCCGCCTGCTATGGCAAAGGCGGCACCGAGCCGACCGTCACCGACGCGCATGTCGTGCGCGGCACGATCCGCCCCGACACCTTCCTGGGCGGATCGATGATACTGGACGCCGAGCGGGCCCATGCTGCCTTTGCGGATGTCGCCAGGCGGCTCGGGATGGATGTGCCCGGCGCGGCGGCCGCGGCGATCCGGCTGGCGGTGGCGAACATCGTGCGGGCGATCCAGCTCGTGTCGACCGAACGCGGGCGCGATCCGCGCGACTATGCGCTGCTGCCCTTCGGTGGCGCCGGCCCGCTGCTGGCCGCCGAGATCGCCGAGGAGCTGAACATCCGTGAAATCCTCGTCCCTCCCAATCCCGGCGTCATCTCCGCCCTCGGCCTGGTCGCCGCCGACTATGTGAAGGTCACCGGCATCACCCGGCGGGCACCGGTGGATGCCGAAGCACCGGCGGTGCTGCGTGCCGACTTCGCCCGTTTCCGGTCGGCAGCCGAGGCCGAGTTCCGGTCGCTGGGCCTGGATGGGACGCTGGACTTCGCGCTGCATGTCGACATGCGCTTCGTCGGGCAGGCGTTCGAGGTGCCGGTGGAGCTCGATCCCGCCCGCCTGCCGTCGCTGACCGGCGACGCGCTGGCGGCGATGTTCGATGCGGCGCATCGGCGGATGTATCTGCATGGCGGCGAGAGCGGGCGGCGGATCGAGATCGTCGGCCTGCGCTGTGGCATCCGCCGGCCGCAGCCGCCGCTGGACTCGTTCCGAGAACGCGAGATGCCGCCGCCGGCCGCAGCCGAAACGCCGATCCGGATCGGTGACCGCACGATCGCCGCCCGCCTGTGCGCCGCGCCGTCGCTGGCGCCGGGCGATACGGTGGAAGGCCCGGCGATGGTCGAAGGCTACAGCTCCACCACCTGGGTGCCGCCCGGCTGGCGTGCCGTGCCGGACCGCGCGGGCAATATCCTGCTGTCACGGGCCGGGTGATGGAACGATCCGCGCCCTGCCTTTCCGTCCCCTGATCCGGAGCATCCCATGATCCTCGATCCGGTTGACTATGCCATCATCAGCCAGGCCCTGATCGCCGCCGCGCGGGAGATGGGGGCGAAGCTCGTGCGTTCCGCCTATTCGACCGTGTTGCGGGAGGCACGGGACGGGTCCGCCGCCCTGCTCGACGCCAAGGGCAACACCGTCGCGCAGGCGGAACTGATCCCGATGCAGCTTGGCACCATCGGGTTCATCTTCCAGGCCTGTGCTGCCGTCTATCCGATCGAGGATGTCGGCGAGGACGATTTCTTCGCCATCAACGACCCGTATTCCGGCGGGCAGCATTTGCAGGACGTGTTCTTCTTCCATCCGATCTTCTTCCAGGGAACGCTTCTGGGCTTCTCGGCCTCGGTCGCGCATCACCTCGACCTGGGTGGCGGTGCGCCGGGGCTGCATCCGCTGGCGACCGATGTGTGGTCCGAGGGGCTGATCATCCCGCCGCTGAAGCTTAGCATGCAGCGCGACTGGCATGGCGGCATGTTCCAGCGCCTGCTGCGCGCCAATGTCCGCGTGCCGCACCAGACGATGGGCGACTTCGACGCGCAGATCGCCGCCAATGCCATCGGCGCCGCGCGCGTCCGGGAGCTGGCCGAACGATATGGCGCGGACAAGGTCGTGGCGGTGATGGCGGCGCTGCAGGACTATTCCGAAGCCCGCATGCGCGCCGGCATCCGCTCGGCGCCCGACGGGGCCTTTGTCGGCGAGGACTGGCTCGACGATGACGGCATCACCGATGCGCCGATCCCGGTGCGTGCGACCGTTACGATTCGGGGCGACAGCGTGGCGGTCGATTTCACCGGCACCGGGGCTGAGGTCAGGCGCAACCTGAACGCGCCGTTCGCGTCCACCGTGTCGGCGGCACTGTCCTGCGTGAAGGCGGTGCTGACCAGCCCCGACATCCCGTTCAACGCCGGGGCAGGGCGGGCGGTGACGGTGACCGCCCCCAAGGGCACGCTGCTGAATCCGAACCCGCCGGCGCCCGTGCGCGCGCGGATGGAGGCGTGTTTCCGCGCCTGGAACGCGACGATGAAGGCCCTGGCGCAGGCGGTACCCGACCGCGCCATCGCCTGCGGCTTCGATACCACGACGGTCAATGTGCTGTCCCACCTCGGGCCCAGCGGCTGGTCGGTCTATCTGGAGATTTTCGGCGGCGGCTACGGTGCATCCTCGACCGCCGACGGGTGCGATGCGGTCGACGGCCCGCTGTCCAACTGCTCGAACACGCCGATCGAGGCGCTGGATCAGGATTTCAGCCATTTCCGCGTGCTGGAATACAGCCTGCGCCCGGGCAGCGCCGGTGCGGGCCTGTATCGCGGTGGCCTCGGCTTCCTGCGCCGGGTGCAGGTGCTGAAGGACGGGGTGAAGCTGGCGCTGTACAGCGACCGGTTCCGCCGGCAGCCCGAAGGCCTGTTCGGCGGGCAGCCCGGTGCCACCGCCTTCTGCGAGGTGCGGCGTGGCAACGAGCTGATCCCGGTCGATTCCAAGGCCGAGGTGGCGTTGCGGAAGGGCGACATCGTCACCCTGGCCGTGGGGGGCGGCGGCGGATATGGCGATCCCGCCCGGCGCGACCCGGCCCTGGTGGAAGCCGACATGGCGGACGGCGTGCTCTGATCGCTTCGGGCGGGCGGGGTGCGTGATGCCGGGGCGGCGGCGGCAGGATCTGGCCCGCCTCGCGCATCTGCCGCTGGCGGCGTTGCTGACCGAGCTGCAGACCGCCGGCACCGGCCTGACCACCGAGCAGGCGGAGGAGCGGATCGCCCGCATCGGCCCCAACCGCATCGCGCACGAGCGCAGCCGCGGCATCCTGCGGGAGCTGGCGGGACGGGCGCGCAATCCGCTGAACGCGCTGCTGGCCACGCTGGCGGTGATCGCCTGGGTCACCGGCGACCACCGCGCAGCGTTCGTCATCCTGGCGATCGTCGCGCTGAGCGTCGGCCTGGCGTTCGTGCAGGAGCATCGGTCGAACCAGGCGGCGGCGCGGCTGCGCGCCCTGGTCCGCACGACCGCCACCGTGCTGCGCGACGGCGAGGCGCGGGAGGTTGCGGTCGAGGCGCTGGTGCCCGGCGATGTCGTGCGCCTGTCGGCCGGCGATCTGATCCCCGCCGATCTGCGCGTGCTGTCCGGCAAGGATCTGTATGTCAACCAGTCCGCCCTGACCGGGGAATCCATGCCGGTCGAGAAGCACGCCGACCTGCCGGACACCGCCGGCACCGATCCGTTCGCGCTGTGCAACCTGTGTTTCATGGGCAGCAACGTTGTCAGCGGCAGCGCACAGGGCGTGATCCTGTGCACCGGTGCGGCGACCGTGTTCGGCGGGCTGGCCGACACGGTGGCGGGCGAGCGGGTCGAGACCGACTTCGATCGCGGCATCCGCCGCTTCACCTGGCTGATGCTGCGCTTCATCCTGGTGATGGTGCCGGCGGTGTTCGTGATCAACGGCGTGACCAAGGGCGACTGGCTGCAGGCGCTGCTGTTCGCCCTGGCCGTCGCGGTCGGTCTGACGCCGGAAATGCTGCCGATGATCGTGACGATGAACCTGGCCAAGGGTGCGATCGCCATGGCCGGCAAGCGGGTCATCGTGAAGCGGCTGAACGCGATCCAGAATTTCGGCGCGATGGACGTGCTGTGCACTGACAAGACCGGCACGCTGACGCAGGACCGCATCATCCTGCAATACCATCTGGACTTCGAGGGCGAGGAATCGACGCGCGTCCTGGAATACGCGTTCCTGAACAGCCATTACCAGTCGGGCCTGCGCAATCTGCTGGATGAGGCGATCGTGCAGCATGTGAAGCGGCCCGAGCATGCCGGCATCGTCGCCCGTTTCGCCAAGGTCGACGAGATGCCGTTCGATTTCCAGCGCCGCCGCATGTCGGTGGTGCTGGACCGTGGCGACGGCACGCATCTGCTGATCGCCAAGGGCGCGGTGGAGGAAATCTTCGCCGTCTGCGACCGCTATGCGCTGGGCGACAGTGGTGGTGCGCTCGATCCGGGCCATTTCGACGATGCAAGGCGGGAGATGGAGACGCTCAACAGCGAAGGCTTCCGCGTCGTCGCCGTGGCGTATCGGGAGATCGCGGACCCGAAGCCCGCCTATACGGTTGCCGATGAAACCGGGATGACGCTGCTGGGCTATGTGGCGTTCCTGGACCCGCCCAAGGAGACGGTGGCCGCCGCACTGACCGCGCTGCGCCGGGCGGGCGTGTCGGTGAAAATCCTGACCGGCGACAACGATATCATCACGCGCACCGTGTGCAGCCAGGTCGGGCTGCCGCCCGGGCATATCCTGCTGGGGCCGGCAGTGGACGCGATGGACGACGCCGCGCTGGAAACCGCCGCCGAAGCGACGACGGTGTTCGCGCGCCTGGCGCCAGGACAGAAGGCACGGGTGATCGAGGCGCTGCGCCGGCGCGGCCATGTCGTCGGCTATCTGGGTGACGGAATCAATGACGGGCCGGCGCTGAAGACCGCCGATGTCGGGATATCCGTCGATACGGCTGTCGACGTCGCCAAGGAGTCCGCGGACATCATCCTGCTGGAAAAGAGCCTGACGATCCTGGGCGAGGGGGTGATGGAAGGGCGCCGCGTGTTCGGCAATGTCGTCAAATATATCAAGATGGGCGCAAGCTCGAACTTCGGGAACATGCTGAGCGTGCTGGGGGCGAGCCTGTTCCTGCCGTTCCTGCCGATGGCGCCGATCCAGGTGCTGACGAACAACCTGCTGTACGACTTCTCGCAGACCACGATCCCGACCGACAGCGTGGACGAGGAGTATCTGCGCGCGCCGCGGCGCTGGGACATCGGCAATTTGACCGCGTTCATGCTGTGCCTGGGGCCGGTCAGCTCATTGTTCGACTACCTGACCTTCGCGACGCTGCTGTTCGTGTTCGATGCCTGGACGCGGCCGGCGCTGTTCCAGTCGGGATGGTTCGTCGAATCGCTGATGACGCAGACCCTGGTCATCCATATCATCCGCACCGCGCGGATACCGTTCATCGAAAGCCGGGCCAGCCTGCCGCTGCGGCTGACCACGGTGGCGATCGTCGCCATCGGCGCCACACTCCCCTACACCCCGATCGGCGCCGCGCTCGGCTTTGTCCCTTTGCCGGGGCTGTACTGGGCGTTCATTGTGCCGATGCTTCTCGCCTATGGCGTGCTGGCACATGTGGTGAAAGTGCGGGTGATCCGGCGCTGGGGGATCTAGGCACGACCTGCCTGTTTCCGCCCGTCATCGTGCCTGTCCCTTCCGTCGTCCTTGTGACCTTCGTCCCCCCGTCATCCTCGTGCTTGACACGAGGATCTCTTCCAGCACCGTGCCGCAAGGGATCCTCGTGTCAAGCACGAGGATGACGGGGGGACGAAACGAAGAAAAAACCGTTCCGCTATCCCGCCCCCGTTGTCGCGTCACCGTCCGCAACCGGCGGAGCCGCAGCGTCGGCGACATAGGGGTGAACCATTCTGGCGGGGTTCACCACGCGGTCGAATTCCTCCCCGGTCACGAAACCGAGCTCCAGCGCCGCGTCCCGCAATGTCAGATCGCGCTCCATCGCATGGTGCGCGATCTGCGACGCCCTGTCATAGCCGAGGACCGGTGACAGCGCGGTGACCAGCATCAGCGACTGGTCGACATAGGCCTGGATCTTCTTCAAGTTGGGCTTCGTTCCCTCGATCAGGAAGCGGCGGAAATTGGTGCAGCCGTCGCTCAGCAGGGTGATCGACTGCATGACGTTGGCGATCATCAGCGGCTTGTAGACATTCATCTCCAGATGGCCGCCGGCGCCGCCGAACCCCACCGCCACGTCATTCGCCATCACCTGCACCGCCAGCATCGTCAGCGCCTCGGCCTGGGTCGGGTTCACCTTGCCGGGCATGATGGACGAGCCCGGCTCATTCTCGGGCAGCAGCAGCTCGGCGAAGCCCGCCCGCGGGCCGCATGCCAGCAGCCGGATGTCGTTGGCGATCTTGTAGAGCGAGGCGGCCAATGTCCGCAGCGTGCCGGAAAGCTGGATCAGCGCGTCGTGCGCGCCCTGGACTGCGAACTTGTTGGGCGCACTGACGAAGGGCAGGCCGGTCAAAGCAGCGATTTCGGCCGCCGCCGCCTTGGCGAACCCGGGGGCGGCATTGATGCCGGTGCCGACGGCGGTGCCGCCCAGCGCCAGGCGATAGACGCCACGCAGCGCGTCATGCAGATTGTCGATACCGTCGCTCAGCATCCCGGCATAGCCCGACCATTCCTGGCCCAGCGTCAGCGGCGTCGCATCCTGCAGATGGGTGCGGCCGATCTTGACGATGTCGCGCCACTGCCCGGCCTTGTCCGCGATGGCATCGCGCAGCGCCGTGAGCGCCGGCAGCAGCCGGTCCGTCACGCCGCCGGCCGCCGCGATATACATCGCCGACGGGAACGTGTCGTTCGATGATTGCGACATGTTGACGTGATCGTTCGGGTGGACGGGCGTCTTGCTGCCCAGCGGCGTGCCGACGAGCTGACAGCTCCGGTTGGAAATCACCTCATTGACGTTCATGTTGAACTGCGTGCCGCTGCCGGTCATCCAGACATGCAGGGGGAACATGTCGTGATGCTGTCCCGCCAGGATCTCGTCGCAGATCTGCACGATCAGGCTGCGCTGCGGCTCACCCAGCCGGCCGCCGGCATGGTTGGCGTTGGCGCAGGCCTTCTTCAGGATGGCGTAGGCGGTGATCATCTCGGGCGGCATCAAGTCCCGGCCGATACCGAAATACTGCAGCGACCGCTGCGTCTGCGCGCCCCATAACCGGTCGGCGGGAACGTCCACCGGGCCGATACTGTCGATTTCCTGTCGCATGTCGGTCATGGGTCAAACCTTCCAGCAATTGCCAGGGCGCTATGGCGCACGGAGCTCGACCCGCGGATGTCTCGCGGCAGGGTGCTGACAGAAACCCTTTGAACAAGCCCCGGAGGCGAGGGTACAGGGTGACGGGTACCGCGGGCAACCGGACGGTGATCGCCCGACAATCGTCATGACTGCTCCGTTCGGCACGACCACGCGCTATCGGATCGCCGTCGCGATCTCGCGGAACAGCCTGGCGGGCAGCCCGCTGCCGGCGACGTTTCTCATCGGCCGATTGTCGTCGTTGCCCAGCCAGATGCCGATCAGCAGCCCATCGGTCGCACCGACGAACCAGGCATCGCGGAAATCCTGGGTGGTGCCGGTCTTGCCTGCGACGGCATGTCCCGGCACGGCGGCGGCCCGGCCGGTGCCGCGGGTCACCACGGCGCGCAGCATCCGCGCCATGCTGGCGGCAACCTCGGGGTCCACCACTGGCTGGGGCGACTGCCGCCCCGCCAGCTCCAGGCCGTGCGGCCGCACGCGCCGGCCGCCGTTGAAGAAGGGCGCATAGGCGGCGGTCAACTCCAGCAGCGTCACCTCGCCGGTGCCCAGGGCCAGCGACGCGTCGTTGGGCAGCTTCTCGTCGATGCCCAGCCGCCTGGCGACCGCGGCGATCGCCTTCGGACCGCCCGCCTGCATCAGCAGCCGCGCAGCGACGGTGTTTACCGACTGGGCGAGCGCGTCTTCCAGCGTGATCTCACCCAGGAACCGGCGTTCGTAGTTCAAGGGGCTCCAGTTGCCGATGCGGACCGGCGCATCCAGCACGGTGTCGTCCGGACTCATTCCTTTTTCCAGAGCGGCCAGCCAAACGAAGGGCTTGAACGCCGAACCGGGCTGGCGGTGGGCGAGGGTGGCGCGATTGAAGGCGCTGTCGCGGTAGTTGTGCCCGCCGATCATGGCACGCACGGCGCCGTTGCCGGCGTCCAGCACCACCACCGCGCCCTGCGTCGCGTCCGCCGCGGCGGCGGGGCCGTCGAGCAAGGCTGTCAGACGCGATTCGGCGGCCGCCTGGATGCGGCTGTCCAGCGTGGTGCGCATCGTCGCATCCGCACCCATGGGGATTACCGCGCCGGCCCGGTCGGCCACCCAATCGGCGAACCATCCCGGCGACGTGCGCGGCGTCGGCGGGAATGCGATCTGCGCCGCGGCCGCCTGCGCCTGTGCCTGGGTGATCGCCCCGGTATCGACCATGGCGGCCAGCACCTGCCGCGCGCGGGCGGCAGCGGCCGAGGCATCGGTGTTCGGGTTGAACCGCGATGGCGCGCGCGGCAGTCCCGCCAGCACGGCAGCCTGCCACAGCGACACCCGACGCGCCGAGACGCCGAAGAACAGCCGCGCCCCGGCATCGACGCCCCAGGCGCCGGCACCCAGATAGACGCGGTTCAGGTAGATCTCCAGGATCTCCTTCTTCGTGAAGCTGCGCTCCAGCCAGATGGTCAGCAGCAGCTCCTGCACCTTGCGGCGGATCGTGCGCGCATTTGACAGGAACAGCGTCTTGGCGACCTGCTGCGTGATGGTCGATCCACCCTGCACCAGCCGGCCCGCGGTGATGTTCACATAGACCGCCCGGGCCAGCCCGATCGGGTCGATGCCGAAGTGATGCCAGAAGCGGCGATCCTCGACCGCGACGACCGCTGCCGGCAGGGCCGGGGGCATGTCGGACAGGCGCAGCGGTTCGCCGACGACATCCCCATAGGTCGCGAACACCCGTCCCGCCCTGTCCTGCAGCACCAGGCTCGGCCGCCGCGCCGCATCCAGCGCCGATTCGGGGCGTGGCAGGTCGTGCGCGAACCACAGGAGCATCCCGGTCACGGCCAGCATGCCCCAGATCGTCAGGATGATGCCCCACCGCACCAGCCGCCACAGAAACCGCCGCCGGACGGGCTTTGTCGGGGGCGGAGCGATCGGTCTGGCACGGGCGACGGTGCGTCCGCCGCGCCGGGGCGCGGCGGCGGATTGCGGGCGGGCGCGGTCGACGGCGACCGGTGTGCGAGGGGCGCGCGGCATGCGGACGCTGCCTAGCATGTCGTTGCGGAAAAATCCGCCGCTTGCGGGCGGCGGCAGGCTTGCGCAGAGTCCGGCCCGTGCCGCGCAGGGAGTCCCGCATGAAAGGCCTGTTCATGGATGCCGTCGACGACTTGGCGTCGGTGTTCCACCGCGTGTCCCGCCCGGGCGACCCGCCCGTGACGGTGAACGAGCAGGGCGACATCCCGCCGGCCGATCTGCCAGGGCTGCTGGCCGGCTATGACTTCGTGCTGGACGACCACACGCAACTGCCGACCGCGGCGATGAAACTGTGCAAGGATCTGAAGCACATCATCTTCCTGGGCACCGGCGCGCGCAGCTACATGAATCCCGAGGAGCTGGCCGAGATCGGGATCACCGTGCACATCATCAAGGGCTATGGCGATACCGCGGTGGCGGAACACAGCATCGCCCTGATGTGGGCGGCGGCACGCGGGCTGGCGGCGATGGATCGCGGCATGCGGGAGGGGCAGTGGCTGCGGACCGAGGGGATGGAACTGACCGGCAAGACCATCGGCCTGCTGGGCTTCGGCGGCATCGCGACCGAAGTGGCGCGAATCGCCCATGGCTCCGGCATGCGGGTCCTGGCCTGGAACCGCTCGCCGAAATCCGCCCCGGATGTGACGTTCGTCGATCTCGACACGCTGCTGGCGGAAAGCCACGTGCTGTCGGTGCATCTGCTGCTGAATGACGAGACGCGCGGGTTCCTGTCGGCGGCGAGGATCGCACGGATGCGGCCGGGGGCCATTCTGGTGAACACGGCGCGCGGTGCGATCGTGGATGAGGCGGCGATGATCGCGGCGCTGCAATCGGGCCATCTGCGGCATGCAGCGCTGGACGTGTTCGATGTGGAGCCATTGCCGGCGGGGCATCCTTTGACGGCGCTGGCGAATGTCACCCTGTCGGCGCACAGCGCGTTCCGCACGCCCGAGGCGAGCGACAACCTGATTCGCCGAGCGCTGGATATCGCCTGTACGCTGGCAAAGGGGTAAAACCCGCCGGCGACACCAGGTGGGCCCGCCTGGCGGAATGGTAGACGCAGCGGACTTAAAATCCGCAGCCGTGAGGCGTGGGGGTTCGAGTCCCCCGGCGGGCAGGCCGGTTTCCCGGATGTCCGCGGCGGGGGCCGTGCCCATGTCGAGCCGGATGCAAACCGGAAGCAGCGATTGTCCGGCGCCGTGGTGAAAGGCCTGGCTGCCCGGTTCGGTAGAACGGTGTCGTTGACGGCGCTGCCGCGTACCTGCGTCTCCTCCTCCGGTTCAGGGCGGAAATCCGTGCGATGCAAGCAGGTGACGGTTGCCCTCGGCGGCTGGGCGATCGACGAGGATGATCTGGACCGGCAGATCGACCTCTCCATCTTCATGGATGGTCGGAAGATCGCGCAGGTCAGATGTGATGTCCTGCGCGCCGACCTGGTGGAAGCCGGAACCTTCGGCACCAAGGGACACGGCTTCAACCTGCCGCTCGACCCGCCGCTCACCCCGGACCGGCCGCGACGCTTCACCGTCCGTTTCACGGAAACGGACGGCTGCTGAACAATGGCGATCGCATGTTCCCCGCAGGTGCGGCACCGAACACACCCGACTTTGGATCCAACCCGCCGCCGGCCTTCCCCATCCTGCCGATGCCCCGTGTTCCACGCGACTGGTTCGACCGGCTGGCGCTGTTCGAACCGGATCAGGGCCTGTACAATCTCGTTGCGCAGTGCGACATGCACGACGTCACACAGCCGCAGGTTGCCGACAGCGTGTTCGGCAACACGCTGCACCTGCCGGCCGATGCGCGCCATGATCGGGGCGACACCGCCGAAGCCGACGAACTGGCTTTCCAGCACGTCGATCGCCAGCCCCGTGGCGACGCCGGCGTCGACGGCGTTGCCGCCGGCTTCCAGCACCTGCATCCCGGCCTGCGAGGCCCAGTAGTGGCCCGACACCACGACATGGCGGCGCGCCATCACCGGCGGGCGGCGCGGCCGGCCGGGGCCGAACAGGCGGGCGGTGTCGATCACAGCGACAATACCGCGTGGCGCGGCCGACCCCAGTCGGCGGCCATGGCGGCGCAGCGTTCCACATCCTCCTGCAGCATCAGCCGGTCGGCGACCAGACGCCGAGCGGCGGCGGCGATGGCGGCCTGGTAGGCGGCCTTGTCGGGATAGCGTTCCAGGATCGAGGCGCGCGGATCGCCGGTCACCGCACGCTCGGACGGGGTTTCGGGGAAGGGGATGTACGACCCTTCGAACCGCCATTGCAGACCGTGACCGAAGCCGCGTCCGCGCGGGTTCCAGCCGGTATAGGTGCCCAGCGGTGCCTGCACCATCGGCGCCCTGACGCCGGCCAAATCGTTGCCGTCGGCATCGACCGACGGCACCAGCACGGTATAGCGGAGCCCCGGTGCCCCGTCCGGGTCGTTGCGGCCATGCACGATCTTCGGCGGTTCGGCCAGGATCCCCTTGTCCGCCTCCGGCCCGAAATCCAGCAGCGTCAGCACGTTCGGCTCCTGCGGCACCATGGCACCGGGGATCGCCGGAAACTGCCGCCGCCAGGTCTCGTAGTCGACCAGCGTGCCGTCCGCCCGCGTCGGGATCCGGCTGGGCGGTGGCGGCGTGCCATTGGTCGCCCACGCGTCCAGCGCCACCAGCATGGCGCGGAAGAACATCGAGGTCGCCACGTTGTTCGAATAATGATGTCCGATCCCGCGGGCCGGCGCCTGCAGCAGCGGGTCGGCGCCGTGCTGGGAGCTGGACCAGCAATAGAGGCGCACCGTCTCGGGCTGCTGCAGGTCGTTGCCCTGGGTGTCGGTATGGGCCAGGGAGCCGCGGCGCACCCAGTATTCCGTCGCGCTCTGCGAATGGAACACCAGCGGGTCGGTGTCGGGCCGCTTCAGGATCGCGTCCTCCTTCCCCGTCAGGTGGTCGCGCGACCATGCGTAGGAGAAGGGGAAACTGTCGGCGATGTTGAAATGATCCTCGTATTGCTGGCCGCCCGACACGATCGGGTTGGCGAAGCGGTGGTTCAGCCATTTCCGCCCGGCACCGGCGACATGCGGGATGATCCCGTCGAACACCCGCCGACCCTGCAGGTCGGCGTTGAAGCCGCGATAGACGAAGTCGCGCAGGCAGCGCCCGGTCTGCGACCGGCCCCAGCCATAGGCTTTCTCGGTGCCGCGCAGCGGGTTGGCGTCGCTTCGGTCGTATTTCAGGAAGCTGACGATGTCGCGCACCACGGCGTGACCCAGGCCCATCACCTTGGGGTCCTTCGCCGTATAGACAAGCTCATAGATCCAGCCGGGCCGGAACCCGGCCGGATAGTAGATGTGCCAGTCGGACGGTACCACGGCGTGTTCCGCCACCTTCGTCTCGGCGCCGAGGCCGGCCTGATACGCCGCGAACTGCCATTGGTCGGGCGGGATGATCTCGGGCGGGTCGTATGGATAGCGGCGGCGGGTGAACACCGCGTCGCGCGTGTCCAGCGATGCCGTGCGATAGGAATGCGCGGCGAACCGGCCGCTGAGTGGATAGCAGACGGTGCCGGAGGCATCGGGGATGAACTCGACCCGCACGCGCCCGGTGATCGGTTGCCCGTTGTCGGTCGCGGCCGGCACGTCCAGTACCAGCCGCCCGTCGCCGGCCAGCATGTCGCCCTCCCACCCGGCCCAGACGATCGCATAGCCGTGGCGCATGAAGAATCCGTTGCCGGCATGGGCCAGGGTGATCGGGTCGTTGCTGTGCGGTGCGTCGTTGAAGAACTGCAGCGCCCGTTTGTGGCCGCGGTTGCCGTAGTCGTAGAACAACCGCCGGTTGGTGCGTGCGGGGTCGACCGGTTTCAGGATCATCAGGTCGGTCGCGTAATGCACCAGGCCGTCCGCCTCGCGCGGTGCCTTGTCCAGATCCACGATGTCGCGGTTGCCGTCCGCCAGCGGGTCGATCGCCAGCAGCGCCCGCCCGCTCAGCCGCTCATAGGCGCCGACGGTGCCGAAGGCATGGCCGCCGGCGAACGGCCGCCGGTCGGTGATCCGGAGTTCTACCAGCCTGCTCATGCGCGGTTCTCCCTGGCTGCTGGGTGGGAGTGTGCGCGGGAGGGGCAGGGGTCTCAACCCCTTGGGTGCCGGCAAGGGGTTGGGGGGCGTTGTTCCCACGTGTGCCGTGGTCGGTATCCCCGTGTCACGTCGGTTTCCCGGTGTCATCGTCGGCTTTTCCCGCGTCATGGTCGGCGGACGCCGGCCATCCATGACTTTGGCTCCATCGGCACCGCAAGTCGTGGATGGTCGGCCTGCGCCGACCATGACGCAGGAAAAGCCGACCATGACACATGTAGAGACAGCGCCTGCGCCGACCATGACAGGAGGGAAACTACCCACGACACCGAGGCACAGTCCGACGCCAACCGTCCCGACACTCGTCA
>WBZO01002007.1_pt1 | contig 28471 bp, 22 predicted proteins | sample 5204261 | NCBI WGS metagenome assembly WBZO01 (sample SAMN12412400, study PRJNA552823) | activated sludge metagenome | isolation source: activated sludge from anammox sidestream of wastewater treatment plant... | place: USA: North Carolina | collected 2017-09
CTCCATGGATCGGCGTCGGTTGGCATCGGCCTGCCCGGCCGGGTCCGGTACCACGCCGTCGATGCCGGCTTCGTGCTGCGGGCTGGTGCCCCACGTGACCTGCGGCGCGAGGTGTGCACAGTCCAGCGAAATTTCCGCGTCGAAGCGGGCATCGTCGTCGCTGCGCAGTGCGCGCCAGCGCTCGACCGCCCGGTCCCAGGTCTCGCCCCTGGGCGCATAGGGGCGGCCACGGACATATTCGAACGTCGTGTCGTCCGGTGGGACGACGACGGTCCACGCGCCGAATTCGACGCCCATGTTGCACAGCGTGAGCCGCGCCTCCACCGGCAGCGAGCGCACAGCCTCGCCCGCGAACTCGATCGCGTAGCCGACGCCACCGCCTGCCGTGTGGGCGCCGATCAGCGCAAGGATCATGTCCTTGGCCGTCACGCCCGGCGCGAGCCGCCCATCGAAGCGGACGCGCATGTTGCGCGGCTTGCGCACCACGAGCGTCTTGGTCGCGAGTGCGTGCTCGGCTTCGGTCGAGCCGATACCCCAGGCGAGTGCGCCGAGGCCGCCCAGCGTGCACGTGTGGCTGTCAGGGCAGACGAGGCTCACGCCGGGCAGGGCGATGCCCTGTTCGGGCGACACGACGTGGACGATGCCCTGGTCGTCGCCACCGATGTCGAAGAGCGTGATGCCGGCCGCACGCGCCGCGGCGCGCGTCTGGGTGATGAAGTCGGTGCCACCGGGCACGCGGGTCGCGTCGCCGCGCCCCGGAAAGGTATCGACGATGTGATCCATCGTGCAGAACACCTGCTCGGGATTGCGCACGCGGCGGCCCGCTGCGGCGAGTTCCTTCAGGGCCACGCTGCCGGTGCGTTCGTGCAGGAAGATGCGATCGATGTAGAGGAGGCTGCCGCCGTCACCCAGGTCGGCGACCAGGTGTTCGTCCCAGAGTTTGTCGATGAGGGTTTTCGCCACGACAACAATGTAGCAGCAAACGAAAGCGGGCATTATCCGCCTGCAGGGCGGAGGCAGCCCAAACCGGGGAGAGGCAATGTTCTACGGCTGGCGGATCGTGGTGGTGGCCATGCTCGCAATGGGGCTGAGCAATGGCCTGAACAGCTATTCCTATGGCCTGCTCGTGCTGCCGGTCGGCACCGAGTTCGGCGCGAGCCGCATGGACATGATGTGGGGCCTGACGGCAGGCTCGCTAACGTCGGTGCTGATTTCGCCGTTCGCAGGGTCGCTCATGGACCGGCGCTCGGCCCGCATGCTGTTTGCGGTCGGTGCCGTCTCGCTCGCACTTGCGATGGGGGTGATCGCCGTATCGCGCAATGTGTGGGAGTTCGTCCTGGCCTTTGTGCTGCCGATGCCGATCGGTGCCACGCTCCTCGGCCAGATCGGCACCAATACGCTCGTGAGCCGCTGGTTCACGAAGCACCGGGGCCGCGCGCTCGGCATCACGGCGCTCGGTACCTCGATCGGCGGCCTGTCCATGCCGCTCATCGTCCAGACCCTCGTCGACGCCTATGGCTGGCGGACAGCCTGTCTGTGGCTCGCGGCCATCGCGCTACTCGTCCTGCTGCCGCCCGTGTGGCTGATCGTGCGCAATCGGCCGTCGGATCTCGGCCTGCATCCCGACGGCGGGCCGGGCGATGCCGCTGCGCGCGCCGCGGCCCCGGGTGCGGCGGCGGCGCAATTGCCCGATTTGCTTAAGAGCGTCGAGTTCTGGCGCATCGCGATCGCCGTGGGCGCGCTGATGGCCACCTTCACCGTGATCCTGGCCAACTTCGTGCCCTACGCCATTGGTCACGGCGTTGCCGCTCGGCAAGCCGCATTCCTGATTTCGACCGTCTCCGTCGCGGGCATCAGCGGCAAGCTCATCTTCAGCATCTTCGCGGACCGCATCGACCTGAAATGGGCATTGCTCGGCGCGCTGGCGCTCATCGCGCTGTCGCTCGGGCTGCTGGTCCGGTTCCACGCGCATTGGATCATGCTGACGGCCGCCGGGTTGGTCGGGCTCGCCTCGGGCGCGTTCCTGCCTGCGTGGGGCGCGCTGCTCGCGCGCCTCTACGGGCCGTTCATATTCGGTCGGGTCATGGGGCGCATGCAGCCGATCGCCATCATCATGGTGATGCTGGCCATGCCGCTGAGTGGCCACCTGTTCGACCGCACGGGCAGCTACGGGGCCACATTCCTCACGATGGCGGGCGTCGCGGCGCTCGCGTTTCTGATCCTGCTCCCGTTGCGTATGAACGCATCGGAAGGGGCGCCGGCGCGACCACAGGAGACGTGATCGCGCCGGTGCCGTTCAGGCCGGTTTCAGTATTCGTAAATGAAGTTCACGCCATAGGTGCGCCGCTCGGCCCAGGCTTCGGCGCTCGTCGTGAATCCCGCGGGTGTCACGGTGCCCGTGAGCGGATCCCGGACCGCCACGGGTCCGCCGAGGCCGATGCGGTGCGTGAGCCAGGCGCGATCGGTCAGGTTCTTGCCCCACACGTCGATGCGCAGCGTGCTGTCATTGGTGAACCGGGTCTTCCAGGACAGTCGCCCGTCGAGCAGCCCGACCGGCGGACGCGAGTACAGCTCGGCGCCGGGCACACCCTTGCCGGAAGGCTCGGTCAGGTACACCCGATCGTCCCAGCGATAATTCGCGATGGCGGTGAACTCGCTCGCTGCCGTCTTGAGAAACGTCCAGTTGGCGCCGGCACTGACACTGCTCTTGGCCACATAGGAGATGCGGAAGAGATCCTTGATGTTGTCCCCGACCTGGTACGGTGACGCGGGATTCACGGCGGGATCGAACAGCGTGCCCGCGCGCGCGATGACCTCGTCGTCCTTCGTATCGAGATAGGTGTAATCGAGGTTGAAGCTCAGGGTATCGAGGGGCTGCCAGAGCGTTTCGAGCTCGAGGCCCTGCACCGACGCCTTGCCGGCATTCAGCCCGAGCACGACCGAGTTGTCGGTCGGGCTCGCGACGAAGAACATCTGCATGTCATCGAACTTGCTCACGAACGCTGCGGCGTTCAGTCGCACGTGGCGATCGAAGAGGTAGCTCTTGAGGCCGAGTTCGTAGCTCGTGACATCCTCGGGCTTGAACGTGTTGCCGAACTGGCCGATGTCCGTGCTTTCCGCGGAGCCGCCGGCCTTGTAGCCTGTGGCTACACGCAGGTAGGTGCTCACGTCGCCGGTCCACGCGAAGTCGGCCGTGAACGCCGGATTGAAGCGGCTCGACTCCACGTTGTTCGAATTGATGAGCCCGGGTGCAGGCTCCTGTGCGATCGGAAAGCCGAAGAAGCTGATCAGGTATGTGCGGGTGGCGAGACGCTCGTCCTTCGTGTAGCGGCCGCCGAACGTGAGATCGAGCCGGTCATCCAGGATGGGCGGCGTCCACGTGAGCTGCGCAAAGACTGCCTTCGACTTCGATTCCGCGACTACATTGCGGTCCTTCGTCATCAGCAGCGGCGGCGGAAAGAGGTTGGTGATCGTCACGTTCTCGAAGTGCCGGGCGTCTTCCTTCGCGTAGTAGAGCCCCGCGACATACTTGATGCGGTCGTCGAGCAGGCTGCCCACCGCCTGCAGTTCCTGGGAGAAGACGTGGTACTGGATGTCGTCGTGCGTGCGAAAGCCGACGAAGAACGAATCGGCATAGTCCTGATAGTAGATCGTACCGACATCCCTGTAGCCAGTGAGGGACCTGATCGTCAGCGCGTCGTTCACGTTCCATGCGAGCGTGAGGCCGTGTGACTCGTACTCGCCCTGGCTCTCCGGCAGGTCGATGGGCCGGTAGGTTCGATCTTCCGGCCGGCCGCTGTTGGAGTAGCCGGGAATCAGTCCCACGAGCGCGGGATTCGTGTAGTAGATGGGCGTCGAATCGAGATCGCCGCGTTCATAGAAATAATCGGCCGTGAAGGACTCACCCGGTTCCCAGCGCAGCGCGGCGCGGCCCGCGGTCTGCTCTTCCTCGCCGTAGTCGTGGCTCGGCCCGATATTCTTCACGTAGCCGTCCTGCTGGCGCTTCAGGAACGAGAATTTGGTGGACAGGCCACCCCACTTCGGCAGGTCGAGCACGGTCAGGCTCCTGAGCCGCCCGTTGTTGCCGAAGCCCACCTCTTGCTTGAAGCCGAACTCGCCGCTCGGCTTCTTGCTGATGAGGTTCACCGCACCGCCCGTGGTGTTGCGCCCGTAGAGGGTGCCTTGCGGGCCGCGCAGCACTTCCACGCGCTCGATGTCGGCGAGATCGAACGTGACCATCTGTGAGCGCGGAATGTAGAAGCCGTCCTGGTAGAGACCGACGGCGCTGTCGAGCGTGATCTGCCCGGAGTCGGCGACGCCCTGGCCGCGGATGAACAGGATGAGCGTATTGGAGGAACTCGGATACGGCGCAAACGAGATGCTCGGAGTGGCCTTGGCCACGCCGTCGAAGTCGGTGATGCCCCGATTGGCGAGGGTGTCGGCCGAGAAGGCAGAGATCGCGATCGGTGTGTCCTGCAGGGACTCCTCACGCTTCTGTGCGGTGACGACCACTTCCTGGATCGTGCCTTCGGACTGCTCCGGCTGCTGCGCGTTCGCGTCCTGAACGCAGATCGAAAAGGCAATCGCGGCTGCGAGGCCCAGCTGCGTGCCGCGAATGAGTGTCATGTTCAGCATCTCCGTTCCCCCTGTCGATGTGAAACCGAAATCGTCGCTGCGCAATGGTTGGAAATCAATTGGGCTGCAGTCTTGCGGCCGCAAGACGCACCGCCGCGAGAATGCTCTGGTAGCCGGTGCAACGGCACAGGTTGCCGCCGAGGGCATGCCGGATTTGGTCGTCGCTCGGTGCCGGGTTGTCGCGCAGCAGCTCGAGGGTACTCATCAGGAACCCCGGTGTGCAGAAGCCGCACTGCAGGCCGTGCGCGTCGATGAAGGCCAGCTGGATCGGATGCAGCGCACCGGTCTCCCGGTCGCGCAGTCCTTCGACCGTCGTGACCTGCGCACCATCGACCTGGACCGCCAGCGTGAGGCAGGAGCGCGCAACGCGGCCGTCGATCATGACGTTGCAGGCGCCGCAGATGCCATGCTCGCAGCCGACGTGTGTGCCACCGAGGCGCAGCTCGTGCCGCAGGAATTCGGACAAGGTCACGCGAGGCTCGACCTCGCGTTCGTGCGCTTCGCCGTTGACGGTCACGCGGATCCGCTGCGTCGTGCTCATGCCGCGCTCCGCCCGGCGCGCTCGACCGCCTGTGCAAGGCAGCGCTCCGCCAGGGTCTTCACGAGATGTCGACGATATTCGCTCGACGCGTGGATGCAACTCATCGGTTCGTGCAATGCGCCTGCGGCCGCCGCTGCCGCGCGCGCGAAAACTGCCGGATCGGGTGGTTGCCCGTTCAGCGCGTCTTCGCCGGCCGTCAGTCGCACCGCAGTGGGGTTCACACCGAAGGCGGCCATGCGTGTTTCGCGGCAGACGCCGCCGCCGAGGCGCAGTGTGACCGCGACACCGGCGAGGGCGAGGTCGCCTCGGCGCCGGGAGATCTCCTTGATCGCCCAGCCGGTACCCGCCGGCATGACGGGCATCCGGACCTCGGTCAGGATTTCCGTCGGTGCGAGGCTCGTGGTCATGTACGTCACAAAGAAATCAGCTGCGGGAATCACGCGTTCGCCCGCTGAACCAACGGCCTTCATGTCCATGTCGAGCACGAGGGCGACGGCCGGATACTCCGAGGCGGGATCGGCATGGGCGAACGACCCACCGACGGAGCCGCGGTTGCGGATCTGCAGATGGGCGACGAGCTGCGTGGCTGCGTGGAACAGCGGTTGCCGGTCGCGGATCAGCGCCGAGTCCTCGGCGCAGCGCTTGCTCACCATGGCGCCGATGACGATCTGGCCTGCCTCCTCGTGCAGCGCGTCGAGCCCCGGGATGCGCCGCAGGTCGATGAGCAACTCCGGTCGCGCGACGCGCATGGCGAGCATCGGCATCAAGCTCTGGCCGCCGGCGATGATCTTTGCATCCCTGCCGTCCCGCTCGCAACGTTCGAGCAACGCAATGGCCTCCGCGAGCGTGTCCGGGGCAAGGTAGTCGAACGGGGCGGGCTTCATCGGCGTGCCATCGATTCGGTCGGCGGACCTGGGAGCGTAAGGCTGTCTTGTACTTCGAACGACCGCCGTCGGCGTCATCAATATGGATGATGCGTCGCCTTCGGCGGGATCCATACCATTTTTCGTCCACCGGACCCGATGCCGATGACGCACCAGGAACCACGCCTCGAAGACATTCCCGCCAGTTCGCTGCGCTTCCTTGGCCGGGACGTGCAGCGCATCGACGATGCGGCGCTCGTCACGGGCAGCGTCGAGTTCATCGACAACATATCGCTGCCCGGGATGCTGCATTGTGCGATCAAGTACAGCAGCGTCGCGCATGGCCGCATCCGGCGCATCGATACCTCCCGTGCGGAGCGCCTGCCGGGCGTACATGCCGTGCTCACGGGGGAGGATGTGCGCCGCTGGGCACAGCGTTCGACCTGTGCTCCGGAGGGCACCGGCGCCTACTGCATGGCGATCGACAAGGCCCACTATGTCGGTGAGCCCGTGGCCGCTGTCGCGGCGGAGAGCCGTCATGTCGCCGAGGACGCCGTCGAGCTGATCGAGGTCGACATCGAGCCACTGGCACCCGTCGTGGATGTGCGCGAGGCCATGAAACCCGGCGGGCCTCTCGTCATCGAGGAACTCGGCAGCAACATCGCCTTGCAACGCACCTTCACGTGGGGCGCGGTCGAGGAGCAGTTTGCAAGGGCCGATGCGGTCTTCGAAGAGCGCTTTCGCTGGCATCGCATGGGAGGCAACCCCATCGAGACTTTCGGCTGCATCTCCCGGTGGGATGCGCTGAACGGCCGACTCGCGGTCCGCGGCAGCATCCAGGCGCCGCTGATGTATGCGGCGGGCGCTGCGAGTACCCTGGGCGTGCCGTCGAACCAGCTCGACCTGTCGAGCACGCAGCGTGGGGGCAGCTTCGGCGGCAAGGGGCATGCGCGCGGCATCGCGATCACGAGCCTGCTGTCGCGCAAGGCTGGCGGCCGACCCGTCAAGTGGATCGAAGACCGCATGGAGTACCTGACGAGTGGTGCGAGCCAGGCCTGGGACCGGCACTACACGGCGCGCCTCGCGGTCATGCGAGACGGCACTGTCACCGGGTTCCATGTCACACTGATCGAGGATATCGGGGCGAGCGGCGAGAACTTCGGGGCGATAGGCGCTGGCAAGCCCCTGAGCGCCTTCACCGGGTGCTATGCCATTCCCGCGGCGTCCTACGATCTCACGATCGTGCTCAGCAACAAGGTGCCGACGAGCGCGTACCGCGGCATGGGTCCGCCACCGCATTTCTTCGTCCTGGAGCAGCTGATGGATCGCGCGGCCCGCAGCCTCGGGCTCGACCCGGCCGAGATCCGTCGCCGCAATTACATACGCCCGGAACAGTTTCCGTACATCATCCCGAGCGGCAACGAGTACGACAGCGGCGAGTACGAGGCAGCGCTCGACAAGGCGCTCGAGATCGCAGGCTATGCCGAACTGCGCTCACGGCAGGAGATTGCGCGGTCGGAGGGGCGCCTCGTCGGTATCGGCATTGCCAATACCGTCGAGCCGGGCGTGTTCGACTGGAACGCCTACGCGATCATCGGCACGCAGGCCATCGGCATACCGGAGGGCATCACCGTCTCGATCGATGCCTTCGGCCGCATCACCGCGCGCGTCGGGTTCACCAGCGAAGGGCAGGGGCAATACACGGTCATTGCGCAGTTGCTGGCCGATTACTTCGGTACGGAGCTGACCGACATCACGGTCGTGCCGCTGAGTACGCTCGGCGCTCCGCCGTCGTTCGGCCCTGGCGGCAGCCGCCTGGGCGTCGCGATCGCGGGCGCCACGATGTTGGCCGCAGCCAAGCTGCGCAAGAAGATCATCGCGATTGCCGCAGGGTTGTTGCAGACGCCGGAGGCGCAGCTCGAGTTCGTCGACGGCAGGGTGCGGATGGCTGCCCATCCCGCGACCGGGATGAGCCTCGCGGAAGTGGCGGGTGTCGCGCATGCACGCAGCGACCTCCTGCCCCCCGGCATGGAGATGGGGCTCGAAGCGAGCGGTGTCTGGAGCGCGCAGGGTCGCCAGCCGATCGACGACCAGGGCCGCGCGAAGAGCTACCTGACGGCCGCGAACGCGTGCCATGTCGTGATGGTCGAGGTCGATCGCGACACGGGGTACGTCTCGATCCTGAAGTACGTCGTCGTCGACGACTGTGGCACGCGGCTCAATCCGGCCACGGTGGAGGGGCTGACTCAGGGTGGGGTGGCCCAGGGCATCGGCGCCGCGCTGCTCGAGGAGTATGCCTACGCCGACGATGGTCAACCGCGGTCGACGACCTTCGTAGACTACCTGTTGCCGACGATGAACGAAGTGCCGGAAACCGAGAAGTTCGCGCTGGTGACGCCGTCGCCCTTGGCGCCGCTCGGCGCCAAGGGCTGTGGGGAAGGGGCGCTGCACACGGCTCCCGCGGCGGTGATGTGCGCCGTCAACGACGCCCTCGCGCCACTCGGCCTCATGGCGCGCGAGGTGCCGGCGTCACCGCACCGTCTCTGGAAGTTGCTGCATGGCAAGGCTGGATAAGGAGTAAGCGTGATGTCCAAGGACTATTTCATCATCGATACCGAGACGCACCCGAGCGCGGCGGCGATGTGGCATCAACTCGCCCCCTATGAGGGCACGAAGCGCTTCATGCATTCGCTGCAGGGTTGCATCCGGCCCGTGATGGCGGAGTTCCCGTCCATGGAAGACGACGGCGCCGGGCCATTCGAGAAAATGATCCGCAACATGGATGCCTCGGGCACGGACCTCGCCTGCGTCATCCCGGAGAACTTCCTGTTCTGTTCCGGCGGGACGACACCGATTTCGACCAATACCTGGATGCTGTCCGGAGTCGAGAAGTACCCGGACCGCTTCATCATGTGCCCCAACTTCGGACCGATCATCCAGCGTGGAGTCAAGGAGGCGATCCGTGAAATGGAGTTCATGGCGAGGGAATACGGCGTCAAGATCTTCAAGTTCTACAGCCCCGAAGACACCTATATCAACGACAAGCGGCTGTGGCCCTTCTTCGCGAAGGCGCAGGAGCTGAACCTCGTCATGCAGGTGCACACCGGCACTGGGTACATCTACGGCGGCCGAAGCAAGTACTGTCACCCGGCGCAGCTGGAGGATGTCCTGTACGACTTCTACGACCTGCGCATCGTCGCGTTCCATTTCGGCTGGCCGCACCATCGCGAGCTGAACCATCTCGCGGCGACGTTCCCGAACCTCTACATCAGCGTGAGCTTCCTGAACCACACGGCGACCTGGCGGCCGAAGCTGTTCCAGGAGCTGATCGGCGAGGCGATGCTCTATGCCACGGCGGACAAGATCGTGTGGGGCAGCGACACGAACGGCGCCGGCATGAAGGATTGCGTCGAGCCGTTCCATACCTTCCAGATCGACGAGGAGGGCCATCGCGGCTGGGGCTATCGCTACATCACGGACGAGGACCGGGCCAAGATCTTCGGCCTCAACATGGCGAAGCTGCTGGGCATCGAACCGAAGAAGCGCGCCCGCAAGTCCGCCTGAGCGCCGCCGATGACCGCAGGCTGGGACCATGATGTCGATGTGCTGGTGATCGGGTCCGGGGCGGGCGGCATGGTGGCCGCCCTCACCGCGCACGACCGCGGTGCGCGAACGCTGCTCATCGAGAAGGGCGATCTCTACGGCGGATCCTCGGCGAAATCGGGCGGCGGCCTGTGGATCCCGGGCAATCACCTGATGCGCGAGGCCGGCATCGCGGACAGCGTGAACGACGCGATGGACTACCTGAAGGCGGTGACGCGCGGCCGCGAACCCGAGGAGCGGCTGCTCGCCTTCGTCACGCAGGCACCCGAGATGCTGCGTTACCTCGTCGACCGCACGCGCTTCCGGCCGCAGTGCATGCCGACCTATCCCGACTACTACCCGGACCAGCCGGGGTGGCGAGGGGGCGGTCGCGGCATCGAGTCGACCTATTTCGATGCACGCCCGCTCGGCGACGACCTGCTGCGGATGGTGACCTACACCGGCACCGTGATGATGGGCCGGTACAACGTCACGCTGAACGATGCGCACGACATGCTGTGGCGCAATCCCGGCTGGGCGAAGAACCTGCTGAAGGTCTTCGGCCGGTACTGGTTTGACCTGCCGTGGCGCTTCAGGTCGCGGCGCTGCCGCGACCTCTCGGCCGGCGCGGCGCTCGTCGGTTCGCTGCGCCGCTCGCTGATGGATCGCGACCTGCCCTTGTGGCTCGGCACACCGGCGCGCGAACTCGTGACGGAAGGCGGACAGGTCGTGGGTGTCGTGGCCGAGCGCGAGGGCAGGGCGCTGCGCATCCGCGCACGGCGCGGCGTCATCCTGGCATCCGGCGGCTTCGAGGCGAACCAGGCATTGCGCGAGCGGTACCTGCCGCAGCCGACCGATGCCGCGTGGACAGTCGGCAACGCAGGCAATACGGGCGATGCCCTGTCGCTCGGCGAGGCAGTGGGCGCGAAGCTCAATCTCATGTCGAGTTGTTGCTGGATGCCGGTGAGCCCCGTGCCCGGCTGGGACAGCCCGGCCTCGGTTCTCTTCGAGCGCACGCTGCCCGGCGGCTACATCGTGAACCGGCACGGTGCGCGCTTCGTCAATGAGGCACTGCCGTACATCGACACCGTGGAAGGCATGTACGCGAGCAACCGGCCGGATGCGCCGACCATTCCCTCGTATCTGGTCTGCGATGCGACGTTTCGCAGGAAGTATCCGTTCGGTCCCTTGCTGCCCTCGAGCGCGCAGCCGGACTGGATGGTGCCGCGACGACTGCGCAGTTTCATGACGAAGGCCGACACGCTGGATGAACTCGCGCGGCGGATCGACGTCGATGCGGAGGGCCTGAAGGCCACGGCCGCCAGGGTAAATGAGTACGCCCGCACCGGCGTCGACCTCGACTTCCGGCGCGGGGACGGTGCCTATGAACGGTTCTACGGAGACCCGGCAGTCAAGCCCAATCCGACGCTCGGGCCGATCGCGACACCGCCGTTCTATGCCATGCCCATCTATCCGGGCGACCTCGGAACGACCGGCGGCCTCGAGACCGACGTGCACGCGCAGGTCATCGCGCAGCAGGGCGGCGTGATCCCGGGTCTCCATGCAGTCGGCAATTGTTCCGCTTCGGCGATCGCCGGCACCTACCCGGGCCCGGGCTCCACGCTGGGGCCTGCAACGACATTCGCCTACATCGCGGCGCGCCATTTAACAAGTCAGTGAACTGAATGGCGACATCGCCGACCGTTCGCCGCCAGAGCAATCAAGGGGTGTCCACGCGTGATGCCGTGGATACACACGGCCGCCTCCTGTTGTGCCCAAGCTTGCGCCCTGAACTTCAGATCGGTCAGATATCGAGGGTTGCGCAGCGACAGGAGATTGCCCGCCACCCATATGACGCCTGACTCCACGGTCCCTGCTTCCGCGGATCGGTTGGCGGGCACCGATCGATACTGAACTGCTAACGAAAGGCGCGTCGGCTATTCTCGAGCCAGAGGGCATCTCCTGATCGGAGGTGAACTTCCCATGCCGGTCACGAGAGAATCGGCGAGCACGCAGCCGGGTGCCGGAATCTACCTGCACGGCGTCGTCGAGCGCAGAATCCAGTTACACGGCGGCGTCGGGCGGGCACGCCGCATGGGCTCATGAAAGCAATCAATGAATGGAAGACTGGTCGCCGTAGCAGCCGCGTTGGTGATACAAGACAGCGTGGATCACGGCGCCCTGGACCTCGTCGCAATCCAAGCGATCGATCTGCTCGCAATACCGCTCGTCTGAACAAGGGCACTGAAGGGGCGCAGCGTGCAAGCCCGTCGCTGCCGCGATCTCGGCGCCAGGGGTCAATGGCGAAGTGCCCGGCAGCCAGCCGTGCGTCCGTGCCGATGCACGAAACTCACCCACGTACGGCCGGCCCATCGGGTCACTGTGGTCATTGTCGCGACACGAATCGGCTATCTTTAGATGCCCTGCCTCAGGGCAAAGGGGCTCCTTGAATGGCCGAAAACTTGCAGCCCGGCGCCCGGATGCGAGTTCATCTCCGCGCCCGTGGCAGGCTCGATGGCCACATTCTGGAATCACCGGAAATGAACCGTCAGTTCGGTCGGCGTCGTAAGCCCCTTCGCCGACTGATCGGGCATCCTACGTGCAGTTGCGGTAACGGTCTGCGTGTCGCTGCCTGAGTTGCAAAATCGCGTATCGTGCTCGGCATATCCATCATCGTCAGCTACTGGAATATGCCTCGGACACATGATCTTGGACAATTTCAACTAACCCGGCAAATGCGCAAGCTCGCGAAGAATTTCCTCTGTATGCTGCCCCGGGTCAGGAGGCAATGACCTTACGGTACCCGGCGTACCCGAGAACTTGGGTGCAATTCCGACTTGGCGCACAGTGCCAAGCTCGCGGTCCTCGATCTCCACGATCATGCCTCGAGCCAGGTTGTGCGAATTTCTGACTGCCTCATCAATACCGAACACCGGGGTCGCGCAAATCTCGTCCTGCTTGAATTCCTCAAACCAAGCGTCGCGTGTCTTTTCCCGTATCTTGGCGCGCAGGACTGCAAACATCTCCTGAAATTTCGACGTGTCAAACTGCGCTGTTGCGAACTTCTCGCAGTCCAAGCGCCGGCACAGCCTCGCCCAGAACCAGGGTTCGACACACGCAATACTCAACCACTTGCCATCAAGTGTTTCGTAGACGTTGTAGCAGGGCAAGGATCCGTTCAGGAAGTAATCTCCGGGGCGCGGCGCGACGCCCGAGACGAAGTAGTCAGAGGCAGCGAGGTTGGCTAGTGACAGCACGCCGTCGCTCATCGCCATGTCGATATACTGTCCTTTACCTGTTGCCAGGCGGGATACGACGGCTGCGAGAATCGCAAATGCGGCGAACAGGCCCCCACCTGCGTAATCGCCGACGACATTTGCTGGTATCACGGGGTGCCCGCCCTTGAGTCCAATCATTCCCAGCAAGCCGGCTATGCTGATGTAGTTGAGATCATGCCCAACCAGATCCCGATATGGCCCGGTTTGCCCGTAACCGCTAATGGAACAATAGATCAGTCGCGCGTTAAGCGGCTCCACGGTGGCATAGTCAATGCCGAGTCGCTGCGCTACACCGGGCCTGAAGCCCTCGACGACGATATCTGCGTCCTTGATCAGTGCAAGGCAGAGACTGCGCATCTGCTCGTTCTTGAGATCGAGCACGATTGATCGCTTGTTTCTGCCTACGGGGTTGAAGACCCGGTTCCGGCGGCTCATGCCCAGTTCGTCCTCGATACGGCGCCCGTGGCCGGGAGGCTGCTCTACCATGATGACGTCGGCACCGAGATCGGCGAGCAGCATCGTACAGTACGGACCCGGGGCATGCCGCGAGAAATCAATGACCCGCAGCCCTGCGAGCGCCCCTGCCGGCACAGGTCTGCTCATACTGTCCATACTGCTCATCTTTCTCTGAATTCGGGTTTGCGCTTCTCCGAATGCTGCACAGACAAGACGGCTGCACGGCGTTGCCTTGCTTGGAGAAAAGCCCTGCGCACACTCATGAGGAAAGCCTCGCCAAAATCCGGGGGGCACTCCACAGTTGATGATGATCGTTCACGACATGCTGCGGCACGCGTTCGCCTTCCCAACAGATCAGTTCCCAGCGCGCGATCCCCCGCGGCGCCCGGGCCGCTAGCAGACCACCAGGAAGCAATCGCAGGTGCCGAGAGCGGCCTGCAGCTTGCTGTCGCAATGACACGAGACGTAAAGGGTGGTGCACCTGCGCTCATCGGAGTGGGTAACTGCGCTGACGATATGATCCGCCGTGTCCGCAGAGTCGGGAAGTGAGAGTGCTGGTGTCGGTGCGCCCCAATGCGATGGCTCTGCGATGCGCGAAACACGCGGGCAGTTCATCACGATGCTAGATTCGCGCAGGTCGTCGAGGACGGGAGAGCAACGGCGGCGTTGCCCCGTCGCGTAGCCCGTTGCTGAGGTCTTCCAGCGTGTCATGCAGAACCTTCAGGCGCCGGCGACCGATGAGCCGCGCGTACTCTTCCTGAATCTGCTCACCGATCTTTGCGGCATGGAATACGAGTCGGCGACCGCGCGGTGAAAAGCGCACAATTTTTGCTCGGTGGTCCGTGGGATCCGGCACACGCTCGACATAGCCAATCCGCTCGACCTCTGTGACCAACTGACCCATACCCTGCTTCGTCATTGTTGCACGGCGGGCGAGATCGGTAAGCCGCGCGCCCTCGAGGCCCAGGTTGCCAATCACCGCGGTGTGCGCTGGCTGGAGGCCCTCGTATCCCTGCTCGACGAATTTTCGTAACGCCCGCCTCTGGAAGTCCTTGGCGATTTCCATGAGCAATTGGTTGATGCTGGTTCCGCGGAAGCGATTCAGTTCGCGCTGGGAATTGCGTCTCTTGGGCATGCCGGGGACTATACACCTGGTCGTGCGATTACGTAAGGCGTCTTGACTATTGTGCTCGCACACAAGGTTGATCGCCGGAACCGATTGCAAGGGTCCCTTGGCAGCATGCGTAGGGCATAGGGCGCAGAGAAATCAGGCGCGCAGCGCAGGTGATCTCGCCCACTTGCCCCGTGGGTACGGTCTTCCGAATCGTGTCCAACATCCGAATTTCAATGAGCTGTTGGAGCCTGCCAAGGGTCAGGTGCACGAGCCTCGGCGGCCGACCTAGGCCAACGGCTGCTGCGGAGTGGAGCGGTCCGGGCGGAGGCCGGGGCGCGCAATTACAAAAGGGGGCGGTGGCGCTCTTGTAGAAAGGCAAGGTAGTCAAGTATAGTGATCAAGGAACTTGAATAAATGTGCCGATTCACAACAAGGGGCGAACAAGTAATGAAGATTCGCTGTCAGTTCGTGGTTTGGGGCGTTGTCGCAGCGACAGCCTCGGGGATTTGCTTCGCGCAATCGGGGCAGGTGGAGGAGGCGCTGGAAGAAGTGGTGGTTTCGGCACAGAAGCGAGAGGAGTCGCTTCAGAAGGTCCCGATCTCTCTTGTAGCGCTTTCTGGCGATGCGCTCGAGAGCCGCGGCATCAAGGGGTTAGCCGACCTGCAGGCTGATGTGCCGGGTCTCGTTATGTCCCCTCATCCAAACAGTGCCGCGACCGTGCGCCTGTATATCCGCGGCATCGGTCAGGGAAATGATCAAGCGACCTACGACCCGAGCGTGGCGCTGTACGTTGACGGCGTCTACATGGCCCGCTTTCAGGGTCTAGCCTCGGAAGTGGCCGAGTTGGAGAGAGTCGAGGTGCTGCGCGGCCCTCAGGGGACTCTCTACGGGCGGAACGCGACAGGGGGGGCGATCAACTTCATCACCAAAGCGCCGGAGATCGGCGAGTTCAGCTTCCGGGAGGACCTCGGTGCTGGCAGCCGCGATCGCCTCTACACTCGCACGCGCGTCAATGTGCCACTTGGAGAATCTGCCGCCGCTGAGCTGTCATTTCTCCGTGCGCGCCAGGATGGCTTCATACGCAATGCAGGTACAGGTGTCGGCCGCTTCGGCGACCAGGACCGCAAGGCCTATCGGGCGGCGCTCCTCTGGCAGCCTAGCGATAGCCTTGAACTTCGCTACACCTTCGATCGTTCGGATCTGAACGATACGCCCGTGTGGATTGGTGTGGTGCCGCTCTATCCAGAACAGGTGGGTCCGCCGGGCGCGGGTTCACCGGCCGTCACGGACCTCATCCCGAACGACGTCACTGGCCAAGGCCACAGTCTCACGGCCAGCTACAAGCTGAGCGAATCGCTGACGCTGAAATCAATCACGAGCTATCGTGAGCTCGAGAATTTTACGTTCATGCCTTACCATCCAGGGGTTCTCGGACCGGCGCCGATCCTCACGAACATAATTGACTTTGATCAGGATCAGAGATCGCAGGAATTTCAGTTGATCGGCACCGCGCTCGACTCGCGCCTGCAGTACATCGGCGGCCTTTACTATTTCGACGAGAGCACGGTCAGCAATGACGTCAGTTCCTTCGGGCTCACGGGGGTTCGTTCGGACCGGCATTTGACCGCGGACAATACGGCCTATGCGGCGTTCGGACAGGCCACCTACACCCCCGCAGCGCTTTCGGGACGTCTTCATCTGACCATCGGAGCGCGTTATTCGCGAGACGAGCGCGAAGCCACGAAACAAGATGTGACGACGCTCGCAAACGGTACGATTGTGCCTGCACCGTTCGGCAGTGCCGAGCGCACGTTCAGCGATTTCAGCCCGAGCGGCGTGGTGGCCTTTGACGTCACAGACGACGTGAACGTCTACGCCAAGGTGGCCACCGGCTATAAGACTGGCGGCTTCAACTTGACCGCGAGCACGCTCGCACGGTTCTCACAGGGCTTCGGTCCCGAGTCAATCTTGAGCTACGAGATCGGGATGAAGTCCGCCTGGTTGGAGAACCGACTGCGCGCAAATGCTGCGCTGTTCACAATGAAGCTCAAGGATATGCAAGTGTCGGTTCTCTCGGATCCAAGTAATCCCAGCGTAACCGATCTGCTGAACGCGGGTAGGGCGACGGTGAACGGTCTCGAATTGGACTTGGCGGCGAGGCCAATTTCGGCATTGAGCGTGTCGCTCGCCTACGCTTGGCTCGATGCAGGCTACGACGAGATCGTCAATGCACTGGGCCAGGATGTGAAGCATCTATACGGTTACCAAGATGCGCCCAAACACAAGCTTTCTGCCACCGCCGAGTACTCCTGGCCGCAGACGCGATTTGGCATGCCTAGTGCGACGATTACCTATGGCTATCAAAGCAAGCGAGTATCGTCGATTAGTTGCACTACCTGCATTGCCGGAAGTCAGGGGCTCCTGGATGCGCGCCTGAGCCTCGCCGAGATTCCGGCGGCGGGCGGCAGATTGCGGATCTCCCTCTGGGGTCGCAACCTCACGAACGAGGATTACTACACCATGCACCTCATGGTGGTCAGGCCGAGTGCGATCTTTGGCGAGCCGCGGAGCTATGGCGCAGACTTGTCACTCGAGTTCTGATCGGAAGTGATGGGGCGAGCGTGCGCTCTGGCAGGTGGCCGGGCCCGTAGGCCAATGCCGTCCGCGGTCCTGGCAGGCGATCTAAAAGTGCGCGCTCTGGGGAGCTTAGGGTGCGCGGCATCACCACGGTGCCGAGGAACCGTGGTGCCCGGCCGTCCCTATGCGTACGTTCAGGCCGGCGAACGATGAGATGGAAGCTGTCTCAAGACCAGGTCAGCATGGCGCGGACCGCGGCGTTTCGCACCACTCCTGAAGGCGACGGTGCGCAGTCTTGCAGTGCGGGCAGCAGATTGCCAACGGCACACGCCGCAAGTGTGGTGAGTGCACATAGCCCGAAAGTGCTCAATAGATGACTTGCTCGGCGATGTAGCGTCGATACTCATTGTCCGGCAATCCCATCAGCTCGAGAAATACTGTGTCGTTGTCCTGCCCCATCACGGGGCCTGGACGCACATTGACGACGCTGCGGCTCGCCTTTACGTATGATCCATAGATCGTTTCCTTGAAGCCTAGCGGATGGGTCACCTCTATGAAGGTTCCGCGCGCCCGATAGTGTGGGTCGTTCAGGAGATCCGCCACATTCAGCACCGGGGCGGCAGCTACTCCATGTCTCTGCAGTAGCTCGGCCAATGCACGATCGTCATATCGGCAAGTCCAGGCGGCGAGGTGCTCGTGCAGGATATCGATGTTGGCGACACGGCCCGCGGCGCCGGCGTATATGTCCGTGCGTGACCAATTCGGCGAGCCCATTGCCAAGCAGAGGTTTTGCCACTCGTCATCGCTCATGATTGCAATGCTGATCCAGCGATCCTCACCCATGCACGGAAACACTCCGTGCGGCGCGGCCGCGGACGTCGGGTGGCGATTGCCCATGGGAGCCGCGACGCGCTGATTCATTACATAGTCCATGAATGCTGGGCCAATCAACTGCAGGATGCCTTCTTGCTGCGAAAAGTCGACGAGCTGCCCTCGTCCAGTGCGCCTGCGGTGGTGAAGCGCCAGCATGACTGCAAGAGCGCCTATGATTCCGCCCAAGGGATCGGCGTAAGCGTTCTCCATTGGGACGGGCGGACCGCCTACGTAGCCTGTGAGGCTATCGACTCCCGTGATGCTGCTCAGGCTCATCCCATAGGTCCGGACGTTCTTCAGTGGGCCTGAGAGACCAGCGGCGGGCATTGATGCAAAGATGATGTCTGGTTTCAGCGGCTGCAGTTCTTTGTAGCCCAGGCCGAGTTTCTCTATTACGCCTGGTCCGAAGTTTTCGATTACCACGTCGCAGTGAGTGACGAAGCGACGTGCAAGTTCGCGACCGGCAGGCTTCTTCAGATCCAGTGTAATGCTGCCGTTGCCGGCCCATGTCGCATGGTTCTGAATGCTGCGATTCACGTCACGTACATTCCCCGCAAACGGCGGAAGTGTTCGATTGATATCCACTCGTGCGCGGGATTCGATCTTGTAGACATCGGCGCCGAGAAAGCTCAGCGTCTGGCCGGCAACCGGGCCGACCCATCCCCAGCCAAAGTTGGCTATGCGGATGCCGCGCAGCGGGAGCTGCCCATTGGAGTTCGAACCGAGGCCAGGCAATGCCACTAGATAACTCCTGCACTGATGAGGGTCGCAAGTTCCGACTCGGGGATACCAAGTTCATCCCCAAAAACCGCGGAGTTGTGCTCGCCTAGCAGTGGGGCCGCGCGGCACGGTCCCCCAGGGCAGTCCATCAAGTGCACGGGTGCGCCCAACGTGGGCACACGCCCAAGCACCGGATGGTCAAGCTGACGAAAGAAGCCTCGCTCTCGCAAGTGCGGCAGGTTGGCGACGTCGGCGGCGGTGTACACCGCTGTCGTGGGCGCGCCGTGTGCCTGGGCGACGTCCATGATCTCCTGCTTGGTGAGGCCCATCGCCCATTCTCGCACCATCGTGTAGATCAAATCTGCGTTCTGGCCTCGCGTAAACATGTCGTCGAAAATGTCGAGTTGGGCCCATTCGGGGTTTCCCATCGCTTTGACCAATCCTCGCCATTGCCCGGTCTCAAGCGCGAGCATCCACACAAAGCCATCTTTGCAGGGAAGAATCGTCGCGGGGGCGGCAAGTGCCATGCCAATGCCCGTGCGCCTCTCGAACAGACCGTCTTGGGCATAACCGCCGATGTTCTGGGCACCGACAAAGAGGGAAGCCATGGCCTCGGCGGTTGAAACGTCGAGCTGTTGGCCACCTCCTGCTAGATCGCGTCCAAAGAGCGCAGCCAGTCCCCAAGCTGCGCCGACGTAGGCGCCGAAATAGTCAGTTGAAAACGTGCCATGCATAAGCGGTGCTTCAGCGGGATATCCGCAGTAGCGCGATCCCGCAGCCGTCAGGTGGAATGCATTGAGATCCGCAGCGTGCCAGTCGGCATAGGGTCCGGTCTGGCCGAAGGGCGTTATGGAGATAACGACGAGTTGCGGAAATTTCGCCGCCAGTTGTGCATAGTCCAAACCCCACTCGCGCATCAGCGCGGGGGGGTTGTTTTCCACGAGCACATCGGCGCTCGCAAGCAGCTTCAGGAGAATGTTACGCCCCTCCGGCTGTGACACGTCCAGCGTAATGCTGCGCTTATTGGAATTGAGAACGAAGTACAGGCCGCTTTTCTCGCGATCGGGCTTGTCATGGGGGAATGGGCCCCAACTGCGCGAGATATCTCCCAATCTCGGCGTCTCAACCTTTATGACGGATGCGCCGTAATCGCCGAACAGTTTTGCGCAAAAGGCCGCCGAGACACCTTGACCGATCTCCACGACTCGCACGCCCTCGAGAGCGGCATGATGCGGTTCGCTTCCATTCAGTGTTGCCACGCCCATCGTTGTGTTCTCCGAGTTGGAGTTCATGATCAAGTAACTTTATGATCAAGTAGCTTTACAGTCATGCAATTTGGTGCAAATATATTCTGGCATGGCGACCAGAGAATTTCATGAGCGAATCGTGGGGCGTATTGCCGGGTGGGCTATCAACCCGTCACCGGGTCGGAATGCGCAGGATCGTGTGATCTGCATACGTCGTTCAGTTCGGGCGGTTTTGTGTTGCGAGCTGTCGTTCGACGGTGCAAATACGGGCGGCACCGTACGGGGGTTGCGGAAATGAACATGCTTCGGGATCGCGCTTGTATCGTAGGCATTGGGTGCACCTCATACACCCGTGGCCCATTGCCCGAGGGCAAGAACAACCTCACATTGCAGCTGGAAGCCTCGGTATCCGCCATTGCGGATGCGGGCCTGCGAAACGGTGACATTGACGGCATATTGCCCTTCGTGGGGCTCGGCATAGCGGAGGACTTTGCCGTCAACCTCGGTGTCGAGGATCTGCGGTACCAGGCGACTTCGCATCTTGGGGGTGCGTGTCCTGGGGCTTCGCTCCTGAATGCCGTAATGGCCGTCACCTGCGGCGTCGCGAATTACATACTCGTGCCAGGTGGTTGGTACGGGTTCTCTGGGCGCCGCGTTCGGGAGGTGGTGGTGGCCGATTCCACTGTCATGTCTGGCGGAGTCAACGCCCGGGATTACTACTTCCCCTATGGGCTAACCGCTCCCCCACAATGGTTTTCCTACATGGCGCGACTGCATATGAGCGAATTCGGTACTCGGCCCGAACAGCTCGGCGCCGTCGCACTCGCCGCACGTCGCCATGCCCAACTCAATCCGGCGGCGCTCATGCGTGGTCGTCCGATCACCATGGACGACTACTTGGCTTCACCGGTGATATCGGAGCCTTACAGACTTCTCGACTGCTCGCTGGAGACTGACGGCGCAGCGGCATTCGTCGTGACTACGGCAGAGCGAGCGCGTGACCTGCGCCGCAAGCCAATCTATGTGAGCGGCATCGCGCAGGGGCAGCCGTGGCCAGCCGATGACATCGTGGCACGCCGTGACTCTTTCCGTCTCGGAGCAACCTGCGCTGCCCCACGTGCTTTCGGGATGGCGGGTATATCACCGCGAGACGTGGATTTCGCGCAGATCTACGATCCGTTTACCTTCCAGGTCATCCAGCAAATCGAGGAGATGGGCTTCTGCGCGCGAGGCGAAGGCGGTGCGTTCGTCGAGGGCGGCCGAATCGAGCTTGGCGGCGAGCTGCCGGTCAATACCCATGGCGGTTTGCTGTCCGAGGGGCACGTGCTTGGCATGAATCACTTCATCGAAGCCGTGGTGCAGTTGCGCGGCGATGCAGGGGAGCGCCAGGTACAGGACGCCACGCTGGGAGTGGTTACCGGCTTCGGAGACTTCGGCGATAGCGCCATCGCCATTTTGCGCGGCGACTGAGGTGTGATCATGCAAACGGCATACGAAAAACCCTTACCGTTACTGACGGGCATGACCCAAGGGCTGACAAGAGCCTTCTACGCGTGGTGTCGTGCTGGCGAGCTGCGCTTCCAGCGCTGCACCGGTTGCGGACGCTGGAGGCACCTGCCGCGCCCGATGTGCTCAGATTGCGGCGCCTGGGGGTTCGAATGGGCAAGGTCAAGCGGGCGTGGTCAAGTGCTCACCTGGACGGTAGTGCGTCGGCCCATGCATCCCGCCTTTGCCGCCGTACCTTACGCGCCTGCTGTCATCGAACTGGAAGAGGGCGTGCGTATGGTGAGCTTGGTCGTCGATTGTCCCCCGGAGGCGCTCCGGCGTGGTCTGGATGTGCTGGCAGTGTTCGACGCAGTCAGCGACGAAGTAGCTCTACCAAAGTTTTCAATGAGGATCTCTTCATGAGTGACCGTGAGCATTTTCTCTACGAGAAGCAGGGCCATATTGCTGTCATGACCTTCAACCGCCCGGAGAAGCGTAACTGCTTCACTCCGGGAATGATACGCAGGCTCTACGAGTGCTTCGACGACTTCAACCGGGACGAGAATCTCCGGGTTGCGGTGCTTGCCGCCGCTGGCGATCAGGCCTGGTGTGCAGGGGGTGATCTCGATACGATGATTCCGGCAGTTACGTCGGGCGAGTTCAGGATCAACGAGGATCCCACCAAGCGGGTCTTCAGTGACATTTTCAAGCCGATTATCGCGGCGGTGAACGGCTTCGCAACCCTTGAACTGATACAGGGCACGGATCTCTGCATTGCTTCCGAGAACGCGAGCTTTGCCCTCGGCGAGGTACGCTGGGGCATGATTGCCGCGGGCGGTTCGCACGTGCGAATTCCGAGAGCCGTGCCTTGGGCGATCGCAATGCAGGTGCTGCTTACGGGACGCCCCTTGAGCGCAAAGCGCGCATATGACATTGGACTTGTCAACGAACTTGTGCCGCTTGAACAGGTGCTGCCGACCGCCATGAAGTACGCCGAGATGCTGTGCCAGAATGGACCACTCGCAGTGCAGACTTCCAAGGAAATTGCCGTGCGCGCTTGGGAACACGATAACGCCTACGTTCTGGAGAATGCGCTGTTCCAGCGTGTGCGCAATTCAGAAGATGCCCGCGAGGGTCCGCGCGCCTACATGGAGAAGCGCAGGCCGGTATTCAAGGGAAGGTGACCGGTTTGAGTGGATACGGGGCTGGTTACCAATGGACCCAATCGTCGCGGGCCCGGCAGTTTAGGCCGTGAGGCGGTGCTGTCGGCGGCCTGTCAGGTGCGCTTGGGCTCGGGCCTGGGGCTCGCTGCATGCGTAATCGAACGGTGCCGACATCAGCCAGAACGACGCTGCCGGAACATTGGTTTTATGGTGCCGTGATGCAGCGAGGCAGCCCACCGTCAAGCCGCGAAGCGATCAGCATTCCCAGTCACCTGCGCGATCGGCTGCGAGTGTTCGTTCCCGGTGCCCGGGTGCAGGTGCAGCTCGCTAGCGGGTTGGCAGCTCAGGAGGGCGTCGACTTCTTGGGCACCCTCTGGCGAGCTTCTCGGGTCGATGGCCAGGAACCCGCATCTGGTGCTTCGCGTGTCGTCGTTGAATAGGCAGGGTGCGGCGATCGTCCCGGCGCCGACCGCGACAATGCGCACGACCATGGGCATCCTGTCCATGTTGCGTCGCGCTGGGGGATCAAACGGGGCGTGATCATCAGTGCCAGGAGGGTGTGCTTGGCAGCAGCGACGTGAGGATAATTTCGCGCTCCGTGGCGGCCAGTCTCATAACCTGCGAGAGGTGCAGTTCATGACTTTACGGGAAACCAAACCGATTCCGGCCTCGTGCCACGACATCCTGACCGACCGGCCGATCGGCCACATCGCGACGATCCGTCCCGACGGCCGGCTCTCGGTGAACCCGGTGAGCGTCATGTGGGATGGCAAGCACGTGCGCGTCAGTACGGTGAAGGCGCGCCAGAAGTACCGCAATCTCGTGCATGACCCGCGCGTCGCGATCTCGATTCCCCATCGCAACAATCCGAACCGCTATGTCGAGATCCGCGGCATTGCGGAGATGCACGATGACACCGATCGCTCGTTCATCAATTCGATCGCCCGCCACTACATGAACGTCGACGTTTATCCGTTCGATGCGCCGGGTGCCGAGCGCGTCACGATCACGATCCACGCCGAACAGGTCTCGACGCCTGAGATTCCGCTCGCGGACAACCCGCCATCGGCCCCGGACCGCAGCCCGCCGCGCTAGCCGCGCGATACCGATCTACACGACAGAACGGAAGAGAACATGGCCCGGAATGTCCTGATCGAGCGGGATGTCATGGTGACGATGCGCGACGGCGTGCGCGTGGCCACCGATATTTATCGCCCCGCCGACGACGAGCGCCATCCGGTGCTCGTGAACGCCCACGTCTACAACAACGACCAGTTCCTGGTCGTGCACGAGCTGATCTTCAGCCCGTTGATCGCGGTCGAGCGGGGCTACGTCGTCGTGGTGCAGGAAGTGCGCGGGCGGTACGGCTCGGAAGGCACCTGGCGCCCGTACACGCGCATCCGCGAGGACGCGTGGGACACCGTCGAATGGGCGGCGGCACAGCCCTGGTCGAATGGCGATGTCGGGCTCTATGGCGCGTGCGCGCTCGGTACGATGGCGATCCAGGGCGCCGTGGCCGCGCCGCCCGCGCTGAAGGCGGTGTTCGCGTACGAGACCGCGACCGACTACACGTCGGGCTGGACCTACTCGAACGGCGCGTTCGAACTCGGCTTCCAGATGTCGTGGATCTGGACGGCGCTCGCCACCGAGACCATACCACGCCTCGGACTGGCGCCGGAGGCCGAGCAGGAGGCGTTGCGCGAGCTCGCAGCCGCCTCGCGCGACATGAACGGTTCGGCGAGATTTCTGCCGCTCATCGATTTTCCGCCGTTCCAGAACGGGGCGGCGCCCTACTGGCGTGAGTGGCTGTCGCACCCGTCCTATGACGAGTACTGGCGCGAAGCCGATGCGATTCCCCGCGCCGATCGCGTGAACGTGCCGGTCCTGCACATGACGTCGTGGTACGACACCTGCCTGCGCGGGCATCTCGATTTTGCGAAGGCGCTGGCCGAGCGCAGCGACCCGGCCGTGCGCGACAAGCACCGGCTGATCCTCGGCCCCTGGGACCACAGTGCCTACTACAACAAGCGGGCGACCTGCGCGGGGCAGCGGGATTTCGGGCCCGACGTGTTCACGGGGCCCGAACTCCTCGGCAGCCTGGCCCTCGGCTGGTTCGACCACTGGCTGCGCGGCGAGCCATTGAAGGTCCTGCCCGACAACGGCGTGCGCTATTACCAGATGGGCGAGAACGTCTGGAAGGAAGTGCCGTCATGGCCGCCGGCGCATGCGCCCACGCGCTTCTACCTGCACAGCGCAGGCCGGGCCAACAGCCGCACGGGCGACGGTACGCTTGACCTTGAGCCGCCGTCCAGCGAGCCGCGCGACAGCTTCATCTACGACCCGCTCGATCCGGTGCCGACCTGCGGCGGGCGCAGCATGATCGGCGTGCCGACCGGCGTCGAGGACCAGGCGACGGTCGAGCTGCGCCCCGATATTCTTGTGTACACGAGTGCGCGCCTTGCCGAGCCGCTCGCGATCGCCGGACCCATCACGGTCACGCTGCACGCGAGCAGCAGCGCCGAGGACACGGATTTCACGGCCAAGCTCGTCGATGTCGAACCGAGCGGCTACTGCGCCAACATCGCCGAGGGCATCGTGCGCGCGCGCTATCGCAACAGCCGCGAACACGCGGAATTCCTCGAGCCCGGCAAGCCGACCGCGTTCACGATCGACCTGTGGGATGTTGCGCACACGTTCCAGGCGAATCACTGCATCCGCCTCGAGATCTCGAGCAGCAACTTCCCGCGGTTCGACCGCAACCTGAACGCGCGGGTGACACCGGCGCTCGGCAGCGCCGCCGACGCGCAGAAAGCCGTGCAGCAGGTCTTTCACGATGCGCAGCGCCCCTCGTGCCTGACCCTGCCGGTCGTCGCGCGCAAGCCCGAATAGCGGGATCCGGCAGCCTGCGCGTCATCCAGCGGGATGATGACGACACGAGGCCCCCGCACCTAGCCTGCAAGTGCTGCCGCGCCCGGTCGTGCGACCCGGTTCGGGCACCAGACGGAGACTCGATCGATGGACTTTCGTTACACGCCGGAAGAACAGCAGTTTCGCCTCGAGGTGCGCCGCTTCATCGCCGAGCACTGCCCACGCGAGCTCAAGGGCTTCCACGAGATCCACGCCGAACACGTGCCGCTCGAGATGGCGGTCCTCAGGAAGATGGCCGAAAAGGGGTGGCTCGGCGCGGCCTTCCCGAAGGAATACGGCGGGCTCGGCGGCGAGCGCGTGCCGATGGTCGAGTACATCCTGATCGATGAACTGCACCACGCCGATTTCGAGGGTATCGCCCTCACGGTCACTTACATCATCGGCATCATCGGCAATACGCTGCTGCAGGCGGGTTCAGCGGAGCTGAAGCGCGAGTTCCTGCCGCGCATGCTCAGGGCGGAGCTGCGCTTCGCGATCGCCTACAGCGAACCGGATTCCGGCAACGACATCGCGAGCATCCGCACGCAGGCCGTGGATGACGGTGACGACTTCGTCATCACCGGGCAGAAGCGGTTCATCACCTGTGCCGACACGTCGGACTACATGTGGACGCTGGTGCGCTCGGAGCGCGGATCGGTGCGGCACAAGGGGCTCAGCATCGTCCTGATGAAGTCGAACCTGCCCGGAATAACGATCCAGGTCTTCGAGATGATGAACGGCATCCAGACTTGCGAGGTGTTCCTGGACGCGGTGCGCGTGCCGAAGCGCTATCTCGTGGGCGAGCGCGGCCACGGCTGGCAGCACCTGATGGAGGCGCTCGCGCGCGAGCGCATGACGATGATCAACTTCAAGGCCGTGAGCGAGCCGTTCGAGCGCCTCGTGCAGTGGGCGCGAAGCGCCGAAATCGATGGCCAGCGCGTGGCGGACGATCCGGTCGCGCGCCAGTCCCTCGCGAACATGCACGTGAAGATCGCGGGCGGCAAGATGCTGCAGCTCATCGCCGGCGCGCGCGTGGCCAACAAGGACTACATCCCGACGCTCGAAGCGTCGGCCTGCAAGATGTACCGCGCCATGCTGAGCTGGGAGAAAGCGAACCTCGCGCTCGACATCATGCGCGCCCACGGACAGCTCGCGGAGGGCAGTCCGGGCGCGCCTCTCGAGGGCTGGTGGGCGGCCGAGTACGGCTGGGCCGGCCACGAGCTGTCGGGCGGTGGAGGCATGGATCTCAACCGCAAGATCATCGCGCAGCAGGGCCTCGGCCTGCCGCGCTGGTCGAACCACTGAGCGAGCGCCACGAGCGAGTCCATGGATATCAACCTGAGCGACGAACAACAGATGCTCGTGGATAGCGCCCGCGAGTTCCTGCGGGATCATTGCCCACTCACTGCGGTGCGCCAATGGGAGCAGCTGCCGTTGCGCTATCCGCCGGAGCTCTGGGCGCAGCTCGCCGGCATGGGCTGGGCGGGTGTCGTGTACCCGGAGGCCTTTGGCGGCATGGGCCTGAAGAATCTCGACATGGCGCTCCTGATGCGGGAAATGGGTCGTGTCGCGCTGCCGAGCCCGATCCTCCCGACCGTGCTGCTCGCCGGCCGCTGCGTGCTCGAGGCCGGCAGCGAGGAGCGCAAGCGCGAGCTGCTGCCACGCATCGTCGCGGGTGAGCTCCTGATGTCGTTCGCGTTCATCGAAGCGAGCGCCCAGCCGGACGCCGCGACGGTCAGGACCACCGCGCGGGCCGAGCGCGGCGCCTATGTGCTGAATGGCACCAAGCACTTCGTCGAGTACGCCGGGGAGGCCGAGCTGATGGTGGTGGTCGCGCGCACCCGCGCGGATGCCAGTCCGGAGCAGGGGCTCACGATGTTCCTCGTCGACGCCAAAGCATCCGGGGTCCGATGCGAACCTCTGCGCACGCTCGCATTGCAACCCCAGTGCCGGGTGACGCTCGAGAATGTCCGTGTAGAGCCGGCCGCCGTGATCGGCGAGGTCGATGGCGCGTGGCCGGTACTCGATCGGGTCGTCCAGGCGGCCACTGCGATCCTCTGTAGTTACCTCACGGGAATCGCGGAAGGCGCGCACGCGCTCGGTGTCAGCTACTCGAAGGAGCGTGTGCAGTACGGCCAGCCGATCGGCGCATTCCAGGCGATCCAGAACTATCTCGCGACGACCTGGGCCAGGAACCTGATGGGCGAGTACCTCGGCTACTACGCCGCATGGCTCATCGACGAGGGCCTCCCGAGCCGGGAAGCCGTCGCGACGGCGAAGGCGTTCGTCGGCTACTCGGCCGTCGAATCGACCCAGCTCGCGACGCAGCTGCACGGCGGCCTCGGTGCCACGGTGGATGCCCGGACGACACCCTTCCTGCGCTGGGCGAAACAGCTGCAGCAGACGCTCGGCAACAGCCAGTATCACGAGAAGGTCGTCGCGGCGCAGATCCTGGACTACGAGCCGCTGCGGCTCGACGAGCAATATTCGCTTGCCTTGACATAGGAGCCCCGCATGCCGCTGCCGCCGGTCGTGGATACGCGCTATGACGATGTACGCATCGGGGAGGAGATTCCCGCGATCAGCATCGGGCCGCTGAGCCACACGCAGTTCATCTTCATCGCGTCGTCGCATCACGACTGGTATCCGGGTCACCACGACGTCGAGTACGCGCGCGCGCAGGGCCTGCCGGACATTTTCATGAATGCCACATGGCAGCACGGCCTGTTCCAGCGCCTGCTGTGTGCGTGGGCGGGCCCCAACGCGATCCCGAGGCGCATCCGGTACCGCATGGGCCGGCCGATCGTGCGCCACGACACCGTGCACGCGCGCGGTGTCGTGACGGGCAAGCGCATCGAGAACGGCGAGCGGCTGGTCGAGCTCGACGTCTGGCTCGACAAGCACGATGCGGACAAGGTCTCGACCGGCAGCGCCATCGTCATGCTGCATGCGCAGGGAGATGCATCGTGAGCGATCCCGTTCTCGAAACCGATCCGGCGGGCTATGTCTATCGCATCGGCACGGAAGAAG